>Ga0209048_10005823_pt1 | contig 11602 bp, 10 predicted proteins | sample FrelakmetCRP12CR_FD_187146 | JGI IMG/M metagenome (GOLD analysis project Ga0209048, IMG submission 187146) | Freshwater lake sediment microbial communities from the University of Notre Dame, USA, for methane emissions studies - CRP12 CR (SPAdes)... | ecosystem: Environmental > Aquatic >... | reverse complement strand
CGGCTCCAGGCGCTCAACGAGCAGCTGCTGGCGGTGCCCCCGGGCTTCACCGTCAACGCCAAGCTCGCGCGGCAGCTCGAGCGCCGCCGCGAGACGTTCAGCGGCGGCGGCATCGACTGGGGCCAGGCCGAGGCACTGTCCTACGCCTCGCTGCTCGAGGACGGAATCCCCATTCGGCTCTCGGGACAGGACGCCGAGCGCGGCACGTTCGCGCACCGGCACCTGATGTTCCACGACCCCTACACCGGCGAGACGTACGCTCCGATGCAGCACCTCCCCGGCGGCAACGCGGCGTTCGAGGTCTACAACTCGCCGCTCTCGGAGTATGCCGCGCTCGGGTTCGAGTACGGCTACTCGGTGGCGGCGCCCGACGCGCTCGTCCTCTGGGAGGCGCAGTTCGGCGACTTCGTCAACGGCGCGCAGATCGTGATCGACCAGTTCCTCGTCGCCGGCCGGTCGAAGTGGGGCCAGACGTCGCGCCTCACCCTGTTGCTGCCGCACGGCTACGAGGGCAACGGGCCGGAGCACTCGAGCGCCAGGCTGGAGCGGTTCCTGCAGCAGGGAGCGCAGGACAACATCCGGATCGCGAACTGCACGACGGCGGCCCAGTTCTTCCACCTGATGCGGCGGCAGGCGCTCGATGCGACGGCGCGGCCGCTGATCGTGATGACCCCCAAGGGGCTCCTGCGCCTGCGGCACGCCGCCTCCACCCTCGAGGAGCTCTCCGAGAGCGCGTTCCACCCCGTGATCCCGGATGCCGAGGTCGGAAGCGATGCGCGCCGGCTGATCCTCTGCAGCGGCAAGGTCTACTACGACATCGTCGGCCACAGCGCCCGCCCCGACGCTTCCGACGTCGCCGTCGCGCGGCTGGAGCAGCTCTACCCGTTCCCGGTCGCGGCCGTCGCGGAGCTCGTGGCGAGCCTGCCTCGGCTCCGGGAGATCGTGTGGGCCCAGGAAGAGCCGCAGAACATGGGCGCGTGGCGCTCGATCCGGCATCGCCTCGACGACGCCGCCCGCTCGAGCTCCGCCGTGCCCGGCGTCACCTACGTGGGCCGGTCATGGCGTGCCTCGCCGAGCGAGGGGTACCCGACGGCACACCAGGTCGAGCAGGATCGCATCGTCCGCGCCGCGCTCGGCGTGCCGGGCGGCTGAGTCAGCGCTTCTTGCGGGCCTGAGCGGCTGCTGCCGCCACGGCCGCGACCTTCGGCCCGTGTGTCCGGGCGGCCGCGGCGACCTTCGGGCCGTGCGTCCGCGCGGCCTCGAACAGGAGGCGGCGTTGCGCGGGCGTCAACCGCTGCCAGAGGCTCAAGGCCATCATGCTCGCGGCGACCGGGCTCCTGGGGAGGCGGGGCATCGAGCCATGGTCGCACACGCGAGGGGTCTCCCGCAGGCAGCGTGCGGCTTACCCGAAGGCCTGGTCGGCTAACATCTGGTGTGGCGTCAGATCCGTGGCACCAGGCCGTGTCCCCTACCCAGGAGGCCCTATGTCCGTCGATAGTGCATCCGAAGCCGTCACCTCACCCTTCGCAAGCGTGATCCAAGACCATCTCGAGCTGAAGAAACAGAATGCGGAGCTCGACCACGAGATGCCGCTCGATCACTATCAGATCGAGGATCCGTTCGAGAACCACCCGCTGTTCAAGTCCGAGGAGCAGGCCCGCATCGAGGAGACCCTCGACGGCGAGCCGGCAGTCGAACTGCACTCGCTCGCGTTGCCCTGGCCGGGCGAGGGCACAGACGAGCAGGCGAACGCCGACGAGGGCCACGCGCTCGGCGGCGACCTCTGGGGCCGGTCGCGCGATTTCGACTGGGGCTAGTAGCGCCTCCGCGAAACCGAACGGACCAGCCGGGAGCCCCGGCGCGCAGCTGCCTGCCGATCGTCTAGGCTCCGGCCGATGACGGCGCCGCGCGACGCTCGGGCCCCGCTGGAGGCTCGCGTCCGCCGCTACGCGGAGCTCGTGGTGCGGATCGGCGCCAACGTCCAGCCCGGCCAGGACGTCGTCGTCCTCTGCCAGGTCGAGCACGCCGAGACCGCGCGCGCAGTCGCCCGCGAGGCCTACCGCGCAGGTGCCTCCCGCGTTGAGGTGCGCTACGGCGACCAGCACGTGCGCCGGGCCGCCATCGAGCTCGGGCCGCAGGAGATGCTCGGCCGCTCGCCCGAGCACCTCCTCGCGCAGGTGCGGTCGTGGCGGGAGACGAAGCCTGCCCTGATCCAGCTCACCGGAGATCCCGAGCCGGAGCTGCTCTCGGGCCTCGACCCCGCCCTCGTCGGGAAGTCCGAGGCCCGCGACCTCAGGGCCCTGTACGTCCCGCTCGTCTCGGAGAGCGTCATCAACTGGGCGATCGTCGCCTCGCCGAACGCGGGGTGGGCGCGCGCGCTCTTCGGCGAGCCCGACCTCGAACGGCTCTGGGAGGCGGTCGCCGCGGCGACCCGGCTCGACGCCGCCGACCCCGTCGCCGCCTGGAGGGAGCACGAGGAGAACCTGAGGCGGCGGGCGGCGCAGCTGAACGAGCATCGCTTCGACGCGCTTCGGTTCCGCGGCCCCGGGACGGACCTGTTCGTGGGCCTGATGCCCGAGTCTCGCTGGATCTGTGCCTCGTTCACGACGGCCGACGGGATCGTCCACCTCCCGAACCTGCCCACCGAGGAAGTCTTCACCTCGCCCGACCTGCGCCGGACCGAGGGAGCGGTTTCCTCGACCCGGCCCCTCGCGGTCGCCGGCGCCGTCGTCCGCGATCTCCGGCTCCGCTTCGAGCGGGGGCGGGTCGTCGACGTCTTCGCCTCGGCGGGAGAGGGCATCGTGCGCAGCCAGCTCGGTGCGGACGCGCAGGCGCCCTACCTCGGCGAGGTCGCGCTCGTCGACGGCAGCTCCGCGGTCGGCAAGACCGGCCTGGTCTTCCAGGACACCCTCTTCGACGAGAACGCCACCTGCCACATCGCGTACGGCAACGGGCTTCCCATGGCGGTGGACGGCGCCGGCGGACGTTCGGCCGACGAGCTCCTCGCGCTCGGGGTGAACGTCTCCGGCTTGCACACCGACTTCATGATCGGCGGGCCCGAGGTGGACGTCGACGGCCTCGACGGCAGCGGGCGCGCGACCCCCGTGATCCGCGGCGACACCTGGGTGCTCGGCTAGGCGACGTCTCGCAGGGACGTGCCCTGGAGGTTCTCGGCGAGCCGCCGGAACGGGCCGTCCTCGGCCAGGAGCTCCTCCTCGTTGCCGCGCTGGGTGACGTGCCCCTTCTCGATCACGAGGATCTCGTCTGCCCGGCGCACCGTCGCGAGGCGGTGGGCGATGATGATCGACGTCCGGCCCCGCAGCAGCGTGTCGAACGCCTGCTCGATCAGGATCTCACTGGGGCGGTCGATGTTCGAGGTGGCCTCGTCGAGGATCAGGATCCGCGGGTCGGCGAGCAACGCACGCGCGATCGAGATCAGCTGCCGCTCGCCGGCGGAGAGCCCCGAGCCGCCCTCCCGGACGACGTGGTCGATCCCGCCCTCGAAGCGCGCCGTGATCCGGTCGACCCCGATCGCCCGGGCCGCCGCTGCAACCTCGTCGTCGCTGGCATCCGGCTTCGCGAACCGGATGTTGTCGGCGATCGTGCCGCTGAACAGGAACGGATCCTGAAGCACGACCCCGAGCTGGCGGCGCACCGACCGTAGCTGCACGTCACGGAGGTCGATCCCGTCGATGCGGACGGCGCCCTCGAGCGGGTCGTAGAAGCGTGCGATCAGCTTCGCCGTCGTCGACTTGCCGCCGCCCGACTCGCCCACGAGCGCGATGCACCCGCCCTCCGGCACGTCGAGCGAGATGCCGTGGATGACGGGCTCGGCACCGTAGGCGAACACGACGTTGTCGAGCTCGAGGTGACCGGCGATGCGGCCGATCTCGGGCGCGTGCGGCTTGTCGGTGATGTCGCGCTCGGCGTCGAGCACCGTCGAGATCTTCGTCATCGCCGCACTCGCCGCCTGCACCTGCCCGTAGAGCTCCGAGAGCTCCTGCAGCGGCTGGAAGACGAGCTGCAGCATGCCGATCGCGGCGATCAGCGTGCCGATCTGCAGCGAGCCGTTGTCGATCAGCTGGGCACCCGTGAAGAGCACGGCGACCATCGCCGTGACACCAAGGAACTCGATCGCGGGGAAGAAGATCGACGAGAGCTTCTGCGCGTACGCGTTCGAGACGCGGTTCGCCTCGTTCAGGTCGCCGAACTCGCGCTGGAAGGCGCGCTCGCGGCCGAACGCCTGCACGACCGCCATGCCGGCGACGGACTCCGCCAGCTGCGCGGTGACGGTGGCGATCCGCGTCCGCACGTCGTCGAAGGCGGTATGCGACGCGGTCTGGAACCAGCGCGTGACGACGATTCCGGGCGGCAGGACGACGAGGGCCACGACCCCGAGGCGCCAGTCGAGCAGGAAGAGGCCGCCGATCGCGGCGAGCAGCGTCATCGAGTTGACGGCGAGCGTCGTCAGGCCCTGGTTGAGGACGTCGGAGAGGGCATCGATGTCGCTCGTCAGGCGGGCGATGATCCAGCCGGCCTTCTGCTGCGAGAAGTAGCGGAGCGACAGCGACGTGAGGTGGTCGAAGAGGTCCCGCCTCAGGTCGAGGACGATGCGCTGGCCGATGCCCGCGAGCATGAGCCAGGTCGTCGTGCCGAGGACCCACGCCGTCAGCCCGACCGCGATGTAGAGGACGACGTCGCGCGTGAGCCGGGCCTCGTTCGAGGCCTTGATGCCCTTGTCGATCGCGTCGCCGACGATCGTCCAGCCGAGCACCGGAGCGGCGGCGGAGATCGCGGCGATGACCATGACGAGGGTGATCCGCCGCCGGCGCCCGACGGTGTACCGCCACAGGCGGGAGAGGCCGGTGCGTCGCTGCTCAGGCCGCAAGGGCTTCGTCTCCGAACAGCTCGGTGAAGGCGCCGCCGCGGCGGATCAGGTCCCGGGGCAGGCCGCTCTCCTCCACCCTGCCGTTCTTGAGGACGATCGCGCGATCGGCGACGAGGATCGTCGAGAGCCGCTGCCCGGCGATCAGCACGGTGCGGCCCGCGACCGCGGGGCGCAGGGTGGCGACGAGGTGACGCTCGGTCTCGGTGTCCACGGCCGACATCGGGTCGTCCAGCACGATCACGCGGGCCTCGGCGACGAGTGCGCGTGCGAGCGCGACCCGCTGGCGCTGGCCGCCGGAGAGGTTGACGCCGCGCTCGCCGATCAGCGTGTCGTAGCCGTCGGGGAGCCCGTCCACGAATGCGGCCACCCCCGCCGCCGCGCACGCCGCCAACACGTCGGCCCAGTCCGCGTCGGGTCGGGCTGCGAGCAGGTTGTCGCGCAGCGGCATCGAGAACAGGACCGGCTTCTGCGTCACGAGCGCGACCGAGTGCCGGAGGTCGGCGAGGGCGATCTCGCGGCTGTCGATGCCGCCGATCAGCACGCGGCCGGAGCTCGGGTCGTAGAAGCGCGGCAGGAGGTTGAGGAGGGAGGTCTTGCCTGCCCCGGTGGCGCCGCACACTGCGACGATCTCGCCGGGCGCCACCTCGAGGTCGACCCCGGAGAGCACCTCCTTGCCGACGCCGTAGCTGAAGCGGACGTCCTCCAGCCGCACCGTCAGCGGGCCGTGGGGCAGGGATGTCGGGTGCGCAGGCTCGGGCAGCGACTCGATCGAGTCCAGCCAGGCGAAGCAGCGGGAGGCGGCGGCCGTGGCCCGCTGCCCGAGGTTGATGATCCAGCCCAGGGCCTCGAGCGGCCACACGAGCTGCAGCAGGAGCGTGATGAAGAGGGTGAACTGCCCGATCGTGAGCGTGCCTGCGATCGCGTCCCGGCCGCCGAAGTAGAGGACGGCGGCGATGCCGAGCGACGGGAGGAAGATCATCCCGGGCAGGAAGCGCGACTCGACGCCTGCCTGCCGCATCGTCTCGAAGCGCAAGGCCTCGGCGCGACCGGTGAAGCGCTGCCGCACGTCGTCCTCGCGGCCGAACGCCTGCACCATCTCGATCCCCACGACCGCCTCGTCGGTGGCCTCCGTGAGGTGCCCCTTCTTCGCCTGCACGACCCGCGAGATCGGGAACACCTTGTGCGCGAAGACGTACGTGAGGACGGCGATCGGCGGCATGGCCAGCGCCGCATAGAGCGTGAGGCGCACGTTCACGGAGGCCAGGACGATCGCGGCGCCGATGAGCATCATCACGCTCTGCAGCGCCTGGACGACGCCCCAGCCGATGAAGTACCGCACCGGATAGATGTCGTTCGTGGCGCGCGAGATGACCTCGCCCGTCGCGTGGCGGTCGTAGAAGGCGCGCGGGAACCTGAGGTAGGCGTCGTACATCATCCCGCGCAGCCGCGCCTCGATCGCGACGCCCACGCGCGCGGTGGCGTAGCGGCGCGAGAAGTTGACGCCGAAGCGCACGGCGGCGATGAGGGTGATCAAGCCGAGGTAGGGCAGGAGCAGCGAGTGGTCGCTGCCCTCGATCGCGTTGTCGATCGTCCGCTGGACGAGGACCGGGATCGCGAGCGAGAGCCCGGTGAAGATCAGCGCGCAGGCCAGCCCGAACGAGACCAGGCGCCACTCGGCCCGCCAGAGCGGGAAGAGGTGACGGATCGTCGGCCAGAGCTTCAGGTCGGGCGGGTCGACGTTCTGCACGGCGCGGGTGGGGCTCCTAGCTGCGGGCCGGGTCGGCACGCGGATCGACGGGACACCAGGTGTCGCTTCCCGCTTCGCAGCGGACGACGGCCGCCCGGAGCAGTGCTCCGAGGCCGGCAGGACGCGTCATTCTATCAGGCGGCCCGGTTTTGACATCGCAATGACATACTGAAGCGCTTGACAGACATCATTATGATGCCATATACTGGTCGCATGGACATCGAACGACACGTACGGGCAATCCAGTCGGACATCGCCGCCGCCGCCGCGCTCGGTGACGAGGCGGTCGCGACGGCGGGGCAGCGGCTCGCCGCCGCCGTCGGGCCCTCGCTCCAGCTCCGTCTCCTCGACGTGCTCACCGAGGCGACCTTGTCCCTCAACGGGCAGCTCGCGGCCGGGCACGTCGAGGTACGGCTGGCAGGGCGCGAACCCGACCTCGTCCTCGTCGAGGACGGCGCCGGCGAGAACGGGCCCGCCACGCCGGCACCGGGCGACGACCTCAGCGCCCGCATCACCCTCCGGCTGCCGGAGGCGCTCAAGGCCCAGCTCGAGACGGCGTCCGGCAGCGAAGGCGTCTCGACCAATGCGTGGATCGTGCGGACGCTCTCGCGCGCGCTCGAGCCGCGCTCGGGCGGGGCCCGCACGGGCGGCAAGCGGCTACAGGGATTCACCCAGAGCTAGGAGAGGAGCACGCGCATGTCCCTTCACACATCGTTCTTCGGCCTCGTCGATCTGCCCACCCCGGTCGGCTTCCGCCCACCCCGAGGGCGCCCGGACGGCGTGCGCGTCCCCCGCCGGCCCCGGCCGAACCCTCCGGGGGCACGGTCGTGACCGCCTTCGAGACACCCGGTGACGTCCTGCTGCGCGTCAGCATCGAGGGAGGCGACGTCGTCGTCGAGACCGGCGCGGACCGGCGCGTCGAGGTCGAGCTGGTGCCGTTGCGCGACAACGACGTCACGCGGCAGGCGATCGAGGACGCCCGCGTCGAGCTTGTCGCGCGGGGCGGGGGCCACGAGGTGATCGTCGAGCTGAAGCGCCGGCCGGGGCTGCTGATCGGCCGCGGCCCCAAGGTGGGTGTGCGCATTCGCTGCCCGCAGGACAGCGACCTCGTCCTGCGCGCCGGCTCGGCCGACCTCCACGGCATGGGCAGCCTGGGCACCGTCGACGTGAAGACGGCCTCCGGCGACGTCACGCTCGAACGGATCGCGAGGCTGCACGTCGACACGGCGAGCGGCGACGTCCGCGCCCTCGACGTCGACGGCGCGACCGAGCTCCGGACGGCCTCGGGCGACGTGATCCTGCGCCGCTCCGGCGGGCCGCTGACGGCCAACCTCGTCTCCGGCGACCTCTCTGTCGACGACGCGGCGGCAGGGCTCGAGGTGACCACCGTCTCGGGCGACGTGCGCGTGCGCGCCGCCGCCGGCGGCCTGCGGGTGCAATCCGTCTCGGGCGACGTCGAGCTCGCCGTCAAGCCGGGCCTGCGCCTGTACGTCGACGCCAGCTCCGTCAGCGGCTCGATGACCACGGAGCTCGAGCTCGAGGACTCCCTGCCGGCCGACCCCACGGCTCAGGTGCACGAGCTGCGGGTGCGCACGATCAGCGGCGACCTCAGGCTCGCGCGCGCCGTCGGCGGCTGATCGCCGTCACTCGTCGTCGGCGAGCGCCTCGGCGAGGAGGGCCATCGCGTAGCACTGCCAGGCGAGATCTCCGTCCCGTTGCAGGAGGCGGAGCGCCTCGGCGGCGCCTCGCAGGCCCTCCACCGCGGGGGCGAGCTCCTCGAGGCCGGCGCCGAGCTCGGCCCGCCGGGCGCGGTCGTCGAGGTCCGCGGCGAGTGCCGTGACGGCGCGCCCGTACAGCTCGAGCCGCCGCCGCGGGTCTCCGCCTGCGGCCAGGAGCAGCTCCGAGCGCCGAAGCGCAGCGCGCAGCTCGCCGTCGTCGGCGGTGACGCCGCGACCGGCGATGAAGCAGAGGAGCACCCACTGCTCCTCCGGCTGCGCCCGTTCGGAGGCCCCGACCCAGTCGCGGACCGTGCCCCTGGGCGCCATCGCGTAACTCTACCGGCGCCCTGCCGCTCAAGCGCCCGGCCCGGCGGCCGATACAGGAAACATGAGGCGTGTGCTCGTGCTGATGTCGGCCGTGCTCGTCGCGCTCGGCGCCGCGGGGGGCGCGAAGCCCGCCCAGCTCGCCACCCCCGGGACGGGCGTGCCCGTGCCCGTGCCCGTCGCGACCCCGGTGTCGTGGGCCGCCGCGCAGATCGGCGTCGTCACCAGTGCGGGCATCCTCGGCACCGACGCCGCCGGCTTCCGGCCGACGGACCCGCTCACGCGTGGGGAGCTCGCCGACGCGCTCGCCGCTTGGGGGAAGTCCGCGGCAATCCCTGTCGACCCGACGCGGCCCGTCACGATCAGCGAGCTGGACGCCCAGCTCGTGACCGCGCTCGGTCTCTCGGCGGCCGCACGGAGCGTCCGCCTCGCGGCGCGCGATGCGGGGCTGGCTCCCACCTCGCGACTCGGCACGGAAACGGTCGCGCGGCTCCTCGGCCTGCGGCTCGACCACCCACAGGGCTCGGACAACCTCGAGCTCTCTCCGACGCAGCCCGCGACCCGGGCCGAGGCCGCATACTCGTTCGCGCGCGCCCTCGCCCTGACGCCCGGCCAGGTCACGTGGCTCGACCAGCTCAGCCGCACGTTCTCCGTGCCGGAGCTGACCGACTGGCAGCGGGCGGTGCTCGGCCGGGCGCTCCGCTTCGTCGGCTATCCGTACGTGTGGGCGGGTACCTCCGAGACGACCCAGAAGATCTGGAGCAGCGCAGCCAACGGCTTCGTGCAGGAGCCCGGCGGCTTCGACTGCTCGGGCTTCGTGTGGCGTGTCTACAAGACGGAGCCGTTCCCCGGGGCCCCGCTCCTGGGCGACATCCTCAAGGGCAGGACGACCTTCGCCATGAGCGCGGAGGTCAAGAAGACCGACCGCATCGCGCTCGCCGACCTGCAGCCCGGCGACGTCGTCTTCTTCGGCAGCCGTGGCCCTCGCTCCTCACCGAACCAGGTCGGGCACACGGGCATCTACGTCGGCAACGGCTGGTTCGTCCACTCGTCCAGCGCCGGCGTGACGTTGGAGCCGCTGCAGGGCCGGTATGCGACGACGTTCGCGTGGGCGCGGCGCCCGCTGCTCGAGGCCGGGCTGACCGCGTAGATCGGCTCTCGTAGCTCGAGCAACCCGCGGACCCTCGCCCACGACCGTGCCCGCGGACGAGCCGCGGCCGCGCGGGCGGCTCGCTACGCTCCGAGTCCACCTTCAGGAGGCTTTCATGACTGAGCTCGCACCCGCGCCCGGAGAGCGCGCGGACTCGAACGGGGCAGGGATCGCGCCGATCCACCACTGGATCGACGGCGCCTCGGTGGCAGGAGCGTCCGGCCGGGTAGGCCCCGTGTTCAACCCGGCTACGGGTCGGCAGACGGGGGCGGTCGATCTCGCGTCGGTGGAGGAGGTCGATCGGGCGGTGCGGTCGGCGAAGGCGGCGTTCGGGTCGTGGCGGTCCGTGTCGCTCGGCCGGCGTGCGGAGCTGATGTTCGCGATCCGCGAGCTCGTGCATGCCCGCAAAGCGGAGATCGCGAAGCTGCTCGTGGCAGAGCACGGGAAGGTGCTGTCGGATGCGCTCGGCGAGGTGACGCGCGGGCTCGAGGTGATCGAGTACGCCTGCGGGATCCCGACGCTCCTGAAGGGCGAGTTCTCGGAGCAGGCCTCCACGGGTGTGGACGTCTACTCGATCCGCCAGCCGGTGGGGGTGGTGGCGGGGATCACGCCGTTCAACTTCCCCGCCATGGTGCCGATGTGGATGTGGGCGCCCGCGCTCGCGTGCGGGAACACGTTCGTGCTGAAGCCGTCGGAGAAGGACCCGTCGGCGTCGATCTTCACGGCGCAGCTGCTGCAGGAGGCGGGCGTGCCCGACGGCGTCTTCAACGTCGTCCACGGCGACAAGGTCGCGGTCGACGCGCTGCTCGAGCATCCGGACGTGGCGGCCTTGAGCTTTGTCGGGTCGACGCCGATCGCGCGGTCCATCTATGAGACGGGCACCAGGCACGGGAAGCGGGTGCAGGCGCTCGGCGGGGCGAAGAACCACATGGTCGTGCTGCCGGACGCCGACATCGAGATGGCGGCCGACGCCGCGGTCAGCGCCGCCTACGGCTCCGCCGGGGAGCGCTGCATGGCCGTCTCGGTCGTCGTCTGTGTCGGTGAGGTAGCCGAGCCGCTGATCGCCGCGATCAGGGAGAGGCTGCCGCGGATCAGGGTCGGCGACGGCATGGATCCGGCGTCGGAGATGGGGCCGCTCGTGACACGCGAGCATCGCGACAAGGTGGCGGGCTACCTCGACTCGGGCGCCGCCCAGGGAGCGAGGATCCTCGCCGACGGGCGGGAGACCACCCCCGCGGGCGACGGCTTCTTCCTCGGCGTCTCGCTGCTCGACGAGGTGACGCCCGAGATGGACGCCTACCGCGACGAGATCTTCGGGCCGGTGCTCGGCGTCATGCGCGTCGCCACCTACGACGAGGCGCTGCGGCTGATCAACGACAATCCCTACGGCAACGGCACGGCCATCTTCACCCGGGACGGCGGCGTCGCGAGGCAGTTCCAGTTCGACGTCGAGGCGGGCATGGTCGGGATCAACGTCCCGATCCCCGTGCCCGTGGCCTACTACTCGTTCGGGGGCTGGAACGCGTCGCTCTTCGGCGACAGCCACATCTACGGGCCCGAGGGCATCCACTTCTACACGCGCGGCAAGGTCGTCACGAGCCGCTGGCCGGATCCGGCCACGAGCACGGTCGACCTGGGATTCCCGCAGACCCGGTAGGCAGCTCGGCCGTCGGGCGCCGGGGTCGGCCTCGGGGCGGGAACGGCCCGGCTGGAGGACGTCGCTCCCACCGCGGCGTCGCTCCTGGGCATCCCTATCCCGCGCGATTCGGTGGGCC
>Ga0209048_10005822_pt1 | contig 11605 bp, 9 predicted proteins | sample FrelakmetCRP12CR_FD_187146 | JGI IMG/M metagenome (GOLD analysis project Ga0209048, IMG submission 187146) | Freshwater lake sediment microbial communities from the University of Notre Dame, USA, for methane emissions studies - CRP12 CR (SPAdes)... | ecosystem: Environmental > Aquatic >... | reverse complement strand
CTTACTCACTAGTCGATAATTAAGGCGACAACTGGGGAACTTTGTGCGAGGGTGGTGATCTGATTGTTTATGAAGCGAGACGGCAGAACATTTGATCATCAGACGCTGGAACAAATCCGGCTCATGGCGGTGGAGCGGGTGCGAGAAGGCGAGCGCGCGGCCGATGTCATCGCGTCCTACGGATTCAACCGCACCACGATCTACAAATGGTTGCAGCTGGCGCTCCAACCCGGTCTCGGCATCAAGGCGCTGCGCTCGACGGCGGCGACCGGACGGCCGCGCAGCCTCACGCCGACGCAGGAGCGACGGGTGTTCCGCTGGATCAATGGCCGCGACCCGCGCCAGTACGGGTTGGACTTCGGATTGTGGACGCGCAAGGTGGTGGCCGACTTGATCGAGAAGAAATTCGGCGTCTGCCTTGGGGTGAGCGCGGTCGGCGAACTGTTGGCGAAACTCGGCCTGACGCCGCAGAAGCCGCTGCAACGCGCCTACCAGCGTGATCCGGAAGCCATCGAGCGGTGGCAGCGGGAAACCTATCCGGCCCTTGCCCAGCAAGCCAAGGCCCAGGGGGCTGACATCTCCTTCTGGGATGAGTCGGGTTTCCGGGCCGATACCGTCCACGGCAAGACCTGGGGCGTCCGGGGACAGACACCGGTGGTGCTGCGGCCTGGGCAGCGGCAATCCTTCAGCGCGGCATCGGCGGTCAATGCCAAGGGCGCGTTCTGGTTCTGTACCTACGAAGGCGCGCTCAACGCGGAGCTGTTCATTGAGTTGCTGCAGAAAATGATGAAGTACCGCCGCCAGCCGCTGCACCTGGTACTCGACAGCCTGCCGGCGCACAAGAAGGCGATCGTGCGCGAGTACGTGGCCAGCACCAACGGCATGCTGACCCTGCATTTCCTGCCTGGCTATGCGCCCGACCTGAATCCCGACGAGCTGGTGTGGAGTCATGTCAAACGGACCGGCGTCGCGCGCCGGCCGCTGCAAGCGGGCGAGAAACTGCGCGACAAGATTGAGGACCAACTTGCCAAACTGCAGCAAATGCCCGAGCTTGTGCGCTCATTCTTCCGCCACCCGTCTGTCGCCTATATTAGCGACTGCTGAGTAAAGCGGCGTGCAGACCATCGCCGGTGAACTTGACCGCCAGACCGTAATGGCGTTCGACCGCCTCTCGGAGGATCCGGTCATGGCAGGCCAGCGCGGCGCGCATCCACTCCGGCTACTCCTCCCAGAGGCGGCTGCTGCCTTCGATATCGGTGAAGAACGAGTTTATGGCGGTGGATTGGTCAATAACGATAGAAGCCCAGCGGATGGCAAACCCGCAGGTACTCTACGACCTGCGGCGAGCGCCGGGGACCCGGCGCTATGGGGTCGCGTATCTCTATTCGACGCAAGTGACTTCGAGTGTGAACGCTCAACGCCATCTGCCTGTCTGCAAACCCGATGCCCAGCAGCCGGAGCGACCATGGAAGCATGTCCGTTTCGAAACGCTCTTTCAAGACGCCACGGATCGCTCGAGAATGCCTGACAGCAAGGGAAGCCCACCCGGGTAACTGCCGCGCCCGACGGTTCGAAGTTCGAGAAACTCCAGTCAACCGCCAGCCTCTACCAACGCGTTCCCTAGGTGGGGACTGCAGGCGATATGATAGGCACATAAGGAGTAATGGAGTAACGTCGAGGTGCGCGTACCTGTTGCGGCGGCATCAAGAATCTGGCAGCTTCCTTTTGCGGCACGTGTGAACAGGGAATAGTTGAACCCAACTTGGTGGAGGCGCAAGATGGCGGAACAAGTCGAAGTCACGGTCGTAAACGGCGAAATCATGGTGGACCAGAACGAATTGAACCTCAAAGGAAAGGGACCGAACGTCCAGATTCACTGGAAGATCCCGACAAGTGGATGGGCCTTCACCGCCAACGGCATCGAGATCCAGGGCAATACCGGGCAGTTCACCGAGCCCGAGCCCCAAGGGCAGATCTTCAAATGGAAGGACAAGAACAACGATCACACTCGGTACAAGTACACGATCAACGTGATCAAGGGGTCGATGAACTTGTCCAAGGATCCGTTCATCGTCAACGAATGACCGAGCGATCGGAATCTTGCGCGCCGGTCTTCAGCCACGCGCGCACCTTCGCGGTCGCCTCGTCGTACGAGAGCGAGCGACCGACGCTTTCAGCGGCCGCGAAGGCTGTATCCCCCAGCGACTCGCGTGCCCGAGCGACCTGTGGAACGAGGAACGCCTCGTCGGCCGCATCACGACGAATCCCCATGTCGCCCGCCTGAGCTTCCGCCATGCCGTAGAAGCGCGCCGCACTCTCCCATTCCCCCGCGAGCGACGCCAGGCCGGACGATACGTCGAGCACGCTTTGCCCGGCCAGCTTGGAGCCGGTTTCCTCGGCGATCCCAAGTACGTCTAGCAGCATCTGCCGTGCGCGATGGCCCGAACCGCGCCCGATCGCGACCATTGCCAGATTCAGCAGACCAACGGCGACGCTCTCGCGCTCGCCCAACTCGCGCGCGAGCGCCACGACCTGCTCGTACAGCGGCTCCGCCCGGTCGAGTTCGCCCTTGAGACGAAGGACCTGGGCGAGGCCATTGATGGCCGACGCTAATTGCCGCTTGTCCCCCAGCTTCTGCAGCAGTGCCAGTGCCTCCTCGAACCTTCCTTGCGCCGCATCGGATTCACCTTGCCCGATTGCCACTAGAGCGAGCGGCTGCAGCACGGCAGCAACCCTCTGCTCGTCGCCCAGCTCGCGAGAGATCGACAGGCTTTCCTCCAGGTAGCCAGCCGCCTCCGGGTACCGACCCATGTAGCAGCAAAGCTGGCCCGCGCCGAACAGCCCCAGACTCCGCGCGGGATCTCTCCCGCGCGCGCCGTCGCGCGCGAGTGCTTCGACCGTCACGCGATGACCCAAACCGAGGAGGCCGCGACGGAACCAGTACATCTTCGCTGCGTTCACCAGCCGCAGCCCCTTCTCGGCGCCCGCCGCCGCGTGGTCCGCCCACTTGTGCGCGGACAATAGATTCTCCCGCTCGAGATCGAGCCGCACAAGCCACTCGCCTTGACGTGGGCCGACCAGCTCTGGTTTCGCCTGCTCCGCAAGCGCGACGTAGAAATCGAGATGCCGCGTGCGAACGGCCTCCCCCTCCCCCGCCTGCTCCAACCGCTCCTCCGCATACTGCCGAACAGTTTCGAGCAGTCCGTACCGCCCGCCGTGCGTCTCCACCATCACCAGCGACTTGTCGACGAGATCGGCGAGCAGGTCGAGCACTTCCCCTTCGCCCACGTCGCCGCCTGAGCATACCGTCTCCACCGCCTCCAACGTCCAGCCGCCGGCAAACACCGCCAGACGGCGAAAGAGAATGTGCTCCTTCTCGGTGAGCAGATCGTAGCTCCAGTCGATCAGCGCGCGCAGCGTCTGCTGCCGCGGCAGCGCGGCGCGGTCGCCAGTGGTCAGCAGCCGGAAGCGATCGTTGACCCGTGCGGCAATCTGCTCGACCGACAGCGCGCGCACGCGCGCCGCAGCAAGCTCGAGCGCGAGCGGGATGCCGTCGAGACGCTGGCAGATCTCGATGACCGCCGGCGCGTTATGCTTGGTGAGCTTGAACGCCGGCTGCACCGCCATCGCCCGCTCGACGAACAAGCACACTGCCTCGCACTGCAGAATGGATTCGACCGTGTTCGTGCCACCCGGCCTGGGCACTGAAAGCGGCGGCACCATGTAGACGCTCTCGCCCGCGATGTTGAAGTGCTCGCGGCTGGACGCCAGGATCCTCAACTGCGCCCCCGCCTGCAGCAGCTGCTTGGCAAGTTCCGCGCACGCCTGCACCAGGTGCTCGCAGTTGTCGAGCACCAGCAGCAGCTTCCGGCCGCGCACGTGCTTGACCAGCGCCTCGATCACCGGCCGGCCGGCCTCTTCCTTGACGCCGAGAACCGACGCAACCGCCTGCGGTACCAGGCGCTCGTCGGTGATGGGGGCGAACTCGACGAACCATACGCCGTCGGGATAATCGTTGACGACATCGGCCGCGATCTGCAGCGAGAGCCGGGTCTTGCCAAGCCCACCAATCCCGCTTAACGTAAGCAGCCGCGATTTCCTGTGCGCCGCCTTCACTTCGTCCTGCTCGCGCTCGCGGCCGACGAAGGTCGTCAACTGTTGCGGCAGGTTGTTCGGCACCGCTTCGAGCGAGCGCAGCGCCGGGAAGTCCTGCCGCAGTCCCACGTGAACGATCTGATACACCCGTTCGGGACTCGATAGGTCGCGCAACCGCACGCTTCCAAGGTCGCGCAACGTGATGCCCTCCGGCAGGCGGCTACCGACAAGTTCCGCGACTGCCTGCGAGATCAGCATCTGGCCGCCGTGCGCAGCGCTCATGATCCGTGCGGCGCGATTGACGGCGCTGCCGAAATGGTCGCCGTCGCGGTGCTCGATCACGCCCGCGTGCATTCCGCAGCGCACGCGCAGCGGAAGACCCTCGGTGGATGCCGGATCGGCGAGCGTGTCCTGCAACTCGACCGCAGCCACGACCGCGTCGCGCGGATCATCGAAGGCAGCATGCACGCCGTCGCCGGTGAACTTGACCACCAGACCGCGATGGCGTTCGACCGCCTCCCGGAGGATTCGGTCGTGGCGGGCCAGCGCGGCGCGCATCCGCTCCGGCTGCTCCTCCCAGAGGCGGCTGCTCCCCTCGATGTCGGTGAAGAAGAAGGTTGTGACGGTGGATTGTTCGATCACGGCCGACGCCCGGCGGCTAGCACGCCCAATCGACATTCAACGGGAACCCAAGGCGACATCCCTCGCTGAAGAATAGGAATTCCAACTCGAATTCGTTGAGTATCCCGGGTCGGTCAGGAGCGGTCAATTCGGAGTTTCATGCCGAAGGAACCCGCAAACCACATCAGGATCGCGACGCCTCCCGGCCTGGGGCCACGTGAGGAACGGAAGATTGCCGCTCAGGCTGACCTAGGCACGAACGGTCCCTGAGCCGCCGTGGCTCCTTTCGCGACGGCACTACCACCGGACGCGCTGATCGAATTCGTAGTCCAGTGCCGGCCGGGCCTGTGGATCGATCGCGCGCTGCCGTGCTTGCGGCATCTCCGGCAGCGGGAGACCGCGGGGCATGGCAATGGTTGGGGGACGAGATCGGCTCGCCAAGGTGAATGAGGATGTCGCGCACCTCCGCCGCCTCGAGGATTGAGGCGATCCGCATGTCGCCCCTCCACTTGAGGCAGCGGAGCGGAAGCACTTCGTAGATGCGGGCGCGCCGCAGCGCCCTCGCGTAGCCGGTGGCGCGACGGTGGGCCGGTTCGGCGACGGGCAATGCGGGATCGGGGAGTGGCGCGGCCGGCCAAACCCTGGCGTCACGGCGCGGCGCAGCGGCGACGTTGGCGCCAGCGCGCCGTAGTAACGGTGGCGATTGACGCGCAGCGGCGGAACGAGGGTGCCGAGGTGGTCGAGCACGTGCAGCGGGGTCAGGATCTGCGCACCACTGCCCTTGAAGGAGTGTCCCGGTTCTGTCAGGAGCAGCCGACGCGGAGTTTCATGGCGACGCAACGGGCAAACCACGCCGGGTTCACAGCGCTCGCCGCCTACTTCCCGCCCATCACCAAGCCCGGCAACCACAGCGTCAGCGGCGGCCACACCGTAATCGCTGCCAGCACTAGCAGCAGCGGCACCAGCCAGGGCAGGATCGCACGCGAGATCTGCTCGAAAGTGACCTCGGCGATGCGCGCCATCACGAACAGCACCACGCCGATCGGCGGGTGGATCGTGCCGAGGATCAGGTTGAAGATCATGATCAGCCCGAACTGCACCGGGTCGATGCCGAAGCCGACCGCCGCCGGCACGAGGACCGGAATCAGGATCAGCATCGCCGCCAGCGCTTCCATGAAGCAGCCGACCACCAGCAGGACCACGTTCGACGCCAGCAGGAAGACGAGCGGCTCGTGGATCGCGGCGACGATCGCCGGCGCCAGCGTCTGCGGAATGCGCGAGATCGACATGCACCAGCCCAACGCGCCGGCCACCATCACCAGCACCATCACGATGCCGGTCGTCTCCGCCGTGTTGATCAGGATCGCGGTCAGGTCACGCACGCGCAGCGTGCGATAGACGACGAACCCGAGGAAGAGCGCGTAGAGATCGGCCACCGCCGCAGCTTCGGTCGGCGTGAACGCGCCGCTGAACATCCCGCCCAGCAGCAGCGCCGGGGTCAGCAGCGCCCAGACGCTTTCCCTGAACGCGCGCCACACGTCGGCAAGGCCGCCGAAGCTGTGACGGGGCAGCCCCTGCCGCGGCGCGATGATCGCGACCATGACCATCAGCGACGCGCCCATCAGGATGCCGGGGATCACGCCGGCCAGGAACAGCCGGCCGATCGACGTGTCGGCGCTGACGCCGTAGATCACCATCGGCAGGCTGGGCGGAATGATGGGGCCGATGGTCGCTGCCGCCGCGCTGATCGCCGCCGCGGTCTCGGGCCGGTAGCCCGCCTTTTTCATCGCCCGCACTTCGACGGCGCCCGTTCCCGCGGCATCGGCGACGGCGGAACCCACCATGCCGGCGAAGATCATGCTGGAGAGGATGCTCGCGTGCGCGTAACCGCCGCGCAGCGCGCCGACTATCGACGTGGCGAAGCGCACGATCCGGTCGGTCAGGTTGGCGGTGCCCAGCAGATTGCCCATCAGGATGAACAGCGGTGCCGCGACGAGCGGAAACGAATTCATCGCCTGCGCCATCTTCTGCGGGACGATCGACGGCGACAGTCCGCCCAGCAGTACGAACGCGAGCGCGGCGAGTCCCATCGACGCGAACAGCGGCAGCCCGATCAGGATGCTCAGCAGCCAGACGCCGACGATCTCGATGATCAGCGGGTTCATTCGCCACCCGATGGCGCCGACGGCGCGGTGGTAGGCTTTCGACGCAGCGCCTGCAACATCTCGAGCATGCCCTGTGCCGCGGTGACGGCGCCCGCAATTACCATCGGCATGTACATCCACGACATCGAGATCGGCAGCGTCGTCGCCTCGAGATCGTGGTTCTTGCCGACGAGGCCGACGCTGTACCACGCGACCAGCGCGCCGAACCCTGTGAGCGCCAGCTGGATCGCCAGCTCAGTGGCGCGGTGCAGCGAGGACGGCAGGAGATCCTGAAAGAAACGGATGCGCACGTGGATGCGCCTGCGGCTTGCCAGCATCCAGCCGAAAGCGGCGAGCCACACCATCAGGAAGCGCGACAGTTCATCGGTCCAGATGAGCGGGCTGCCGAAGGTGCGGGTGGCGGCGCCCAGCGCCACGCAGCCCAGCAACGCGACCACCAGCGCACAGCCGATGAACACGGCGGCCCGATCGAAGCCGCCGGCGAGGATACGCAACATGGGATCAGGGGTGGCGGGCGCGGCGCCGTCCGGGCGCCGCCGGCCTCACTCGGTTACGCCGACGCGATGCGCTCCCACAGGCCCTTCCCCCATTTCGATTCGAACTTGGCGGGAAGGCTCGCCAATACCGGCTTCCGGAAACTCTCGACGTCGGGCTGGATCACCGTCATGCCGCCAGCCTTGAACGCGTCGGCCAGCTTGGCTTCCTGGTCCAGGATTTCGTTGTCCTGGATCTGGCCGTTGGCCTCCAGCGAGGCCTTCAGCACCTGCTGCTGCTTCGCGTCGAGCGTCTTCCAGGCGGTTTCGTTCACGACGATGAGGCGCGGCGTGATGATGTGGCCGGTCAGGATCAGGTACTTCTGCACTTCGTTGAACTTGCCGCTCTGGATCGTCGGCAGGGGGTTCTCCTGCCCGTCGACGGCGCCCTGGCTCAGCGCCAGATAGAGCTCGCCGAAGTTGAGCGGCGTCGGCCGCGCACCCCAGGCTTCGGCCATCGCGCGGAACGTGTCGACTTCGGGGATGCGCAGCTTGAAGCCCTTCATGTCGTCGACGGTGTAGATCGCCTTGTTGCCCGATGTCACGTGGCGCTTGCCGTAGTACGTCGAGCCGATGACGCGCATCGAACGCTTGGCGACAAGTTGCGCATTCATATCGTCGACGATCGGCGAATTGAGTACGCGGCGGACCTGCGCCGAATCGCGCCAGATGTACGGCGCTTCGAGAATCGAGAACTGCGGCACGAACTGGCCGAACTGTGCCGCGCCTTCGTCCACGATCTGTACGGCGCCGCTGGAGGCCGACTCGATGATGTCGCGCGACGACCCGAGCTGCCCGGCAGGGAAGGTCTGGATTTCCACCGCGCCGCCGGTCTTCTCGCGGACTTCCCTGGCCACGCGTTCCATCATCGCAACCGACGGGTGATTGGCCGGCAGCACGGTGGCCCAGCGCAACGTCGTCGCGGCCCGTGCTGGCCGCGGCAGCGCCGCGGCCACGGCAGTCGCCAGCGTGGCGCCGATCATGCTGCGCCGCCTCCAGCGCATCGAATCGCTCATTTCAGATCCTCCTCGATTGTCCGGCGGAGCGTCGATCCTCGCGGGGAGGAGCTCCGGTCCGGGCTTGCTACGATACCGGGATCAACCGCAGAGTCAACCAACCGCGCCGTTAGGTCCAAGGCGTCAACGACCTCCCCGGAGAAACAATAGTTTCTGCCGCTCATAGCAAGCACTGCAATTCGCTCAATTCCCAATATACAAGGCTATTGGCCTTTCTCCACTACTGATCGTCGCTCTGCTGCCAGTTTGGTGCGCAACGCAATCATGAATCGACGAACGCAAGCCAGCTGGCTCGGTCGGGTGGCTATCGGCAACGAGCCGCTGGCGCGAACGCTGCACGGCTCTCGCACGACGACTCCGGAGCGTTGTCGTCGCAGTGTGTCAGCCAGCCTCGCTGGCGTGAGTTGTCATTGTTGCGGACAACCGCTCCGGGCACAAGACCGCCATGCGTTCGTCGATTTTGTCGAATCTCGACTGCGTCCACGTCGATAGGGAAGAAGATTCAACCGGACCACACGGAGCAACGCAAGCGCCGGCGCTCGTCACGGTCGCGAGGCCACGCTGCGATAAGGACGCAGTCGATGTGCACGTGCCCACACCCATGCTTGCCGAGAGATGGCGACGCGATGCTCGGCAGATAGTACGACTGGATGGGGCGGTTGCCCGCCCCGATACGATCAGCCGGCACGCCGGCCGTAGCCCATTCCGCGGTGACCGATCATGCCGACGTTCTGGTCGGCGATGGCCTTCTGCTCCGGAGTCAGCACCGCATAGAGCGCGCTGAACGCGTCGGCCATGGCGGCCATGCCCGCGCTGCGTTGTTGCATCGCTGCAGCGCGCTGCGCCATCCGCTCGGGTGCCGTCCCGGTGCTGTCCCACATCTGCGCGCGCATTGCCTGCATGCTCGCCGCTTGCTGTTTCGCCGCAGCGGCGAATGCCTGCCAGGCGGCTTCCTGCGCCGTGTTGATCTTCAAGAGCGTCTTCGTGTCGCTCAGGTGCGAATCGACTACAGCCGCGTGGTCTGCGCCGACCATCGGTCCGTGCCAGGGTTCCATACCCATTCCGGGTCCGAAACCGGCCCCCATGCCGCCAAAGGGCTGGGCGTAGGTAGCGGCTGCAACTGCCAGTGCAACGCCGGCAACGAGGCCAGCAACAACGGCGTTAGTCCTTTTCATGGTGCATCTCCATTGATTAGTGAGGCGTCTGTCCGAAGCGATCCACCGAGCATTCGGTGGACTTCCCTTCGCAACGGTTATGATTTCAACATCCCTGTGTAAGCGCAGCATGTCACGGGAACACATTTTGGTAGCGCATTGCGACAACACCGCCGTTTGACACACTGCGTTACTTTTCCCCTTCTCGCCTCGCCCCGAGCCATCGCAGAATTCCACCATGGACACGTCCGATCACGTTCTCATCGTCGACGACGACGCGGAAATCCGCAGCCTGCTCAGCGAATACCTGCGCAAGAACGGGTTCCGCGTTACGACCGCCGCTGATGGTCGGGCAATGTGGCAGGTGCTCGAGGCGGGACGGATCGATTTGATCGTGCTCGACCTGATGCTCCCAGGGGACGACGGATTGACGCTATGCCGAAACCTGCGCGCGAAATCGGACATCCCGGTGATCATGCTTACCGCGCGCGGCGAGGAGACCGACCGTATCGTCGGCCTGGAGATGGGCGCGGACGACTACCTGGCCAAGCCATTCAGTGCCCGCGAGCTGCTTGCTCGCGTCAAGGCGATTCTACGTCGCGCGCGCAGCCTGCCCGAGAATCTGCGGCCCGATAGCGCACGGCACCTGCGTTTTGCCGATTGGGTGCTCGATACGGCGCACCGGCATCTGCATTCCGCGGCGGGGGTCGTGACGCCGTTGTCCGGAGCGGAATACCGGTTGCTGCGGATATTTCTCAGTCACCCGAACCGCGTCCTCAACCGGGACCAACTGGTGGACCTTACGCAGGGCAAGGAAGCCGATCCGCTCGACCGCAGCATCGACGTGCAGGTCAGCCGTCTACGCCATCGGCTGGGCGATGACCCCCGCGAGCCAAGATTGATCAAGACAGTGCGCGGCGAAGGTTATGTGCTTGCGGCTGAAGTGACCGCAGAACCGTGATCCGACTTCTGCCTCGATCACTGTTCGGTCGATTGATGCTGGTGCTCGCGAGCGGGTTGATCGTTGCGCAGCTGCTGAGTGCTGCGATCAATCTGATGGAGCGTGATTCGGCGCTCTTGCGGGCGAGCGGCATGCAACCGGCGCAACGAATCGCCGACATCATCACGCTGCTCGACTCGTTCAACCCTGCCGACCGCGCACGAATCGTCGAGATACTGAATGTGCCCCCGTTGTCCGTCTCGCTCGCGCGGCCGCCGTTGCCCGAGGATTCAAACTTGGACAACGGGCCACGGGCGGCGATGTTCTCCGCAGTGTTGCGGGCGACGCTGGGCAATGATCGGCCGATTCGGGTAACCATAGGCGGAACGCCGCCTCCATGGTCGCCGGGGGCGGGTCGATTGCCCGGCCAAGGTCGGATGAGCGGGTCAGTGAGCGGTCCCGGCATGCATCGCTTCCCGCCCCCGGGAATGTCGATGCTCACCCAAGTTCAGCTTCAGGACGGGACCTGGGCCACGTTTGACACCCAGGTCACACAAGAGGCGGCGAACCTGCCTTGGCGACTCTTGTTGACGCTGTTGATGCTGCTCGTGGCAGTGCTGCTCGTCTCCTGGCTGGCGGTGCGGTGGGTCACTCGACCGCTGCACGTCCTCGCCTCGGCCGCCGATGAGCTCGGCCGAGACATCAACCGCCCACCCTTGCCGGAGCAGGGACCCGCAGAAGTGAGCCGCGCCGCGCGCGCCTTCAACACGATGCAGTCGCGCCTGGCCCGGCTCATCGAAGACCGGACGAGAATTCTCACCGCGATGTCCCATGACCTCAAGACTCCGATAACTCGCATGCGCCTGCGCGCCGACCTGCTGGAGGACGACAACCTGCGCGTAAAGTTCGAGAAGGATCTGCTGGAAATGGAAGCGATGGTGACCCAGACGCTCGATTTCATGCGCGGCCTCGGGCAGCGCCAGCCGAAGCAACCGGTGGACATCATGGGGTTGCTCGAAAGCCTGCAGGCGGACAACGTGGCCATGAGGCGCACCGTCACCATCAAAGGTCGGGTCACAAG
>Ga0209048_10005821_pt1 | contig 11609 bp, 8 predicted proteins | sample FrelakmetCRP12CR_FD_187146 | JGI IMG/M metagenome (GOLD analysis project Ga0209048, IMG submission 187146) | Freshwater lake sediment microbial communities from the University of Notre Dame, USA, for methane emissions studies - CRP12 CR (SPAdes)... | ecosystem: Environmental > Aquatic >... | reverse complement strand
GCGGTGGCTGGTGGGCGGTGGATAAGGGGTCTCGGTGGATAAGGGGTCGGGAGTCGTTTTCTTAACCGTCAGAGCGCCGTCGCTATCGTCAGCCCGAACGATGAGCCCGAAAACGATTCCCGTCCCCTTATCTTCGCGTCCCCTTATCTTCGAGCTGAAGAGCCAGGGACAGGCGTTGTGATGCCCGAGGGGGCATGATAACTTAGGATCAAGGGAGATCAGGCTGTGAAAGGCTGGCCAGCTATCACGGAGGGGCGCTGGCCTCAGACCTGACAACACAGGACCCGCCGCAAGACGCGAGTTCGCGAACCCATGAGTGCGCATATGTCACGCAGATGCGGGTGCTGAGTGTGCATGGAGTTGGTCTTTGCAGATCCAGTCCAGGTTGGGCTTTCGAAGCTATGGCAACGGTGCGACGAACTCATGGAGTCAAGAACCTGGTCGAGGAGATCTTGCGGACACTTCGTCTCCCTCTGTCCGAAGACGTCATTGACGAAGTATTCCGCGGCATCGAGAAGAACTCCCAGTGGCATGATCGCTATCTCGCGCTTTGCCGTGACCTGGGCAAGGACGTCGTGAACCAGTGGGCCGGGCTCTACATAGCCAGAGCGACAGGCCGCGAGGGCAAGCGCCAGGTCAAGTCGAGCCGTTCGCTCATCGGAAGCGACTCGAAGCGACATACGTCCGGAATTCGGCAGACTCCTGTGAACTCGAACGGCGACTTGTACACCAACGATGAAACTGCCTGGCTGGACATGATGGCTCGCCTGACAGCCGAGAGGCGATTTGACGAGCTGGACTACGAGCACCTGCAAGAGTTCCTGACCGACATGGCAAGACGCGATCGGCAAGAGGTCCTCAGCCGTCTCACAACCCTCCTTTCGCATCTCCTGAAGTGGAAGCAACAGCCTGAGCATAGGTCGAATAGCTGGGTCAAAACGATCGAGGAGCAACGGCTAGAGTTGCGAGATCTGCTCGAGAGCGGCACGCTCAGGAACCACGCGCAAGACGTCCTGGCGAAAGCTTTCGAGCGGGCCGTCAAGCTGGCTTCGATCGAGACAAGTCTGAGCGAAAGCACTTTTCCGCAAACCTGTCCCTGGTCGCTTGAAGAGGTTCTCGAGAAGGATTTCCGCGCCGAGCCCGTCTGATTCCCGGGGAAGCTTCCTCGAAGGTTGAATCATTCGCTTGGCCGCGAACGCCGCCGTCCGTGCAACCAGAGGGGTACAAGTGCTTCTCACCGGGCTTCCAGGGCCAGGCGCAGGTCGCTCCAGAGATCCTGGGGATCTTCGAGGCCGACCGAAAGGCGGATCAGACCGGGGGTGATACCCAGCCGCTGAAGCATTTCCGGATCCTGGCCGCGGTGGCTGGTGGAACAGGGGTGGCTCAGGGTCGTCTGCACGTCGCCCAAGCTGGGGGCGAACGGGATGTGGCGGAGCGATCGAATCAGGTGATCGGCCTGCTCGCGCCCTCCCACGTCGAAGGTTACCATGGCGCCGAAGCCGTTTGTGAGCAGGCGCCGGGCCAGGTCGTGGTCGGGATGCGAGGGGAGCCCGGGATAAGCGACCCGCGTCACTTGGGGATGGGCCTCGAGGCGGGCCGCCAAGTCGAGCGCCGAGGCGCTGGCGCGGTCCGCACGCAGTCTCAGGGTGGCCAGGCCGCGCAGCGCCAGCCAGCTTTCAAATGGGTTGCCTGTCTGACCGAACGTGGACGCGACTGACCGGATCCTGTCAATCGCCTCACGCGGGCCGACCACGACGCCCAGGGTCAGGTCGCTGTGGCCGCCGATCAGCTTGGTGACCGAGTGCATGACGAAGGTCGCCCCCAGCTCGATCGGCCGGCACAGCAGCGGGGCAAACGTGTGATCCACCATCAAGGGCACGTCGGCCGCGCGGGCGACTCGCGCAATCGCTTCCAGGTCCGAGACTCGCAGCAGCGGGTTGGAGATGGTCTCGACGAGAACCAGCCGGGTTCGCGACGTGATCAGCTTCTCCAGCGTCTCGGGGCGGGCCGGAGCGAAGCTGTCGTGGGTCACGCCGAACCGGACCAACTCCCTTGCCACAAGGGTCGTGCTCTTGCCGTACAGTCCCTCCGAAATGACCACGTGATCGCCCTGGCTGACCAGCGTGAGCAGGGTCGAGGCGATGGCCGCCATCCCCGAGGCGCACACCAGACCCGCTTCAGCACGCTCGATCGCGCACATCTTGCCGGCGAGCTGAGCGGCGTTGGGATGGCCGTCGCGCGCGTAGAAGAACCCGGTTTCACGGCCGGTAATCAGACCATCGATCTGGTCCAGGTCGGCGATCTCGTAGACCGCGCTCAGATCGAGCGAGGGGACGAGCGGACGACTGACCGACGGGGCCGGCGCCGGGGCGCGGGCACACCGGGTCGCATCGCCAGGAGGGAGGTCCGCGGACATCTCGGCGTCATCCTTCAGTGCACATTGGCCGCGCCGGAACTCTTGCGGTAATAGCGGGCGGCCTGGCCGAGCATGGCGCTGATCTCGCCGAGCTCGCGCAGGGTCAACCAGTCATGATGGGCCGAGCGCGACTCGGCGAGCTTGCGGCGATGGTCGGTCAGCTCGGTCCAGTCTACTGACCAGGCTTGCTCGATGGCGAGCTCCCTGGCGCGGTCAGTGAGCTCGGAGAGCCGGTCGATCAGCGCCTCTTCGATCGGGCAAGCGGTCGAGCGGTAGCGGTGTTCTTCTTCGGGAGCGAGAGTGGCCGGAACCTTCTTCAGAGTCTTGAACATCCCGACCAGCCGATCCCGCCAGGATTGGGGCCGCTGACCATTCCGCTGACGGCTTGCGGCGGGGTCCTGATGGGGCGTCTCCGCCGAATCAGGATCCACCCAGGGGCCGATCCGCACGATCAGCGCGGTGATGTTGTCGAGGCCGCCGCGGAGGTTGGCCAGGTTGACCAGGTATCGGCAGGCATTGCGGGGATGGAAATTGCCCGCGAACGCGCCGATTTCCTGGTCGTTCACCGGCCCTGAGAGACCGTCAGAGCAAAGCAAGTAAACATCAGCGAGGCGCACCGCCAGAGGACCCTCGAGATCGACCTCGATGTTCGGCTCGGGCCCGAGGCTGCGCGTGATCACGTTCTTGGGGACCGACAGGTTGGCCTGCTCGGGCGTCAGGTGATTGCGCCGGACCAGTTCCCAGACGAGGCTGTGGTCAAACGAAAGCTGGTCGATCCGCCGTGAGCGCACCCGGTAAACGCGCGAATCGCCGACGTGCGCCACCAGCACACCATCGGGCAAGAGCAGGAGGGATGAGCAGGTCGTCCCCATGCCCTGAAACTCGCGGTTGACCGCGGCGCGACTGTGGATCAGCGCGCTGACCTCCTGGAACGCCTTGATGATCGCCTCTGAAGGCGTGCCGACCTTGGCCTTCATGTAATTGTGTGGGATCAGGTCGCAGGCCATCTTGCTGGCAAGCTCCCCGACCGCGTGGGCGCCCATTCCGTCGGCGACCATGAAGACATGCCCGCGACTGCGCCAGACTTCCGTGTTGGGAGCCCGGACGGCCGCGTGACTGTCCTGATTGTTCGACCGCCGCATGCCCGTGTCGGAGGATGCCGCGTCGATGATGATATCGTCCCAGTTCACGGCCTGACCTTGACGTCTTGATTCTGCCGAACCGTCACCCTTGGTCGCTGCCCGAGTCCCGCGACCAACGACCTGCGCACTGTCAGCTCTTGACCGGCCAATTCCCCGACGACTAAGACTAAGGTCACACCATGCACTCCACCCCGCCCTCAGGGAAAAGCATTGTACTCCCCCGGCACGGCAGTGCGCATCTTTTCTTTTAAATCATTCAAATTTGGAGAGCGGCGGGAGCCTTTGACCTTCGGATCGCCGGAAAGTATAAGCTGGTTTGCTCAGCATACAATACTACTTGATCGGCTTTGCCCTTGTGACCTCGCGACCAGGCACTTGCAAAAGCCACGCCTTTTATCGAATTTGGCTACACCATGCACTTACCGGAAATTGACTTCTCCAAGGTAATCCTCGACAACGGCCTGGAGGTCATCCTGAGACGCCAGCCCAAGCTCCCACTCGTGGCCACCAATCTTTGGTACCACGTTGGTTCAAAAAATGAGGAGCGAAACCAGCGGGGATTTGCGCACCTCTTCGAGCACCTCATGTTCGAGGGCTCCGAGCATTATCCGGGTGATTACTTCAAACACCTCCAGCCGCTGGGCGCGAACATCAACGGCTCAACCTCGAGTGATCGCACGAATTACTTCGTCGATATTCCAACGGCGCATCTGGAGGTCGTCCTGGCCATGGAGTCTGACCGGATGGCCTGCTTGGCGCCCGCGCTGGACGACTCGAAGTTGAGCATTCAAAAAGGGGTCGTGAAGAACGAATACCGCCAGCATTATTCCAATCGCCCGTACGGCATGGTTTGGACGATCCTGGCCGAGGCGCTTTATCCCCCGCAGCATCCCTATAGCTGGCTGACCATCGGGGCCATGGAGGATCTCGAGTCGGCATCCCTGGAGGATGTTTCGTCTTTTTTCCATCGCTATTACGTACCCGCCAACGCCAGCCTGGCCATGGTTGGAGACATTGATCTGGACAAGAGCCGCAGTCTCGTCGAACGTTACTTCGGCACGATCGCCGGCGGGACCAAGGCCCTACGTCCCTGGGTCTCCAGCCCGGCTCTCGCAGCGAATCGGGACATCGTGCTTCAGGATCGGGTCGAGCTGGACCGGTACTACGCAGTCTGGCATTCGGTCGCCCATTTCCACGATGACGACGCCCCCTTGAGCCTGCTGGCGGACATCCTTGCCCGGGGTCGAGCGAGCCGGCTGTACCAGCAGCTCGTGATCGACCGGCAGATCGCTCAGGATGTGACGGCCTACCAGTCCGGACGCGAGCTTGCCGGCACGTTTGGCATCTCGGTGACCCTGCGTCCGTCCCGACCGATCGCTGAGGTTCGGGACTTGCTCGAGACCGAGATCGCGGAAATCGCCGCGGCGGGTGTGACCGAGCAGGAGCTGGAGCGGGTCGTGAACATGAAGATGGCGAGCTTCCTCTTCGCCCTGGAGCACATCGGTGGCTTCGGCGGAGTCGCCGATCGGCTCAACGCCTACAACGTCTTCCGGGGCGACCCGTCGCTGATCACGACCGACCTGAATCGGTTCCAGCACGTCACGGTCGACGCGGTCCGCGCCGCGGCTGTCCATTACCTCGATGGAAACCCCAGGGTGACGCTGTCGGTGCTGGGCCGCAAGCCGGCGGCCATCTCACCTCCTCTGGACCGGAAGGTGCCACCCCAGAGCGCTCCGCCGACCGTCTATCGCGCCCCCGCTCCGCGAATCCTCACGCTGGGCAACGGGATCACGGTCTGGGTCCTGCCTCAGCGAGACCTGCCGACCGTCGCCTTGACCGTGGCGCTGCCCGGCGGCGGCAGTCTGCAACCCCCCTCCCGTGCCGGGCTTGCCCAGCTCGCGGTCTCGATGATGGACGAGGGCACCACCTCGCGATCCGCCGCGGAGATCGCCCAGGCCGCGGAGGCCATGGGAACCAGCCTCTCCTCGAACTGCGGATGGGACGGCGCCTTTGTCGCGTTTCGCTGCCTGAAAGCATTCCTCGAACCCAGCCTTGACCTGGCCGTCGATCTACTCCGCCATCCATCGTTTCCGGAGCCCGAGTGGAACCGGGTCCACGGCCAGACCCTCGCGGCGCTGCGGTCGGAACGTGATAGTGCGGAGTCGCGCGCCCACCGCGGCCTGCTGACCGCGCTCTATGGCGCGGATCATCCTTATCGCTACCCTCTGGATGGGATCGATTTCATCGTCGCCGGACTGATCCGGTCCGAGGCGATCGAGTTTCACCGCCGCTTCCTGGGACCCGGAGGCGCGGGGGTCGTGGTCGCCGGCGACGTCGATCCCGAAGACATCGCCGGGGCTCTCGAGCAACGGCTTGCCGACTGGGCGGGACCGCCGCACCAGCCACCCGCAATCCCTACCGCGGCACTGGCGACCCGTCCCAGGATCCTCTTGCTCAACCGCCCGGGAGCCGCTCAGGCTGTGCTCCGGGTCGGTCACGTTGGCATCGCTCGCGATGACGCTGACTTCGAGCCCGCCCTGCTGGTCAACCAGATCCTCGGCGGGCAGTTTACCTCGCGGCTGAACGAGAAGCTCCGCGAGGAGCGCGGGTACACCTACGGCGTCCGCAGCCACTTCGACTGTCGACTGGGCCGCGGCCCGTTCTCGATCGCCACCTCCGTCCAGTCGGACAAGCTGGCCGACGCCCTGAATGATATCTACAACGAAATCCTGGCACTACTCGGCCGCCGACCACCCACCCAGACCGAGCTGGACGACTCCCGGCGAGCACTCGTCGAAGGCCAGACCCGCCAGTTCGAGACCCCCGCGGCCCTGGTCAACCGCTACGCGAACCTCTTCATCCACGGCCTGCCGCCGGACCATTACATCGACTTTCCCGACCGTCTCTCCCGGATCGATCTCGACGTCCTGAACGCCGCCCTGCACCGGCAGATCCACCCGGGCGCCCTGGTCGCCGTGGTCGTCGCCGACGCCGACGAATCCGCCCTACCCCTCGAACGTCTCGACTGGGCGGAGCTGGAGATCATCGAGGAGTGAATGTCCCCGGGGCTGGGAAACCAGCGGCAGCCAGCGCCCGAGCCGGCGATTCTCAGAAGAAATTCGGACTCGGCGATCTTCCTGCTAGTCGATCGGGGCGTCGAAAACATAGAATGATCGGTGCTTCCACAGATCGCGGTGCGGCACTCGCCTTTCACTTCCATCGAGACGTTTCATGGACGCACAACCGCCGGCCGACCTCTGGACTGACCGAATTCAACGCATGCTGGCGCCCCTGGCGGGCCGGCATTACGATCCGCAGACCCTCCGCTCCGTTCCGTCATGGGGCTTGAGTTTTTTGCTCCATGCCCTGCTGCTCCTGGTGCTGGCTCTCTTGATCCGGGTCGGCCAGCCCTCCACGGCGCCTCTGTCGATCGAGAGCCGGCTGCCACCTGGCGAGATCAACGATCTGACATCACTGGTCGAGGCGCCCCGGGCGGGCGATCCGTTCACCAAGGAGCAAAGCCTGGACCCTCCCTCGCTCGGGCTGGAGACCACCGACCCGGCGCTGAAGTTCTCGGCCCAACCCGAGATTCCCGGCCTGGCGAGATTCGGGCCCGAGCTGGCCGGCCCCTCCGGATCTGATTCGGGCAGCTCCACCCTCCTGACCGACCTGTCGATCTCCGGCAGCGGCAAGGGAGGCCCGCGCTTTCCCGGCCTGGCCGAGCAAATCACCGCGCCGTTCTCCGGCCGGCAGGGGCTGGATCGGGCCCAGCTCGTGCGCCGCGAGGGGGGAACCGTGCACTCCGAGAAGGCCGTGGAGCAAGGCCTGGCCTGGATCGTGCGGCATCAGCGGGCGAACGGCTCCTGGTCGCTGAACTTCCAGGAGCAATGCCAGGCCCAGGGCTGCCCGCCCGAGCGCGCCCTCGATTCGGACACCGCGGCGACCGGACTGGCCCTGCTGCCCTTGCTCGGAGCGGGATACATCCACACCGTGAAATGCCGCCACCAGGACGCCGTGCGACGGGGCCTCGAGGCCCTGGTGCGGCATCAACAGCCCAACGGCGATCTGTTCACAGGGGGCCCTGGCATCTCGTACATGTACAGCCATGCGATCGCCACGATGGCCCTGTGTGAGGCCTATGGAATCTCGCGCGACTCTCATCTGAAGGAGCCCGCGCGGCGGGCGCTCTGGTTCATCATCGACTCACAAAATCCCACGACCGGCGGCTGGCGTTACTCGCCGGGGCAGGCTGGCGACACGTCGGTCTTTGGCTGGCAGATCTTCGCCCTGCGCAGCGGCCACCTTGCCGGTCTGTCCGTCCCTCGCACCACCTTGAGTGGCTGTGCCGACTATCTCAACCTGGCCGCCGCCGACTCGAAGAAGATCACTTACTCGTACCAGCCCGGCCACGCCGTCTCGCCGGTCATGACCGCCGAGGCGCTGGTCAGCCGCCAGCTCCTGGGCTGGCCGCGCTATCACCCTGCTCTGATCAAGGGCGCGGGCCGGGTGGCGGCGCACCTCGACAGCGATCACGAGCGGAACATCTACTACTGGTATTACGCCACCCAGCTCCTCCACAATCTCGAGAACAAGGACTGGGAGCGCTGCAACCCCCACGTCCGCGAGGAGCTGATCAAGACCCAGGTCAAAGACGACACCTGCGCCAGCGGAAGCTGGGACCCGTCGCATCCTGGCCCCGACCACTGGGGCGAGGTCGCCGGCCGGCTCTTCCAGACGTCACTCTCGGTCCTGACCCTGGAAGTCTACTACCGCTATCTCCCCCTCTACCGCACCGCCGACTCCGAGGGCCTCGAAGCAGCGGCGGCAGCCGAACCGGGCAACAAGAAAAAGTGAGAACCCAGGGAGGGTGCATGGCGAAGACGCACCTCGACCCGATCGGCCCGCGATGGGTTGGGACTACCAGTTTATCGATTCCAGATTCCAGAGATTCCACAGAGTCGAGATTCCAGAGAGCAAGAGCAACATGGCATTTGCTGACACCGGAATCTCTGGTATGAGAAACCATTGATCCACGACGCGGTTGAAACCGGATATCGGGCGTGACCCGGCAATAAGGCACCGCCCTCTTCAGGCGAGTCTGCCCCCCTCACGATCCGCCTGTCATGGAGCTGTTGACCGTGCTGAAGGTGCTGCCGGCGTTCTGACCGAGCGTGGTGACGATCGTGATGCAAGCCACGAGAATCAGTGCCAGCATGACGGCGTACTCAACCGCCGTGGGGCCGTCTTCACTGGTCAGGAAATGCCGAACCTGAGAAATGATCTGAGACATGCGAAAGTCCTTGATAGAGAGACGTGTCGGGTTGATCCGTGGCCATCGTTGACCACTTCACCCTCTAGACGTCCCATTTCAGACCCGGTGACCGAGTGGGCCTGAAGATCACGGCTTCGTGTTGCCAAACGAAGACACGGGCCAGGATTCTCGAAGGCGATCTCAATATAGTTCATGGCAGAAAGTGCGTTGATCTGAATCAACACCCTGGTGCCGCTCACCATCGCAGCCGCCGCGGAATCGCAGAGTCCCGGAAACACCCTGCTGAACTTGGCATGACGAGGCTCGCAAGAAAGACCACCGCGGTCGGGCCTGATCACGGCTCGGGTTGAATGCCGAAGCTCACAGGCACATAATGAGTTTGCGTCAACGTGAGAGCCGGTTCGGCATTGCCGTTTTCCCCCTTCGGCTTCGGGCCGCTTGCCGCTTCCCGCCGAAAACGGCCGCCCGGATTCGCGTGCACTCCAGAGCCACGGGTTGAAGCCAACATGACACCCCGCCGGGTCGGATTTTGGTTGATCGGAGCGTTTGGAGGCGTGGGGACGACGATCACGCTCGGCCTGGCGGCGATGGCGCGAGGGCTGGCCGACCGCACGGGTCTGGTCACGGCCCTGCCCCGATTTGGCGATCTGCCGCTGCCCGAACCCGGTGACTTCGTGGTCGGCGGCCATGAGATCCGCTCCACCTCCTTCGCCGAATCGGCCGAGGAGTTCCGCCGCAACTCGGGCGTTTTCGACCCGGCTTGGATCGCCGCCTGCCACGCGGAGCTTGCCGCGGCCTCGGCCCGGGTCAGGCCCGGTCCTCGCCTCGGTCTCAGTCCGGTGGTGTCGGGCCTGGCCGACTGGGCGGAAGCCAGGCCTGCCCGAACTCCGCGCCAGGGCATCGATGCCATCGCCGCGGACTTTGCCGCGTTCATCGCCGGCGAGTCCATCGACCACCTGATCGTGCTCAACGTCGGCAGCACCGAACCGCCGTTCACGCTCGGCGAAGTCCACCAGCACTGGGAGACGCTCAGGCCCCGGCTGGCCGATTCCAACCAGGTACTTCTGCCCTCGAGTGCCCTCTACGCCCTGGCGGCGATCGAAGGGGGGCATTCCTACATCAACTTCACTCCCAGCCTGGGTGCGTCGGTCCCGGCCATCGGTGAACTGGCCCAGGCGACAGGCTCGCTGCTGGCCGGCAAGGACGGCAAAACCGGCGAGACCCTGATGAAGACCGTGCTGGCCCCGATGTTCGCGCACCGTAACCTGAAGGTCTCGAGCTGGGTCGGCCACAACATCTTCGGCAACCGCGACGGGCTGGTGCTCGACGATCCGACCAGCAAGACCTCGAAGGTCGAGACCAAGGACCGGGTGATCGCGGAAATTCTCGGTTACAAGCCGTCCTCGATTGTCACCATCGAGTACCTGCCCGACATGGGCGACTGGAAAACCGCCTGGGACCACATCCACTTCCAGGGGTTTCTGGGAACCAAGATGACCCTCCAGTTCACCTGGCAAGGTTGCGACAGCCTGCTGGCCGCCCCCCTCGCCATTGACCTGGCACGCCTGGCCGACCTCGAAAAACAACGCGGGGGCAAGGGATTGATGCGCCACCTCTCGTGTTTCTTCAAGAGCCCCGAGGGGGTCGTGGAGAACGACTTCTTCAAGCAGTTCGACCGGCTGGTCGACCATATCGCCAAACCTCAGCGCTCATGAGTTGAAGCCATGTCAGCCAGCGCCGCTTTCGAGCAACTCCTGGATCGTGATCCGAGGTGGGCCTTGAGCCAGGGAAGCCAGTTTTTCGAGGGCAAGGGCGCTGTGCAGGACGCGCTCTTCCGAATTACCCGCCGCTTGAACGACCTGGGCATCCCGTACTGTGTCGCCGGCGGAATGGCCCTGTTTCAGCATGGTTACCGCCGATTCACCGAAGACGTCGATATCCTGGTGACGCGGGAAGGACTCAAGGAGATCCACTCCAAACTCGACGGCCTTGGCTATCTCCCGCCCTTTCCGCGCAGCAAGAATCTGCGCGACACGGAGAATGGCGTTCGCGTCGAATTCCTGGTGACGGGAGACTTTCCCGGCGACGGCAAACCAAAGCCCCTGGCCTTTCCGGATCCCACCGCGGCCGGCACGCTCAGCCACGGCATCACTTTTCTTAGCCTTCCGCGACTGGTCGAGCTCAAACTGGCGTCCGGAATGACCAACCCGGGCCGGATCAGAGACCTGTCCGATGTCATGGAGCTGATCAAGCTCCGGAACCTTTTTGAGAGCTTTGCCGAGGAACTCAACCCTTATGTTCAAGACAAATTTCGTGAGCTCTGGGCACAAAGCCGCCGCCGCTATATCAGGCTCTGGCACGATCCTCGGCTGACACCGCGAATCGCGACCTGGGACGATCTGATCGCCGCGCTGCCGGAGATGTCATCACACTTCGACCAGATGCGAGCCAAGGGAGTCATGGTGGACCCGGATCGAGTCAACGCTGATGGTTACGCATGCCTTGTCTCGACCGATCCCGCAGTCGCCCAGACCTATGACATGCACGAAGAGTCCGATTACTGGCCTGAAGGTGATATCGACCCATCGGGTCTCTCCGTCTAGCTCCGGCGCCGGCGCCTTGCCGAGAGAACACGAGAAAAAATGCACCTTGCCTTCAGCACCAACGCCTACCTGAAACACCCTTTCGACGAGGCCTCGGCCCGGATCGCGGGCATCGGCTACGCGGGTCTGGAGCTGCTGGCCGACGTGCCCCACGCCTGGCCGGCGGGCCTGCTCGA
>Ga0209048_10005820_pt1 | contig 11610 bp, 8 predicted proteins | sample FrelakmetCRP12CR_FD_187146 | JGI IMG/M metagenome (GOLD analysis project Ga0209048, IMG submission 187146) | Freshwater lake sediment microbial communities from the University of Notre Dame, USA, for methane emissions studies - CRP12 CR (SPAdes)... | ecosystem: Environmental > Aquatic >... | reverse complement strand
CCCGGCGCGCATAAGCGCAGGGATGAGGAGCGTGTAGATCCATACGCTGAAGCCCGCCATGATACCGGCGATGGCGCCCTTCTTGTTGCCGCCTTTCCAGTAGAGGCCGAGCAGGATCGATGGGGCAAAGATAGTGACCGCCTCGAAGGACTTGAGCCCGATGTCAACGAGGCTGTAATATTCACCGATAGAGACGGCAAAGATATATCCGAGGAACACGCATCCCAGGATGACGACACGCTTGATGTTCAGCATCACTGCGGAGAAGTTCTTGAAGGCCCGCAGATCCCAGAACGTGGGCATGACAAAACTGTTCATGACCATCGTGGACAGCGCCACCGACTCGACAATGATCATGGCCGTCGCAGCCGAGAACCCGCCGATAAACACAAAGAGCGCCAGATACGGCTGGCCGTAGTGCAGGGGAATGCTCAGCACAAAATAATCCGCTGTGGACGGGATGTCCCCGAGCAGCAACCCGCCGTAGGCGATGGGCAGCACAAAAATATTTATCAGGAACAGGTACAGGGGAAAGAGCCACATGGCCTTCTTGATGTGGTCCGCCGAGAAATTTTCCACAACGGCCACGTGGAACTGCCGCGGCAGGAACATGATGGCCATCATGGACAGGAACGTGAGGGAGGTCCATTCAAGGAAGCCGACCGGCGATCCCTCGCCGATCTTCATCAGTGAAGCATACTGCGTGTTTTTGATCGCTTCAAAGATATCACTGAAGCCGTTAAAGATCCCGTACGTCACAAAAAATCCGACGCTCATGAATGCCACCAGCTTGATCGCCGATTCGAAAGCCACGGCAAAGACCAGGCCGCCGTGGCGCTCGCTTGCGTCGAGCCGCCGCGCGCCGAAGATCACGGCAAACACGCCTAGAAGCAGCGAGATGAACCAGCCTGCAAAGTGGCTGCCTTCGGGCCTGCCCGAGAGCAGGGAGAAAGTCGTCATGATGGCCTTGAGCTGGAGCCCGAGATAGGGGGTAATGCCGACGACCGCAACGAACGTGACCAGGACCGAGAGGCCGACAGACTTGCCGTAGCGCGATGAAATGAAGTCGGAGATCGTGGTGATCCTGTTTTCCTTGGAAAGGTAGATGATCTTCCTGAGTACGATCCACCAGAGCGCGGCCATGAGCGTGGGACCGATATAGGTCGTGAGAAAGCTCAAACCCGAATTCGCCGCCCTGCCCACGCTGCCGTAAAAAGTCCAGGAAGTGCAGTACACGGCAAGGGAGAGCGAATAGATGTAGGGATTTGAAACAATGCTCTTCCCCAACTGTTCCCTCCTCTCCGCAAAATAAGCTGCGGAAAAGAGGAGCAGGAGGTAGCCGAGAATGACCGTGAGCAGGATCCAGGGCGAGAACACTTACCTTCCTCCATCCTCTCGTTTTGAATAATGCGATGCCAGAAAAATGAGACCGATAAAAACGAACCAGATAATAAAGAGGTAATAGGTCAGGCTGTCACGGAAGATATAGAGAAAGGGCCCGCCGAAGAGCAAAACGCCAAGACCGAACAAAAAGACCCAGATATCACGTTTCATAAATTCACGTTCCTTTCACCTGATCGGTAACGGGTATACTATCACAAATTATCGGCAAATTCCATACGGGAAACAGGCCATAAACGGCGCCACCGGCTGTCAACAACCTTGATTTTGTTATGCGTATCTGATAAGGTTACGAAACTGCATGTTTATATCCAAACCCGGACAAACCGGAAACGAAAGGTCAAAAGCAAAAAGTGTATCACGCAATGGCCTATGAAAGAAAAGCGGCCACTTAGAGATTCCGCAAAGGACGCCAAGAAAAGCTTTGAACGCTTGGTTTAAAAAAATAATTTAGCCTTTCTTTGCGAGCTTGGCGACTTTGCGCGCAATATTCTTGCCTTTTTGAGTAGAATTTAATTCCTTAGTTACTATCCTGCACGCCTGCAGAGAACATACGGAGACTCGAGGAAGGAGCGAACAAACATGGCCGAATTAGAACTTCCCAATCCTGAAGAACTCGAAGAATTGCGTGCAAAAACCTTCACCAGGCGCATTGCGTTGACCACGGCGATCTTTGCCGTGCTGCTCGCCATCTCATCCCTCGGCGGCAATAACGCGACCAAGGAGATGATGCTTACCCAGCAGCAGTCATCCGACCAGTGGGCGTTTTACCAGGCCAAGGCCATGCGTGAAACTCTGTACAAAATAAACGGCCTTCGCATGGAGGCAGACCTCCTTGACCAAGGCCCGGCCATGAAACCGGACATCAGGAAGCTGTATGAATCCATGCTGAACGATAGTAAGGTTGAAGAAGCCCGGTACCGGGGGGAAAAAAAGAAGATCGAGGAGGAGGCCAGGCAACTTGAAGCGGAGCGGGACAGGAACCGCGCCAAAGACCCCTACTTCGATTATGCAGAGGTCCTGCTGCAGATATCCATTGTCATGGCATCGATCTCGATCATTGCCGTCTCGCGTCAGATCTTCTATTTCGCGATCGGCAGCGCATCCCTCGGCACGCTCTTTATGCTGAACGGATTTTTCCTGATCGTTAAGCTCCCGTTTTTTCATTAAGCGGAAAATAAGACGAGAGCACCAGCGTCCGGACCAATAATTCTGATCATCGCCGTTTCCCTGTTCACCATAACTTCCGCCTTTGCTGCTGATCTCCATGACTTTACGAGCGACGGGTGCAGCCTGTTCCCGGACGGCAACTTCAAAGACCGGGCACTATGGTGCGATTGCTGCCTTGCCCACGATATTTCCTATTGGCGCGGAGGCACAAAGGAGGATCGCAAGCATGCCGACGAAAAACTTAGGGACTGCGTGCTCGAGCGCACTGGCAGCAAGGCCCTGGCTGACCTGATGTGCGACGGTGTCCGCACGGGAGGACATCCCGCATTCCCGACCTGGTATCGCTGGGGATACGGATGGAAATATGGTAAGAACTATGCACCGCGCACTCAGCAGGAGAATCAGCAGGTCCGCGCCAAACTTGACGCCTACTACGCAAAGCATCCATCCGGCTATTGTAAGGAAAGACATGGAGGTGTGAAGTGAGCAGAGAAAGGACCCGACCCTGAATACGAACTTTCACGTGCGGCTGAATTGTCTTCCCTCTGAGAGAGATTGATCTTCTTTCAACGGTAAGGATAACATTGCAGGCTGATGTGCCACTTTTCTTGCCCTGCTGTGTTAAAAAGCCCTCATGCAATCATCGCACTGGTCGGCAGGATGCGCCATCACCTGTTTCCTTCCCGATGACAAAACCCGACATTATTCTTTGCTCAGCTCCTCCAAAGCCTTCCGTTTCCCTTCGACCCCTTTCACGGCCCAGAAGAGCGTCGCGACGAACCCCGGAGAGACGATGGCTGCGAACACGAATGCGACGGTGGTGATCGATCCGGTGGACTGATACACGCTCGTCAGAACCGGCGCGGCAATGACTCCGCCGATCCTTCCAAAGAAGGTGGCCCATCCGATCCCTGCGGCCCGGACATGGGTTGGAAAGATCTCGGATTTGATCACATATTCGGTGACCCATCCCCAGGTGTAGCAGAACTGCATTATGCAGAGGGAGATCAGCGCAGAAACGGGCGTGCTCACGAAGAGCATGCTGAAGCCCGCGATAAGGTAGGAACCATACGAAATGACGCCGGTCGCCTTTCTCCCCACAGTATCGACCATGAACACGGAGGCGAGACCGCCCAGGAAGGCGGACATGAACGCTATCATCATATAGAAGGGGACACTGTCCGGCGGAGCATTGGTCATCGGAAAAAGGACCAGGGAGGCGAAAGCGATGGAGCCATATCCCAACGCCACCTGAGCAAAGTTCAAGGCTGCGCCGAGCGCCAGCCGCGCGAGGTAGGTGCTGTAAAGCACCCGGGTTTCATGCCATATGCCATGCTCGCCCTGCCGGAGCGTGATGGGAGTCGTCGCCGGCAGTTCCGTGATCCTCTTGCTCGCCATAACCGACTTCTCGGCAGCGGCAACGACCGCCTCCGCTTCTTCTAACCGGGATCGATCCAGCAACCAGCGGGGGGATTCGGGGAGGCGCCGCCGGACAAAGAGCGCGAACAGGGCCAGGACGAGGGCCAGCAGGAAACCGGCCCGCCATGCGATCTCAAGCGGGAACAGGGTCACTGCGAACATTACGAGGGCAGCTGAACAGACCGCTCCGACCGGCCAGAGCGACATGATGAAGGCATCCGTTCGCCCCCGCACGTTCTTCGGAACGAACTCGACAACGGCGGAACTGATGGCTGCATACTCGCCGCCGATGCCTATCGCAGCCATGAACCGCAGGAATATGAAGAGCCAGATGTTCGTGGAAAAAGCGCAGGCCAGGGTGAAGAGCCCGTACCAGATAAGGGTGATTATGAATATCTTCTTCCGGCCGGAGCGGTCGGCAAGATACCCGAACACGACCGCGCCGACCATGATCCCGATGAGCCAGGCGCTTACGGTGAGGGAGCCCTGCAGGGGGGTGAACTTCCAGAGGCCCTTCAGGATGCCGAGCACGCTGCCGATGATGTTCGCCTCGAGCGAATCCAGCAGCCAGCCGAATCCCAAAGCGGACACGACGCGGAGATGCCACCGCGACCAGGGAAGACGGTCGAGCCGGGGCAGGACGTCGCTTGTTATTTCGATGATCTTGGACATTTCGGGAGAATAAAGGCGTCTCTCAAATGACTTTGCGGCTTTCCTCTAACCTTATTTTAACATACGGCTGCACGCGGCGTCCACATCCCCGGTCATGCGAACCCGCCCCGCGGCCTTCACCTTTCCCGCATGCTCCTTTCATTTGAAAATAATATCCTCGCCTCGAAGATACCACGTTATACATTATAAAATATAATCAATGGGGAGGGGGGTACAGCGCCGGGTTCATCCTTGGTTATTCGTTGTTTCGCGCTCATCGGTTCTTTCTTTACATTCTTGCCCTGTTGTGCTAAAAATCCTTCATGAAATCATTGCACTGGCTGGCAGTATGCGCTTTCATGCTGCTGTTCACCTGCCCTGCCTATCCATCACCCGTTTCCTTTACCGGGTTGACGATAACCCGGATCGATATCAAGGACGACCATGGCGAACCCTGGCCCAATCCCGATCAGGTGTTGCCGCTCATCATGGTGAAGCCCGGGGACCGTTTCACCGGCACTGCAATCCGCGACGGGATCGCGACGCTCTATCTGAAAGGAATCTTCAAGGATATCCGGGTCGAGGCCTTCCCCGACAACGGCGGCGTGCGGCTCGAATATATCGTGATGCCGATAACGATCGTAGATGATATCGTCATCCACGGCAACAGCGCGATCCCCACGGGTACGATCCTGGACGCGTTCACCAGTATCCAAGGGAAAGAACTGCGCGATGAGAGGCTTTCCTCGCTCAGGTCAGACATCCTCGCCCAATACCAGGCAGAGGGATTTTATGAAGCAACCATGGACTTCCGCAGCACGCCCCTCAAAGAACCGCACCGCGTTGCCCTCCATATCGATATCCGGGAGTCAACGCCGACCCTGATAGCAGATATCACCTTTACCGGCAATATCGTGTTAAAGGATAAAAAAATTCTCAGGGTCATGAAAAGCAAAAAAGGATCACGCCTGCGGCGAGATATTCTCCTGGACTCTGACACAGAAGCGATCCTTAATAAATATACCGACGAGGGGTATCCTGCGGCAAAGGCCGGTCCCGTTGACATAAGTTTCAGGGACCACCAGGCCTTTGTGCATGTCCAGGTGAACGAGGGCCCTCTCGTCACGGTCACGTTCACCGGCAACCGTGAGTTCGGATCCAAAAAGTTGAAGAAAACACTCCTGATCTGGTCGGAACATGACATCTCGGACTCCATTGTCGACAGCAGCATGGATAAGATAAAAGCCAAGTACCGGGAGAACGGGTATGCCGATGTAACTATGGAAGTAAAAAAATCCGAGCAGCCGGGCCGGCTCAACCTGGAATTCACCGTCCATGAAGGACCGCAGGTAAAGGTGAAGGAAATCACCCTCCGCGGAAACACCGCGTTTACATCCAAAGAGATCAAAAAACAAATGGCCGTGCAGGAGCCCGGCTGGTTCACATCACAGCCCTTTCAAGAATACCTTCTGGACAAGGATATCGAAAACCTGCGCGACCGGTATCTTGACACCGGCTATTTGTCAGCAACGGTGAATCAGAACACCGTCAGAAGCGGCAACAAAAGCGAGGCATCGATAAGCATCGAGATCGTCGAAGGACCGCAGACAAGGACAGGCAGTGTATCCTTTGAGGGAAACACCGCTTTCACCGCGGCGGAGATTCAGAACAAGATATCCCTGAAAGCGGGCGCTCCATTCAACGAACGGCTCGTGGATGAGGACAAATACCGGATACTGATGATGTACTCCAACAAGGGCTACCTCTATGCCAGGGTGGAAGTGGAAAAAAGCCATAATGATGGGACCGTGGACGTACGATTCCGGATCACGGAAGATCTGCCGGTCTCGATCGGCAAGATCATTCTGCGGGGAAACATCCGGACGAGGGATGAGGTGATCATGCGGGAGCTGCTCGTGAAACCGGGCGGCCCCTACGACTACGGCGCCATCCTTAAAAGCCAGCAGCGGATCTATCGCTTCGGTTATTTCCGGGTGGCCAGGTTCGACCCCGTTCACCCCGGAGAGAAGGAATACATTACCGACATGCTGTTCACGGTCGAAGAAAGACCAGCGGGGGCCGTGGAGTTCAGCGTGGGTTACGGCGACCTGGACCGGCTCCGTGCTTCTGTCCAGCTTTCCTATCGGAACCTGTGGGGCACAGCGAGATATACCAGCATTCGCTATGAGCAAAGCGACATTCTCAAGCGCGTTATCTATAATTTTCAGCAGCCCTGGATCCTGGGCCATAAACTCGATAACAAATTCAGCCTCGTGTGGTCGGATTCAGAGAGGCTGAACTCCGATACGCGTGAGATCTACTACAAGACGCGCAGAACAACGGCATCCTTCGGCATCGAGAAGGAATACGAGCATCTGAAGCCGTCGCTCACGTACCAGTTTGAAAATGTAGTAAACTACGACGTGAAGCCTGAAGCCCAGCTCAGCCCCGATGACAGCGGCCGGGTGATCCTGAGTAGTTTGAGCCCTGCGCTCATCGTCGATCTTCGCGATGATGTGTTCAATCCGAGGAAGGGGGCGCTTTACGGCATCGTCCTGAAAGAGGCGCTCTGGGTACTGGGATCGCAGGCAACCTTTTCAAAGCTTACCGTCCAGGGCAGCTGGTTCCTGCCAGTCAATACCGCAGTGCTCGCGTTATCAGTACGGGCGGGTATGGCATGGCCCTTTCGCGACACGACCGAAGTTCCGATCCATGAGCGTTTCTATACGGGCGGCGGCACCACGGTGCGGGGATTTCGGCAGGATGCCATCGGTCCAAGCGTCCTGGATGTAAACGGCGATGCCATCCCGCAGGGAGGCCAGAGCATGGTCGTGCTGAATATCGAGCTCCGGTTGAACCCGGGTGAGGGGTTCGGCATCGTACTGTTTTCGGACGGCGGTAATGTGTGGCCGGACCAGGATATCCGCATCAACGACCTCCGGTCCTCGTTCGGAACCGGGATCCGGTACGGCACACCGGTCGGTCCTCTCAGGATCGACTACGGGCAAAAGATACACCGGCTTCCCGGAGAAAGTCCGGGCGAGCTTCATTTCAGCATAGGCAATACGTTCTGATGAATCAGGACGCGGTACATCGTTCAGAGTACACTGCAAAACCCCTTTGAGATGTGTTGTCTGCACACAGCAATCTGTGCACTGTACTTCGCGTCGTCTGGTGTGGTATGATTCCCCCGTAAAACGGAGCGGAGCGGCGTTACTCTGCGCACAAGGGAAACGTGGACAATCCATGAAAACACACATAAAGATAATAGCCCTGGCAGGTTTCAGCCTGCTCTTGATCATAATCATCGCGGGATTCTTCCTGCGTAACGTGATGCGGGCAAATTCCGCCCTCGTTGCCGAGTCAGCGCAGGCCTCCATGGAGATACGACAAGTCGAGGCAATGGCGCAAGAGCTCGCGATTCTATCCACGAATATTAGCGAGCTTATCTCGAGTAAGGACAATAAATTCCGCGCGGCTTGCCAAGTTTCACGGACCGCCGTTCACAACATACTTGACAACATGCTTGCGCAGGATTCTGACCCCGCTGACCGGAGTTTCCCCGCTCTTCTCCATGGTTCGTTTGGCTCGATGGAAGCCTCTCTGGACAAGCTTTTGTCCCTGAAAGACCCTGCCGGCAGGGACCGCGAATCGGCCCGAAGGCTGCTGCTCGAAACCATCAGGCTCGTCGCATTCATGAATGCAGACATCGGCGCCTTTCGAAAGGGGAAGATCGATGCGCGCGTCAGCCAAATCGCAGACCGCACCCGCCCCCTGCAAACAAATATCGTCCTTTTTGTTGTCATGACCCTCCTTATAGCAATGGTCCTTCTGCTCGGATTCGCGCACTTAACTCGCCTCGTTATTTCCATTCCCCTGAACAACCTGCGGGAAGGAGCACTTGAATTCAGCAGGGGGAATCTTGACTACCGGCTGCCCGTGCAGGGAACAGATGAAATTGCCCTGATTGCGGGGCAGATGAACGGCATGGCCGATTCACTCAAGCTCTCACTCAGGGTGCTTGAGGATAAGCTGTCCGAGAGCACGAACGCACTGGCCGCCGCCAGGCGGACGGAGATCGCCATCCGGCATGAGATCAACAATCCCCTCACGATCGTCATCGGCAATGTGGAACTGCTGATGGACCGCTACGAACACAAGGACAAGGACCTCACTGCGCGGCTGGAGGTGGTCCTGAACAGCTCGCTCAGAATAGCCGAGATCACCAGGCGGCTGCAGGAGATCAAACGGGAAAATGACCGTCGCACCAACGTTAAAACTGCGGACTGAAGAACAGAGAAAATCGGAAACCATGAAATTAATATTCACCGCCACCGCTGTCCATAGGTCGGTAAACCCCGCGGGTTGTTTTCGCCCCGCGGTTGCGGGAATAAGCCTTTCCTTTTGCCTCATCGTATTCTCTTCCGTCATCCAGGCGGAGCCGGTGGACCGCATCGTTGCAGCAGTCAACAATGACGTGATCACCGCAAGCGACCTTGCCCATGCAATCGCGCTGAATAGACGGCTCGGCGGTACACCCGAAGATACGAAGACGCTTGAATCGAATACCCTCGAAGGTCTCATCACCAGACGATTGCTCGTCCAGGAGGCGCGCCGGCTCCGATTCGTTGAGATCTCCGATGAGGAGATCGGCGCCGAGAGAGACAAACTCAAGAAGCGCTTCGGTTCCGACAAGGCATATGCGGACTTCCTGGCAGAACAGGACATGACCGAGCAGGAACTCAGCCGTATGCTTGGCGAACGGCTGCTGGTCGAGCGATTCGTGGAAAAGAAGGTCGGGCTCTTCGCACGGGTAAGCACGGACGAAGCACAACGATATTTTGAAGAGCATGCCGCCGAGTACAAGGGCAAGCCTTTTCAGGATTACCAGAAGACTATCACTGCGCTTTTGACCGATCGAAAAATCGAGAGCCAGTTACGCCAGTATTTAGCGGAGCTCCGCAGCAAGGCGGACATCAGGATCAACCCGCACTGACAGAGTAACGTCGGTCCCGCGGCAGACGGTGCGCGTATTTTTTTCAAGCATGATGAGTTGACAGCACGACAACGATTATGCTATGGTACGGTCACACAGAGAGGAGGCGGCAATGGCATATAACCGATCACTGATAGTTGTTTTTATGATCATGGTGAGCATGGTCGCTGCACCCGCATTTCCGGCGGACGAGCTCTTCGACACCGCAACAGCGTCAAAACACATCGAACGGGGCATTTCCTTTTTGAAGGTAAAAGATTTTGATGCGGCCATAAAAGAATTCGATGAATCTGCCACGATCGCTCCCGAAGCGGAAGCCTACTATTACCTCGGGTATGCATACTATATGAAAAGCAGAAAAATGGACGGCGAAAGCAGAAGGATGTCCCTCGACAATTTTGAAAAAGCTTACGAAATAGACCCGAACTTCACTCCAACCCGATATCAGCAGTCCGAACCTGCACCGCCGCATACCGCCGCACCGTCTCCGGCAGTTGTGCCTGCCGCGCCGCAGCCTGCAGAGAACCAACCTCCGACGCCGGAACAGCCGAAACCATAGGCATCGTCAACAAGGCCATCAACAATACAAGCCACCGTCAGAAGCTGGTGGCTTTTTCAATTGTGGTTCGCCGTCTCGGCGATAGGCCTTCCCATCCACTCTTTTCGCCTAAAAAGCAGTAGCTTGCCACATAAAGCACACCCTGCATTCGTTTATGGCCGCGTCTTCGCAAGAGCAGGCTACGCATGCGCACTCATAAGCGCTGGGCGCTGGCAGAAATCAAAGAAAAGAAACAACTACGTGAAATGAAAAAAATAATCATCACCGTGGCGAGGTATTACACAAACAGTAGTATTTGATTAATTTTGTGATTGTGCCTTTTGCCTGCGCCCAGCGTTTACGAGTGGAACCGCGAGTGCAGGGTGTGGCTAACTGCTCTATTTCGGTTCATTAAATCCTGCGTGTTGCAAAGGTCCTGTCAGCAACTCAAGCTCTTCCAGAAACTGCAGTGCATGCTCCCGGTTCGTTCCGCATGATTCCGATGCCTGGTACGAATGGCAAACCGCGGGCCGGCCGGGCTGGCCGTAGATCCCGCAGCGGTTGTCCGGTGTAAGCTGAACGCACCGGACCCCTGCGGGCTTTCCATCCGGCATGTCGGGGATCAGCGACGAGAGCGACGGCGCAATACAGCAGGCGCCGCACCCGATACGGCAGAGAAATTGTTCACGATCGTGCATGTTGTTCATCTTAATAAGAGTAGTGGACGCGGAAGAATCGGATTTAACATCTGATAAAAGCGGATGAACACATTGGATTATGAAGATTGATAATATCCTGATTGATGCGCTGTTATCATAGACTTTATCATATTTTTCCGTGCCAAAGGTTTTATTTTGGTTGTGGCCCTGGCCGAGCTACGATCACACGCCCGAAAGCTTCCGCTTCTTGAACGTGGCGAGGTCCTTGACCTGTGCGAGCAGGCTCTCGAATTCCTTGAAGTGAAGCGACTGAGACCCGTCTGAAAGCGCATGCTCTGGATCCGGATGGACCTCGACCATGGCCCCATGGGCGCCCACTACAACAGACGCAAGCGTAGTGGGAAGCACCAACTCTCTCTTGCCGGTTGCATGGCTCGGATCAAAGATGACCGGAAGATGGGTCATTTTTTTCACCAGGGGAATGATGGCAAGGTCCGCCGTGTTCCTTGTCGCGGTTTCGAATGTCCGAATACCGCGCTCGCACAGGACCACGTTGGGATTTCCGTGAAGCAGCATATACTCAGCCGAACCAAGCCACTCCTCGACCGTCGCCGAAAGACCGCGCTTCAGGATGACGGGTTTCCTGGTCTTGCCGACCTCGGTCAGAAGATCGAAATTCTGCATGTTCCGCGCCCCGATCTGGAGAATGTCGACCTTTTTCGCGACACGCTCCACATGCTCGGGACTCACGATCTCGGTGACGACAAGAATACCCG
>Ga0209048_10005819_pt1 | contig 11614 bp, 7 predicted proteins | sample FrelakmetCRP12CR_FD_187146 | JGI IMG/M metagenome (GOLD analysis project Ga0209048, IMG submission 187146) | Freshwater lake sediment microbial communities from the University of Notre Dame, USA, for methane emissions studies - CRP12 CR (SPAdes)... | ecosystem: Environmental > Aquatic >... | reverse complement strand
CCCGCCATGTCCTCGGGCCTGGCCCATCGTCCCTGGGCGATCCGGGCCAGGACGCGGTCGTGCAGCCCTGGAATTTCCTGCCGCGCCTGCGTCGTCAACTCGGTATCGAACCACCCCGGCAGGATGGCATTGACCTGAATGTTGTCGGCGGCCCAGGCCAGCGCCAGGCTCTTGGTGAGCTGGACGATCCCCCCCTTGCTACTGGCATAGGCAACGGCAAAGCTCGACCCGAAGATCGACGTCATGCTTCCCGTGTTGATGATCTTGCCGCCGCCTCCGCGCTTCAGTGCCGGGTAGACGGCCTGCGCCATCAGGAAAGCGCTGGTCAGGTTCGTGTCCAGGACGCGCGTCCACTCGTCGAGCGCCAGATCCTGTGGCGGCTTGCGGATGTTGATTCCCGCGTTGTTGAACAGGATGTCAATGCGGTTGAACGCGCTCTCCGTCTCGGCAACGGCCCGTTTGACATCCTCGGGCCGGGCGAGGTCGGCCGTGACGACCACAGTGGCCGCTCCAGTCGCCTCCGAGATCAGTCGCGCCGCCGCTTTTGACTTCGCCTCGTTCCGCCCCAGCACGACGATCGAGGCGCCTGCACCGGCCAGACCGCGGGCGATGCCCAGTCCGATGCCGCCATTGCCCCCGGTCACGATGGCCACCTTGCCGGTCAAATCGAACGCGTTCACCTCTGGTCCCCTTCTGAACCTCGTGATGCGAGCGATCGCCCGGACCGGCCGCGGACTGACCCGAATTGTCGATCCGCCTCGCGCACCCCATAATAGCATCTGAACCGGTACTCGATCCTACCCTGGGCCGAGTGAGTCCGGGTAACGCAGCTCGAGCCCTGCTCGCCCGCATGCTGCCGCGGTGCGCTGCCCGGGGCCGTCGCCATCACCCGCGATCAGAGGTTCCATCTTCTTCGACGGCGAGCCAATCCGCATCGACGGCCGCTTCGTTCCCTCGGACCTCCAGGGCCAGAACCCGGAAGCCCACCCCGGACCCGCGATCTCGCCCTGATCCCGAGGCACCCGGTCAGCGCGAACCCGCCTTCCAGAACATCAGCCTGCTGATTCGCTCGCGGTTGAGCAGGCCGAGGGGGGGAATCCCCAGCCGGTTTCTCAAGTAGACCTGCGGGCGCAAACCGTCGTGCATGCCGATCACGGTATCGGTGGCGATCCGCATCGACGGCGGCGGGTCGAGCTTGCGAAGCTGGTCGAAAAGCAAGTAGTCCTGAACATACATCGCCCTGTTCGATGCACCGTCCTTCATGGCGATAATTTGTTCATAAGCCTCCAGCGCAAGTCGCGGACGCACCGCGAAGTTGCCCGTCGTCACCTGGCCAGTCAAGAGATCGTTGACCTCGACTCCCGGGGGCGGGATGACGCGGTTCCGGTAGTGGTTGGGAGAGAGCAGCACCGCAGGATATTCCTCCGCCTCGAGGTTCCTGGCGATGGTCTCGAGCGCGGTTCTCACGAAGTAATCATCATCGTCCCAGAGCACGACATAATCAGGCGGGTTTGTTCCCGTCGCGTGCCGCAGCGCTTCGAGCCGAGGGGTCACCCCGAAATCGTTGCCGCGGATGGCGGTGTGCAGGTACTCAATACGCGGGTCCAGAGCACGAAAACGGCCGACCAGCTCCGCGGTGGCAGGGTTGGCCCCGTCGTGCACCACCAAGAGCCTCCAGTGCTTGTAGGTCTGAGACCTGACCTGCTTCAAGAAACGGCCCAGCAGGGATTCACGATGATAGGTCGGCGTGATGATCAGGAACTCGATCTCTGGGGATTCACCGACCATGGTTCTCTCGCTCGATTGTCCTGGAGCAATGGCGGGAATCATGCCGCCGGACGTGGCAGTGACCACGTCGTCAGCCCAGTCTCCACCGAGCTTGACGGGCGCATCGCAACTAACTCTATGCCAAGGACTAGCGTGGGTCAAGGTCCGATCGCGGTAACCGAATACTGGCCATTCCTCATGTTATGAATTAGACTTCCGGGTGACCTTTGAAAGAGAACCATGATGGGGGCTTCTCGAGCCCGGAGCCGGCGGGGTTTCTTGGCGGAGGTAGAAAAGCGCAATGAGTTTGAACCCCGCGCCTTTGAGCCGAAGACCGACACTTCGTGATTTCTATCGGCAGGGAAACCGGTCTTTGATCCAGGCTTGGCGTCCGGTGCGAAATCGAATTCCCCTCCTGGCTCCTTACCGCAAGGCCGTGGTCCACGTGGTGCGTGAGGGTGCCCTGGGCGATGTCCTCATGACCACGCCCGCCTTGCGCCGGCTCAAAGAGCTGAATCCGACCTGCCGGGTCACTTTTTACACCCATTTCGCCAGCCTGGTCCGCGGACTTCCGTTCATCGACGAGGTCCGCCCGGTGGCCGAGGCAGCAGGGGGAAAACGCATCCTCCTCCGCTACGAGAACCTGGTTCCGGTGCGGCGGCACATTGCACAGATCTATGGCGAGATGCTGGGAGTTGATGTTCGGGATAACCGGCCCTCCTGCATCGTCGATCTTTCGCTTCGCGATCACTATGTCCACGACTGGCGCGATCGACCTCGGCCCTGGATCGCCCTCAATCGCCAGGCTGGGCTCTGGACTCCCAATAAGGCCTGGCCCGAGCCTTACTGGGAAGAGCTGATCAGCCGGCTGGAACGCTGGTCGTCCGTCATCGAAACCGGCACGGGAACCCCCCGGGCACAATCACGCGATCCCCAGCGATATCTTGACTTGGTCGGCCAGCTCTCGCTCGAGAAGCTGGCGGCGGTGCTGGCCGCGGCCGATCTGCATGTCGGGCCCATCAGCGGACCCGTCCATCTGGCAGCGGCCTTCCGAACCCCCGCTGTGGTGATCTACGGAGGTTACGAGGAGCCTTCCTGCTCGTCGTACCCTGGAAACATTAATCTCTACTCGCCCGTTCCCTGCGCGCCCTGCTGGTTGACCGAGCTTTGCCCGTATGGCCACCCCTGTCTGCACCAGATCACCCCGCAACAGGTTGACGACGCCCTGAAACAGCTCTGGGACCGCAAGAATCAGGAAACCCGACCGGCATCGGTGGCCGGTGTCGGTGGTTGATTCCGGCGTGCTTGCCCCCCTGCCCCCGGCGCGGCCGCACCAGGCTTCGGCGATCAATCACTCCACCGCAGAATCGCACCCGTATCGGCGCTCGTGGCCATCTTCGCGTAGCGGGCCAGCCATCCGGTGGTGAAGCGCGCCGGGCGCGGTGTCCAGGCCTTGCGGCGTGCAGCCAGATCCTCGTCCGAGAGCCGGACGGCGAGCTTGCCGGCGGTGATGTCGATGTCGATGATGTCGCCATCGCGGAGCAGCGCGATCGGGCCGCCCACGGCCGCCTCCGGGCTGACGTGGCCGATCGAAGCTCCAGCAGTTCCACCAGAAAACCGGCCGTCGGTCACCAGCGCGCACTGGTCGTCCAGGCCCACCCCCTTGAGCGCCGTCGTGGGGGCAAGCATCTCCTGCATCCCGGGCCCTCCCTTGGGGCCCTCGTAGCGAATCACCACGACGTCGCCAGGCTTGACCTTGCCAAAGACGATGCCGTTGTAGGCGTCCTCCTCGCCTTCAAAGATCACGGCCGGTCCCGAATGCTTGTGCATCTTGGGGCTGACCCCCGCCGTCTTGATGACCGCGCCTTTGGGTGCCAGATTGCCGGCAAGCATCGTCAAGCCGCCTGTCCTGGAATAGGCATTGGCGACGGGCCGGATCACATCCTCGGCGCGGAAACTGTCGTCCGTTTCCGTCCCGTTGCCCGAGGGTCCTCGACCACCCGGCGCGGCTGTCTGGTCCTCCCCTTCCGAATCAAGGAGCGCCAGGCCCGCGGCCTGGGAGCCGGCGGCGGCCACGCTGGGCACGGTCCATGCCTGGCTGGTCCGCTCGCGGCCGGGACGGACGCCCGTCAAGAGCCGTGCCATCACGCTGCTGGCGGAATTGCGAACGTCGTATTCCGCGATGTTCTCGCCCAGGGTCTTGCCGGTCACGGTCCGGCACGCCAGGTCGAGCAGCCCCGGGCAGCCCCGGGCCACCTCGCCCAGGATGGTGTGGATTCCCCCGGCGCGGGCCACGTCCTCGATGTGGTACTGGCTCGACGGACTGACCTTGCAGATGTTGGGCGTCTTCTTGCTGAGCTCGTCGATTCGCTCGAGCGAAAACGGCACCCCGGCCTCGTGGGCGATCGCCAGGATATGGAGCACCGTGTTGGTGCTTCCCCCCATCGCCATGTCAAGGATCATGGCGTTATCGAATGCCGCGGCCGTGGCGATCTCTCGGGGCAAGAGGCCGTGGCCGGGCCCGACCCGGCCGAACTCGCGGGCCATCTCCACGATCCGTCGCGAAGCTTGCTCGTAGAGCGTCTTGCGGTCGGCCGATGTGGCCAGGATGGTCCCATTGCCAGGCAGGGCCAGGCCGATCGCCTCGGCCAGGCAATTCATGCTGTTGGCGGTGAACATGCCCGAGCAACTGCCGCAGGTGGGGCAAGCGGCCTTCTCGATCTCCTCGAGCTCGGCCTCGGAGATCTTCCCATTGGCCTTCTGCACGCCCCCGACGAACGCGTCGATCAGGTCGACCGTCTTGCCGCCGGCCGTCCGCCCCGCCTCCATGGGACCGCCCGAGACGAAGACGGTCGGCACGTTGACTCGCATCGCTCCCATGAACATCCCCGGCACGATCTTGTCGCAGTTCGGAATGCAGATCATGCCGTCGAACATGTGGGCCTGGATCATCGTCTCGACACTATCGGCGATGAGCTCGCGCGAGGGGAGCGAGTACTTCATGCCGTCGTGCCCCATGGCGATGCCGTCATCCACCCCGATCGTGTTGAACAGGAACGGCACTCCGCCCGCGGCGCGCACGCATTCCTTCACAAAGTTGCCCACGACCTGGAGATGGACATGACCCGGAATGATGTCGACGTGGCTATTGCAGATTGCGATGAACGGCTTGTCCCAGTCTCCATCAGTCACCCCGGTGGCTCGCAGTAAACTGCGGTGAGCGGCCCTGGAGTCGCCTCGTTTGATCGTGTCGGAACGCATGCTGTGAACCTCGATTCGGATGGTTGCGCGTGGTCTCTCACCATGGTAGCAGACGCTGCGAACGCCTCCAAGGCGATGCGCTCGGCCCGCGGCCGGCCCCCGCCTACCTCCAGACGAAGTGGCCGATCAGCAGGCCGGCGAGAAAGGCCATGGGAAGCGCGAGCAAAACCAGCAGCGACCAGGCCAGGACGGTCGCGGGCTGGAGGATCACTTCGGGCACGGCCTGGAGCTGGCGGCCCGGGGGCCGGAGCATCGGCGTCTCGATCTTGATCGCGGAAAGCTCCGCGCCAGTTGCGGCGTCCACGGTGTCCTGCTCGACCGGAATGATTGGCGGGACTTCGGCAGGCGGCGAGGTCTTTGGCGTGGACTTCTCGACCGCGTCGGGTTCACCGGCAAGTTCCACCGGCGGGGACTCGACCGTGGGTTGGACCGAGGGGACGACGCGCTCGCTCGTCGTGACGACCAGGTCCACGAACTCGGCCTCGACCCGGATATCCTCGGGACGGAGAGTCGCAAGGTCATCGGGTATCGCCGCGGCGATCTCTTCCAGGAACGAGGGAAGGGCGCTGCTGGCGGATTTCGACGTGGGTGCGGTGGGTGTCGCCGGCAGCCGAGATTGCGGCGGCAAGCCGGAGCTTGGCCGGCTCGCTTCCACCGTGGCCGCTTGGTCGTCCGGACGAGGAACCTTCAGCTCGGCTCCGCACTTGGGACAGGAGATGACCGTGCCGGCCCTCCTGAACGAGACCCCCAGAAGCTGATTACATTGATAACAACGGAACCTGAGGGGATCTTCGGACATGGCTCGGAACCCTCTGCTTTCCAGTTCGGCCGCCCGACCTGCTCGATCCCGCGGCAAGACTCCAGCGTACGCGGCGTCGCGCCTTCATGCCACACTCCAACCCGCTCGGCAAGCGGTCCGGGGCCGGACCGGGACGAAATGCAAGGACCATGCGCCGTTCTACCCGGCCGCGCAGGCTTGACCTTGCCGCCGGGCCTGTCACAATTGGCATGCACGCGAACGAGGTCTCGAGGGTGGAGTGGATGGATCGTGGCGGCGCGGCGTTCGAGAGCGGGCGGCTCGCGCACCACGTGGTTGGCACTTGCCGAGATGGCTCGCGGCTCCAGCCGAGGGAGGGAGCGACGGAATGACCGGGAGCAAGATGTCGAAACACCGGGCTTGCAGCGCGCTTCTGCTCTCTTCCTGGCTGCTGTGCGGGGCGGCCGCGACCCGGGGTGATACGATCACGCTCAAAAACGGGCTCGTGTACTTCAGCCAGGGTGTGCCCGACAAGGACGGCACCCTGGTCTACATCTGGGACGGCCTGAAGAAGACCGTGATCCGCGACTCAAAGATCGCGCGCATCGCGGGTGACAACACCTACCGGACGGGCGAGAAGTTTCAGCTCGTTCAGCCCCTGGTCGTGCACGCCGGGTCGATGCCCAAGGAAGTGATCAGCGTTCAGGCCGGTCCGTGGAATGATAAGGGCCGGAGATCGTTCCACTACGTCGGGTCGAAATCGAGCCGTCAGACCTTCATGGAGCAGGCCGTCATCGAGATTGGCCCCCACGTGGTCAAGTACCGCGGCGTGGATGGGTTCTGGCTCGGTCAGGTGGCGACCAGCCAGGTCCCGCGGGAGGTGGTGACGGGCCTTCTGGCCCGCGTCGAGCAGCAAAACCAGGCCGAGCGCGAACGCGTCGTCCGCTTCCTGATGGATGCGGGCTACTATCCGGAGGCCCGGGAAGAGCTCGACCGGATGATCCATGATTTCCCGAAGACGGACCTGAGCGAGCGAGCTGCCGGCGCAAAGGGCTTCATCATCCAGGCCCAGGCGACGCAGCGCCGCGCCGAGATCGATGTCCGCCGCAAGGCTCAGCAGTACCGCCAGGCGTCGTCGATGCTGAAGAGCTTCACGGAAAAAGAAATTGGCACGGAGCTCCTCCTCGAAATCCGGGACGTGATCCGCCGCGACGACGAGCAGCGGGCCGGCGATCTTGCCCTGGCCACCGACCTCCGCAAGCTCGAAGGCAGGTTGTCCGCGGCGGCCCGCGGCACCTGGAAAAAACGAGTCGCCGAGGCCATGAAGGCCATCGAAGGGGCGCCCGACGCCGTCCGCGATCGACTTGCCGCCTGGCGCAAGGCCCGGCCTGGCGCCGGCACCACCGACCTTAGCCAGTTCGCCCTGGCGATGTCGGGATACGTGGTAGGCAGCGACGCCGCGGTGCCCGACCCGCGGACTGCCGACACTCTGTGGCAGGCCCGCGACCTGGTGCGCGATTACCTGGCCGGAGCGGAGGCCACCGGGCGCGAGAACATCCTCGCCAAGCTCGAAGCCCTTGACTGGCCCGCCGAGGAGGGCGCCTCTGAAGGCTTCAGGAAGCTCGACCTCGTCACCCGCATGGTCCAGCTCATGCCGCCTCCACTCTGCGATCCCGCGGAGGAGGCCGAGAAGACCATGACCCACAAGCTGCTCGAGCGGGAGGACGAGGAGCCCACGGAATACGCCGTTCGATTGCCCCCTGAATACCAGCCGCTCCGTTCCTATCCCGCGATCGTCGCGCTGCACTCCGGTCAAGGGCCGCAATCGGCCGTCGAGGTCTGGGCCGCGGAGGCGGCCAGACGGGGTTATGTCGTGATCGCGCCGGAGTACAACATCGCCGGCCAGCCACCCGACTATCGTTACACACCGAGCGAGCACGCCGCGGTCGAGCTGGCGCTACGCGATGCGCGCCGGCGGTATGCCATCGACAGCGACCGGGTCTTCGTCGCCGGTCAACTCACGGGCGGCAACATGGCCTGGGACCTGGCGCTGGCTCACCCCGACCTGTTCGCCGGCGCGGTCGTCGTGTCCGGATTCCCGGCCAAGTACGTCCCTCGTTACCTACCCCACCACGAGCGCCTGCCGCTCTACTTCGTGATCGGCGACCTGGCGCCGGCCGCCAACGAGGTCATCTTCGGCACGTACCTGAAGCCGCTCATCCTGAAGTCGTGGGACGTGACCTACGTCGAGTACCGGCACCGCGGCCTCGAGGAATTCCCCGAGGAGATCCCGACGTTCTTCGAATGGATGGACAGGCACCGTCGCGACCCGGTCCCCAAGGCCTTCGATGCCGTGACCGCGCGTTCTTGCGACGGCCGGTTTTACGGCGTGGTCGTCCACGAGCACTCGCCCGGCCGGACCACTGCCGCCCAGGCTGTCGAGATCCTCGGCCAGAAGCTCAGCCCGGCAACCCTCAAGATGAAGAGCAGCAGCCTGAGCAACCTGATCAATCTGAAGGCTGTCGGGATCCAACGGCTCGATGTGTGGGTCAGTCCCAGACTGATCGATTTCAAGCGCAAGCTGGAGGTCCGGGTCAACGACAAGCCCCGCTTCAAGGGTGCGGCCAAGCTCAGCCTCGACCCCCTTCTGGAAGACCTTCGCCTGCGTGGTGACCGCCAGCAGGTTTACTGGCTCAAGGTGCCGGCCGGCTGAGCAGCGAGGTTCGTGGAGCGCCATGGTGGATCCCCAGACCCCCGAATGGGTTCGTGACGCGGTCTTTTATCAGATCTTCCCCGACCGATTCGCGCGCAGCGTGACGGTTCCCAAACCGAGGCACCTGGACGAGTGGGGCGCACCGCCGACGTATCACGGCTATCAGGGGGGCGACTTGATCGGCGTGGTCGAGCGCCTCGACTATCTCCAGGATCTGGGAATCAACGCAATTTACTTCACCCCGGTGTTTCAGTCGGCCTCGAACCATCGCTATCACACGCACGATTACGAGAAGGTCGATCCGATGCTGGGCGGCAACGCGGCCCTCCGCAGGCTCGTCGACCAGGCCCACTCGCGGGGGCTCCGGGTCGTGCTCGACGGGGTCTTCAACCACGCCAGCCGGGGGTTTTTCCAGTTCCACGACATCATGGAAAACGGCCCCAACTCGGCCTACCTCGACTGGTTCCACGTCAGCGGGTTTCCCCTCAACGCCTACGACATGGACAAGAAGCCCAACTACGGTGCGTGGTGGGGCCTGCCGGCCTTGCCCAAATTCAATACCGGCTGCCCCGAGGTGCGCGAGTTCCTCTGGGGCATCGGCCGCCAGTGGATCGACTTCGGCATCGACGGCTGGCGGCTCGACGTGCCCAACGAGATCGACGACGACTCGTTCTGGCGCGAGTTTCGGCGGCGAGTCAAGTCCAAGAATCCAGAGGCCTACATCGTTGGCGAGGTCTGGACCGACGCGGTTCGCTGGCTTCAGAGCGACATGTGGGACGCCGTGATGAACTATCATTTCACCCGGGCCTGCATCGCCTACTTCATCGGCGCCGAGGTCGACGATCACGAGCTGCGTCAGACCAGCCTGTTCCCGCCCGGCCAGCCGGGTGGCCTGGCCTTCGGCAAGGCGATCGAGCGGCTGATCGGGCTCTACCACCCCTCGATCACCGCCGTGATGCTCAACTTGCTGGGCAGCCATGACATGGCCCGATTCTTGACACTGGCCCGGGGTGACCGCTCCGCCCCGCGGCTGGCGACCGTCTTCCAGATGACCTATCCCGGCGCCCCGTCCATCTACTACGGCGACGAGATCGGCATGCAGGGAGGACATGACCCGGCCAACCGGGGCGCCTTTCCCTGGCGCCAGAACGAGAGCTGGGACAGCGAGTTGCTCCATCAATACCAGCGCCTGATCGCGCTCCGCCGGGCTCGCCCCGCGCTGCGGCGTGGCACGTACAGGATCGTGTTCGCGGCCGATGAACTCTTCGCCCATGCCCGCCAGCTCGGGGATGAAACCTTGATCGTCGTCTTCAACACCGCCCGCTCCAGCCGTCGCCTCGAGCTGAGCGTCAAAGGCCTGGTCGCCGACGGCACGGTCCTGGAAGACGTCTGGACGCGCCAGGGCGGCCGCGTGGAGGGCGACATGTTCCGCATCGAGCTCGCTCCCCGCTCGAGTCTGATCCTGGCGGCTTCTCACGGCTCATGCTCCGATCCCAGGCAACCGGGCCGATCGCGATGAACATCCACCGAGTTCCACCGCCCTGGCGGCTTCCCGAAGGGGTGAACGTGCCGCTCTGGGAGTACGTGCATACTTCGCGCCTGGCCGTCGAGGAGGATGCGTACTTCGCCGGACACCCGTTGTTCGAGGAGGACGCGCGTATCCTTGACGCTCATTTCACGACACCCGGCCGCCTCGTGGACCTGGGCTGCGGCGCGGGGCGGCACGCGCTGCGGTTCGCCGCCAGGGGATTCTCGGTCGTGGCCATCGATCTCTCGCGGTCGATGCTCGAGACCGTGCAGCGCAAGGCGGCCGAGGAGGGTGTCGTGTTGCTGCCTCTGCAAGCGAACCTCTGCCGTCTGGGCTGCCTCGCCGATGGCTCGTTCGATTACGGGCTGTCGATGTTCAGCACGCTGGGCATGATCCGCGGTCGCGCCGCCCGCGGGAAGGCCCTTGGCGAGGCGGCCCGCATCCTCCGTCCCGGCGGACGGCTGGCCCTGCACGTGCACAACCTCTGGCTCAATTTTCGCAACTCGCAGGGTCGGCTCTGGCTGCTCGGCCAGCTCGGCCGGGCCTTGCGACTTCAGGTTGATGTGGGCGACCGCCGGATGACCTACCGGGGCATCCGCGGGATGGTAGTCCACCTCTATCGCTGGGGCGAGCTGAAGCGCGAGCTGCGCGGCGCTGGCATGAAAATCGACGAGGTCATTCCCCTCGAGGACGTCTCCTACCAGCCGATCCACCGTCCCTGGCTGTTTCCCAGTTTTCGCGCCGGCGGCTGGATTGTCTCTGCGCGTAAGCCGTGAGCGATCAGGTCGGGCTCACGCCCGAGGTTGGGGGCTGCGCCCGTTTGAACCACGCCCTTACGGGCATGGTCACAAGGACGTGGCATCACATCAAGGTGACCACGGTCGTTAGACCGTGGTTCGGACGGGCGCAGCCCCCAACCTCGGCCGTCAGGCCGATCCTCACAACCAGTCACTCGTCGTCGACCTCACCCACCGTATCACTCGTTAACAGGAACCCATCGACCGTCGCCATGTAGCTCTCCAGCGCACGGAGATCGTGCTTCTCGTCCTGTCGACCCAGATACGCCAGAATTGCGAAGACAGTCTTGTCTCCCAGGCTCTCGACGTGATATCCCGTGCTCCAGAGACGATGGAGGCCGTACCGCTTTCCCAGGTCTGGAAATCGCTCGAAGGCATTCTTGCTTGTGGTGGACTTGATCCAGCCCATCACCTGAGCAGGCGAATGGCTGGGCCGAAGACGCAAACAGAGATGAACATGATTCACGGCGATGGCCAGGCCCAGACGCTTGATCTTCTTTGATAGACAGATCGACTCGATCACATCCACGAGGAACGGAGTCAAGACCGGGCCGAGAATCTTGCGGTTGAACTTGGTTCTCCAAACGAAGTGATAGTCAAGCTTGTAGTGCGTATGGCCACCCAGATCATAGCGTGTGACCTCATGGTGGTCTTCGATGAGGCAGGTGGTGGTGAATGTCGGGCGCATGTGAAGAATCCTTGCAAGCAGGTCGGGCTCACGCCCGAGGTTGGGGGCTGCGCCCGTTTGAACCACGGTCTCACGACCGTGGCCACATGGACTAAGAGTGACC
>Ga0209048_10005818_pt1 | contig 11615 bp, 10 predicted proteins | sample FrelakmetCRP12CR_FD_187146 | JGI IMG/M metagenome (GOLD analysis project Ga0209048, IMG submission 187146) | Freshwater lake sediment microbial communities from the University of Notre Dame, USA, for methane emissions studies - CRP12 CR (SPAdes)... | ecosystem: Environmental > Aquatic >... | reverse complement strand
GCCAAGCCCAAATTGAAGTGAAGCCGAGCCAATTTTTCATTAGATAATCCTTGTATCTCAGACGATATCTTATAGTACTCAATCGATTTATTATAATCCCCTTTCTCCATATAACAATTTCCAAGCATGATATAACAATCAAATTTCATAGAGAGGCTTGAAGAGGCCAATTCAAATTCGGAGATGGCGTAATCGAAGAGTTCCATCTCTTTATAAGCAATGCCTAAGTGATAGTGCATCTCCGAATCCTTATCAAGGGTCGAGATTCCAGGTTCGGAGGAGAAAATCGAAGTATCCAAATCAGAAGAAGAGGTGAAATTGGAAATTTCTGAAACAGCCTTCCTCTCGGGAGGTGAAGGGTATCTTGACACAAAGGATTCGGCTGAGGAGGCGGGGATAGACCCTCCGCTGGGTTGTTGTTTGTCCTCAATACTTTCAAGAGCCCTTAATGCCTCCCGGTGGTGAGGATCAATTTCTAAGATGCTTTGGTAGTAGTTCTTTGCGCTCCCTGCCAGTCCTTCCTTTAAATATAATTTTGCTATCTGACGAAAAGCTTCAATGAGTTTTGGATTAATTGAAAGAATTTTCTTATAGATGGAGATGGCCCGAAAATTCAAATCCTCTTCGCCATAAAGGTTTGCCACCTGCAGATATTCTTGTATCGCTTTATCCTCCTCCGCATTTTTTAAGTAGAGATCTCCCAATTTGAGGTGCAACCGCTTATCTTCAGGAGTGGCCTCAACCAATTTTAAATATTCTTTGATCGCCTTTTTGGATTGCCCTTTAAGGATGTATTTTTGCGCGATATCTAATATTTTTTCTTTGTCGATACCCAAATTTCCCCTCAAAAAACAAATTTTAATTAAAAATTAGCCAATGAACTTAAAAAAGTCAAGTTTTTAAAAATTTAATAGGAATTCCATCACCCTTGAAAGTAGAAAATCTCAGGTTTGACCGATGGATGACTCAATGAGGATGAGGGAACAGTCCAGATGAAATAGTATTTTTAAAGAACCTTTGAGAATGATTTTCAAATGCAACTTTCCCTCCTGCCTAAAAAATCGGCCAGGTCTTTTCTAATTGCTTGAGGAAAAAATTGATAGAAATTATTTTACCATTGGTCAAATATTGACCATTTTGGATAATTTTGTTATAATGGCTAAAATTTATAAAATATAATAACCATTTGAAATCATTAGTTATTTATTAAATATTCTATTTTACAAAAATTGGTACTTATTTTGCTTGTATCATGTATAAATATTTATAAATAATGATCAGCAGTTTAAAGAAATTTTAACCTTATGATAAAGAATTTAAAAAAGGTTTTGATTGTGGATGACGAAGAGACTTTAACCTGGAGCATGGCAAGAAGTCTTTCAAAAGATAAGGATAAGTATGAGGTGGTCATAGCCAATAATGGGAAGGAGGCTTTAAATCTTTTAAAAAAGAATAAGGTTGATTTGGTGATCTCCGATATAAGGATGCCGGATATCAACGGTTTAGATCTCTTGGTAAAGATTAAAAAGGAATACCCTCAAACGAAAGTCATTATTATGACCGCTTATGGGTCCTCGGATGTTCAGAAAGAAGCGAATCGAAGGGGTTCCCTCTACTATGTGGAAAAGCCTTTTGAGATTTCGGATATAAGAAAAATTATTATCGATTTGATCGGGAAGAGAAAAGGATTTAAGGGAAAAATGTTTGGTCTCCAACTGACAGATATTATTCAGATGAATTGCCTCAGTCGATTAACCACGGCCCTGATTATCACCCGAGATGGAGAAAGGGGAGTTATTTATTTAAATGAAGGGGAAATCATCCACGCGGAATGTGGTGAACAAAAGGGAGCAGACGCTTTTTACAAAATATTGAGCTGGCAAGAAGGGGAATTTATTTCAAATATCGGTGCCGCACCTCCGGTTCAGACAATCTATCAGAACTGGGAGCACCTCTTGGTCGAGGCCATGCGGCGGAATGATGATAAAGTGTAGGCAATCTATTCGAGGAAAGGGGTTCATAGAAAATTAGTTCATATGAACATCGTTATTACCGAAAAGGATATGAAAAAGATAAATTATTGTTTGAATAAGATGCTTTCCTCATCGATGGCGCATTCTTGCCTACTGATCGATCGATCGGGTCAATTGATTGCCCATCATGGAAACACACCGGAGATCGATATCCTATCCCTTTCTGCCCTGACTGCCGCTAACTTTGGAGCTACTGCAGAAATTGCTCGAATGTTGGGGGAAGAAGAATTCACCCTCTTATTTCATAAGGGGAGAAGCGAAAATGTGTATTTCTCAGCCATTGGTGAGCATGTCATCATGGTCACCCTCTTTGATGATAGGACCTCTCTCGGGTTGATTCGGTTACAAATTAATAAGGTCATCGACGAACTTTCAATCATTCTTTCATCCATTTTTATAAAAGATAGGCCGAAATCCGTGGATCCATTCCGGACTTCTTAAGGAGAGGAAAAGATTTAATGCCTTTCATTAATTTTAGTAAAGACGAGATTCAGTGCAAAATTGTTTACTATGGTGCAGGGTTTTGCGGAAAAACGACGAATCTCCAATATATTTATACCCAAACGATGGAGGATATCAAAGGGAAGATGGTCTCGATCGATACCAAAGGGGATCGGACGTTATTCTTTGATTTCTTGTCGTTGAGTTTAGGGAAAATTAGGGGGTTTGATATAAGGGTTCAGCTTTATACCGTCCCCGGACAGGTGCATTATGATGCAACGAGAAAATTAGTGTTAAAAGGAGTGGATGGAGTGGTCTTCGTTGCCGATTCATTAAAGGTACAGAGGAAAAAGAATATTGAAAGCCTCATTAATTTAGCCAAGAATTTAGCAGAGAAAGGGGTTAGCATCCGGAGCATTCCACTGGTGATTCAATATAATAAACGCGATTTAGACGGAACAGATTCTGAGATTCTTCACATGGATATCTTAGAGAAGGATCTCAATTCGATGTTAAAAGTACCTTCCTTCCCTGCAAGCGCTTTGAAGGGAAATGGAGTTTTTGAAACCCTGAGAGAAATTAGCAAATTGGTGGTAAAAGATGTCAGCAGAAAGATTATGTTACTGGATAAACAATTAAGGTGATGAGAAGGGGAAATGAAAGATGGATAAGATGATGGAAGAAGACCTTAAAGGGTTGGAAGAAGAGATTGATGATGCCGTGGACCGGCTGTTTGTAGAAAAGCAAAGAGGGGGAGTGGAAAACCTCTTAATGGATTCTCAGATCTTAGAACCTTCTGTGAAATCGCCGGTGTTAGAACCTGCAATGAAACACCCAACGGTAGAACCCCCTTTGAAATCTTTTGTCTTAGAACCTTCCATCCAATCCCCTGTCTCAGAACCTCCGGGCAAATCTTCCCTCTTGGAGCCCTCCTATGAATTCGAGAAAATGTTTGATCTCGAGAGTTCTCCCACGCCTCCATCCCTCCCCGTTCCATTCTTAAAATCCATTGAGAAAATGGAGGCCCAACTTCTTTCTTTAGAATGGGAGATTACAGAGGAGAAACTGAAAAAGACAAAAGAAGAGGTCCTGGCGTTGAGAGAATTGATGAAACAGAAAACCGATATCGCATCCATCTTAACCTGTATGGATAAAGTCTTAGCCCATATGATTAAAAATGAAGAAAATATCCGACCTCCCTGGATCAAATTCTTATTGGACTCAAAAGAGACCATCAAACTGCTCATGAGAAAAGAAACAGAGGGGGAAATCAATATTTATAAACAACTGGCTTCCCTTGGGATTGAGGCGAGATTCTCGAGCATGGAAGGGATGAAAGAGACCAAAATCATTCAACCCCCCTTAGGCAAAGGGGAAGGGATTGAAAAAGCAGGGATCTCCATTATCGGAGAGAAGAAGATCGAAGACATGTCAAACAAACTGAATGTATTTATGGAAAAGGCGGAAGAAATCTTTAGAACGGTGAAACAACAAATATCCAGACTCGAGGAGACGGCTCAAAGACCACCGTTAGCATCCCTGGAGGCGAGATCCCTGCCTGTCACCATTACCATTTTCAAAGTGGATGAGAAATTATTTGGAGTGGAAAGTGAAAAGGTTTTTAAATTATTCAAAGTTCCCAATACCTTTCAGGAGAAATATTCAAAGCAACAAAAAATTCGATTGAGAGATCTTGAAGTAAAGATGGTCGACTTAAGGAAAATGCTATCCATCCAGGGAGGGGGGCCCAAAGGAGAAATAAGGATACTTGCTGTAAAGGACAATGGGGAAGTTAAGGGATTCATGATCGATCAGGTCCTTAAAAAATTATCCACGACCTCCGATCGGAGTGGAGAGGTGGGTGAATATTTCTCGGGGGTTATCCGTTCCACATACCAAAAGGAATCTGTGGAGATTCCCATTTTAGATTTAAAAAAGTTTTAAGGTTAATATTTTTTTATGAACCAAAATATTTCAACAAATGAAATAGAAGAAAAGATTGCTCAAAAAGAAGAAGTCATCGAACAACTGACACAGGACCTGGAAGATGTAAAGAATTTTACAGAAAGTATTATTCAGAGCATTGGGAGTGGGATCATTATTACCGAGATGAACGATACGATCACCTATATCAATAGAGCAGGGGAAAGGATGTTGGGGTACTCCAAGAAGGAGTTATTGGGGAAGCCCTTTAGTATTTTCGGTTTGAAGGAGAAACAAAGTGTGATCCCCTCTTTCCTCAATAACCCGGATGACCTGGATACAAGGAAAGAGGGATGGATGAAGAAGAAGGACCATACTGAATTTCCAGTGGGGTTTACCATCAATAATCATTTGAGTGTCCGTGGGGAAAAAATAGGGAAGATCGTCGTGTTTCGTGATTTAACCAATGTTTATAAAATTCAAGAAGAAATATTGAGAATGGATCGACTCGTCTCTTTGGGGAAACTTGCGTCAGGGATTGCTCATGAGTTGCGAAATCCACTCGCGGGTATTAAAACCACCGCCCAAGCCCTTGGCGAGGAAATGTCCGGAGATGATTCAAGAAGAGAATATTTAAATCGAATCACGAAAGAAATTGATCGACTCAACGACCTCCTGAAAACATTTTTTTCATTTGCCAAGCCACAAAATTTGAATTTGGTTCATTGCCATATCAAAGATATTATCAATGAAATTATTCCATTCCTTATCAAAGAGATCGCCGATAAGGGAATCCGCTTTATTGAAACCTATCATCCACAACTCCCTAAGATTCAAGTCGACAAAACCCAAATGCATCAAGTTTTTCTAAATTTGTTTTTAAATGCCATCCAAGCGATGCCCAACGGTGGGGAGCTTAAGATCGAGGCCAGTCCGATACTCTCAATCTCCGTGGAAGGATTTAAACAAAATTTTATCAAGGTGGTCATTTCGGATACCGGGAGAGGAATTCCTCCTCATATTGTTCAAAAAATTTTTGACCCATTTTTTACAACCAAACCCAAAGGGATAGGGTTGGGACTTTCCATCACCTATCAGATTATTAAGAAACATGGAGGAACGGTTAAGGTAGAAAGCCAGTGGGAGAAAGGGACCTCCTTCATCATTAATTTACCAGAAATGTTGGAAAACTAATGAAACCGTCAATTCTTATTGTGGATGATGATGAAGTCATGCAAGAAACGCTCTCGGAAGTATTGAAAAAGAGAGGGTATGAAATCTTTTCGGTCGGTTCGGGGAATGGGGCCCTTTCAACGGTCAAAAGGAATGTCATCGATCTGATTCTCTTGGACATGAGGCTACCCGATATCGATGGGATAGAAGTTTTAAAAAAAATTAAAGAATTTGATACCGAGATTTTAGTCATTATGATGACCGCCTATTCAGATGTGCAAACGGCTGTTTCTGCTATGAAATCAGGGGCTTACGATTATATCAATAAGCCTTTTGAATTAGAAGAATTGAAATTACTGATTGAAAAAGGGTTAGAGACAAAAAGTTTAATCAATGAAGTGAGAAGACTCCATCGACAACAAAAAGAGAAATATCAAAACAGTCATATTTACGGAGTCAGTCCTCAAATCCATTATGTGATAGAATTGATTGGAATGATTAGTAAAACTCATAAAACATCTGTATTGATTCAAGGAGAAAGTGGCACAGGGAAAGAACTTGCAGCGAATGCCATTCATTATAATAGTAAACGAAGTGATAAGCCTTTGATGAAAATTAATTGCTCTGCTATCCCAGATACTTTATTAGAATCAGAACTTTTTGGATATGAGAAGGGGGCTTTTACCGATGCTAAGAACACAAAGAAAGGCCTCTTTGAATTAGCAGATGGCGGGACAGTCTTTTTAGACGAAATTGGGGATATGAATCCTTTTTTACAATCCAAGATCTTGAGAGTCCTTGAAAACCAAACCTTTATGAGAGTCGGGGGGGAGAGGGAGATCAAGGTTGAAATTCGTATCATCGCCGCCACTAATAAAGATTTAGAAACCATGGTAAGGGAAGGGTTTTTTCGAAAAGATTTATATTACCGATTAAAAGTGATGGTCGTAGAGATGCCTCCTCTTCGTGACAGGATAGAAGATATCCTATTGCTTTCAAATTTATTTATAGAAGAAATCAATAAAGAATATAATAAAAATATCAAGGGGTTTTCTGAGGATGCCAAGAAATTGATGATTCAATATTCTTGGCCGGGGAATGTAAGGGAATTAAAGAATGTTATTGAGAGGGCAATGATTTTAACAGACCAAGAGGTGATCACTCCAAAGCATCTTCCCTTCGAATTGAAACAAATTGAAAAATTTACTCATGGAACGATAGAAGATGAAGTGTCTGAAATCACAGACGATATGTCTTTAGAGAAGATGGAAAAGATGCATTTCTCCAAGGTATTGAAAAGATTGGATTGGAATAAATCAAAGGCATCAAAACTATTAGGTGTTTCTCGGGCTACCCTGAGGTCAAAGATTAGAAAATATAATTTGGAAAAAAATTGAGTTGAAGTATTAATAGGTTATTCACCAATTTTAAAATGGTTTATTAAGTTTTGGGGAGTAGTTATTAGAATTCTATAAGCTACTAAAATATTTTACTTGACTTTTTTGGAAATTTGTAAATAATCTATTTCAATCCTTTAACATGATTTGACAGAAATGAGGGGAAAAAAATGATTTGGGGTAAAAAGAAAGAGATCATTGGCCTAGATATTGGATGCAGTTCAATTAAACTGGTGGAGTTGAAAGAGGATAAAAATGGCTATAAGTTACAAAATTTGGCAATATCTCCTCTACCACCCGAAGTGATCGTCGATGGAGCCTTGATGGATTCGGTGACGATTATTGATACCATACGAGACCTTATCGGAAACACCAAGACAAAAACGAAAGATGTGGTGATCTCTATCTCTGGCCATTCTGTCATTGTCAAAAAAATTTCCTTACCATTTATGACAGAAGCCGAACTGGAAGAATCTATTCAGTGGGAAGCTGAAAGATATATTCCGTTTGATATCAATGATGTCAATATCGATTTCCAAATCTATGGTTCCACATCAGAAAACCCAGAGATCATGGATGTTGTTTTAGTCGCCGCAAAAAAGGATATTATCAATGATTATGTCTCCATCATTATGGAATCTGGATTAAATCCTGTCATTATCGATATTGACTCTTTCGCTTTGGAAAATATGTTGGCGATTAATTACGAAATGGTAAAGGATGAGACCATCGCGATTGTGAATGTAGGGGCGAGCATTACCAACATTAATATTATTAGAAACAACATCTCTGGTTTTACAAGAGATATTTTTAAAGGGGGAAATCAAATCACGGAAGAGATTCAAAGACAAATGCATGTGGACCATGAAGAGGCAGAAAAAATTAAAGTGGGTACGAAGGTCGATATCTCCTCTCAACCCATTATTCAAAACGTTTTGAAGACAGCCTCTGAATCATTAGCCATAGAAATAGGGAACTCTTTAGATTTCTTTCAATCCACAACCACCTATGAAAAAATTGCTAAATTATATTTAAGCGGGGGAGGGTCGAAGATTAAAGATTTTGATATCCTTTTGCAACAACAAATCGGGATACCCGTTGAAGTCGTCAATCCATTTAAAAAAATTGAATACAGTGGTAAAAATTTCGATCTTGAATATTTAAGAGAAATTGGACCGATCATGGCAGTGGGTGTGGGGCTGGCCTCAAGAAAGGTAGGGGATCGATGATCAAGATTAATTTACTTCTGGCGAGGAAAGAAAAGAAGAAAGCTGGGATGAGGAAAGAATTCATTGTTCTCATTCTTTCCGTGGTCCTTTTAGTCATGGTCCTCGTTTTTATTCAATGGAGATTAGAAAAGGAAAAAGATGATACCTTGGCTCAGATTTCGACCACAAAAAAAGAGATCGCTTACTACAAATCTCTGACCACAGAGGTCACTAAAGCCAAAGAGGCACAAAAAACATTGCAGGAAAAGTTGAATATCATCAACTCCTTGAGAAAAGAGAAGGCAGGCCCTGCAAAGGTTTTAGATGAATTAAGTATTGATAAACCGGAGAAAATCCATCTCGAATCTGTGAAGAAAGAGGGATCCAAGTTAGGAATCGAAGGAATCGCGTTGGATGACGAAACCATCGCCAATTTCATGACCAATCTTCGGAAGTCGAAGCTTTTTAAAAATGTCGATCTCATTGTGAGCGAACAGGTTGAGCAGAGCAAACTTAAGTTGAAGAAATTCATTCTTTCATGTGAGATCATTTTAATTTAAAAAAGAGGGGATTAACATGGCACTTTCAATAGATTCTATCTTAAAACTTTCGACACAGAAAAAGGTATTGATATTGGTTGCCATTCTATGTGTCATCATAGGTCTCTACCTGTATGCCTTTTTCCTCCCCCAACAGGATGCATTAAAAATGGCGAAGGGGGAATTGAACAAATTGGCCAAAGAATTAAACGAAAGTAAAGCCATTACCAGAGACCTTCAAAAATTTAAGGAGCAGGTTCAAAAGTTGAATGAAGAATTGAAGACTGCTTTGACCCAGCTTCCCAATGAGAGAGAAATCCCCGAGATACTGAAAAACATATCCAGCCTGGGGAAGGAATCGAATCTTGAATTCACCCTTTTTAGACCCAAACCTGAAGAGCCTCAACAATTTTATGCCAAAGTCCCTATCGAATTGGTTGCATTGGGGAACTATCATAACATAGGCATTTTCTTTGATAAAGTTAGCAAACTTCCAAGAATCATTAACGTCGTTGATTTCAATATGACGAGGGCAAAAGATATTAGGGGAAAGAGTGAAACCGAAATCTTGGTGAAGACGTCCTGCATGATTAATACTTACCGATTTATAGAAAAGAAAAGCGAGGAAAAGAAAAGTGAAAAGAAAGCTGTTTCAGAGGGACCATTGGGTGATAAAACCAAAAAGAAATAAAATAGCCGTCTTGGTGATAACCCTATCGATCGCCTTCCTCTTTCAGATAGGGGGGTGCGGAGGAAGCACTCCTCCATCTTCTCTTCCTGCAAAAATAAAGTCTCCTTCAGTGGAGAAGAAGGAAGAACCTGCTAAAGTGGTTGAGAAAAAGGAAGCAGAGAAAAAGGAAGAGGCAGAATATTCTTATAACCCAGCAGGAAAGCCTGATCCTTTTAAACCCTTTATCCAATTAACCCCTGTGAGAGGAGCTTCAAGGAGTACCCCCCTTACCCCTTTGCAGAAATACGAGATCAGCCAATTAAAACTCGTGGCGATTATTTCAACTCCAGAGGGAAATATTGCCATGGTCGAAGATGCGACCGGGAAGGGTTACTTTTTAAAGAAAGGGACGTGGATTGGTAAAAATGATGGGAAGGTGACCAAAATCCTTAAGGATAAAGTGATCATTGAGGAAGTCTACCAAGATATTTTTGGCCAAACAAAAACAAATGAGATTTCACTATTTCTTCAAAAAATTGAAGAAGGAGGAGAATCATGAAACGTTCTCAGATTCTTAAAATGACTTTCTTGGTTGTTTTTTTGCTCTTTGTAACGGGTTGTGCCACCGAGAATGCCTTGAAGCAAACACCCCAACCGAATGCCCCGGTGCCTGCGGTCAAGGTTTCAACCATACAAAAAATATCATTTACTGAAGAGGAAAATTATACAAGAATTCAAATCGAAGGGTCTGAGACCATCGCTCCCCCATTTTATAAATTATTAACAGACCCCCTAAGGATTTCCATTGATGTTCCAAATATTGATTTAAAACAGATTAAAGGCCCTCTTAAAATCGACAACGGAACAGTTGGAGAGGTCCTCACCACACAACTTGATGACAAAGGGAGAATTGAAATCAGCCTTGTTCAAATGACCAACTATAATATTTCAAAAGAAGAGAAAGATCTTTTCATTGATATTGAAAAAGTGAGAAAGGTTGAGGAAGCGAAGGAGGTTAAAAAAGAGGAGGAACAATCTTTAAAAGAAACGAAAGCGGAAGCCCCTCCTGAAGGCGTAAAGAAAGAGGAACCACTTCCTACCACATCAACTCTGGAGAAGGCAAAAGACGTGGTCAACGTTTTATTTGAGGAGAAAAGTGATTTTATCACTTTCAATATCATTGCTGATGGGAGATTTGAAAACTATAACTCTTTTAAACTGGAGTCTCCTGCCAGGTTAGTTTTGGATATTTGGGGAGTGGGATCCCGCTATTCGCAAAAATCGATAAAAATGAAAAATCCTTTTGTCAAAGCAGTCCGCATTGGACAGCATCCAGATAAATTGAGATTCGTTTTCGATTCTTCGAGACCCAAACTACCTCCCTATCAAATCAATCGAATCGATGATAAACTCATTGTCTCTATCGGAGATGTCCCACAACCTTCTGAACCCCAAATTTTATTGGAGGGAAAACCCTCTGTAGAAAAAGCTCCAAGGCCATCAGAGGAAATATCAAAAAAAGCTAAAACGAGCACGTTGACTGAAATTAGTTTTAAACAGATGGATAATAAGTCAAGGATCGTTGTTGCTTTGACAGAAGAGCCTAAATTTGAATCTTATCCCCTTTCAAAAGATGTGATCGCAGTGGACATTAAAAATGCCCTTGTTCCGAAACGTTTACAACGGGGTCTGGATACAAGGGAGTTTGAGAGCGCAGTCAATTACATTAATATACAAAATGTCAAAGCAGGGAAAGCAAATGATGTTAGGATTTCAATTAAGTTAAGGGAAGAGGTACCCATTGAAACGACCACAGAGGGGAAAATTCTTTATATCGATATAGAAAAACCTAAAAAAGTTGAGGCGAAAATAGAGGGTGTGGCAGAGGCAAAAAAAGAAGAGCCTGAAGAAATTAAAAAAGAAGAAATAAAGAAAGAAGAGGTCAAGAAGGAGGAAGTTAAGAAGGAAGAAAAGCCCGTAGCTGAATTGAAAAAGGAGGAGATGAAGCCCGAAGAGAAAGCCGTTCCTCCAACCCCGGTAGCCAAGAAAGTAGAAGAGGAGAAAAAGACCGTTGAGGAAGGGAGACTAGAAAAGATTTACACTGGAAGAAAATTATCCCTCGATTTCAAAGATGCGGATATTAAAAATATTCTCAGGCTGATTGCCGAAGTGAGTAATTTAAATATCATCGCAGGGGATGAAGTGACCGGAAAGATAACGATGAGATTAGT
>Ga0209048_10005817_pt1 | contig 11616 bp, 8 predicted proteins | sample FrelakmetCRP12CR_FD_187146 | JGI IMG/M metagenome (GOLD analysis project Ga0209048, IMG submission 187146) | Freshwater lake sediment microbial communities from the University of Notre Dame, USA, for methane emissions studies - CRP12 CR (SPAdes)... | ecosystem: Environmental > Aquatic >... | reverse complement strand
CCTGAATATGTCGTCAGAGCGCCGGGACGCGTTAATATGCTCGGGGAACATGTTGATTATAACCAGGGATTTGTTCTTCCAGCTGCCATCGACCGGTCCACCATCCTTGCTTGTCGCTATTCCCGCACATCGAACTCATCGATTTTAGCCCTTGATTTAAGGAACGAAATTTCTTTTAACCCAAAAAGTGTTCAAAAAAAAGAGGCTATTGGAAATTCCCCGCTCCCCAGCTGGGGTTTATATCCTGCAGGAATGCAGTGGGTTCTGAATATGGAGAAATTGGAAACTCCCGGCATGGAAGCAGTCTTTGCTTCAGACGTGCCTCGAGGCGCTGGACTAAGTTCCTCAGCGTCTGTCGAAATGGCTTTCGGGGTAGCCTGGCAAAGGTTGGGTGGTTGGACAAAATCACCAATGGAGTTGGCCAAGGCTGCTCAAATCGCTGAGAACCAATATGTCGGGGTGAACTGCGGGATAATGGATCAGTTTTCCTCCGCGTGTGGACTGAAAGACCACATCCTGTTTATGGATTGCCGGTCACTGCAATGGAAGGTTATCCCCATACCAGGGAGGATCGCGATAGTCATCGCCAACACGAATATCCGACGCGCACTTGCCGGGAGTGCCTATAACGAACGCCGCGCCGCCTGTGAAGAGGCGGTTAGAATTTTAAAAGAAAAGTTGCCGGGGATAAATTCTTTAAGAGATATCAGGTTGGAAGACTTCAATAAGCTTGCATTCCTCCTACCAGAGTTGGTTGAAAAACGGGCTCGACATATAGTCGAAGAAATAGAGCGCACACTGCAGGCAGAAGTTCTGCTTGCAAATAATGATGTCGCCCAATTTGGAAGATTAATGAATGCGTGCCATATCAGCTTGCGTGACCTTTATCAGGTATCTTGCCCCGAATTGGACATCATGGTCGAAACTGCCTGGTCGCTGCCAGGTTGCCTTGGCGCACGCCTTACTGGTGCAGGGTTTGGAGGTTGCACCGTCAACCTTGTGGCACAGGATTCTGTTTTACCTTTCAGCCGCGAGTTGGCAAGGGGATACAAACAAAGGACAGGTATAAAACCTGAGGTCTATATTTGCCACGCTTCCGATGGGGCGGGAGTAATGGATAATTAACCAGGTTTTATTTTCCCTTTTTTAAGAAGCGCAACGCCATCTCTGTAAAAATGGCGGTCCCAACAGGCATCGCCCTCTCATCCATGTCGTAATCCGGGCTGTGCAGGTGGCGCTGGATACGCGCATTCGCCGTTCCCAGCGCAAACATAGCCCCGGGAGCGAGTTCCATGAAACTTCCGAAATCTTCAGCTCCAAGCTCCTCTATCCATGGGAGTACATTTTCCTTCCCAAGTAGATCTACGGCAACTTCAGAGATCATCGCTGCCACTTCGGGCGAGTTCAGCATCGGCGGTGCCCCTGTCTCGATCTTCAAATCATAATCCCCCCCTAGTGTCCGGGCTAGATCAAAAACATGCCTGAGCTCAGCATGGATCTGTTGTTGGACCCGCTTCTCAGCATATCGAAGCGTGCCTGTTATTTTTACCTGTTCCGGGATTACGTTTTCGGTGAACCCACCATTAATTGAACCAATACTGATAACTGCCGCATCAACGGGGTCAAGCCGACGCGAGACGATCGCATTTAACCCGATGATGACATGCGCAGTAATATAAAACGGATCGACTGTTTCGTGAGGATGGGCACCATGTCCTCCTTTGCCAATAATTTGACCATACCATGAATCCACACCACCTGAAGCGGGACCAGCTTTTATCCGGATCGATCCCGCAGGAGTAGTCGCTTCAACATGTGCAGCTATCACCATGTCAACCCCTTCCATCGCGCCATCCGCGATCATGCGGGGTGCACCGCTCAAACCTTCAGCGTCAGCCACCTCTTCGGAAGGTTGGAATAGGAATCTTACTGTCCCTGGGAATTTTTCTCTTGCCAGCAGCTTGGCAGCTCCCAACGCCATCGCCATATGGCTGTCATGCCCACAAGCATGCATCACCCCCGGGTTTTTAGAAGCATAAGGTACCTGGTTAGTTTCCTGGAGTGGCAAGGCATCCATATCCGCCCGGATGGCAAAAACGGGTTTACCCGTTCCAATTTCAGCAACGACACCGGTACGTCCCACTCCGCGCCGGACACGATATCCGAGCTGTTCCATCGTCTCTGCCACGATCTTTGAGGTTCGTATTTCATCGAATCCAAGCTCCGGGTGCATATGGAAATCACGACGCCACTTCGAAAGTAAGGTTTGTATCTCAATTGCTTTCTTGATCATTTTTCACCATGTGTTCACTGTTGATTATGGCTATCCGAAACGTGTCAATTGACGAGCTCATTTTGTGCCGCTATCATTAGTTGGTCAAGTTCTCGCTCCTGGGTATCCTCCAGGGGTGGGACAAGATGTTCATGAAGGATCCGGTCTGCCTCAGCCTGAGCTCTGCCAACCAGACCTGTTTTCCCGGTTTTCTCCCAGCTGTCCCACGAACCGCGTTCGGCAAGGTGCGTCATGAATATTTCCCCTAATTTCAAATTCTTCATGGTGTGTTTCTGTCCGAGGAAATTGCGTGGACCATCCATCACTGCCGCGACCACCTCCATAGCCAGGGAGTCAGGATCGACTCTCGTTCCATTCCGCAGCCTGCAGATGCTGCCTGCAAATTCATTATCGATCACCATTTGTGCATAACTCCCCATCACACCTGCCTCCATTTCACCGATCCCGGAGAGTTCATCCGCACCAGCCAGGGCTGGTATGGCTGCATTCAGCGCTCTTTCAAATCCATCCTGGACATCCATGTCATGAGCGTTGGTTGAAAACCCATAAACATTGACTGGCAACCCGTAATGGTGTCCAATCTGTACCGTGATCGCTGATGCGATACCTAATTCCACTCCTCCCCATACCGACAGGCCTGTCCGAGGTTCCATCATTGCCAGCCTTCCGCAATAGATGATCGGTAGTCCTGGTCTCATCAATTGGGCTAGAACAAGGGAAGCGAGTATTTCAGCATTCTGCTGTGCCACCGCCCCTGCAATGGTGATTGGGGCTGTCGTACCCGCTGTTGGACAAGGGAGCGGACCAAAAGCGATCCCAAGTCGTGCAATTTCAAGAATTGCTTCTGCTTCATGGTCCGGGATGGTCAGCGGGCTGACCGGCGAAAGCGAGAGAGTTAGGATCTCATCAGGTTTGCCAACAACTTCAGCCATTTTTACTGCATAGCGCGCTTCCGCCGCAAACTGCACTCCGGGTCCTTGCAATGGTTTGGTTGTAAATGGAAGGGCATACCGATACATAGCTAGAGACATTAAGCTACCGGGAACTTCCGTGGGAGTAAAAAATGGCGTGATGGTGTGGCAATTTTCCAGTGCATCCAGAAGACGGGTGGCATCCTTTACATCCTGGATGGTTGCATTCCGTCTGGTTTTATTTGTTGCATCGAAGACGTTCGGTGCGCCTCCCAGGTTGTGAAAATAGAGCCCCCCATCGCCCAGGGATTTAACGCCTGCTCCTCTACCGCGGATCGTGGGATGTTTCCCCGACATATGAATACACTTTTCCACCAACTCTGGTGGTATTAATACCCGATTGCCATGAATTTTTGCCCCGGCACCTGTAAGCAGTTCACGGCTCTTGGATTCATTTAAAACAATACCGATTCTGCTCAGTATATCCAGGCTGGTCTCGTGTATATCTTTAATTTCACTTTCATCCAAAAATGACAACCGGATCATTTTTCCCTCCAGCCTTTTCAGCCCTCGTTATGATTTCCTTCAAGATATTTAGCAAGGAAAGCTACTCTGCGGCTTTCCGAATCGAGTATATTTTCTTGCTTTAGAAATATATGACCCTCATCTTCATAAAGAATGAAATCGACCACCTTGCCCATTTCCCGCAACTCGTCATGCGCCTTGATGGAATCATTAACCGGGCAACGTACATCGCTCCCCCCACAGATCAATTGCAATGGTGCCCGCATTCGATCAAGAAAAAAGCTTGGTGAATGATCATGCCACCGTTGATGGTTTTCGACGGGGTCCCCAAAATTTTCGATATCCCAATGCTTAAGGTCTGGTCTGATATCTTCATGGTTGGTGAACCAATTGAGGAACGGGACAACAGCTGATCCGACTGCCCATATTTCCGGATAACGCGTCATGCAGGATGCACTCAGGTAACCGCCATGGCTTCGCCCTGTAATGCCTATGCGCAATTTGTCTGCAAGACCCGATCGAATAAGATAGTTTGCTCCCGCAGCAACATCATCTGTATCCACCCCCCCAAAGTCGAACCGGCTGGCTGCCTGCCACTCACGTCCATAACCCGTTGACCCGCGATAGTTTGGCGCCAACACCACCCATCCACGGCTGGCCATGTTTGCCATTAATGGGTACCATGTCATTTCGAACAGCCAGTCTGGTCCGCCATGGACGATAATGACCGTTGGAGCTGGTTTTGGACCAGGGGGATTGAACAGCAAAGCTGGTACTCCAATCCCATCCAGTCCGGGATAGGTGATCTCCTCTGGCATGATGAATTGGATCTCTGAGAATTCTTCAGGCAGGGAATGTGTTATTTGTGTGAATTGTTTGCTCTTCCTTGAAAACGACCAAATATCGGAAGGCTGGCGAGGACTGTCAAAGCAAAAAATGATCTGATTACCATCTAGGCTGAATTCAGGCAGATAATGTACCCCCATGTCCACTTGGTACAACTCGGGTTGCTCCCCTGGTGACTGTAGGGCCAGCCATGAAACTGTCCCCCGGTTAAATATATAACCAAGAGATGTTCCATCTGGTGACCAGGTTGGGAATTGCTTCTCTCCTTCTCCATGTGTCAGCCACGAAGATTTTCGGGTGCTTACATCAAAGATGCCAATATTATTGTAACCATGTAAATCGGAACAAAAAGCCAATTGTTTGCTATCCGGCGACCAACATGCCTGCCCGGCATCGATCATACCTTTCCCCTCGGTTACTGGGAATGTTTCTCCATTCTTAAACGAAACTATGTAAGTCCAGTAATCGATACCACTTGCTTCGACGGTAACCGCGAGCTTGGAACCATCCGGTGACCAGCGAACCTTCCAGGCTGGATGTTCGACGTCCAGAACCAGGCGTGCCTCTCCTCCATTAACCAGAATGGTATAGGCATTAAAATGGCCAATCTGGTCGGAAATGAACGCAATTTGCTGACCATCTGGTGACCAGTCAAAAAAAGCCTGGTGGGAACAATTCATCTCTGGTGCAAGTTCCCGTTGTGACCCATCCATAAAGTTATGGATGAATATATGGAAGTTTTCACTACCATCGAAATCCACGGAGAACGCCAATTGCCTTCCATCCGGTGAATACTGCGGGTGAAATTTCCCTCCTCCTCCTCGCGATACTTGCTTCGGAAAATTAGTCCTGTCTATTAAGGAGCTTTCATAGATCTCCCATTGCCCATTTGGGTTCCAGGAGTAGGCCAGTTTTTCTCCATCCGGGGATATGTCGAATCCCATTTCGACATCCACATATGGTACACGTAAGAGAGCCCCAAGGTCGATCATTGGTTTTACATTCTCTTTCAGGCTTTATGGCATGCAACCCAATGGGCAGGTGCAACAAGGCGCCAGGCGGGTATCTCCTGACCGCAATGTGCATCCGCTATTGGACAGCGAGGATGGAATCGGCACCCAGAGGGAGGGTTGATCGGGCTGGGAACGTCTCCAGTTAGGATAATCCGTTGTCGGGCACGCTCCTTTTTGGGGTCTGGTACTGGAACGGCTGATAACAGTGATTTGCTATAAGGGTGTAAAGGGTGCTCGTAAAGTTCATTTCGATCTGCCAGTTCAACAATCACACCCAGGTACATGACAGCCACCCGGTCGCAGATGTGTCGAACCATGCTGAGATCATGAGCGATGAATAGATAGGTTAAACCCAGCCGGTCTTGGAGGTCTTCAAGGAGATTAACCACCTGTGCCTGAATGGAGACATCCAGTGCCGAGATGGGTTCATCGCAAACAATAAATTTCGGATCCGATGCTAATGCCCTTGCAACACCGATCCGCTGACGCTGACCTCCCGAAAACTCGTGGGGGAAGCGGTTGATCAGGCGTCCATTTAATCCGACGAGACCCATAAGTTCTTCGACCCGCTCAATTCGTTCCGCTTCCGTTCTTAATAAGTGATGTACTCGCAATGGTTCACTCACAATGGAATTGACAGTCCATCGTGGGTTTAATGAGGCATATGGGTCCTGGAAGATCATTTGCGCAGTTCGCCGGATGAGGAGCATTTCCTTCCCCCTTGCGGTACGAATGTTGTGACCGTCGATCGTGACCAAGCCATCGTTGGCTGGGTAAAGACCCAGCAGTGTCCGTCCAGCAGTTGTCTTGCCGCAGCCGCTCTCGCCCACGAGACCAAGTGTCTCACCCCGCTCTATGTTGAACGAGATCCCATCCACCGCGCGGACTGCACCCACCTTGTGCTGGATAACGATCCCACGCAACACTGGGAAGTGCTTGACGAGGTTTTCGACAATAACGAGCGGCTTGGTACCGGTCATCGCTCCCTGCCAGTCTTAATATCGACCCAGCAGGCAATTTGATGGTTATTTTGCCCGACAAGAGTGAGTTTTGGAATCTCATTTCTGCAGCGTTCAATACCATACTCACAACGTAGAGCAAATGGGCAACCATGGGGATCAATAAGAAGGCTCGGTGGTGCACCAGGGATGGATTTCAACCGCCGGTCCCGCCGGCGATCCACGTGTGGAAGCGCTTCGAGCAAGGCACTTGTATACGGGTGACATGGATTTTCATACAGGTCGTTAACTCCAGCTTCTTCTACAATGAATCCAGCATACATGACGATTACACGATCAGCGATACCAGCTACAACTCCCAGATCATGCGTGATCCAAATGACAGCCATATGCAGTTGGTTGCGGATCTTGGTTACAAGTTCAACTATCTGGGCTTGTATGGTCACATCCAATGCAGTTGTTGGTTCATCAGCGATGAGTAGGCTGGGGTTACAAGCCAGGGCCATGGCAATCATCACCCGCTGTCTCATCCCACCCGAGAACTGGTGCGGGTAATCTCCGAGCCGATTCGTTGAGTCAGAGATGCCAACCATTTCAAGTAAAGCGATCGCTCTCGAATCTGCTACCTTCTGGTTCATACCCAGGTGAGTGCGAAGTGATTCAGTAATTTGCTTTCCGATCGTCAGTACAGGATTTAGAGAGGTCATCGGGTCCTGAAAGATCATTGAGATCTCTTTACCACGGATAGCCTCCATCTCATGCTCGGTTTTATGAAGTAAGTCTTCGCCGCGATAAAGCGCCACCCCTCCGGCAATCTCTCCAGGTGGCACAAGGATAAGTTGTAGAACCGACAACATGGTCACCGATTTTCCGCAACCGCTCTCTCCCACCACAGCCAGAGTTTCACCCTCATCCACGTGGAAAGAGATCCCATTTACCGCATAAACCGTCCCTTCTGGTGTATGGAAACGGGTGACTAGGTTTTCAACTTCGAGTAATGGCTGTCTGTCTTTATCCATGAATGACCTACTGAACACGCCCGCGCGGATCGAGTGCGTCACGCAGCCCGTCCCCCAGGAAATTGATACTGAGAACCGTTAATAGGATTAGCATACCCGGGAAAAACCAAAGCCACGGAGCTGACTCAAGATAATTATTGGCTCCATCCAGCATGTTCCCCCAAGTGGCGGTTGGAGGTTGGACCCCCAACCCTAGAAAACTGATGTACGCTTCTGATAGGATGGCATTGGCAACCCCCAGGGTGGCTGAGACAACAATGGGAGCTACGCTGTTGGGAAGTATATGACGGAAGATGATTCCGAAATTGCTCGTTCCGGTTGCCCTGGCAGCCAGCACAAATTCATTCTCCTTTAGCGAAAGGAATTGCGCTCTTACAATACGCGCCAGGTACATCCAGGATGTAAGTCCAATGATAAGAACAATTACGATGACACTCCCGCTGAAGGTCCTCCCGAAAACCACCACCTCGGGAAGCTTGCCTCCAAAATACTTGGCCATTACGATTAAAAGGAAAAGCTCCGGAATATTTAGCATGGCCTCGGTTATGCGCATCAGGATGCTGTCGATAACACCACCATAATAGCCAGCCAAAGCTCCAACAAGGATTCCAAGTAATGTCTCCACGATGACAGCTGTTAAACCAATCATAAGGGAGATCTGTCCGCCATAAATTGTCCGGGCAAGCACATCCCGTCCAATCGAGTCTGTCCCGAAAAGGTGAGCCGCGGAAGGAGCTTGCAGGCGCTCACTCGTATCGTTAAAATTTGAGTAATTCTCCGAGAACACTAGAGGACCCAATAGTGCATAAAGAACGAGTAGGCCCAGAACAATTAATCCAAAAATTGCTGGTTTGTGACGCTGGAAACGCCGCCGGGCAAGCTCGCTCAGACTGAGTGGCGGGGTTTCAAGATCATCCGGGCTTAAGTTTGCAATAATTGAAGGTGTCGAATCCATTCTACCAGCTCTACTCAATCGAATCGAATTCGGGGGTCCAACCATGCATAGACAATATCTGTTAAGATTTGGAAAACAATAACCGCTACCGCCACAATCATGAGTATGCCCATAACAACCGGCGTATCAGCACGCGAGACGTGATCGAGGAAGAGGCGTCCCATTCCTGGCCAGGCAAAAATCCGTTCGGTGACAACGGCCCCTCCTAAGAGGAATGGCAGATCGAGACCCACGATCGTTGCAATGGGAAGAGATGCGTTCTTAAGGGCATGTATAAATATAACCGATCGGCGCGGAAGCCCCTTTGATCGGGCTGTGCGGATGTAATCCTGGTTAAGTACATCCAGCATGGTACTTCTTATATACCGGCTATACGAAGCCAGGCTGACAATAGACATGGATATAACCGGAAGGACCGTGTGGTATAACACTTGACCAAAGGTCTTTCCAACTTGCGGGTCGAACATCCCCACTGTTGGCATATAAGGCAACCCCCAACGTTTAAAGAGTACGGCAAAAATGAACATTAATAACAAGGCAACGAAGAATATCGGCATTGAATAACCGATGAAAGAGAGTGCCGTCACGACATGGTCGAGCAGGGAGTATTGCCGCAAGGCGGAAAAAACGCCGATCACGAGTGCCCCCAGGATCACAATAACCTCACCAGAGAGCATTAGGATTAGAGTATTCGGTACCCTTTCCCCTATTACCTGCATGACCGGAACCCCGCGATTAACCAGCGATGTACCGAAATCCCCCCGCAAAACCCCTTTCCGTGTTCCTGGCACCTCGGCTATCCCATCTCCATTCATATCCACTTTTGTCCAGTCATTGCCGATCAACCAGTATACATACTGAACTATCAAGGGTTTGTCTAACCCGAGTTGGCGTTTTAATCGCTCATAATCAACGGAACGCGTTACCCTGCGACCTCCCATCGTAGCGACCGGATCGCCCATGTTCATCATCAACAGGAAGAGGATGAAGCTAATTATTAAAAGTAGTGGAATACCTTGCAACAGGCGGCGAATCAAATAACGGGTCATGAAAACCTTTCAGACCGGTTTTTATTTTTTTGGACTGGATCAGGGATTATCAAAACTGATCCAGTCCGTTATGATCGACTACTTTATGGATTGACGATATCCCAATCGACAACATTGAAGAAGGGTGTGACACCTGAGAATTTAATCCCCTTCAGACGAGGTCCAACCGCATATACATCTGGATCCTGCCACAAACCAAGCCAGTAAACTTTGTCATAAAACAACTGGTTGATTTCGGAGATCGTCTTCTGTCTTGCTGTCGCATCCACCTGGGTGGACTGGAGCGCTATCAGGTCATTTAATTGCTGATCACATGTGTAGAACCAGTTTGAACCTTGCGGATTCTCGTTGCTTGGAATTTCGCTGCACAACCAGTAGTAAATATCCGCATCCGGGAAAACTGGTCCGTCGGACCATTCCATGATGTCGATTTTTCCTGTTGCTGCAGGTCCCCCCTCGCCATACGTTGCCAGGAAAATATCAGCGTCAAGGCTTTGTATATTCACCTTGATACCAATTGCAGCCAGATCCTGTTTGATCACCGCCTGGGTATCCTGCCGGTCTTTGCTAATGGAGGTACCATACGATAACTCCAGGTTTACACCATCTTTTTCCCGTACCCCATCGCCATTCGAATCTATCCATCCTGCCTGATCCAGTAATCCTTTTGCCAGCTCAGGATCATAAGGATAATTCACCAGGGGCGGATTATTATAATATGGCAGGGCATCCCAAAACGATGCGGGCACGTTGGTCAATCCAAAATGTAGATCCCGGTTGATCGCGTTTCGGTCTATCGCTAATAAGATCGCTTTGCGGACTTTGACATCTCTGAGTGCAGGATTGCCTAATTTCCCATTGCTATCATCCAGGAAAAATAAGCCTTCATTGTATCCGTTTGGTTCCGTCACAATGTTCAATCCGGATGCTTTGAGAGCTGGCACATCGCTGTATGGTATGTAAGTCCCCAGGTCGGCATCTCCAGCCTGTAATGCCTCTTTCTGAGCATCTGGGACAAAACGGATGAAGATTTCGTCAACCTTGGCAGGCGTTCCCCAGTAATTATCATTGCGTACAAAGCGTGCAAAACTGCCGGATTCCCATTTCGCCAGGACGAAAGGACCACATCCAACGGTAGGATTCTTCAGCCAATCTGCGTTGTCGATAGTCCCCGCTGAATCGTAGATTGGGCCGAGAATGTGTTTCGGTAGGATGCCATGCCAGATGGTAGCCAACCACGGTGCGAAAGGTTCCTTGAATGTGATCACGACAGTTTGGGGATCGGGTGCTGTCACGCTGGAAATATGGTCATATGGGTAAGCGGAGCTGACTGTATTCTTCGGGCTGACAGCCATTGCCCAGGTGAAAATGAAATCATCCGCCGTTATCGGTATATTATCCGACCATTTGATATCTTTCCGTAAGTGCATCGTGATGATGGTACCATCCGAACTGATACCGCCATTTGCTATGCTGGGGATCTCGGTCACCAACTTTGGGAATGGCTCATTATTTTCGTCAAATTCCCATGCCCAAGCCAGGTAAAGTTGCCATGTCGTCCAGGAAAACCACATATCGGTATATAAAGGTCCAAGAGTATCGAACTCTTGGGGGAAAATGATGGTGACCACCTTTTTTGCAGGAGTTGGTGTTTGAGTCGCAACCGCCTGTACAGTCGGTGTGGCAGATGGTTGTACCCCTCCGCAACTGCTGAGAACAATGCTGGTCGTCGCCAGGATTACAAAGATTACATACATCAACGATTTGTTTTTCATCCTCTCCTCCTTTACAAGAAAACGATCGATTGGACAAGTGATCAACGAAGAATGCATCACCGGAACATTAGCATTCGTCTGATAACTCACATCGATTATCCCGTTTCCGGCAGAGCATCCATGCCTGCCTTTTGAGCCACGGCTTCCACCATCTTTCGCAGCTCCATCTCCAAATGCGGGTCCCCTTGGGGTTGCTGATAAGTGTCGAGAAGTTCTTTGGTCCGTAATTTTGCCCGGTCGAACGTATCCAGGCTTCCTGAGGCTTTCCATC
>Ga0209048_10005816_pt1 | contig 11617 bp, 12 predicted proteins | sample FrelakmetCRP12CR_FD_187146 | JGI IMG/M metagenome (GOLD analysis project Ga0209048, IMG submission 187146) | Freshwater lake sediment microbial communities from the University of Notre Dame, USA, for methane emissions studies - CRP12 CR (SPAdes)... | ecosystem: Environmental > Aquatic >... | reverse complement strand
CCGCGGCCGCGATCGAGGCATCGAGGTCACCGCCCTGGAACTCGCCGTACACGACGAGCGGCAGCGTCTGGGTCCGCCCCGCGAGGTTGCCGGCGAACATGATCGTGGCCCCGAACTCGCCCAGCGCGCGGGCCCAGCTCATGACGAGGCCGGCCGAGAGCGCGACGCTCGCCAACGGGATCGTGATGTGCCGGAAGAGCTGGCGCTCCGAGGCGCCGTCGACCCGCGCGGCGTCCTCGAGGTCGCGGTCCACGCCGGCGATCCCGGTCCGGGCCGAGCGGATGAAGAAGGGCGCGGAGACGAACGTCTGGGCAAGGATGACGGCGATCGTCGTGAACGGGAGCTCGATCCCCAACGCGTCGAGCGGCCCGCCGAGGAGGCCGCGACGGCCAAGGAGGAGCAGGAGGGCCAGGCCGGCAACGGACGGCGGCAGGACGATCGGCAGGTCGACGATCGCCTCGACCCAGCCCGAGCCCCGGAATCGACGCCGGGCCAGGACGATCGCAAGCGGCAGGCCGAACGCGACCGTGAGCACGAGGCTGATCGCGGTCGTGGTGAGGCTCAGGGCCAGGGCCGAGAGGACGGCCTGCGCGCCCAGCGCGCGAGAGAGCGACCCATCGACGATCGCCCGCACGATCAGGGCTGCGACCGGCAGGCCGAGGAACAGCCCGAACAGGCTGGCGATGCCGACGAGCGACCGGGTCCCCCAGCCCTGGCTCGGCTGGGGGACGTGAAGCGCCGGGCTCGTCCGAACCAGTGCGGTGCGGGCCGGACGGTCCAATTCTTCGCTCAGGAGGGCGGCAGGAAGCCGAACGAGGCGAGGATCGCCTGGCCGCCCGGCCCGGCGAGCCAGGCCAGGAACGCCTGCGCCGCGGCGACGTTCGGGGAGGCCTTCACGACGACGCCGCCGTAGGTGGCCAGCACGTTGACCGGGTCCGGCACGGGGATCGCGGTGACCTTGGTCGAGGTCTTCGCGTCGGTCACGTACACGATCCCGGCGTCACCCTCGCCGAGCGCGATCTTCGCGACGACCGCGGCGACGTTGTCCTCCTTCGAGACGATGTTGGCCGCGTATTTCGCCGGGAAGGTCGGCCCGTAGCCAGCCCAGGAGGAGAGGTTCGTCACGAGTTGGGTTGCGTACTTCGTGATCGGGACCGCGTCGCCGGCGGCGATCACCTTCACACCCGGCTTGGCCAGATCCGCGGGCGTCTGGATCCCGGCCGGGTTCGCCGTGGGCACGATGATCGTGAGGTGGTTGCCCGCGAACTTCCTGACGGTGCCCGCGGCGAGGCCCTTGTCGACGAGCTTCTGTGGGTTCGCCGTGTCGGCGGACAGGAAGACGTCCGCAGGAGCGCCCTGTTCGATCTTGGTCTCGAGGGCCGCGGAAGAGTCGGTCGAGATCGTGAGCGTCGTGCCCGGGTTCGCCGCCTGGTATGTGGTCTGCACCTTCGCGAGGACCGCCGTGAGCGAGGCTGCGCCGTAGATTGTGAGGCTTGCCGGCGGGGCAACCGACGGCGCCGCACGTGGTGCCGGCGTGGGCGTCGGCGTCGCGACGGGGGCACGCGTCGGCGTGGGAGTCGGCGTCGCGACCGGGGCAGGCGTTGGCGTCGCGACGGGGGCACGCGTCGGTGTGGGCGTCGGCGTCGCGACCGGGGCGGGCGTTGGCGATGCAACGGAGGCCGCCGCACTGGGCGCCGATGCGGCGCCGCTCGGTGCCGCGCTTGCCAGGGCGGCAACCGACGCCGCGGAGCTGGGTGCAGGCGCGCTGGGCGCGGGCGTGGCGCTGTTGGAGCAGGCCGCGAGGATCAGAGCCAGGGCGGTGATGGACGTGACAAGACGGGATCTCATCGGTTCGTCATCCAACATCTCGGCCGCTTGACCTCATCTCGGCCGCTTGACCTCCTCCTGACCGCGAGCTCGTGGCACCGACGTGGGCCAAGCGGCTTCAGAGCCCGGCAAGGCCACGATATTAGCAAACCGCGCACACGCCGTGCCGGTTTGTAAGGAATGAGCGGGATCGAACGGTCAAGACGTAGGAATAGCCGGCCTTCGTCGGACCCGTACGGGACCGCCTCCGCCTGGGGTAGGCCCGTCGAGCACGTCATTCTTCCGCGAGGGCAGCGACGAGGGGATCGATCGCACGTGGATCGCCGATCCTGCCGAGCGCGGCGGCCGCAGCCTGGCGTACACCCGCGCCGCCCACTCCGAGGATGGTGACGAGGGGCTCGACGGCGGGCGCGCCGATCTCCACGCACGTGGACCACGCGTCGTTCGCGATTGACGAGGCCGCCCGCTCCCCGGCGTTGCTCGGGGCCCAGCCGATTGAGGCGAGCGCCTCGTTCGCCGCGCGTCGGACTTCAGCGTCGCTTGCCACGAGAGCGGCGACGAGGGGATCGATCGCACGTGGATCGCCGATCCTGCCGAGCGCCGTGGCCGCAGCCTGGCCGACATGCCAGTCGCGTGCCGCCAGGGCGGCGACGAGGGGATCGATCGCACGCGGATCGCCGATCCTGCCGAGCGCCGTGGCCGCAGCCTGGCGGATGTGCCAGTTCGACGACGCAATGACCTCTATGAGGGGGTCGACTGCGCGCGCATCCGCAAGGTCGCCCAGCGGCACCATTCGCTCGGAGCAGCGGCGGCCCAGCTCCGCGATCGGCTGGATCGTGCCCATGACGTTCGAGGCGTGGCTCACGAGCACTGCCCGGGTGTTCGGTCGGATCAGGCTGTCGACTTCGTCCGGGTCCACGAAGCCATCGCGGTCGAAGCGGGCCAGATCGAAGGTGATGCGACCTTGCTCGGCGAGGTGATGGAGCGGCCGCAGCACCGAGTTGTGGTCGAGCTCGGTGGCGACAAAATGGTCCCCCGGGCTCGCCATGCCCTGGATGACGAGGTTGAGTGCGTCAAGTGGCGTTGCTGGCGAACACGACGCGGTCCGGATCCGGGGCGTCGAAGAAGCTGGCAAGCTGCCTGCGTGTCTCCGCGACGAGTCGCTCGGCCTCCGCCGCCATCGCATGGCTGCCTCTTCCCGAAGAGCCTCCGACGCGGGAGAACGTCTCCACCATCGCCTGCAGTGCCCCGGGGGGCTTCGGGAACGTCGTCGCGGCGTTGTCAAGGTAGATCGGGACCCGGCCAGTCTCCAAGCGTCTTGCCCTCCCGCCCGATCGCGTCCGCACGAGGAACGGATCGTGGAACCGCGTTGCACGAGGTTCCTCCGGTCCGGCCATGAGAGTACCCGCTGCGGGACCTCAGAGCACGAGAGAAGCCGGCCTTTCTGCCCCCCAGTCGTCGGGTCGCCCCCGCGACCCATTGGGGACCCTTGGCCCGGTTGCGAACCGTCCAGTGCGTCGACACTCGGGTTCCACCCGCAATCGATGCCACGGTGAGGACTCAGGGCAGATCCATCCAGATCGTCTTGAGCTACGCTGCCGTCACCGGCACACTGAATGTGGGTACCAGGGGTGGAGAGCGGAGGACCTATGAGCACGGTGCTGCGGCCCGCGGAGGTCGCGCGCGAACTCCGGATCTCCCGTGTCACCGTGTACGAGTTGATCCGTCGGGGTGAGCTGCCCGCGACGCGCGTCGGCCACCAGTTCCGGATCGAGGCGAGTGCGCTCGCGACCTACCGGGCCGAACATCACGAGGGCGCGAGACCGGCGACATCGACGCGGCAGGGAACGCTCGTGATCCGGGCCGGGGACCACCTCGTGACGCTCTCGGTCCCCGACGACCTGGAGTCGCTCCCCGTGGTCGAGCTGGCGGCGGCGTTCTCGCGACGCGCGGGCGTGCAGCGGGCGCGCTATCGAGGTGTGCTGCTCCACGCCCTCCTGACTGCGCGTGGGTTCCTGCCGGCGAACCTCGACCTGGCGCTGACGCCGCCGCCGAGTCCCGAGCACGCAGCGGTCCTCCGGTCGGTCGTCGCGGCGCGCGGTCACGATGACCATGTCGTCGCGTTCTCGGTCGCCGAGCTGCTGCCCGAGTACGGCGCCACCCTGGCGCTGATCGCGTGGGAGCGCGACGGCGAGGCGCTCCGGACAACCGGCCCTGTCCAGCTGGTCGTTCCGTCCGACCGGCTCCCGACGCGGGGCGTGCGCCAGTTGGAGACGATCGAGCTCCACCGGCTCGGATAGCCCACCGCAATCGAGGTGAGCAGGTGGAGGCGCCGCCCTCCCGACCTCGCGATGACGGTCTCGACCCGCCTCGGCACGTCGGCTGCCACCATCGCACCCCTGAAGTACCCGCGCCCGAGGCGCCGGATCGAGACGAAGGCCGGCCGCAGCGCTTTGACCGCCGCGACATGCACGGGAAGCAACGCCTGATCGCCAGCGCTGCCTTCCCGTTTCCAAGCCGCTCCAGCGTGACCCCGCCACGAGTCCGGCCGAGCGCGGCTCGGTCGGACGATGGCGCGTCACGCGCCCACCTCCCGGACCCTGACCCCCTCGGTTCAGACGAACTGCCCGGACCGACCCCTGATGGCTGGTGGCCGATCCTGAACCCGGACCGATGCTGACGTGTTGTCAGTACTCGGCCGGCCCGGCGCCGTTCGGTGCGCTGTCCCCGTTACGAGGCTGTTGTCTCAGCACGAGCGCTCTTCACAGCAGACCGAATTGAACCAGCGTGATTGGAGAGGTGCCCGATCAGACTCCTCTCGATCTCGCCGATGCCGACTGGTACCCTTCCTGCCGAACGGGTTCGCGTGCGTGGCCCTTGACGCCAGCGATGTCGCGTCAGGTGACCGTAGTCGACAACGCGGAGAGGTGCCGGAGCGGTCTATCGGAGCGGTCTTGAAACACGCTCGTATTACCTAACCGCACCACCGCCACGCTCAGGACCGCTGGGATAGGACCGTTGTGGGGACCATAGGCCACACCGTAGGCCACACGACAAATGTCATCGACGAGCCGCCGACCTATCGCCTCGCGTTCGCGCGTCTCGTCACGCACTACTGGAGCCACGGCTCCTGGCTTGAGGACGGCGAGGTCCTGGCGAACGCGGCCCGGCTGGCCGGCATTCCGGGTGTGCTCGTGCAGGGGACGCTCGACCTCGGCAACCTGATCGGGACCCCGTGGGCGTTGACGGCCGCCTGGCCGGGCGTCGAGCTGCGCATGGTCGACGCGGCCCACGAGATGCGCAGCGCTGCCATGATCGACGGGCTGGTCGAGGCGACGGACCGGTTCGGCGACCGTCGGTGAGGGCCCGTCACGGGGGCGCCACTGGTCCTCGGGGCCATCGGTCACGTCACGGTGCACATCGGTCTAGAGAAACCATCCGGGCACTCGATCCAATGGCCTGGAGGCTGACGCTGGGCCCCGGCCCGGACGGTCCTGTCCCGCCGGATCCGCACCGCCCTGACACGATCTTGCCATCATGTCGCGGCCCGGTCCGCTAACGTTCGCGTCGATGATCGACGAAATCGACAGGTACCGCTGGATCGACGGCCGGCAGGACCTCGATGCCGTCTCGATCACGCTCGCGTGGCCTGCGGATGACGCGCTCATCGACGTCCTCGCGCCGCGGCGCCAGCTGCCCATGCCCCTGATCTACGCGGACGCTCTCAATGCCGCGTTCGCACTCGCTGACTTTGCCGCCGGCTCCGTTCTCGCGCAGCTGGATGAACTCCAGGGCTGGATAGCGATCATCGAGCCGTGTGGGTGGGCCGCCGCACCGCCCGAGGTCGTCGCGCGACTGTCGGCGCATGGCGTCGCCGTCAACGTGTTCTGGAACGTCAACGCGGACATGAGCGCGTGCCTCGCCCGAGACGGGGCCCTGGTTCGACAGTTCGATCCACTGCTCTACGACCCCGGGGACCGTCCGCTGCCCGAGGAGCGGGGCCTGCCCTTCGGTGATCCGTCGGCGCTGGTTCGCCGAGCCTGCCTCGCGTTTCTGGCCCGCTGCACCGGCGTGGGGATCGGCGAAGCTTGGCTTCTTGAGACATCCCGCCGGACCTTCGTGGTACCGGTGCCCTGAGGGCCGTCGACACTGGAGCGGCACAGGCGGATGGGAGGCGGCGAGCGCATTCAACGCCCCGAACCGTTCTTCGATGATGATCGACCGGGGCCCCAACTGGCCCACGCTGGCGTCGAGCCGAGGATACGGACAAGACACCTGATTCGCGGGATCGTGAATCACTTGACCCGCCCCCGAGCATCTGTGGAGTATGACGTCCCTGGTGGTCCCAACCGATGAGGGTCTCGCCAAGGCGGTAGGCCTCGCTGCCGCCGGGGACGAGTCTGCGTTCGCGAGAATCGTCGCAGCCCACAATGACGACATGACGCGGGTCTGTTTCGTGATCTGTAGCGACCTCGACGTCGCGGACGAGGCTGTGCAGGCCGCCTGGCTCATCGCCTGGCGCAAGCTGGACAGCCTTCGCGATCCGGATCGGCTTCGGTCCTGGCTGATCTCGGTCGCGGCCAACGAGGCTCGCCAGCTCGTCCGCGGTCGAATGCGAAGGACGATCATGGAGCTTGCCGTCACAGACTCGGCGACACCGGGTGTCGATCCGGCCCTGCGTGTCCGCGATCTCGATCTCACGAACGCGCTGGCGCGTCTCGACCCCGACGATCGAGCCCTGCTGGCCCTGCGCTACGTCGCGGGGTTCGACTCGAACGAGCTTGCTCGAGCCACAGGGCGATCCGCATCGGGAACGCGGGCACGGCTCGCTCGACTTCTCGAACGCCTCCGAACGGAGCTCGGCGATGACTGACCGATCCGATTTCGAGGATCGCCTCGAGGCACGCCTTCGCGCCCGTGCCGCTCTCGCCTCGCGGCCGTTCGACACGGCGGCGATCGCCCATCAGGCAGTCGCTGTCGGCGCACGACGGTGGACCGGCAGGCTCGAATGGCCCGGATGGTTCGCTGTGGCTCGCCTCGCCGTGATCGCCGTGATTGGCGTGCTCGCGGTCGGCGCCGCCATGTACCTGGTCCGCCCTGCCCCTTTCACGGTCGGCAACCCGAGCCCGCCGCGAAGTTCTCAGGTCCAGCAGATCGCGACTACGAATCAAGGCGTGGCCATGACCATCCAGCGGCAGGACCCGACCGACAAGGGCCGCTACTACTGGCGCGCGCTGACGTACGACCAGATCAACCTCAACGGCTGGACCCAGACCAACTCAACGACCATCGTGCGCCAGCCCGATACCCAGCTCCTCGAGGGGCTGGCTGACGCCGTCGATCCGGCGGGGTTGCACAGCTTCACGTTCACGGTGACACCGGGCGAGTTCCACGGGCCGACGATCGTGTCACCCGGGATGCCAGTGGAGGTCAATCAGCCGACCCGCCTGACGTACGTCGGCCATACCGGGTACTTCGCGATGCTCGAACGAGACGGCGGCTCTGGACCATACACGGTCACAGCTCTGACCCAGCCGCCCGTCAGCACCCCAGGGCAGCTGACGCAGGCCGAGCTGCGGGTCGCGGGCACCAAGTATCCGCAGGAGGTCAAGGACCTCTATCTGCAGGTCGCACCCGGCTCGATCGGCACCAACGCCAGGAAGCTCGAGGCCAAGGTCCGCGCCGAGGCTGCCTCGTCGGCACCGTTCGATCTCGCCAGCCAGATGGTGACCGAGCTCCATTCGACAGCGTACGTCTATGCCACCGACGTCCGCGACCTCGCCTGCGCGACCGTCTCTACGGTGGAATGCTTCGCGACCTACAAGCGCGGGTTCTGCCAGTACTACGCGGCGACGATGGCGGTTCTGCTTCGCGACCTGGGCGTGCCGACCCGGATCGCCGAAGGGTTCCTGCCAGGTGCGGTCGATCCAAGGACGGGCATCGAGACGATCCAGCTCACTAGCGCATCAACCTGGGTCGAGGTCTACTTCCCGGGCCATGGCTGGGTCATGTTCGACCCGACCGGCGGCAACCTGTCCCAGGTCCCACCGCTGCCGTCGAACTAGAGGCAGCACGCGATCGTGGCGACGTAGGAGCCGCGGCATCGAAGGCGTCGAGACCATACGACGTTGCTATTGTGCCGAGGGCGGGTCGGGCGCCGCCGAGGCCGCGAGGCGGGCACCCCAGGCCCGTCCTTCCTTCCTCACGAATGGCGACCAGCCGTCGCACGCGAAGTGGGCCAAGACGCGCCTTCCATGACGGCCCTGTTGTGTCCTGCCGTTGATAGCGTCTTGCCCGATGACGAGCGGGGCCGATCTCCCGAATTCGAGTGAACGTTTCGCGGAGGACCGACGCCATACCCTGTTGAGGACGACCACGCTGGTCGTCCCTCAGGCGAGGCGATCATGGATCAACGAGGGCTCATCGAACGGGCGAGGCGAGGCGATCATGACGCCTTTGCCGTGCTCGTCGATGGCGCTCTTCGGCGGCTGGACGCGGCCGCCCGGCTGATCCTTCGCGACCCTCACCTGGCCCAGGATGCGGTCCAGGAGGGCCTGATCCGTGCCTGGCGCGATCTGCCCGGGCTTCGCGATCCGGATCGCTTCGACGCCTGGCTGCATCGACTGATCGTCAACGCGTGTCTCGATCTCGGTCGGCGCCGTCGCCGGCGCCCGATCGAGGTCGAGCTCTCTCCGATCGACTCCGTAACCGTGCCCGACCACTCGAATGCGTTTGCCGAGCGCGATCTCCTTGACGCGGCGCTCCGGCGCCTCGATCCGGGCCATCGAGCCGTCGTTGCCCTGCATTACCTCCTGGGGATGCCGCTGCCGGAAGTGGCGGCGTCGCTGGGCATTCCGTACGGAACGGCCAAATCGCGACTGCATTACGCGCTCACCGCGATGCGCACGGGTGCGCAGGTCGGGGCCTACGAGGCCGCGGCAACGATCCCGGGAGGACAACCGGCATGACGTCCGACCGACGCTTCGAACAGGACCTGCCGAGTCTCCTGGAAGACCTCTACATCGGCCCGATGCCCACGTACCGCGACTACGTCCTCCACCAGACCGCCCGAACCCGCCAGCGGCCGGCCTGGTCAATTCCCGGAAGGTGGCTCCCAATGGATGACATCGCTCGTCAGCCCGTCCTTGTGCCGCGCTTGCCGTGGCGCACGATCGGGCTCGGCCTCGCACTGCTCGCATTGCTCGTCGGGATGATTGCCGCACTCGTCGTGGGCGGGCGTCCGCACCTGCCCGCGCCGTTCGGGCTCGCCCGCAACGGGCTCGTGGCATACGCCAGCGGTGGTGACATCTACACGGTCGACCCGGTGACGGGCAATTCGACCGCGATCGTGCGGAGTCCCGAGACGGACAGCAATCCTCGCTGGTCACGGGATGGCACGCAGCTTGCGTTCGAGCGAAACCCCGGTCTCGTCTACGTTGTGCGAAGCGACGGGTCCGCCTTGACCCGCGTCACCCCGGAGCCGCTCTCCACGATCGACAGTTACGCATTCTCACCCGACGGCAAGGAGATCCTGATCTCCGCGAGTGTCGCTGGCGTCCCGAGCATCCTGGTTGCGGCGACCGACGGCAGCCAGATTCGCCAGCTCGACGTGGCCATGCCGGCTACCAACGCTACCTGGCGGCCGCCGAACGGATCCGAGGTCCTGTTCATGGATGCTCGCGACGAGTCGAACGGCTACGGCAGCATCCACGTCGTCAGCGCGACGGGCGGCACAGTCCGCACCATCTTGCCTAGTGCGGAGGCTGCAGGCCGCTATCGAGGCCACCCTGCATGGTCACCCGACGGGTCCCTGATCTCGTATGGAGAATGGACCCATGCGCCCGGTAACAATGTCCAGACTCACGTCATCGCGGCGGACGGGACCGGGGATCGCACACTTCCCATTCCTCCTACCGCAGTGTGGCAAGCGCCGTATGGCTGGTCGAATGACGGCTCGCGCCTGTTCGCCATCCGAGGCTATACCGGCGGCGTGGACCAGGCTCGGCCCGTGGCGATTCCCGTCGAAGGGAGCGGGTTCGGCATCGAGATCCAGTACCCCGGTGCCATCGACACCGCAGGCGTTTCGGCCTGGGAGTGGGCCCCCGACGACTCGTCGATCCTGGGGAAGCCGACCAGTGCCGCATCTCAGGTGCTGCTGGACCCCGTAGCTGGCACGTCCCGGACGCTGCCCTGGACGAGCATCAGCCAACCCTCCTGGCAACGCCTGGCGCCCTGAGGCGCTCGCCCGAGATCACTTGGGCACCGTCCTCGATCACTTCTATCCGCACCGGGACGATCCGGGTCTCCTGACCTCGCCGCCCCATGGAGAAATGCACGTGGCCAGCTTGCTTCGAGGGTTGCGCATCCCGCCCTCCCGCTCCCATCGACGGAACGGAGAAGTCAGCGTGACAGCGATCAACAGCGGCCGCCGAATTGCCCTCGCCGCGGTCCTCGCCCTCGGGTCGGCAGGTGCCGTGCCCGCCAGCCTAGTGAGGGCCACCGGCGACCCAGCTACCGTCGTCCTTGACTGGAACGTCAACGCGACCACCGCCATCGTCGGGGTCGCCAAGCAGCCGCCTCAATCGGCCATTCTGAGCTTCGCGATGGTCCAGGGCGCCGTGTACGACGCCGTCGACGCGATCGCCGGCGGCTATCAGCCGTACCTCCCAGTGCCAGCGACGAACGGGTCGGAGTCGAAGAGCGCGGCTGCTGCGGCGGCGGCGCACGACGTCCTCGTCTCGCTCTTCCCGACCCAGGCAGCGACGCTCGATGCGCAGCTCGCGGCATCCCTGGCAGGGATTCCCGCCGGTGCCGCGAAGAGCGGCGGCGTCGCCATCGGCCAGTCGGCCGCCGCGACGATGATCGCCGCGCGGGTGAACGACGGCCGGTTCGGCCTCTCCGTCGCGGTTCCGGGCGCGGCTCCGGGTCAGTGGCGCCCGACCCCGCCGGCCTTCGCCATCGACCCGGCGAGCTGGGTCGCCAACGTCAAGCCCTTCCTGCTGCCGCGCGGCGACCAGTTCCGCTCGGATGGCCCGAACGCGCTCACCAGCGCGGCGTACGCGGCCGACCTCAACGAGATCAAGGCGATCGGCTCGGCGACGAGCACGACGCGGACGGCCGACGAGACCGACGCGGCGATCTGGTGGCAGGACAACGGCGCGGCGCTATGGAACCGCATCCTGCGCAACCTGGCTGTCGGCCAGGGGCTTGACATCACCGGCGCCGCCCGGATGTTCGGGATGGCGGACCTCGCCGGTGCCGACGGCGCGATCAGCTGCTGGAACGACAAGTACTACTGGAACTTCTGGCGGCCGATCACCGCGATCCGCGAGGCGGACACCGACGGCAACCCGGCCACGGTGGCCGATGCGACATGGTCGCCGCTGATCGCAACCCCACCCTTCCCCGACCAGCCATCCGGACACAGCTGCGTCTCGGGCGCAATCGTCAACACCCTCCGGGCGTTCTTCGGCACCGACAAGATCGCCTTCAGCGCCTTCAGCAACAACTCCCAAACGCCGCGCAGCTTCGCCCGCCTGTCACTCGCCCTCAAGGAAGTCCTCGACGCCCGGGTATGGGCCGGGATCCACTTCCGGACGGCCGACATGCAGGGTGCGGTGATCGGCAAGAAGGTCGCCCACTACCTCGTGAAGAACTACTTCGCGCCGGTCGGGGAGCGCCAGGGCGGAGAGGGACCGACCGAAGATTGAGCCTGATGGACCATAAAGTGACCGGAAGCGCCGCCGATCCCCTCGCCGAGGAGCCGTCAATGACCGTCCCGGTCATCCCG
>Ga0209048_10005815_pt1 | contig 11617 bp, 13 predicted proteins | sample FrelakmetCRP12CR_FD_187146 | JGI IMG/M metagenome (GOLD analysis project Ga0209048, IMG submission 187146) | Freshwater lake sediment microbial communities from the University of Notre Dame, USA, for methane emissions studies - CRP12 CR (SPAdes)... | ecosystem: Environmental > Aquatic >... | reverse complement strand
CCTCCGCTCGCGCCGTAATGCTGCATGCCGGCAACGCCGTCATCGAGCTGTTCGAGTACGCGTCGCCAACGCCACGACCGAGTGAGCCGCAGCGGCGGTAGCAACTCTGGACAGCACGATCCGGAAGAAATGCACCGACGCCGCCGTCGCCGCACTGGCGTTCGGTGGCGGCTGCTCGGGGGCCCAGAGCCTCGCCGCGCTGGTTGGGTGCATCAGCGGGAGCCACACAGCGACCGTGGCAAGTATGATCGGCGCGGTCGACGCCGCGCGTGGCACGCTCTCCGCCGCGGCGGTGAAGTGCCAATCGAAAGCCTCGGCGCAGGTGCGCTCCTATACGTTGCGGCGCTCCGGCATTTTACAGAAGTGCAAGCTCAGCCCGCCATCGACACTGCCGAGCGGCAGCGACTGCACCGGCGACCCGGTCACCGCTGCGCGTCTCGCCACGCTGCGTGCCGCTGCCGCGAAGAACATCACTGCGGCCTGCCAAGGCAGCGCGTTGGCGCACGCGCGGTTCGGACCGCCCTGCACCGCGGCAAGTAGTGGCGCCAGCCTCGCGGAGTGCCTGCTCACGATGGCAGACGCAGCCGGAGATCGGACGATTTCGGCCGAGTTCAGCAACACGGGATTCTGCGGCGACTCCCCGCAAACCGTCGAGACGCGGATCGACGGTCTGCTCGCCCAGATGACGCTGCCCGAGAAGATCGCACAGATGGCCGGCAGCGGACCTGTCGGTGCCGCGTGGCGGACGCCGGGCGTCAGCCGGCTGAACGTTCCGGGGTTGGGAATGATCGACGGCGCCCGCGGTGTGGGCGTCGGCGGCGGCACCGCCACGTGTTTCCCGGTGGCCATGGCGCGGGCCGCGACCTGGGACCCGGACTTGGAACAGCAGGTCGGCGACGTCATCGGCACGGAAACGCGCGCCAAAGGCGCCAGCGTCATTCTCGCGCCCGTGCTCAACAACCTCCGGCATCCCCGCTGGGGGCGCGCTCAGGAAGGTTACGGCGAGGACACATTCCTCATCGGCGAGATGGGCGTGCAGTTCGTGCGCGGCGCGCAAAAACACGTCATCGCCAATCCGAAGCACTTTGCCGCCAACAGCATCGAGAACACGCGCTTCACGGTCAACGTCACGATCGACGAGCGGACGCTGCGTGAGGTCTACCTGGCGCACTTCCAGAAGGCCGTGCAGCTGGGACGCGCCGCCTCGCTGATGTCGGCATACAACCAAGTGAACGGCGCCTATTGCGCCGAGAACACGCACTTGCTGCATGACATCGTGAAGGGCGACTGGAGCTTCCAGGGGTTCGTCGAATCCGACTGGATCGCCGGCACCCGCAGCACCGTCCCGTCGGCGACCGCGGGCCTCGACATCGAGATGCCGTTCGCCAACTACTACGGGCAGCCGTTGAGCGATGCGGTAGCGGCTGGCCAAGTTTCGGAAGCGACTATAGACGCGGCCGTGCGACGCATCTTGCGCGCGCAGCTCTGCTTCCGCCTCGATAGCGACCCGCCCCACCCGGATCCGACTCAGGTGGAGACGCCCGCACATACCGACCTCGCCTTGCAAGTCGCGCGGGAGAGTATCGTGCTGCTCAAGAACAACGCCGCAGCGCTGCCCCTTGATCGCTCGACGACGCACTCCGTCGTCGTGGTCGGGGAGTTGGCGGCGCTGGCGAATCTCGGCGACCATGGCAGCAGCCGGGTCATCCCCTCTTCTGCTGTGGCGCCCCTCGACGGCATCCTGGCGCGCGCCGGCACCGTCAGCGTCACCTATCAGCCGACGGTCGCCGACAACGCCGCGTTGGCGGCCGCCGACGCCGTGGTGGTGGTTGCCGGCCTTACATTCAACGACGAGGGTGAAGGTCAGATCACCATCGGCGACCGCAAGTCGCTGGCGCTGCCCGGCGACCAAGACCAACTGATTGCCAGCGTCGCGGCACTCAACCCGCGCACCGTGGTTGTCTTGGAGGGGAGCGGCGCACTCCTCATGCCATGGAAGGACCAGGTCGCAGCGATCCTGATGGCGTGGTACCCGGGCGAAAAAGGTGGCACCGCCATCGCCGACGTGCTGTTCGGCGACGTGACGCCGTCGGGTAAGTTGCCCGCCACCTTCCCCCGTGCGGAGCAGGACCTGCCACCGTTCGACAACACCAGCTCCGCGGTCACGTACGGTTACTACCACGGCTACCGCTACCTCGACCGTAACGGGGTGGCGCCGCTGTTCCCGTTCGGCTTCGGGCTCTCGTACACCACGTTTCAGTATACCAACCTCAGGATCACGCCGACGACGCTCTCACCGGAGGGCTGGGTGCACGTCTCCGCTGACGTCACCAACAGCGGGACAGTCGCGGGCGACGAAGTCGCGCAACTCTATATCGGCTACCAGGGCTCCAGCGTCGACCGCGCCGTCAACGACCTGAAGGGCTTCACGCGCGTCCACGTCGAGCCCGGACAAACGGAGACGGCGGCGTTTGATGTGCGCGCCGCAGACCTGGCCTTTTGGGACACATCCAGCAGCAGCTGGAAGATCGAGCCGATCACGTACACGGTCAGCGTCGGATCGTCGTCGCGCGATCTTCCTTTGACAGGATCGTTTACGGTCACGCCGTAGACTGAAAGGGGATCACGCAATGCAACGGCGCACGTTTCTTCGCTTGATTGGTGCTGAGCGTCTTTGGCGCCCTCGCCACTCGGCTCGGCGAGAGCGCACTGGCAACCGAAGCCAGCACGCAGGCCGACGAGCTTCGCCAACTCGTGAGCGCCGCGTGGAATGGGAGCTGGTTTCATCGTGCTTACGCGCCCGGTGGCGGCGTGATTGGTGACACGGACCTGTGGCTCGCGACCGAGTCCCTGTAGACGGCCTCGACCGCGTCGCCTCGGTCTATCACCCGGCCGGGTTAAGGCCGCGCAGGATCCCGTCGGCCTGCTGGGCAACCTGCGCGACAATGTCGGCCGCGGGAAGCAGGTCGTTGACCAGGCCACACGATTGCCCGGCGTAGAGGGCCGTCTTCTCGACGTCCCCCCGAAAGCCCGCACCGGCGGGGAATGCGGCGTAGCGCGGCACAGGCATCGACACATTCCCGAAGTGCATTTCGCCGATGGCCTCACCTTCGTGCGGCCGCTGCCCCGTAGGGGGGCGGCCGGCGCGCTCCCATTCGTCAACTACGCTGTTGCGAAGCACCCGATGCGGCGCGTCAGGCCAACCGAAGTCGAAGAGCGTGCCGTGAACGGTCTCGGCGGCCGTGGCGCCAATGATGCGGCGCTTGTATTCCGCATCAGCGCCGCATTCAACGGAGGCCAGAAAGCGTGTCCCGAGCGCCGCACCGGCCGCGCCCAGCACCAGCGCCGCCGCAAGTCCACGGCCATCTGCAATGCCCCCGGCGGCCAGGACCGGGAGCGGGTGCACAGCATCGACCACCAGCGGCACAAGCACCAGCGTGGTGATCGTGCCGCGCACGTGGCCGCCGGCCTCGACCCCTTGCGCCGCGATCAGATCGACGCCTGCATCGCGCGCGGCCTTGGCCTCCTCGGGGGAACCGACCTGCAGCATGACTTTCACGCCGGCGCGATGCCCCGCCTCGACGTGCGGCGCCGGATCACCCCAGTAGAGCGACAGCAGCGGCACCTGCTCCTCGATGCATACCTCCGCCTGCCCCGCTTGCAGCACCGGCAGCAGTAGGTTGGCGCCAAACGGCTTGGCGGTGAGTGCCCGGACCCGGCGAATCTGGGCACGGATCATGTCGGGCGGCAGACCAGCTACCGCCAGCATGCCCATGCCGCCGGCATTCGACACCGCCGCGACCAGCTCAGGCGGCGACACGCTACCCATGGGTGTTTGCATGATGGGATAGCGGAGACCGAAAAGTCGAGTGAAGGCCGTGGCACGCATAGGTCCTCTCCCCGTAGGATGATGTTGTATCCCCACCCGACTGTGCGGTCGAGGGGAATGTTGCGACGCGATCTCTTTATGTGGGCCGACGAAGTGAACATTGATCTTCGCGCCTACGGCGTGGCGCACCCTGTCTTTGGTCTGATGAATGGGATGCAGTGGGTGCTCTTTGCTGCGGCACACACGGAGCGCCACCGCGCAGCTGCTGAGCTGGTACGAACGCGTGTCGGAAAGCCTGACGGAGCGCCCGCAGAAGCGACAGGCTACTTGGGACGGAATCTCAATGAAGACCACACCCAGTTGTGACGGCGGCCGCATTCACCCCGAGGAGCCGTGGTCCCGCAGACGCTGTGAGCCTGGCCGCTTCCGCAGCCCAGGCTGGAGGCCCGTCGCCCTGAGACGGAGAAGCGCTGCGAGATCGTCGTGCGTACTCTCCGCCGCTTTCCGCTGCAACGTCCGGTAACAGACCAGAATCCGCTTGCCCAAGCGCGTCAGCGCTGCGCCGCCTCCGCCTGGGCCACCCTGACTCGTTTCGACGAGCGGCCCGCGGAACGCCTGATTCATCGTGTCGAGCAGCATCCAGGCTTGGCGGTAGGATATCCGCATGGCCCGCGCCGCGGCGGAAAGCGAGCCGAGCCGGTCGATGCTCTCCAGCAATTCGGCCTTCCCGGGGCCGAAGACGGCATCGCCGCCGAGCTTGATGCGCACGACCAGCTGCGATGGGTTCGACGCCTTTTTCGTCACTGGGCTCACGGTGGGCTGTCCCCTCCGCCATGGCTATAGCACGGCCTGGGGCACTTGTGTTGCGCGGCACACCGTTGCATCCAAATGAACATAACGGAGAACGAAAGGATGCACGGACGAAGAGAAATGAAGGATTGCCGCCAGTTCTACATCGACGGGAAATGGGTCAACCCGCCGAAATCTCTTGGAAGAGAATTTGGAGCCGCCGTCAAGGTGGTAAGCGAGGAGTCCAGCGTGACGCCGTGCTAGCCTGGCTTGCGCGCGCTGTACAACGACAGCGTGCCGAACATCGACGCGAAGTGCGCTGACTCGCGCGCATCGGCAAAGCCAACACTGCTAAACAACTCGGGTAAGCGGCCTTCCAGGTTGTCCGCCACGCGGTCTCCGTGGCCGCCCCACAGCAGCAGTCTTGAGAGCACCCCCATCACGGCGTTGTGCGGCTTACCCCAGTCGGCAACGTGCAGCTCGCCGCCTGGACGCAGGATCCGGCACACTTCCCGGAGTGTCTGGACCTTCTCAGGGCGGGTGAGATGGTGAAGCATCAGCGTCGATGTCACTCGGCTGAAGCTGCCAGCGACGTAAGGGAGCTGCGAAGACAGGCCACAGACCAACGGCAGCGTAGGATCTTTGAGCCGTGCGAGCCGCAGGATCTTCAGGTCGCCATCCAACCCAATGATCCGTGCCTCCGCTGGCGCATCCCTGAGGAGCAGGAGCAGCGTACCGGTGCCGCAGCCGATGTCCAGCACACGTTCACCGTGCAGGAGACGCGCCTGGGCTACTAGCTGCCGCTTGAAGGTCACCTCCCGCGTGGTCAGGCGGACAAGCGGATCGTACAGCGGCGTCAGCCAGTCGTGGCCTAGAGCTGGGACATATCCCGTGCGGTCGTGCGCCATCGTTCCCGCGGCATCCCTAAGGCCAGTCTATATCACACCGCGCCATAGGGCGCGGCGATCGATGGCTTGAATGACTTTCATCATCGGGAATTCGCCACCGGCATTCTTGGCGATCTGGGTCAGGTCAGTCGGCTTCGCGGTCAACCAAATCGTGACTGGACCGTCCCCTTTACCGTCCCGCCGTGGCAGGCGCTGCGGACCGCGTGGACGTCGCCTTGCCGGGGCTCTCTGGCTCCGCGGCAGCACCTATTGTCGGCAGACAGAGCAGAACCACCACCGCGACGGACCCAAGCAGTAGCTCATGAACATCGCTTGCTTCGCCTTCATGGTGTCCTCGGCATCGTTCGCCGCTCTGTCTGCTTCGATGTCCTACTGCTTGAGCTGAATCTTTACGCCGTCAACGGCAGCCTTGAGTCTGAGGCCCCGCGCCGTTGCCACCACGTGCAGGCTGACTCCGTTCTGGTTGCGCATGGTGGCGGCCCCCCCACCGCCGCCAACAGCAGCACCGGCACTGGTGCTGGTGTAGTTGCCGTTGAAGTCCTCCAGTTTCTTCAAACCGTACACGTCGCCGGATGCTTCCGCCGACGACACGCCGACGTCTCCAGCCGAGAGTCCCTGCACACTGAACGGATACTCCTTGCCCTTGTACGTCAGCACGCCGCTGCCCCAGGAGAATCCAATGCCGAGACCAACAGATCCGCCGGACAACTTGACCGTCGCGTCGGGGGCTTTGTGGTGCCCTTTTTTCGCCTCCTCAGCAAACACGGGTGGCGCCAAAAGCATCAGGCTGCCCAAACTGACCAGTACCATCCAGCTTCGCACATTGACCACATTGACCATCTTGATTCCCTCCTCCTATTGGCCGTTTCGCAGCTTCCATGCCGAGCGAAGAACCCCGCCGCTTGCAGGTTTACACCCGGAAAACTCAAGACCCTTCGCGCCGGTAGCTCGTAAATTCCTAAAGATGGGAGGATGCATTGATTGACGCAGGTTCCAATGGGAGTTCTTTGGTCGAAGCAGAGCAAGGCGAACGTACTGGCGTACGGCCTCTCGCTTCACGCAAGTCGCTGCCAGCGCAGGTTTGACCGCTATCGCCTGAAGCCGGTGCTCGACGGCTCATCGCACTGCTTGCCGCAACCACCGAGGGGAGCTGGCAGGTTCTCGAACTTCGGCAGCCCATCGGCCATGTGCATGACGCCTTCGCCATAGAAGCAGTGGAAGGTGGGCTCGAACACCAGACCCGAGCCCTCAAGGGTCATCGCGTAGACCACCGTCATCCCGATCTTTGGCTTGCGGTTGAAGACGGCGCCGCCGCAGCGCTTGCAGGACGAGCGACCGCTCGGCCCGTCGGAGCCCTGCTTGTTGAACTCCAAGAGCTGGTCCTGCCCGGCGGTCACCTTGACCATCGCTTCAGGCCATATCGCCCATGCGTTGACGGGCGCGCTATGCCACTTGCGACATGATTCGCAATGGCAGATACCGGCGGCAGCGGGTTGTCCCTGCACCTCGACCTCAACCGCACCGCAAAAACACCCGCCCTTGAACACCTGAGTTTTCGACACGAGAGTGCCTCCGTCAGGGCGCCCTAACACCGCCCCCTGGGGAACCGCAAGGAGTGTTTAGAACTGAGAATTGAAGCGCAGTATGACACCAGCGTCGATGCCGCGAACTCCAAGCGCGCCTGTATCTCCCACATCAAGATCGATGGCTGTTTTCTTGGGCATATACGTGTGGTTGAAAGGATTAAGCAAGACGCGACGGAAAAAATCCTTGCTCACGTCAGCTGCGGAATTCTCGACCAATTTCTTAGCGTCGAGTGAGGTGTGCGAGTTCGCGTCCGAATAGTTCCTGAGAGAGGCGACTGCGGCTTCCTCCACGAACCAGAGCAGGGGGTGATCAAAGACGAAGCTCAACCATGGCTGATCAAAGTTCATCCGCCAACCCCTCATGATGACAGGGTAGTCTGGTGGCCCCTGAGAGCCGCGCGTGCTGAGATCCATCATCGCCCCAATTTCCTCACTACTAAGGAAACGAACAGACTCTGACAGCTTCGCCTGCGCCCCCGCCTTGTTGTTTGGCACGAAAAGGACCAGTAGAAGTATGAAGATCCCCGCGATGCTCACCTCGCACATTCTTTCCATGTGCGCTCGCATTATACACTCGATTTGGAGAACAGTACCAGGAAAAAGTCGACCTTCTCACCAACCAAAAACAGACGCCATGAGCAGTATCGCGGCGACCACGACGCCAGAAGTCACCAATCCTAAGGTCGTCGGTTCTGCCACATCGTCCATAGCGTCGAACGCCCGCTCCACGACACGGAGGCTAGTCTTCGCGCTTGTGTTTGTGGTCATTGGTGCTCTCCCTGGCGCGTTCACAGGAGCGAGATCCGTACCCATGGCGTCAGCGCTGATCCCGATTTGGATCGCAAGGCCGACCGCTCACGTCACCGACCAGGTTGTGACGCCTCGTTCGAGAAAGGGCAGGCCAATGGGCTGAAGTCGTGTCACCTAACTCACCGTCGATGTTGCCACGCAACGACCGTGTCTCTTCCGGTCTGGAAGGAGATGAGAATGGACATCATGCACATTACTTGGTCCCTGATCGTAGGATTCGTCGTGGGGCTGATCGCTCGCGCAATCATGCCGGGTGCTGACCACATGGGATTCTTTGCCACCGCAGCACTCGGCATCATCGGCTCCTTTGTCGGCAGCTTCCTGGGAAACTTGATCAAGAAGCCCAGCGATGGTGCCCAATTCCATCCCGCTGGCTTCGTCATGTCGGTTGTGGGTGCCGTCGTCGCGTTGTTTGTGTGGCACCAGGTTCATTGAGTTGGAAGAAGGAAGGAGAACACATGCGCAATCCGAGTCTTCGTCTGGATGATCTGGTCGCACGCGGGGATCACGAGGAATTCAAACTTATGAACGTCTCAGTGCGTCACACGTCGTCGCACGAGATAGATTCCCCCGCCCGGGAGCAGCGCGACACCGATCCCGGCAGCGCACGCAGCGCAGACCTCGAAGCGCACCAGCGCGTCCGGCGTCGTGGTGGAGGTGGCGCGGGCAGCGGGGCGGCATCGGCGCTCACTCGACGTTGTATCGGTGAGCAATCAGACGACATCTCTGTGACTGACCGACGTCATCACGACGGACTCAGCTCTCGCGTACTCTTTGGGCGGCGATTGTCGAATGAAACACCCCACGGTCTTCCTGCCGCTTGCGTCACCGCTCCAGAAAAGCGGTTCCCTGGCTCTAATTGCCGCGATGCTGGACCGTGCATTGGAGGATGTACGCGCTAGTGACCGACTGCGAAAAGAAGCATTGGCGTGGCTGTGTGACCTGGACGCAAAGGATCGACTCGGTTCCTTTGAGTGGTGTTGCGCCGCGCTGAATCTGGATGTGGATGCCGTCCGCACCCGAATCGTACAGCAGCAAAGCGTCGAGGATGGCAACGACCGACAATCGATTCGACACCCTTCACGTGGGGTGCGGAAATAGCCGTCCACGCCCGCCGTGCCGGGTGCGCGGAGAGGCGGCGGAAACGGTGGTGTTCAGAACGCATCTGACATACCACACGATTCCCGGAAAAGCACCGAGGCAGCTGTCGAGCAACTGGCGGTGTGGTTCCCGAGCGACGCAGGGTTGACTGTCTGAGTCCCCTGCTGGAGCGGAACTGTCAATCCGCGCGGCGGTACGGCTCTTGTGTGCGGACCTACCCGGACGCGTTCCAATCGCGCGTTCCGAGTGAATTGATGCGTCTGCCTCTCGCCCCCTATGGACCCACTTCATGACGAGCGCAGATGAGGCTGCAGTTGGTGCCTATGAGCAGCACCGGCACGACCAACTCGTAACGAGCCTCCCAAGGGCAGCCGCCGTGATGGTCGGCGTTATCCTGCTGTACGCAGCAGGCGAACTGGCTGTCGAGGGGATCTCGTTGCCCTCCCTGCTGTTCTATGCGCTGCAGGCGGCGATTCTGGTGCTCGGCGTCCGGTTGGCACAGGGGCCATTGCGCAGCCAAGCCGAACTCGTCGCGCTCGCCATCGACTTGTTGTGCAGCGCTGCGCTGGTCGGCCGCCTGCTCGACCCGGCGACGACCGTTTCCGGAACGGCGTTGATCCTGTCGCTCAAGATGGTCGCCACCGCCCTGCTCCTGCCGTGGCGAGTCCGGGTGCAATATGCATCCGCTGGCGTCGCCCTTGCCTGCTATTGCGCCATGCTGGCGTTGCGCGTGGACCGGACAGGTCAACTGCCAGCAGTGCTCCATCAGTGGCTCGGCCCCTTCGTCGCAGCTATCCTGTCGGCCGTGGGCGCAGGCAGCTTGCAACATGCCCGCCGCGAGAGTTTTCTTCGCAGTCTGGAGACCGCGGCTCTCTACAAGACGCAGCAGACCGGCCTCGGTTGCGGCCTTGTCCTGCTGCGCCGCAAGGAATTTCATGCGCGGCACGACGGCAATATGTTTTTGTTGCAGGTCCAAACCAAGGAAGTTCGTTTCAAGGAGCAATCATGAAGAAACTTATCATCTCTCTGGCGCTGGCTTTTTCCTGGCTGTTTTCGCTGCAGACACATGCGCAGGCGCGTGATCTCCCCGACTTTACGGAACTGGTCGAAAAGCAGGGCCCGACGGTAGTCAACATCAGTACCACCCAGGTTATCAAGGGTCGCCGCGGGGCCCACCCGTCGCCGTTCGAGGGGGACGAATCGACCCAGGAGTTCCTCCGCCGCTTCTTTCCGGGCCAGATTCCGAATCTTCCGGGCGCGCCGCAGGAGTTCAAGAACCGCTCGCTGGGTTCCGGCGTCATCATCAGCGCCGACGGCCACATCCTGACCAATGCGCATGTGGTCGATGGCGCCGACGAGGTGCTGGTCAAACTCACCGACAAGCGCGAGTTCCAGGCCAAGGTGCTGGGTGCCGACAAGCGTACCGACGTGGCGCTGATCAAGATCGAAGCCGGCAATTTGCCGGTGGCCAAGCTGGGCGATCCGGTCAAGCTCAAGGTCGGCGAATGGGTGGTGGCGATCGGTTCGCCCTTTGGTCTTGAGAACACGGTTACCGCCGGTATCGTCAGTGCCAAGGGACGTTCCCTGACTCACGAGAATTTCGTGCCCTTCATCCAGACCGATGCGGCGATCAATCCTGGCAATTCCGGGGGGCCGCTGTTCAACATGAAAGGCGAAGTGGTCGGCATCAATTCGCAGATTTATTCGCGTTCCGGCGGCTACATGGGTTTGTCTTTTGCGATTCCCATCGATCTGGCAATGGAGATCCAGAGTCAGTTGAAGGCAAAAGGCAAGGTCAGCCGCGGCCGTCTCGGCATCGGCATCCAGGAAGTAAGCAAGGAACTGGCGGAGTCCTTCAATCTCGGCAAGCCTCAGGGTGCGCTGGTGGCATCTGTAGAGAAAGGTGCCGCGGCCGACAAGGCCGGGATCGAGGTCGGCGACGTCATTCTCAAGTTCGATGGCAAGGCGGTGGCTGAATCGAGCGACCTGCCGCGCATGGTGGGATCCGCCCGGCCCGGTAGCAAGGTCGTGGTCCAGCTCTGGCGCAAGGGGGCCAGCCGCGAATTGAGCGTTACGGTCGGCGAGATACCGGACGAGGAGGGCGCCACACGCAGTGCCAGTCGAGGCAGCGGCAAGCCTGCCGAGCCGCCGGCGGCCAACCGGCTCGGGCTGGTGCTGGCGGTGCCGACAGCAGAGCAGAAGCGTGCGCTGGGCATCCAGCACGGTTTGATCGTCGAGGAAGTCAGAAACGGCGCCACGCGCACCGAACTGCGATCCGGCGACATCATCCTGTCGCTGATCGCCAAGGGCAGCCAGACGGAGGTCAAGTCATTGACGCAGTTCAATGACCTGCTGCAGGGCTTCGACAAGAGCGCCACGATCACCCTGCTGGTGCGGCGGGGCGATGCACAGACTTTTATCACCATCAAGGGCTTGTCGGACAAGTAAGCCATTGGAGGGTCGGCAATCACCACGGTTGCGGCTGTTCAGCCGCAACTACTGCCACCTGTGCCACGACATGCTGGCTGCGCTGGAGGCGCTGCGCAACCAGCATGGCGTGCCGCATTTCGAGATCGAGGTGGTCGATGTCGATG
>Ga0209048_10005814_pt1 | contig 11621 bp, 24 predicted proteins | sample FrelakmetCRP12CR_FD_187146 | JGI IMG/M metagenome (GOLD analysis project Ga0209048, IMG submission 187146) | Freshwater lake sediment microbial communities from the University of Notre Dame, USA, for methane emissions studies - CRP12 CR (SPAdes)... | ecosystem: Environmental > Aquatic >... | reverse complement strand
GTGACATGCGATACGACAAACTTGGCCTTCGGGACAGGTTCTCCCCTGACGCTGTTCACCCTTCCGATCAACGCGGTAATCCATAAATGTCAGGTGATTATCGATACTCCGTTCAACGGTACGGCTCCTACACTATCCATCGGTATCTCCGGGACGACATCAAAATACATGGGCGCCACGGATAATAACCTCAAGGGTACCGCTGAAGATATTTACGAAACAACCCCTGGGAAGACCGCCATGGGTGGAACGGAAGCTCTTATCGCTACTTATGTTCCTGATTCATCCGGAGCCGGTGCAGCCAGAATTCTTATTTTCTACTCCGTTCCTGCTTAAGGATTAAATATGTCTTTGTTTTCAAAATTAAAGGGTACGACCGATACACAATTCAGCATTGGACCGGCAGCGACGCAGGGGTTCTTTAATGGTGATCTAAAAATAGACAGCATTATCCCTGCGACGTTGCTGAATATCAATGGGAATACGGCGATTACTGGTGTGAGTAACCCTGCGTTCGATTCGTATACCTCATTAATGCTGCACATGAACGGTACTAATCTCAGCACGACCTTTACGGATGAAATCGGCCATACTATGACAGCCGTTAATGATGCCAAATTGACCACAGCACAATATGAATTTGCTACAGCCAGTGGATTATTTATAGCAGCCAGCGGAGATTATTTACATGGCGTGGCCGATTCTCATTTTGATTTTGGAACAGGTGATTTCACTATTGACTTTTGGCTACGCTTTAATGGTTTGCCTGGAAATCAAATATCTTTGTATGGAGGTGGAGCAGCGTTTAGTGACGGTTTTGGAATTACCTATGTCCCGGGAAGTGGATTCTATCTCTATTTCAACGGGGGTGGCTATGGACAGTCCTGGAGCCCTTCAAACCTTGTCTGGTATCACTTCGCTGTAGTACGCAGCGGTACCGACGTCAAGACATTTATAAACGGAAGCCAAATAGGGAGTACCCTAACCGGTAGAAATGAAAACCTGACCACCGGTATGGTTTTCCACATTGGTGGGGGGGTATCAGGTCTTGATGGTTTCAACGGTTGGCTGGACGAATTTAGGATATCAAAGGGTATTGCTCGATGGACTTCTAATTTCACCGCACCATCTTCTCCTTATGCTCCTTCCGGTACGGCTCATACATTAACCGTCAGTACCTTAGACGGTATGTTAAAAGGAAGCAGCGGAGTAGTCGGTGTGGCATCTCTGGCAGACGGAATGACTTATTCCGCCAACACCCTGGGGAATTCCTATTTAGACCAAAGTGTAAAAGTTGCTGCTACTCCGACTTTCGCTGGGATTATTATTGCTGATGGTGGCACGGTAGGTCAAGCGGCCGGTCCCCTGATGAAGTTTAACGATACCAGCAATATGCTCAACATCACAGGATGTAAAGTCGGTGTGGGTATGTTCACCAGCCTGGATCCTATTTCAACGTTGCATGTTAGAGATATGTATAACAGCCAGGGTTCGTTGAAATACCAATTAGCCATTGAGGACAATACAGTCTATAGTTCATCTCCTGTCAGTGGGATTTCCTTCAGAGTAAAAGCAGATGCTACTCCGAACATTTACGATGTCAGCGGTATCCATGGAGGTAAGGAAAATACAACCAGCGGGAATTATGCCGGGTTTCTTTCTTTACATACAAGGGCTGCAGCGGGAAATAATGTAGAGAGAATACGCATAAAAAGTGACGGTTTGGTGGGAATCGGATGCACGCCAGCGAACTCACACACTCTTGATATATACGTACCGACCGGTTCAGGCGATCCAGTGGTTGCAGTTGGAAAAGACCAAACTAATAAGTTTGGGACATTGGGGTTTTCCGATGGCCTGGATGCTCTATATCTTCAGGGAGGTTTATGGGGAGGGGTAACAAGGCCGCTGGTACTTCAGGGGGGTGGCGGTGATGTTTATACTGAGGATTTTACAGATTGGTCTGGTTCAGTATCCTGTTATGGATGGTCTTCCTATACCACCAAAATTTTTTATTATAAAAAAATCGGGAAACTGTTGTTTGTAGAATATTATATTGGGGGAACCAGCAGCCAAACCTATGCGAATATCAGTTTACCGTACACGAAAGGTGCTGGTGCAATACAGAGTATAATCCGGGCATGTAATGACGGTAACTGGATAAACGGCCTGGCCATAGTCGTGTCATCAACCGCTCAAATAGACTTTTATTCTTCAGCAGGAGGAGGAACCTGGGTCAACTCTGGAACGAAAGTCGTCACAGGACAATTCTGGATGCATTGTACAGCATAAAAAAGGAGAATTTATGATTTTAGACAATGAAGAACAACGTTCTATCCTAATCGGCATCATCGATGCTACGAACATCAACGCTAACCTCCAACAAGCCATTCAGATGTGCAATATGGTTCTGAAAATTCGCAACGAAGTAGAAGCTGCTACTATCGCCGTACCAGAAACAAAGGAATAACCATGGCCGATTTCACTGACGTCAACGCCAAATCAAACAACATGCGGGATGCTCTTTCCGTCCTGCAGATGTTTAAAAGTATCTACAGTATCGGTGGGTCCGTAGAAGAGATCCTCAATCGCTACAACACCGATATCTATTTTAAAACCGAAGCCGACCATCTCTTCAACGTCGAACAGTTAGCCGAAATCGGATTAATGATCAGCGAGATTAAAACCCTTCGTTCCGGATGGGGAGAAATCCACAGAGGTCCGCTGGGGATACTGTCATAAATAAAAGGAGATTGTGATGAAGAAGTTTGCATTATGGGTTATTCTATGGTCCTTTCTGCTAATGGGAAACGGTTGCTTGGCGACCAAACTATTCGTTATGGAAACGGACTCCAAGGGAACGGTACGGACCATCCAAGCGGAGGATTACAGCATCAAGACCCCAACCCTGACCGCTGTTCCGAGCAGATGGTTGACTCCAAACTTTGTGGCGGAAGTGTTTAAAGGAATAATTGGTTGGCAAAACGTCGTCATTCCTCCTATTCCAACACCGTCGCCTACGCCTCCGGTGCCTACGCCCGTCCCCACGCCGACACCGGTTCCGACACCAACACCGACACCCACTCCAACACCGACTCCCGTACCTACTCCTGTTCCCGTACCTGTTCCAACTCCTGTTCCTGCTTCTACGGTCTTCAGTCAGAATGGCAATGTGCTCACCTTGGATATGAACACTCTCCCGGGTAGCATGAGAGATCAGGGGTTCGTGGGATCAGACGGCGCCCTATTTTATTTTGGTGCTACAGTCTATCGCTACGGTCCCGGGGTGGGCCTCGTGGACGTGGAAGACTTAAAATCTCTCCAAGGGCAGCAAGGTCGTTTTTACGAATGGTTCGACGCTGAGGTAATGAAGGTGGTTTCTATGATGAAAGCCAATCCTGCCCTGACCCTCATCGCGATTACCAACGACGGAAAGGGTCCGGATAAACTTGGTTTCCGCATTGGTCCTCCCATCGTGGACCGTGTATCAAGCGCTGGTTTAGCGGATCGAGTACAACTGGGAGACGTTCTTCCCGAATCGGCCTATGGAGTAAAGAAATGAGCAAATTCCTTACTGAATTAGACATCGCCAATTGTCCTGCGGATGAAAGTCTCTGGGAGCTAAAGAGCCCACTGGTGTATGAATCAGATATCATGGGATGCACTGTTACTGTCCCTGCTGGTTTCTTCACCGATCTGGCCAGTGTCCCCAGAGTACCTTTTGTTTTTGAAGCCTGGGGCAATAGGTCCCACTTGTCCGCCGTTATTCACGACTACCTTTACCGGGTGGATTCCGTACCCTTAGCGACCTTTATGCAGGCTAACCGTGTTTTCCGGGAGGCCATGAAGGTCCGTGGACAGCCCTGGTATATCCGTCACTTCATGTTTGCCGGTGTTTGTGTCGGCTGGGGAAGTTATCACCGTAAACGTGTAGACTGGAACCCTGGTGATCCACTCACACCCGTTTGCGTTGATCCCAATGCAACCATTCAACCATAAGGGGGAATAAGTCGTGGTGGAACAGTTTGTTTTAGACCATCCCATAGCGGTCATGCTTTTGACCATAGCGTTTACCCTTTTCGGAAAATACTTCTGGGATAGATACCTTTCTCAGACTTCCCGGATCAGTCGTCGTGAGTTTGAGCAGGCCTGTCTGTCCATGCGCTCAGAGTGCGAATTGAAGCGTGGAGGATGCTTGGCCGAGCGTTTAGCGAACAAGGCCCATTTTGAGGGCCTAATCAAACAACAGGCCGGCTGCCTGGAGGATGCCTTCGAGGATGCTGAAAATGTTGCGATGCGCAGGTTGCAGACCAGAAAAGCGCTCATGTGCATTATGATGACACAGTTGAAGATATGTGAGGCCCTCAACGCCAGCGGTGTTCTCGGGGTCCATGTGAAAATGGATTGTGATGATATTTCCAAGCTGCTCGTCGAAATGGGTGGTTTGGAATAATGAACGAAAACTTCGAGCGATGTTTCAATTTCATCCAACGTTGGGAGGGTGGGTATTCCAATGACCCTGATGACCCGGGCGGAGAAACCAATTTTGGTATTTCCAAGCGGTCGCATCCTCTACTGGATATCGCCAACTTGACAGAAGAAGACGCCCACACAGTATATCGTGATGAATACTGGACTCCCTGTAACTGCCAGGCAAAACCATGGCCCTGGGATCTGATTGTTTTCGATACGGCCGTAAACTTAGGCCCCAAGAGAGCACTGATTATGTTTCAAGAGAACCCCGACTGGAAGGATTTTCTCATCAGCCGGATTAAATATTACATCAGCATTTCCTCCAAAACACACGATAAATATCTTAAAGGATGGGTCAACCGAGTGTTGGCCCTAAATATAGAATCTCTAAGGAGATAAATATGGTTAAGAAATACGGTTGGCTTCCGGATCTTCCGGACCAAAGAGATAAATATTATCTGATCCCGGATCACGTCCCTGTCCTTCCGGCCAAGGTTGATCTATCCAGTTATGGACCCGCGATTGAAGACCAGGGAGCCCTGGGTTCCTGCACAGCCAATGCCCTGACTTCCGCCATGGAATTCCTGCTGAACAAGGACAAGAAGAATTTTTATCATCTCAGCCGGCTGTTCCTCTATTACAACGAGCGAGTAATCGAGGGATCAGTCAATTATGATGCCGGGGCCATGATTCGTGATGGCATTAAGACCATGGCGAAAGACGGAGTTTGCACCGAAGCCATTTGGCCTTATATCATCGGTAAATTCAAAACGAAGCCCACTCCTACCGCCTACAAAGAAGCCCAGAACCATCAGATCCTCACCTATGCCCGTCTGGTCAGCATGTTGGATTTCAGATCTTGCCTGTCCAGCGGATTCCCGGTGGTGTTCGGTTTTTCAGTATACGAAAGCTTTGAGAGCGCCCAGGTAGAAAAAACCGGGGTAGTTCCCATGCCTAAAAGGAACGAGCGCCTGCTCGGGGGCCACGCCGTTATGGCCGTCGGTTATAACGATTCGACCAAACGTTTGCTGGTCCGAAATTCCTGGGGAACCGCTTGGGGCCAAAAGGGTTACTTCACCCTACCCTATGATTTCATCAATGATCAAAACCTTTCTGATGACTTCTGGACCATTCGCACCGAAGAGGAGTAAGTGGCTCCTCGCGATTGTTTTTATATTGCTGTCTTGCGGTTTTGCCAATTCCGGTGAGATCGTCCGCAGTAAGGCCGCCGTGAGAGCGTTTAAAATCCAAACGGGTTTCCCCCACGGCCGCCCGGGTTTTGTGATCGACCACGTGGTTCCTCTGGCCTGTGGTGGCCTGGACAAACCCATCAATATGCAATGGCAGACCATCCAGGAAGGCCTGATAAAGGATCAGTGGGAACGAAAGCATTGCGAAGATTGGTCAGGATTTACCTGGAAGGAGATTGAATAATGGTCATTCTAACCTGTCCGTCGTGTGGTTCGCAAGATCTGACAAAAGATGTCACTTTTTGCGACCGAATTGTCTGTAATAAATGCTTTTTTGCTTGTCAGGTAGAATATTATACCGGGGATGAAATCCATCAGGGGGTAAAACCTCCAAAGGAGTGATCGGATGATCAAAGTGCTGAAAATGCCGTGTAATTGTACCCCCCCAACCAAGCCGGCCTATAAATCTAAGACCAATTGGCTTGTGAATCTCCCCCTGTTTTCTATGGCAGCCCTATCCTCTTTCCAGGATATTATTCCTCCGGTCATGGTCCTTTGGGCTGTAGCTATCCTGAATTTTTATCTTCGGAATTTCGATCAACCTATGGGTTTAACGTTTAAAAAACAACAAGAAGACCCCTTGACAAACCAGAAAACAGGTGTTATATTACCCTATGATGTGCAATCATCAAATCAGGGAGATATCAAAAAAAGCTACCCCGGAGGAACAAATGGGTGAGTTGGTTAATGTTGTTTCTGCGGAAGGTGATGAGCTTCACGAAGTGACCCCAGAGGAATACGAACATTTCAAAAAATCATGCTTGACTTATAAAAAACTATTCGGGCTGGTGGATTGGGATGTCTATTTCGTTATGGATGATCTTTCGGAAGACTCTGAGCTTGCTAATATCTCCTGGTGTTTTACCGGTCATTCGGTAAGGGTCACTCTGAGTAGTAAGATGCCAGTCTATGATGATTATTTGATTGCCCTGGATGATGTAGCCCGGCATGAGATTATCCATCTTCTCCTGGCCAGGATCCAAGAATATTCACAAAGGCGCAATGTAATCCAAGCGGACATTGATGAGGCAGTCGAGTCCTTGGTCCGCATGATAGATAATGTTTTTAATTCCGGAAAAGAAATTTATTTAGATAGAATAATTTCGATAGAATAATTGAGGAATCTATGGAGCATAAAGTCGTTAGAGCTATACCGTATGAATACGGAGAAGTTTTTACCCTAAAACCCATATTCGATATCCACTTTGGAAACCGCATGTGCGATGTCGATAAATTCCGTGATTTCCTCCAGGATGCCGATGATGAAAGAACATTGTTCATCGGTGGGGGAGATCTGATCGACGCCATCATCGTCGGAGATAAACGGTATCGTAAAGAAATAGATGCCTCTCCGGTGGATGACATGGTGGATTATCAAGTCGATGCCATGACGGAAATTCTATTACCCTACGCTTCACGTATCATCGGATTAGGGAGCGGAAACCATGAAGAAACGCTGGTGGTTAAAGCCGGGACAAATCCGGTACGGAGAATCTGTAAAAATCTCGGAATTCCCTTCCTGGGATACTCCTGGTTGGTCCGCATGGGATTCAGAGAGTCAGACGGCCGGGGACGTTCCATTGTTCTCCGAGGTCATCATGGATGGGGCGGCGGTTCACGAACGCAGGGTGGGGAGTTAACAAAATATGCTAAAGATGTGGCCTTCTGGGACGCGGATATATTTCTTTATGGACACGGCCATGCGAGAAAATACGATGAAATACCGAGACTGGGCCTTAGAGGATCCACCCTGGTTGCAAAACCTAAAGTGCTTATCCTGTGTGGATCCTTCCTTAAAACTCTTTCCGACGGGGGTACGCCTTCCTATTCGGAAATCGGCGGCTACCCCCCCATACCGATCGGAGGAGTCGAAATCATGCTCAAGCCCTCCCGAGAAGGAGTAAAGGTCTGGACGGAAATGGGGTGCCATATATGAGCAAATTCATCGAAGAATTAAAGGCTGGAGAGAATGGTCTCCGTAAAATGAAGATGTCACCGATTAAGACTTACGTTTCCCAGCTTCCCCAGGAATTCGCCATGGACATGCCCTTGCTGAGGGGATACGACATCTGTACGTCTTATACCCAGCGGGTTTTCTGTGACCCCCAGGATATTGATAAAATGCTGACAAATTCAAGACGGGTCATCAAAGAAAAACTATACGGCGAATTCCGCATTATGTTGTTAGAATTAGAACGGGCTGTTAGCGAAGGGGATGACCTCGAATGTCGAAAATTAATCAAAGAAATTTTACACGAAGTATTTGAGTCTTGACATTCATTTTTTAATGACTATAATTATGTGGTGGTACGAACACGGACCAATGATTGATAAATACCGCTGGTTGTTCTACGCCGGCGTATTTGTCGGGTTATTCATCGCACTCATTATAGGATTGATATTCCATGAAAGATCAAATTCTGCGTATAATCCTCCAGGCTTTAATCACCCGAAAATCACACCTTTTAAACGAAACCAGATTATCATACCTTGTGTGGATTCATTGCAATCAGGATCCGGACATGACAGCGCAACTTATGAAAGAGGTGCAGCATCATCGTCTCTTTAAGCGTATGATTGGCATTAAAACACAACGAAAACCCGCTGGATATAATTATGTCTGGTGGTATCTTAGACCATATTTTTTCAAAGTAAAGGAGAACAGACAATGGCTTTTGGAGCACAATTTAAGGTAAAACCGAAACCCCTACCTGGTAAAATGGGAGGAGGTTTTCCGAGTGGAAGAGTTCAACCGAAGATGGCCCCGATGGGTGGAGCGCCGTCCATGCCGATGATGCCTGGCGCAGGAGCACCGAGCATGATGCCTGGCGCTGGAGCCCCCATGAAGGCCCCCAAACCGGCCCCTAAATTACTTCCAGGGATGAAACCGAAGAAGTAGTATGAACGGACGAGTAGCCAAATTAATTCGTAAGGACTCCGGATTTAATCCGCATGACCCCAAACAGCGTGAGTTGTTTCACCACCCTGCTGGGAGATTTCAGATCATTTCCGGCTCAACCCGTCACCTCTATCAATTACTCAAAAAGGAGTACGCTATGTCAAAACCAAAGGGCAAGGGCAAAGGAAAAGGTTGTTAAGCAGTTAACTCATCAGGAGGCCTGAATGACCAAAATGAGATGTCTTCATTGCGGCCGCATGGTACCTCTGGGCAACTTCAAAAACGTTAACGAGGCCCGCTGCGCCTGTGGAACATTCCTTCTGGAACCTTCCCAGGCCAAGCGGGTTTCTGTCCCTCATAAAACGTTCTGCGAAGTGAAGCCGAAGAAGAGCACCAATGTGAAGTTTGCGACCAAAATTAGTTCTGACCCTCTCGAAGAGTGTTCTTCTTGAGGGTGAAAATGTGTCCCGGGAGGACACGAACAAAAACTGGAGTATAATCAAATGCCTGCAGTAAGCAAGAAACAGCAACAATATTTCGGTATGGTTGACGCTGGGAAGATAGCAAAACCCAAAGGTATGACCAAGAAGCAGGTGGACGACTTTGCCAGGACATCCACCAAGGATCTGCCCTCAAAGGTGAAATCTTCCAAGTAGCCCTTGACAAGAACCTCATCATGTGTTATTATATTAGATAATGATTTGACAAACTTGAGTGGAGATTATCATGGCAAAGAAACCAAGTGGTAAGAAAAAGGGCGCCGGCGGGAAGAAGAAGGGCCAGAAACAGCCGGTTGTCAGCAAGGGGAAGAAGTAATGGCGAAAGCTCATCCAGGTTTTAAGGCTGTCCAGGCCAAGATTGCGTCTTCTGAGGGGGTTTCCTCCAAGGCCGCTGGTGCGATCCTGGCTAACTCAACCCGGAATGCTTCCCCGGACGCGAAGAAGGCTAATCCCAATCTTAAAAAGGTGAAATAATGGCAACCAAGGCAACTATCGCTAATAAATCAACCGAGGGTCCTCCGATGTCTGGGAAGGTAAGTCAGACCCAGAAGTCGGCTCAGAGGAAAGCGAATATTTCTGATTTCTCGTCAACCGCTTCCTCGGTTCCTAAGAAAAAGAAATAGGGCCGGTGTGACCGGAACGGCGACGGACCAGTCCTGTAAACTGGAGTATGTGAGTTCGACTCTCATCGCCGGCTCCAAAGAAGATCGGTCGGGTTGTCTAAGCCTTACCTCCCCCTGAGCATCAACCTGAGTGAAGTTCGCGGTTATCTTCAGCCGATAAAAAACCGCACCAATTTTGATTTAACAGGCTGATGGCGCAACACAGACGCAGCGGGATACAAACCGCCTTAGTGAAGGTCCAAACCCTTCTCAGCCTACCAGTGGCCAATTGGTCGTTGCAGACGGTGATGTCCTGGTCCATAAATGTCTGCTTAGATTCCAGGAAACCATATAAATTTTAGGGTGTGACGTTGGTGTAGTGTTCGCACGTCTGGTTGTGGCCCAGGAGGAGAGGGTTAGATTCCCTTACGTCACCCCAATAATTTTCGGGGCTGTAGCTTAATTGGGAAAGCGGCACTCCTGCAAAGTGTTCGATGTGGGTTCGAGTCCCACCTGTCTCCACCAAATTTTGGTCTCGTAGCTTAATGTAAAGCACCATCCTGTCACGGTGGGGGATGAGGATGCGAGTTCCTTAGAGATCGCCAATATGCCTATTGTAGATTATATGGATTCAGAAGAAATAAAGCGACGCCTGGAAATAGAGATCCAGGATTATGCCAAAAGGGGTTTGGAGTGTTCCATGTGGGGACATGCTACCAAGGATATGGACCGAGAAGAACTTCTGGCATTTATAGGATTTCTTGATGAATGGATCAGCAGAGTCAAAGATGTAGTGATGTAAATGGGGAAGTGATGGAATTGGTATACGTCTCCGGCTTAGACCCGGATTTTTGCAGGTTCGAGTCCTGCCTTCCCTACCAATTGGAGAGTTGGCCGAGTCCGGCTGAAGGCATCCGGTTTGAACCCGGAACGTCGATAGGCGCGGGGGTTCAAATCCCTCACTCTCCTCCAATTAAGGTATCAGCATGGAAACAGATATTCAAAGGCAGGATAGCTCAATGGTAGAGCACACGGCCGATAATCGTGCGACCTTGGATCGTAACCATGTCCTGCTACCAGAAGATCTATATAATTATTTTCGTCAACTGGTTCATCAGTCTCGGATTGAAACATTTTTTAAACCGGGTGTAGATCGTAAAAAGTAGCGATGCGGACTGTAAATCCGCTGCCCAAGGCCTTGGAGATGCGAGCGCTCCCGCCCGGACCAATTTTATGGATCAAGAAACTGTCGATTTCTGGTTGGAAATTTTAGCCTGTCTGGTGGCCCTGGCAATGTTGATTAAGGGTTATCACGATTTCTGGCCATAGGGGTGTGGCCGAATGGTTCAGGCAAGAGGCTTTGAACCTCTCTATGATGGTTCAATTCCATCCGCCCCTTCCAAGGAGAGTACATGGGAACATTTGAAGAAAACATGAAGGCCAATAAAGATATCCTGAAGGAAGTGGCCAGTTGGAGTGATCCGAACTTCAAGCCTCCGAGTAATGTCACTGGTCCTCCGCCGGCAAAGGGTGTAGCCAACATGGCTTTGGACAACGCACAGAAGTCAGCCGAGTATGCTAAAATTATGATGGAAAAATAAACGTGGCGAGATTCGTGGATATGAGAGAACTACAAAAGTTGTATGGTGGCCTGGGGCAGTTCAGCCTTCCGAAACGATTCATTTATGATTCACCTCCGGGTGTTCTTCAGGCTGTGATGTTTGGCCTGATCGTTGTTTCGGCTGAACATTACTGGGAGGGAGACCGCATCATGTATCGTGGTTTCCATCCGGACTTCAAAGAAATAGAGATTGGGGCCATGGTTCCTGAATATGATGCGGTAGTGTATCGAGAGCCTGCGGTCAATGATCCCGAGATCATCCATTATCGTGTGGAG
>Ga0209048_10005813_pt1 | contig 11621 bp, 8 predicted proteins | sample FrelakmetCRP12CR_FD_187146 | JGI IMG/M metagenome (GOLD analysis project Ga0209048, IMG submission 187146) | Freshwater lake sediment microbial communities from the University of Notre Dame, USA, for methane emissions studies - CRP12 CR (SPAdes)... | ecosystem: Environmental > Aquatic >... | reverse complement strand
GTTTCGATCGTCAGCAGCACCATGTCGTTGCGCTGCTCCAGCGCCGTCACCTTGTTGCGCCAGCGCAGACCGATCGCCGGAAGCTCCCGCACCCGGTCGACCAGATAGGCTTCGGCATAGAATTGCTGCAGGTTGATGAAAGCGGGCCGCTTGTGTCCCTGTTCCGGCAACAGATTGAACTGGTAGAGCTGCGAGGCGCCGTGAAAGATCTTGCCGACGCTCCACATCACGCCCTTGTCGACCATCCGTTGGCCGATGCCGAGCCGGTCCCAATACTCCAGCGAACGCTTGGAAAAGCAGATCGCGCGCGAGCCCTCGCCGATCCGGTCGGCGTCGTCGAGCAGGACGACAGACTGGCCGCGCTGCGCCAGATCGATGGCAAATGATAGCCCGACCGGCCCGGCCCCGACCACCACAACGGGATGTTCGGCGATGCCGGCGCCGGTCCGATCCTGGTCGGGGTGGCGGCGATAGCCGAACTGGATTTTGGATTGCTGCGCCATGCGCTCAGCTTGCTCTGGCAAAGAGGCCTCGTTCCCGCTAAATAGTCGCAATTGCAACTATCTAAACGACCCGCACCCGCCGTCAACCCAAATTGGAGCGATTTTTGCCAAACGCGTTTTCAAGCGACCTGGGAACCGGCTCGCATCGGGAAAACAAATCCGAGAAAGGCTCCAAACTCGACCTGTTCAGATTTGCACCGTTCAGGCTGAACCGGCTGGCGGCCGAGGTCTCTGCCGCGCTGTCCAGCGAATATCGGGAGCGCTACGGTCTGGATATTCCGGAATGGCGGGTGCTGGCGACGCTCGGCTTCCGCGACGATGCGTGTAGTGCGCAATACATTGCGCATTGCACCCGCACCCACAAATCCACCATCAGCCGCGCCGTCACCGCGCTGATGGCGCGGCAGCTGGTGGAACGCATCGAAAATGCAGATGACCGCCGCGAGTTCCAGTTGCGCATGACGCGCAAGGGAAAGGCGCTGTACCAGCAGCTGATCCCGCGCCTGTTGCGCCGGGAGCAGGAAATCCTGTCCTGCCTCTCCGCGCGGGAGTGCAAGGAATTTGCGAATTTACTCGGCAAGATCGAGAAGGGTCTGGGGCTGGTGCAGACCAGCAGGGAAGCGAACAAGACAGAAGGGTATTGAGTGCAAACTAAGTCGTCGTCATTTCGGGATGGGCCGAGGACCAGACCCGGAATCTCTGGGTGACTTGATCGAGATTGCGGGTTCGCGCTGACGCGCGCCCCGGAATAACAGCGCCCCTAACCCCGATCGATCTGCTTCGCGATCACCGGAAAATACGCCCCGCCCGAACCGGCATCGATCGCTTCTTGCAACACCTGGCCGACCAGCTCGGCGCCGCGGATCTTGATTCCGCCATCAACAGCAAGTTCCAGCGCATAGCAAAGGTCTTTCAGGGCATATTCGGTCGAGAAGGCGCGTTCGGGAAAATTGCCCGGCACGATCGCTTTCAGGCCGTGATTGCGCAGCGCAAAACTATCGGCCGAGCCCTTTGATAAGGTTTCGAGCAAAAACGCCGGATCGACGCCGTTGCGCCGGGCGACCGCGACCGCCTCGGCCAGCGCGTTGACCGTCTCGAACAACACCATGTTGTTGAGGATTTTCGTCACCTGCCCGGCGCCGACCTCGCCACAATGGGTCACATCGGTGGCGAAGCAGCGGATCAGGGGTTCGATCGCGGCGAAAAGTTCCGGCTTCGCGCCGATCATCACGCTCAGCGTTCCGTCCTGCGCGGCCTGGCGCGTGCGCGCGATCGGCGCATCGGCCCATACCGCGCCTCTGGCCCGCAATTGGCTTGCGAAATCGCGGGTCTGCTTGACCGACGAAGTGCCGAGATCGACGACGACCTGCCCTTTGCGAATATTGTTCAGGATGCCGTCGCCTTCGAAAACGCTGCTTACATGCTTCGCGCTGGGCAGGCACAGGAAAACGATTTCGCTGCCGGCGACGACTTCAGCCACCGAGCCGGCCACCGACGCGCCCTCTTCGCGCAGCCGCGCCAGAGGCGCCGGCGCGAGGTCGAACGCAATCACAGGTGCGCCGCTTTTTTTCACGAGGTTGCGGCAGATCGGCTCGCCCATCACGCCGAGACCAATGAAGCCGATGGTCTTGTGCTGTGGCATTTTGTCGTCTGCTCTCTTGTCTGACGCGTTTTCTTGACGCGAACCGGTACCCACTTCGCTTGAAAAACGCTTTGCTATTTCACGAACGAACGCGACGGCGGCAAATGCAGGGCAAATGCATCGACCTTGTCGCTGGCGCGCGGATAGATTTCGCTCACGATCGGATCGTGGCCCGGGATGATCCGGTCTGGATGGCCGGCGAGCCGCTCGACCGTCTCCCAGCCCACGCACATATCGCCGAGATTATAGACGATCGGAAACGGACTGCGGCGGTGCATGTTGGCGTAATAATGCGAAGCGTCCGACGCCAGCACTACCGGCCCCCGCGCGGTCTCGACCCGCACCACCTGCAGGCCGTCGGAATGGCCGCCGACCCGGTGCAAGGTCACGCCGGGCAAAACTTCGCCTTCGCCGGAATGGAAGCTGACGCGCTCGCCGAAGACGTGGCGGACCATCAGCGTCACATGCGTCACCGAAAACGGATGCCGCAGTGCCCCGAAGCACATGCAGCGCCCGGTGGCGTAGCTCATCTCGCGCTCCTGCAGATGAAACCGCGCGTTCGGAAACAAATCGAGATTGCCGGCGTGGTCGTAATGCATATGCGTGACGACGACATCCCTGATCGCGTCGGCCTCGACGCCAAACCGCGCCAGCGCGTCGACCGGATTGAGCGTCAGCTTGCGGTTTCGCAATTGCGCTTCCGCCGCGTTGAACCCGGTATCGACCAGGATGTCGCGGCCGTCACCGCGGATCAGCCAAACGAAGTAATCGAGGTCCTGCGCGGTGGTCTCATGCGGATCCGGCACCAGATAATTCAAATGCGGGGTGCGCGGCGACATCGTCGCATAGCGCAGCGCATAGATTTCGTAGGCGTTTGCCATCGGCTCCACTTCCTGCTGGTTGGGCGAATTGGCCCAACCGCAACAAGCCATCGTCATGTCAAAAGGTCAAACCCGGCTGGGACCCCATGCCGAAATGTGAGATCAGTCACATTTCGTCGCTGCGCGCTGCGGCGATCGATAGGGGCCCTTCTTGGTAAACTCGTCATACCCGGGCTTGTCCCGGGCCTACAGGTCTTGACCGCTTGGTCCGCAGGAAACGCGTGGATGGCCGGGCAGCGCGGAAGCGAGGCCGTCCTTCGGACGGCGATGCCCGCGATGACGGAAACACGACAAAAAATCAGCCAAGCATTGTGGTTGATCCCGCGCGAAACTGCGCGGGTTCCCAAAAGTTTTGTTGCCGTTAATTGACGGAATGATCGAGGCTTTTGGACAATTGACAGGGCTTGCGAGCCCGGTTTGATAATGCTGTTTGCGTAGAGTATGGTCGCCGAGGCGCGAGCTGGAATCGGCGCCCTGTTTGTTGGACGCCGTGGCATGAGAATTTGTCTCGCCTTGTTTGTGACCCTGATTTTTTCGGTCACGCCGATCGTGCCGTCAGGCGCTGCGGACCGCGGCGACCGGTTTGCGCTTGTGATCGGCAACTCGAAATATCCCGACGCCGAAGCGCCGCTGAAGGAGCCGGTCAACGACGCCCGCGACATCGCCGACGAGCTCAAGCGCGACGGCTTCAATGTCGAGGTCGGAGAAAATCTGACCGGCGACGCGATGCGCCGCGCCTTCGACCGCCTTTACGGGCGCATCAAGCCCGGCTCGGTCGCGCTGATCTTCTTCAGCGGGTTTGGCGTCCAGTCCAACCGCCAGAGCTTCATGATCCCGGTCGACGCCCAGATCTGGACCGAAGCCGATGTCCGCCGCGACGGCTTCAGCCTCGAGACGGTACTGGGCGAGATCAACAGCCGCGGCGCGGGCGTCAAGATCGCCCTGATCGACGCCTCCAGGCGCAATCCGTTCGAGCGCAGGTTCCGCAGTTTCTCGGCCGGGCTGGCGCCGGTGATCGCGCCGAATGGCACGCTGGTGATGTATTCGGCGGCGCTCTCCTCGGTCATTTCCGACAATGGCACTGACCACAGCCTGTTCGTGCAGGAACTGCTCAAGGAAATTCGCGTTCCCGACCTGATGGCCGAGGAGACGCTCAATCGCACCCGGGTTGGCGTCACCCGCGCATCCCGCAGCGAGCAGGTGCCGTGGATTTCCTCCTCTCTCGCCGAGGACTTTTCCTTTATCCCCGGCGCGCGGCCGGTAGCGTCGCTCCCCCAGCCTGCGCCCCAACCCCCGCCGCTGCCGCCAGCACTACCGCGCTACGACCCGTTGCCGCCGCCAAAGGTCGACGTGCCGCCGCCCGTCGACAAGCCGGTAGAGAAGAACGAGAGTTCACCGGCCATCGCGCTCGCCGATGACCCGACCATCAAGAGCCTGACCGACAAGCTCGACGCCAATCCCGATGACCAGAACGCGCTTTACCGGCGCGGGCAGGTCTATGCCAGCAAGGGGGCTTACGGCCTCGCCATCAAGGATTTCGACGGCTCCCTCAGGCTGAACCCCAAGGACGTGGAAGCCCTCAACAACCGCTGCTGGGCGCGCACCGTGATCGGCGACCTGCAGGCGGCACTGCGGGATTGCAACGAGGCGCTTCGGCTGCGCCCGAACTTTGTCGACGCCCTCGACAGCCGCGGCCTCGTCAACCTGAAGAGCGGAATGACCAAAAACGCCATTGCCGATTTCGACGCCGCGCTGAAGATCAATCCGAGATTGACCTCGTCGCTGTACGGGCGCGGCCTCGCCAAGAAGCGTAATGGCGCGATTGCCGAGGGAGATCTGGATATCGCCAATGCGAAGGCGATGGATCCGAACATTGCCAAGGAATTTGCCGATTACGGGGTAAATTGACGGTAATTTGAGTGAAAAGACCGGCTTCCCTCGAACCCCGGGCTGGAGCCGGAGACAAATGAGGAAATAGCCGCGACCGATTTGTCCTTGCGGCTGATTTGCAGATCCAATTGGAACCGCGCGGGCCGCGCAGGAGGCACTGGCAATGTCGAAAATCTCTGCAAGGAGAATTCTTTGCGCGATCCTGTCGCTTCTGACGATTGGCGCCGCGCTTTCCTTCGGCGTGGCCAACGCCGTCGCCGCCGATGACAATGTCACCGAGGATCAGATCGTCCGGGCGCTTGCGCCCGCCAAGAAGCCCCTGACCCGGGGCCTGTCGGCGGGTCCGCAGGCCGATCCGGCGGCGGTCGCCGCGGAAGGACATTTCGTTCAGACCATCCGCGGCCGGGCCACGCGCTCGCTCTCGGTCACCGAGCGCGAGGAAATCGCCACAATCGCCAAGGACAAGCCGAATATCGATCTGGAAATCACCTTCGATTACAATTCGGCCGATATCAGCGCAAAATCGCTGCCTTCGGTTCAGGCGCTCGGCAGGGCGCTGACCAATCCCGACCTGAAGGGCTCGACCTTCATCGTCGCCGGTCATACCGATGCCGCCGGCGGCGAGGCCTACAATCAGGATCTGTCCGAGCGGCGTGCAGACTCGATCAAGCGCTATCTGGTCGACAAATTCGGCATTGCAGGCACCGACCTCGTGACCGTCGGTTACGGCAAGAGCAAGCTCAAGGATCCGGCCAATCCGATGGCGGAAGCCAACCGCCGCGTGCAGGTCGTGAATATGGAGAACAAGACCACCGCGTCGCAGTGAACGGTGGTGGTACTGAGGCGTTTGCAGCAAAGATACGTCCCGCGCCGCTGGCGGGACGCATTCGTTTCGGAATTCCGGCCTGTTTTTCGCGTCACCGCGAGGGGCAAGGCGACAAAGCAAATTCGGTAACCGCTGGCCGCATCGTCTGGGTTGCTTCGCTTCGCTCGCAATGACAGTCTTGAGCCCCATATCGAATTGGCTACCCAGGTCTGGATTGATCCGGCGATGATGCTCTCCGAATATTTCAAGCCTGCCCTCACCGGGGTGTTCTTTGTCGCCCTCGCCGGTGGATGGTACTGGTTTGAGCATCGTTCGCCCCCCGAGGAGAAGGAAACGCCGAGCAACGCGCGCGTCATCGTGACGAAATCCACCAACGCCTGTTTTTCGGACATGGTACGGGGCGCCGGCTTTATCGTACCGCGCCGGGAAGCGGTGGTCGGGGTCGATCAGGAGGGGTCCAGGGTCACCGACGTGCTGGTGCGCGAAGGCGACATGGTCACCGAGAATCAGGAACTGGCGCGGCTTACGCCGCCGCCGCAACAGCAGCAGCAACCCGGAGGCGGCGGCGCCAGACCCTCGGGACCGGTTTCGCTGCGGGCGCCGGCTGCAGGCCTTGTCACCGAGGTCAGGACCATCGCGGGAGCGCCCGCCTCGCCGCAGGCTGGACCGATGTTTCGCATTGCCGTCAACAACGAGATCGAACTGGACGCCGAGGTGCCGGCCGTCCACATGCTGAAACTCAATCCGGGCGCCACGGTGCGGATCAGCCGGGATAATTGGCCCGATCTCGTCGGACGCGTGCGGCTGGTTTCGCCGCAGATCGATCGCGCCACCCAGCTCGGCCGTGTCCGGATATCGCTCACCAACAACCCCTCGCTCAAGGTCGGCATGCTTGCCCGCGCCAACATCGACGCCAAGCGCAGTTGCGGCGTGGCGATCCCGCATACCGCCATTGACCATCTGACCGTCCAGGTGGTCAAAGGCAATACGGTTGAGACGCGAAAGGTTCGGGTAGGCCTGGTGTCCGACACTTCGACGGAAATCCTCGAGGGCCTCGACGTCGGCGAAATCGTCGTGGCCGACGCCGGATCTTCGCTGCATGATGGCGACCAGATCAAGACCATGTTCGCCGACGAATTCGATCGAACGCGGGTACGCTGATGGCTATCAATGTCTCGTCATGGTCGATCCGAAACCCGCTTCCATCGATCGTGTTTTCGATCATCCTTCTGGTGCTCGGCTGGGTCAGTTTCACCAAGCTCGCGGTAACGCGCCTGCCCTCAGCCGATATCCCCGTGATCTCGGTGGCGATCGCGCAATTCGGCGCGGCCCCGGCAGAGCTTGAGGCGCAGGTCACCAAGACCGTCGAAGACGGCGTGTCGGGCGTCGAGGGCGTGCGGCACATTTCGTCTTCGATCACCGACGGGCTGTCGCTGACGACGATCCAGTTCGCGCTTGAAACCAACACCGATCGCGCCCTGAACGACGTCAAGGACGCCATCACCCGAGTCCGCGCCAACCTGCCGCAAAACGTCAGCGAGCCGCTGATTCAGCGGGTCGACGTGATCGGCCTGCCGATCGTCACCTATGCCGCGATCTCGCCCGGCAAGACGCCCGAGCAACTGTCCTACTTCGTCGACGACGTCGTAAAACGCGCGCTGCAAGGCGTACGTAATGTCGCCCAGGTCGAGCGTATCGGCGGTGTCGAGCGGGAAATCCTGGTGTCGCTCGATCCCGACCGGCTGCAGGCCGCGGGTCTGACCGCGGTCAATGTCAGCCAGAGCCTGCGCGGCACCAATATCGACCTCGCCGGCGGCCGCGCCGAGATCGGCAAGAACGATCAGGCGATCCGGACGCTCGCCGGCGCCAAGACGCTGAACGATCTCGCCGGCACCATGATTCCGCTGTTCGGCGGCGGCGAGGTTCGTCTCGACGATCTCGGCACCGTTACCGACACCATCGCCGACCGCCGCACCTTCGCCCGTTTCAATGGCGAGCCGGTAGTGGCGCTCGGCATCAAGCGCTCCAAGGGCGCCAGCGACGTGGTGGTCGCCGCCGCCGTGCAGAAGCGGATCGATGCGCTGAAACTGGCCTATCCCGATGTCGAACTCAAACTGATCGACACCTCGGTGGAATACACCAAGGGCAATTACGAGGCCGCGATCTCGACCTTATTCGAAGGCGCCATTCTCGCCGTCATCATCGTGCTGTTGTTCCTGCGCGACATCCGGGCAACCGTGATCGCCGCGATCTCGCTGCCGCTGTCGATCTTCCCGGCGTTCTGGGCGATGGACATTCTCGGCTTCTCGCTGAACCTCGTCAGCTTCCTCGCCATCACGCTGTCGACCGGTATTCTGGTCGACGACGCCATCGTCGAGATCGAGAACATCGTGCGCCACATGCGGATGGGCAAGTCGCCCTACCGCGCAGCGCTTGAAGCTGCCGACGAAATCGGCCTCGCCGTCATCGCGATCTCGCTCACCATCATCGCGATTTTTGCGCCGGCGAGCTTCATGTCCGGGATCGCCGGGCAATTCTTCAAGCAGTTCGGCATCACCGTTTCGGTGCAGGTGTTCTTCTCGCTGCTCGCCGCCCGCTTCGTCACGCCGGTGCTGGCCGCCTATTTCATGAAGGATCATCCGCACGACGACCCGCCGCCGGGGCGCGTGCTGCAAACCTACACAAAACTTGTTTCCTGGTCGGTGCACCACTATTTCATCACCGTCCTGATCGGCTTTGGCATCTTCGCCGCTTCGATCTGGAGCATCACCCTGCTGCCGCAAGGCTTCCTGCCGGCGCAGGACACCGCGCGCTCGCTGTTGGCAATAGAGCTCCCGCCCGGCACGCAGCTCGCTTATACCGAGGCGGTCACCGAGGAGATCGTCGCGCGGCTACGCAAGCGCCCGGAGGTCAAGAACATCTTTGTCGACGGCGGGCGCGTGCCGCCGGGAACGTTCGAGGTGCGCCGTGCCGCGCTGATCATCAATTACACGCCGAAGGCCAAGCGCAAGATCACCCAGCGCGAGCTCGAGCTGGAGATCGGCAAGGAACTCGAGAACGTCCCTGACATCCGGTACTGGTTCCTAGACGAAAACGGCCTGCGCGCCATCTCGCTGGTGGTCACGGGGACGGACAGCGGCATCGTCAACAACGTCGCCAGCGAGCTGGCGACCCAGATGAAGCGGATTCCGATTGTCTCCGACGTGATTTCCGAAACCTCGCTGGACCGGCCCGAATTGCGTATCCAGCCGAGGGCGGATATGGCAGCAAGGTTGGGGGTCTCCACCGAAAGCCTGTCGCAGACCATCCGCGTCGCCACCATCGGCGACGTCGGCCCGGCGCTGGCAAAATTCGACGCCGGCGACCGCCAGGTGCCGATCCGCGTCCAGCTCGAGGACGCCGCGCGCGGCAACCTCGCGCTGCTCGAGCAGTTGCGGGTGCCGCTCGGCGAACACGGCGAAAAGGGCGGCGTGCCATTGTCCGTCGTCGCCGACATCAAGCTCGATCAGGGCCCAACCAGCATCAACCGCTACGACCGGGAACGTCAGGCCACCGTGGCGGCCGACCTCGTCGGCTCCGCCGCGCTCGGCGACGCCACCAGGAAGATCTACGACCTGCCGGTCATGAAAACCCTGCCGAAGGGCGTCAAGGTGAGTCCCTCGGGCGACGCCGAAAGCCTGAACGAATTGTCGGAGGGCTTTGCCACCGCCATCACCGCCGGCCTGATGATGGTCTATGCGGTGCTGGTGCTGCTGTTCGGCACCTTCCTGCAACCGATCACCATCCTGTTCTCGCTGCCGCTCTCGATCGGCGGCGCGATCGTGGCGCTGCTGGTGACCGGCAAGCAGCTGACGACGCCGGTATGGATCGGCATCCTGATGCTGATGGGCATCGTCACCAAGAACGCCATCATGCTGGTGGAATTCGCGGTCGAATCAATGCGCGACGGCAAGCCGCGGGATGAGGCGATCATCGATGCCGGCCTGAAGCGCGCCCGGCCCATCGTCATGACCACGGTCGCGATGGCGGCCGGAATGATGCCCTCGGCGCTGGCGTTCGGCGCCGGCGGCGAATTCCGCTCGCCAATGGCGCTCGCCGTGATCGGCGGCTTGGTCTTCTCCACCATCCTGTCGCTGGTGTTCGTGCCGGCGATGTTCATGATGATGGACGACATCGGCACGCTGTCCTGGCGCTTTGGCAAGATACTGCTCGCCTCCAGCGGCGAGAATGAGCATGCAAAGCAAGGCCATTCCGGCGGGCATAAGGAACCCCCGGCGCCGCCGGCCATCGTGCATTCGCCGGCGGCGGAGTAGCGGGGGGCGCCCCCTGATTTCGCTGCACTCATCCGGGCGATGATGTCTTGCGACGTTGCGCCCTACTCGTTCCTCGCCACCGCCGTCAGCTTGCTCATGTTCTGCAGCAAGATCCGCCCGCGCTGCAGGTCGAGGATACCGTCCTTGCGCCAGAGCTGCAGTTGACGGTTGACGCTTTCGCGCGCGGCGCCGACAAACACCCCTAGCTGCTCCTGCGAGATGTGCACCTCGGAGCCGAAATCGGAAGCCAGCGCGCAGAGCCTGCGCGCCAGCCGGACCGGCAGCGGCTGCAGCATCGATTCCTCCATCCGCTCGCTCTGCCAGCGGATGCGCTGGCACAACAGCAGGATGATCTTGATCGCCACCTTCGGCTCGCGTTCGAGAAAGCCCAAAAAATCCTCTCGCCGCAGCACGAACAGTTCGGTCGGCTCGCCGGCGGTCGCGTCCGCGGTGCGGCTGAAGCCGTCGAGCACAGCGACCTCGCCGAACAAATCGCCCGGCCCCATGAAATTCAGGGTCAGGCGGCTGCCGTCCGACGCTCCGGTCTCGATGCGGATCTGGCCGCGGCGGACCCCGAACAGGGCGGCGCCGGGATCGCCTTTCTGGAACAGCATCTCGCCCGACTTAAGGTGCTGGGTGTGACAAAGGCTCGAAATCCGCGCCAGTTCGTCGGCGCCGAGATCCGCGAACATCGGATTCATCTTCAGAATGACCGCAAATTCGGCCGCTTTGCTCATGGCAATGCCTTCCAGTTCGAAAATCAGCTTCCGCGGAAGTGTGTCATAAGTCACATATCTTTGCAGCACCCCCGGTTTATTTTTAGCGGCTTTGGGCCGCTTCCCGTTTCCGGGATAAGCTCGCGCCCGAAATCGACGCGGTCTGGAATGTCGCCATGAGAGCACTGAAAATCGCGGGCAGCGCCATCGCCGCCATCATCATTATCCTGCTGCTGCTTGCGATCATCGGGATACCCTCGGGCTTCCTGACCTCGGCGATCCAGTCGCGGGTCGAGCGCGAAACCGGTTATCGGCTGACGATCGCGGGAGCGACCAAGATCGGCGTGTGGCCGTCGCTGAACGTGACGCTCAACGACGTCACGCTGCAGGATCCCAAGGACCGCGACGGCTCCAGCCGCATCACGGTCGCCAGCGTACAAGCCGACGTGACGCCAAAGAGCGTGTGGTCGGGCCACCCGAAAGTCACCGAACTCGTCATTGCCCGCCCCGTGCTGCACCAGCCGCTGCTGCGCGAGCGCAGCGGGCCGCTCAATCCGCCTGCAAGGCAGGCGGCGTCCGGCAGCGAGGCGAATGCGGTCGCGATCGATCGCGTAACGGTGACCGACGGCGCGATCGAATTTTCCAATTTGCGCGACCGGGTGACAAACCGCATCGTCGGCATCAACTTCAGCGCCGTGATCGACGGCGACCGCAAGGTCAAGATCACCGGCACTGCAAAGGCCGGAGACAACCCGCTCAAATTCGAAATCAACGCGATCGCGCCCGCCCACCTCTCGGACCGGCAGAACATTCCGGTCGAGCTCAGATTCGACGCGCCCAGTTCCCTGCA
>Ga0209048_10005812_pt1 | contig 11621 bp, 8 predicted proteins | sample FrelakmetCRP12CR_FD_187146 | JGI IMG/M metagenome (GOLD analysis project Ga0209048, IMG submission 187146) | Freshwater lake sediment microbial communities from the University of Notre Dame, USA, for methane emissions studies - CRP12 CR (SPAdes)... | ecosystem: Environmental > Aquatic >... | reverse complement strand
CGACCGCCTGGACCACAACCAGGAGCTCTACCAACTGAGCTACGCCCACCACGGGATGTGAAGGCGAAGTCTAGCGTCGCGTCAGCCGGGGCCTGGGCGCGACGATCTGAGGGCCTGTTCAGCCAGCGCGAGACTCTCGCTGGGAGCGAGCCCGGGCGAGCCGGCGGCAGCCGCGCGCCAGGCCACGAGTAGCCAAGCCGCGTCAGGGCCGAGCAGCGCTGCGAGGTCAGTGCCGAGCGGATCGTCCGTGGCCAGGGCAGCGACCGACGCGTCCGGCGAGGTTCCGGCGCTTGCGCCTGCGCTGTCCGAGCTCGCGTCGCCCGGGCCGTTGAAGCCGGCTGTGACGGCCGCGAGCACGCGCTCGGTCACGTCCTCGCTCTCGCGCAGGGCGACGCTCCAGCCGCGGCCCATGGAGAGCTCCTCGACCGGGAGCGGCGGACCTTCGAGGATCGTCAGCCTGGCCTGATGAGGGCTCCACTTGCGTTCGCCGAACTCGACCACCTGTTCCCGCGCCCATGGCTCGACGACGGGACGGAGCTCCTCATCGCTGAGGTTGAAGGCACGGGTGTTGTGCGGGAAGTGGCGCAGCTCGAGGTGGTACACGCCCGGTAGGCTCGCAGGTCGCCCCGCGCGACGCCCGGCATCCTGAGGCGCCGCGGCCTACCGGGCGTGAAGGCGCGCGCGCATTATCTCGACGGCCTCGGGATTGCAGTCAATCAGGACGTAGCGTCGGCCGAGCTTGGCCGCCACGGCTCCCAGAGTGCCGCTTCCCGCGAAGAAGTCCAGGCACCAGTCGCCCGGTCGCGTGGAGGCCTGGACCATGCGGCGGATGATGCCCTCGGGCTTCTGGGTCGGGTAGCCGGTCTTCTCGCGCCCGTTGGTCGGCACGATCGTGTGCCACCAGACATCGGTCGGGAGCTTGCCCTTCGCGGCCCGCTCCGGCGTGAGCAGGCCGGGAGCCATGTAGGGCTCGCGGTCGACGTGCTCGCAGTCGAAGAAGTAGGCGGACGGGTCCTTGACGTACACCAGGATCGTGTCGTGCTTGGCGGGCCAGCGCCGCTTCGAGCGCGCCCCGTAGTCGTAGGCCCAGACGATCTCGTTGAGGAAGCACTCGCGTCCGAACAGCTCGTCGAGCAGCAGCTTGCAGTGATGAGACTCGCGGTAATCGATGTGGAAGTAGAGCGTGCCTTCGCGGGCCAGGAGCCGGCGGGCCTCTTCCAAGCGGGGGGCGAGGAAGGCGAGGTAGTCGTCGAACAGGTCGCGGTATGAGGACTCGGCAAGCAGCCTCGTGCGGTAGCGACGACCCTGAAACCCCCTGCGGTCGCCGTCCTTCTCGGCCACGGTCTGGAGCGTCCTGCGCGTCTGCACCTTGCCGGTGTTGAACGGCGGGTCGATGTACACGAGCTGAAAGGACCCATCGCCGTAACCGCCCAGCAGCTCGAGGTTCTCGCCGAGCAGGATCTGGTCGTCTGCGGGGAGCTCACGGACGCGATCCATGCGCAGAAGGCTACGTTCACGCCCCGATGGAGGATGACGGTATGCAATCTCGCGCCACGACCGCAGAACCTGTCGCAGTCGCAGTCGCCGGCGGCGGCTGCCGTGGAGCGAGCCCTCGCCGTGCCGGCCCGCAGGCGCGGCCTCACGCGCGGTCTACCTCGATCCAGTCGAGCCGGCGGCCGCACAGCGAGCGCCAGTCGGCGGCGAGGACCTTCAGGAGGGTCGGCTGGGCGCCTGCGCCGGCGGGCGCAAGGAAGACCGCGTCGAGGATCGCCCAGCCGCCGTCGCCCGGCGCCAGGCTGAAGCCTCCGCGCGTGATGGACAGGGCGTGGCGCCCGGCCGAGAGGCTCACGCCGAGCGGGGCCATGATGTCCGGGTTGAGGGAGTTGCCGCCGACCTCCGAGCCCACCGATCCAAGCGGGCGCCCGTCAACACTCGCGTGCAGCGGGCGCATGATCTCCCCCTTCAGCCACAGCTCCCACCTGCCCGCATGGGGAACCTCGAACCCGGCGCGAAGGCGCCCAGGACCCTTCATCACGAGCCCCACCCGCCCGCGGGTCCAGGCGGCCGGGTAGTGGGCGTGGACGAGCGGGATGCTCACGATGACGGGCGGGCTGGCTGCTACCAGCTGCGCGCCGTGTGCCCCCGCAATCTGCGCGAGGCGCCGCACACGCGAGCATTGGGCCGGCGAGGCACCCGACAGTCCCATGTGGACGATGGCAGGAGGTGCGTCGCGTCGCCGGGCCCACACCTGGTAGTAGGTCCCCTGCCAGACCAGGCTGTAGGCGGCGGGCGGGCGGCTGGCGGCTGGGTCGCGGCGCGTCACGATCAGCGGGTAGGAGCGCAGGTCCGCCGGTGCCAGGCGATCGATGAAGACCGTTGCGCCGTGACCCGGCGCGGCGCTGGCGAGCGCGACCGGCGTGAAGATGAAGTCCGCCCCACCCACATCGAGGTCGCGTAGCTGGTACATCGCGTATTCGTCGAAGTCCGTGAACAACGCCGGCCCCCTCCCGGCGAAGCGGGAGTTCAAGGAGGCCATCTCTTCGTAGCGCGCGGTGGGCGCCAGGGCGGAGCTGTGGTACTGCATCGCGTCGGATGCGAGCACCCCGCCGGCGAGCGCGAGCGCCAGCAGCGGTGCTGCGGGGCGCAGTGGCGAGGACCGCAGCGCGGCCACGCCCGCCCACGCCAGCAGCACGACCACCGGTGAGGTGAGCATCAGCGTCTTGGCGTCCACCCACGTCGTGCCGTAGGCCGTCAACCCGAGCCACGCCGCGAACATCATCGCCAGCCAGCCGACCAGCGGGTACTGCCGGCCGCGGACGATGTGAACAACGCCCGCCAGGCAGGCGAAGATCGTTACAGCGATCAGCGCATAGGTAATCTCCCGGTCGCGTCCGGCCGGCAGGAGCTTGTAGCTAGACCACAGCCAGGTGCCGAACACCTGCACGGTCCGCAGCGGCGCTCGCAGGTTGCCCGGGTTGCTCGTCGATGCGATGTTCTGGGACACCTTCAGGGACCCGGACAGGTCCGTCCAGGTGGGCCAGGCGCAGACCAAAGCCACGACCACACCGGTCCCGATCAGCAGGAGCGATCGCGGCGCGGTCTGGCGCCCCGCCCGGAGGTCCCCGGCCAGCAGCACCGCGAGAACCGCGGCAGCAGCGAGTACCCAGGCGCCGAACCCCACCCCGACCACCGAGACCCCGGCGGCGGCCACGACGGCGAACGGGATGGCCCCCGCAGGGCCTCCGCGCAGCCAGCGCGCATACAGTAGGACCAGAACACCCAGCGTGAGGATCATCGGAAGGGCCGCGATCTCCTTGATCGACCCGACGAGCTCGTAGCCGTAGACGAGCGCGGGCACGGTGGCGCTCAGCGCGGCCAGCACCGCCCACCCGCCGTCGAGGCCCATCCGCCGCGCGATCAGCCACGCCGGGCCAGCGGTGGTGGCGAGCAGGAACGCGTTGAACGGTTGGAAGGCCCAGATCAACGGGACGCGCAGCAGGAATGCGCTCCCGCCGAGCAGCGTGTCCGCGCCGGATGGGTAGCTGGTGTTGTAGTAGGCGTTGATGAACTGCCCGAAGGAGTTGCGCGGGTCCAGGTGCGAGTAGTCCTGGCCATGACGTATGAGGTAGTCAGCGCCGATCATGTGAACCGCGGAGTCGGTTAGCGACATGTAGGACGAGAATGTGGGACGACCGGCGAAGAGCACAGGGGCCAACGCCAGGACGTAGGCGAGCACCGGCAGCGCGAGCGGCCACAGGCGCGCGGGCGATGGCCGCGCGAGTGCCCGTATCCGCCCGTGCCCGAGCGCAAGACCGGTGACGGCGATCGCGGCCATCACGTATGGGGTTGTCGGCGCCGCCGACGAAACGTAGGTCGTCAGTTGCGAGACCACGATCAGCGTCGCGGCCCCCACCGCCGGAAGCAGGAGCGCCGGCAGGAAGCCCCCGCTCACGCGGTCGACCAGCAGCCCGGCACCGATACAGAGCACCGCGAGCACGCCCGGGTAGACCAACGCGGTGACCACGAACATCAGCGCCCCCTGCAGGATTCGAACCTGCGACCTTCGAGCTTGGAAGGCACGCCATTAGGGCGAGCCGCTCAATGCTATTGGCTGCGTTTAGGGCTTCCCGGGGCCGCCCGACGACGCGGCGCCCGAGTCATCCTTGACGACCCGCGCCGATCAGACGCAACCCTCGACGAGCCAGCGGTCGGGACCGAGCGCATGTCCGCGCTGCGGACACGCCACCCGTCGGCGCGCAGGCGACGGGCGATCCAGCCTGCGATGAAGCCGAGCGCCCCGGTCACGAATGCCGCTCCCGGTCATTCGGCCCCTCAGCTCGGCTGGGGCACTATGCGGATATAGGGCTTGGGCTCCTTCCACTCCCCAAAGGTCTCCTTCGCCTCCTCGTTGGAGACCGAGCCGGCGATGATCACATCCTCGCCCTGCCGCCAGTTCACGGGCGTCGCCACCTTGTGCTTGGCCGTCAGCTGCAGCGAGTCGATCACCCGCAGAACCTCGTCGAAGTTGCGGCCGGTCGTCATCGGATAGACGAGGATCAGCTTGATCTTCTTGTCGGGGCCGATCACGAAGACGTTGCGCACCGTCTGGTTGTCCGCCGGGGTGCGCGCCTGGGCGTCGCCTGACGTGCTCGCCGGCAACATCCCGTAGAGCTTGGACACCGTGAAGTCGGCATCGCTGATGATCGGGTAGTTCGGCGCGTAGCCCTGCGTCTCCTCGATGTCCCTGACCCATCTCTCGTGGTCACCCTCACTGTCGACCGACAGCCCGGCGATCTTCACGCCTCGACGGTCGAAGTCGGGCTTGATCTTCGCCATGTAGCCGAGCTCGGTCGTGCATACAGGCGTGAAGTCCTTCGGGTGGGAGAAGAGCACCGCCCAACCGTCCCCGATCCAGTCGTGGAAGTGGATCGGGCCCTCCGTGCTTTCCGCCGAGAAATCTGGAGCGGTGTCTCCGAGTTGCAGGGTCATCGTCGTACTCCTTTCGAATTGCGCTCGATCAGTGGGCTGCGGCTGCGCTCGACCGCCGGGGTGCGCCTGTTCCGCCGCGCGAGGCGCCGCCGCGATGGCGGCGTGCCCGCAGTCGGAAACCTGCCGTTGTACGGGCCCGAAGCCGCCGAGTGGCTCGATCCGGCGCTCCGCCAACGATACCCTTGGCCTGTCTCGCGTCGCGAAGTGTGGCATGGACGTTGTCGGGGTGCTCGCCACACGCTGAGACGACACGCTCCGAGCACGAGCGGGGCAGCCGCATCGAGCGCTTGGCGCCGCTGGCCCTGCCACCCGGTGCGCGCCGGCGGACGAGTCGACGCCGAGCGGCCGAGGAGGGCCCAAGCGGAGCCCCGCGATGACTGCTGGACAGCCAGACTTCGTGTATGATCCGCTTCGAGGAGCTTCGCAGACGGTCTCCCTTCCTCGACGAGGAGCCTGCCAAGGCGGGCTCCTCGTCTCAGTTGCGCCGCGGTCTTCCGCCCCCATTCCGAAGTTCAGGGAGGCCGCCCGTCCCGTTCAATGTCGCCCGGCCTGGATTCGAACCAGTGACCGCCGGGGAAGACGTCGCAGTGCGGCGCCGAACAGATCAGTCGCCGCTCAGTGGGGGCCCCAACAACGACATGCCGTGCTTCTCGAAGATCGCCGCGACGACCGCCCGGTCCGGCGTTCCGTTCCGGGTAGCCGGTCCCAGCTCTTCGTAGAAGCGGTGTCCGCCGCCCGGCGTGTACACCACGACGATCTCGCCCGGCTCATCGGTCAGGTTGAGGAACGCGTGCGGTATCTCGGACGGCAGATACGCAAAGCCCCCCTCCTCAAGGTAAGAGAGCTCATCGCCGATCCTGACCTTGAACCGCCCCGTAAGGACGTGAACCGTCTCCTCCTGCTTGTGATGCACGTGCAGCGGGGGCCCGCCTTTGGGCGCCACCTCGACCGTGAAGTAGTCAAAGGCGCCACCGGTGTCCTCACCGGTCACCTTGAAGACGAGATCGCGTCCCGGGCCGGACTGGAGCCGCAGGCCCTCGTCCGGCGCCAGAACCGTCTGCGTTGCGGTGGTGGTCGTCATCGTGCTCTCCTATCTGGCATTCGGCTGGGTGTTAGAGTATTTGCCGTGCGCAAACAACATACCAGAGTATTTGCGGATGTCAAGTAGTTTGCCCAGCAAACCCCCGAGGCCCCCGCAGCTCGACGGGCGGCCCGAGCCCAACCCGTTCACGCCGGGCGAGTTCGGCGCGTGGCGCGGCTTGCTGCGAGTGCACGCCACGGTCTTTCGTGAGCTCGAGCGCCGGCTGCTGGCTGCTCACGGCTTTGGGGTCGACGCCTACGGGGTGCTGATCACGCTCGTCAGTGCGCCCGGGGGCATGCTCACGATCGGGCAGCTGGGCGAGCAGCGCAACCTCAGTCCGAGCGGGGTCTCAAGGTCGGTCGACCGGCTCGCGAAGATCGGCCTGGTCGAGCGCAGGGCCAACCCGGCCGACGGGCGCAGCCTGCTCGTCGGACTGACTCCCGAGGGCCTTGCCCGCCTGCGCGCTGCACAGGTCACCCACCACGCGGTGGTTCGCAAGCTGCTGCTCGACCACTTCGACGCGACCGATCTGAAGCTCCTGGGTGAGCTGTGGGAGAAGGCGCTGCCCGGTTCGGTCTCGAGCCCCGTCTGGCCGCTATAGGGGAGAGCACACGCCGTATCGGTGTTGCCGCGTCGAGCGAGTCGGCCAGCGGCAGTCGACTTCCCGAGGGACCGAGCGTTACCTGACGATCGTGAAGCTGAGCTGCTTGGGGTCGAGCGCTGCCCGGCGACGCTACTCGCGGTGATCACGGGCGGGCAGCTACCCAGGCGAGCTTTTCTGAGCGGGAGAGCAGCCCCTGGAAGGAGACCCTGTTCCTACCGGCATGGCGGCGGCCAAGGGGTCGGCGAGCCGTGCGGGGCAACGCGCACACCTCGTAGTTTCCCCGGACCCGGGACCGCGGCCTCGCACGGTCGCAATTGCGCCAGCGCACGGTTAGCGTTGCTATGGCTTCAGGACCGACTCGGATGACTTCCACAACTGCGATACAGCCAATCGGCGCGGTTGACCTCAAACAGGCACGGAGACTCGACGGCTTCGTAGAGCGGGCTCAGGCCGCCGCGAGTGACCTTCGGCAGCTCGACCAGGAGGCCGTCGACCGCATCGTATGGGCGATGGTCGTGGCCGGGCTTGAGAGTGCCGTCGAACTGGCTGAGCTTGCGATTGAGGAGACCGGCTTCGGCGTATTCGAGGACAAGGTGGTCAAGAACTACATCGCCACCGAGTTCCTATTCGACTACCTGAAGGACAAGCGCACGGTCGGGGTCATCGACGAGGATCCGGAGCGGCACATCGAGTACGTAGCCGAGCCGATAGGAGTGGTCTTGGCGCTGCTGCCCATCACGAACCCGACCTCAACGGCGCTTTTCAAGTCGATCGTCGGCGCCAAGACGCGCAACGCGATGATCTTCCGGCCGTCGGCGCGAGCCGCGCGCTGCGCGACGCGCGCGGTCGAAATCCTCCAGGCCGCAGGCGAGGAGGCCGGGCTGGCGCGACACGCTCTTCAGGTGGTCCCCGACCCGACGCTCGACGTGTCCCAGTATCTCTTCCACCACCCCGGCGTCGACTTCATCTGGACGACCGGTGGGCCGAAGGCGGTCCAGGCCACGAACGAAGCCGGCAAGCCGTGCCTCGGCGTCGGCTCGGGGAACGCGCCCGTCTACGTTCACCGAAGCGCCGACCTGCGCATGGCAGTAGTCGACATGCTGATCTCAAAGACCTTCGACGCGTCGGTCATCTGCCCAGCGGAGCAAACCTGCGTAGTGGACGCCCAGGTCTACGACGAACTGCTCGCCGAGTTCGAGCGCATGGGGGCGCAGGTGCTAACCGATGCCGAGGTCGCGCGCCTGTGCGAGCACGTCGTCGCCGACGACGGCGCGATCGAGCTGGCAGCGCTCGGGCAGTCGTGTCTGAATCTGAGCGCCATCGCCGGCTTCAAGGTGCGTCCCGACGCGAAGATCCTGCTCGCCCCGCTGCCGTCAGACCTCGACGCTCTGGCCACCCATCCGCTCCTCCAGGAGAAGCTGATGCCCGTGCTCGGCGTAGTCCGCTCACCTTCGGTCGAGCACGGGATCGACGCCTGCGTGCTGGTGACCGAGCACGGCGGCCTTGGTCATACCTCCGCGGTCTACGCGCGCGACGACGAGGTGTCCGATCGCTTCGCGCGGGCGATCCGGACCGGCCGGATCCTGGTCAACGCGCCGACGGCTGTCGGAGCGCTCGGCGGCATCTACAACGCCATGACGCCGACCTTCTCGCTCGGCTGCGGCACGTGGGGCGGCTCGCACACGACCGACAACATCAACTACCACAACCTCCTCAATGTCAAGGCCGTCTCGCATCGCCAGGCCCCGCCGCAGTGGTTCAGGGTGCCTTCCGACACCTACTTCAACACAGGGTCGCTTGAGAGCCTTCGCCAGCTGCGCGTCCAGCAGGCGCTCGTCGTGACGGATCCCCGCTGCGAGGCGGCCGGCATGGTCGACGACGTCCGGCGCTACCTTGGCGACGCTGCGGTGCACGTGTTCGCTGACGTCGAGCCTGAGCCACCGGAGGCGCAGGTACGCGCCGGCGTCGAGGTGCTAGGGCGCCTCAACCCGGACACGATCGTCGCGATCGGGGGCGGCTCAGTGATGGACGCCGCGAAGGCCATGCGCCTCTTCCATGAGAGTCCGGAGCTGCAGATGCGCGAGCTGGCGCTGCCTTTCCTCGACGCCCGCAAGCGCGTCGCGCGCTACCCCGAGACCGCGCACCGGGTGAGGCTCGTCGCGATCCCGACGACGGCCGGCACCGGGTCGGAGGTCTCGCCCGCGGCTGTAATCACGGTGGGCGACCGCAAGGTGACGCTCGTCGACTACTCGCTTGTTCCCGACATCGCGATCGTCGAGCCAAACCTGACCGTCTCGATGCCGCGGCAGGTTACGGCCGACAGCGGCGTTGACGCGCTCACCCATGCGCTTGAGGCGGGCGTCTCGATCTTCGCCTCGCCCTACACCGACGCTTTCGCGATGCAGGCGATCAACATGATCCTGCACAACCTCCCGCGCGCCTACGCCGAGGGCGGCGACATGGAGGCGCGCACGGCGATGGCGAACGCGGCGACGATCGCAGGGCTCGCATTCTCGAACGCGTTCGTCGGCGTATGCCATGCGCTGGCCCACGCCGTCGGGGCTCGCTTCGGGGTGGCGCACGGTCGCGCGAACGGCATCTTCCTGCCGCACGTCCTGCGCTACAACGCGTCATTGCCGAGCAAGTTCATGCCGGCTCCTAGCTACACCACCTACGTCGCGCCCGAGAAGTACGCGCAGATCGCCTACGTCTTCGGCCTCTACGGCAAGGGCGAGGAGGAGCGGCGGGCACGGCTCTTCGCGCGCGTGGACGAGTTGCTCGATGCCGTCGAGATCCCGTGTTCGCTCGCCGAGGCCGGCGTGCCGCAGGATGAGTTCGAGGCAGCGCTGCCCGACCTCGCCCGCGCCGCGTTCATGGACCCGAGTGTGCGCACGAACCCGCGAATACCAATGGTCGCCGAGCTCGTAGAGCTGCTACGCGCCGGGTATGCCGGCAGGCCGGCCTGAGCCGCCTTCGACCCCAGGCCGCCGAGCGGGCCTCGACCGGGGGCGCAGCCGCGCCAAGATCTCGAGCTCGTGTTCGAAGGCGTCGATGATCGTCTCGGGATCGGGGACCACGCCGGCGTCGACTCGCAGTCCTACCGTGACCACGCCGTTGTAGCTGAAGATGCTCACCCCCAGGCCGATGGGACCGGCGGCCGGCACCCAGACGACCACGCCCGCGATGCGGGTGCCCGCGAAGTAGATCGGCTCGCGGGGCCCCGGCACATTCGTCATCACGGCGCTGCTCTTGGATGAGAAGAGGTCCACCAGCGGCTGCTCGACCTGCGGCGGGGTGAGACCGATCAAGCCGAGGATCCCATAGGCCAAAGCGCCTTCGGGCGAGTGCTTGATCGAGTCCATCCGGCGGTGCACCTCTTCGAGTCGCTGGCGCGGGCCCCGCATGCCGACGGGCAACTCCAGGTAGACGAGCCCGAAGTGGTTGCCGAGCTCGCGCGGAAGTGGCTCCTCAGGTGGGCGCAGGTTGAACGGGATCGTCGCGCGCAGCTCGTCGACGAGGCTCTGCCGGCGGGCCAGGTAGCGATGCAGCGCGCCCGTCATCGCGGCTACGAGAACGTCGTTGACCGTCGTGCCGGTCGCGTGGCCGATCGCCTTGACGTCCTCAAGCGCGATGCGCTCGGTCCAGGTAACCTTCTGGACCCCGCTCAGCTCGCCACGCAGCACTGTCCTCTGGTCCGGAAGCGTGAGCAGCAGCCGGCGCAGGGCGCGGGCGTCGGCCGCGGTGCTTGACGCGAGTGCGCGCAGCCGAGGCCGCGGGTGGGCCAGGAGCGCGAAGCCCTCGTGCATGGCGGCCTCGGCCAGGTGCGCGCTCGCCGTCAGCGGGCGTGCTACGGCATCGAGGGATCCGTGAGCTGCCCCTCGGCCACCCTCGGGCTGGATCCCAGCATCCGGCTGCCCGTCGGTCATCGAGAGCAGCACGCGCGCGAGCGCCATACCGTCTGCGATGCAGTGGTGCATCCGCCAGACGAGCGCCATTCCGGCAGCGTAGCCATCGACGAAGTAGAGGTCCCACAGCGGCTTGGAGCGGTCGAGTGGAGTGGAGATCAGGTCTCCGACGAGCTCCTGCAGCGCGACCCTGTCGCGCGGCGCCGGCAGGGCGAGGTGGTGGACGTGCCTGTCGAAGTCGAACCTGGGCTCGTCCTCCCAGGACGGGACCCCCACACCCGGGCGCGGCTCAACGATCCGCTGATGGAAGCGCGGGAAGCGCTCGACGAGGCGCTCACGGACGACATCCTTGCAGCGCTCTATGTCCATGGGCTCATCGCACCAGAACACTGAGTTGACGACCATCAGGTTCGTCGGGCGGTCCATGTGCAGCCAGGCCGCGTCGGCGCTGTTCATGTGCTGTCTGCTCACCGGGCCTCCAAGGGTTAGTGCCACCCTACGTCGCTCCGACGCGATGGGGATCCGCCCGCTGCACCTAGCGTGATCCGTAGTTACCACGGCACCTCGATGCTCGGGTAGAGTCGGCACGTCGCGCCGCAGACCGTGGTATTTCGCAGCCTGTCTACGGCGTCTTGCGTGCCGGCGACCCGCGCCCAAGAGGAGCATGAGGGCATGGCTCCCCGCCGCCTTGACCTCGATCTGTACAGCTCGAAGCGGAGCACAGAAGACGTAGTCGCCTTGGACCGAGAGTGCCGTCGCATCGGCTAAGAACCACAGCCCGGACTCGGAGACCTACCGGCCCACGCCGGGGTGCGCCTCGGGACGGTGGCGGTGCGCAATGGGACACTGCCCCCCACGGCATTCGATGGACGCTGGCGCCCTGGCGATCGAAGCTCCCGCTGGCACTTTGCTGGCACCCTGGCCGTTTCAGCTGCTTTGGCGACCAACCCCAACACGACGAAACCCCCGCGTTGGCGCGTTGGCAGGGGTTTCGCGTGACGCCCCCGGCAGGATTCGAACCTGCGACCCTCGGATTAGAAGT
>Ga0209048_10005811_pt1 | contig 11621 bp, 13 predicted proteins | sample FrelakmetCRP12CR_FD_187146 | JGI IMG/M metagenome (GOLD analysis project Ga0209048, IMG submission 187146) | Freshwater lake sediment microbial communities from the University of Notre Dame, USA, for methane emissions studies - CRP12 CR (SPAdes)... | ecosystem: Environmental > Aquatic >... | reverse complement strand
CGGCCGGCCGGAGCCGGCGGGCGGATCAGGAGGGTCGCGGCCGCCGGCGGCCATCGACCTCGCTCGCGCGGCGGGTGGCGTGCGAAACTCACGGCGACGCCGACCGGCCAGGAGACGCCATGCCCCCCGAGAAGCTCCAGTGGAAGCATCTGTACGAGGAAGTCGTGACGAGCGGCCTCTGCACGGGCTGCGCCGGGTGCGTGATCGCCTGCCCGCACGACGTACTCGGCTACACGGACGCCGACGGGGTCTACAAGCCGTTCCAACTCGAGGACTTCGGTGGGCCGGGTGATTGCAGCCACGGCGACAAGGGGTGCACGTCGTGTACCCGGGCGTGCCCCCGATTCCGCGCCTGGGAGCCCGAGGTGGACGAGTTCCTCTTCGGCCGCGTGCGAACGTCCGACGAGGTCGCCGGCATCTCGAAGGACATCGTGTTGGCACGGGCCGCGGACCCCGAGCTGCACGAGGCCGGACAGGACGGCGGTCTGGTGTCGGCGATCCTCGTGTACGCGCTCGAGCACGACCTCATCGACGCCGCGCTCGTCTCGTACCTCGAGGGCGACGGCTCCACCTGGAAGGCGATCCCCGGGGTCGCGCGCACGCGCGCCGATGTGCTCGCCTCGGCGGGCAGCCGGTACACGTACTCGGCCAACACCCTCGCCTACAAGGAGCTCGAGAAGGAAGACGAACGGATCGCGCTCGTCGGCATGAGCTGCCAGTCGTCGGTGCCGCCGGTGATGAAGCAGCGTCGAGCCGGCAAGGCGGCGCGGAGACTGTCGTTGAACATCGGGCTGTTGTGCTCGAAGACGTTCGACGACGCCATCTTCGAGGAGCTGCTCGAGGCGAAATACGAACTGCCACGCTCGGTCATCAGGAAGATGAACATCAAGGGCAAGCTTCAGATCTGGACGCACGACGATCGCTACGTGGAAGTGCCGTTGAAGGAATGCCACGCGTTCACACGCGAAGGCTGCAAGATGTGCCCGGATTTCGCGGCGGAGCACGCCGACATCTCGACCGGGGGCATCGGTGCGTTCAACGACTGGACGCTCACGATCGTCCGAACCGACACGGGTCGCGAGATCATGGAGAAGATGACGGCCGACGGGTGGATCGAGACCCGCCCCGGTGACGACGACCCGGGCGCGATCGAGCTCATGAAGAAGCTGGCGAAGAAGAGCCGGTCGCGTTGGCCCGAGTTCGCGGCCGACGCGCCTCGACTCGTCGGCGGTTGACCATTCCGGCGCGAGGGGGAACCGAGGTGCCTGTCACCGCGGTCGTCACCGATCTGATGGACCGATCTCGCATCGCGGCCGCATTGCCCGCCACGCGGTTCGTCGCCGACTCGTCGGCCGTGGGCAACGACGCCGAATTGATCGTGATCGATCTCGCCCGCGCCGCACCGGCCATCGCCGAGCTACGAGCGACCCGGCCCGGGGCCCGGATCCTCGCGTTCGGATCCCACGTGGACCGCGAGGCCGCGGCGGGGGCGAAGGCCGACGGTGCCCACCTTGTGCTCACCCGATCGAAGTTCTTCGCCGACCCGGCCGGCGCGGTGCGCGACCTCGCGGCTCAGACCATCGGCCAGGGCACGGAGTGATAGCCGGGCTCGGGCGTCGGCAGCTTCCCTTCTCGGACGAGCTCGCGCGCCCGCGCTCGCAACGACTCCAACTCGAAGCGTGAGAGCAGCGGCTCGAAGGTCGCGGCGAGCGACCCTTCGAGGTCGGTGACGAACCGGCAGATCGCGTCGGCCATCCACGGTTCGATCCGCTCGCCACCGAAGTCCCAGATCACGGTGCGCAGCTTCCACTGGGCGTGGAACGTGAGCCCGTGATCGATACCGCGCAGCGCACCCGTGCGGAGGCTGCGCAGAACGTGGCCGCCCTTGCGGTCCGCGTTGTTCGCCAACACGTCGAATACCGCGAAGAGCCGCAGCATCTCGTGGTGCTCCTCGACCAGCGCGAAGTAGTGCTCGTCGGGATCGTGCTCCACGAACCGTTGCACCATGCCGTCGCCGTGTGGGCCGTCCCGCAGCACGGTCTCGGGGACGATGGACCAGTCCAACGCGGCGGACAGCTCGTAGGTGGCGACCTCGCGTTCGCAGAGCGATCCGTCGGGGAAGTCCCACAACGGCCGTTCACCCCGGCGCGGCTTGTACACGGCCGGCATCTCGACGCCATCGGCGCGCACCGTGACGAGCAGCGTCGTGTTCGACGACCACGCCAGCCGGCCGAGCACCTCGATCTCCCCGTGTCGCAGCACCTCGAGCGCCTCGGGCGCGGTGAGCTCGGGTTCGGGAGGAATCGCGACAACTTCGTCGGACATCGGGGGCGCGCTCAATTCCACCGAGGGCAGATGTGGCCCGCCGGGTCCATCGGGAACTCGCACAACGGGCAGCTCGGGCGGCCCGATGCCACGGCCTCGAGTGCACGCACGGCCATGGCGCGCACCTGCGCGCGCGTGGCGTACAACCGGGCCAGCCGTCCCTCGTCGGCGGGGTCGGTCGAGTCCTCGGAAACATCGTCCTCGTCGGGTTCGCCGCGCTCGCGCAACTCGATCAGGACGAGATCGCGCGCGGGGTCGTAGCCCAACCCGATGAGCAGCGCGCGGAACAACGGTTCCGCGGGTGCGTCGAGCGCCGCGCCGATCGCCCCGATCGACTCGGCATTCGATTCGGGTTCGGGATGGTCCTCGGCCACCCGGTCGAGGAACGCGTTGGACTCCGCCGCAAGCAACGCCACCTGCTGCTTCTCGACGAGCACGGTGAGCTCCGAAGCACCTCGGCGGGCCTGGATGAGGAAGGTCCGGTTCCCCGGCTCGCCGATGGCGCCCGCGGCCAGGTGATCGACGGGATCGAGCTCGATGACGTCAGCCACGTTCGCGATCCTCCTCTGACGCGGCGGCGGCGTTCCCCTCCGCGTCGTTGCCGTGATCATCGCGTGCCGGAGCCGGCATGAACTCGTCCAGCGAACCCGTGTCGTTGCACTTGATCATCGCCGCGCCGTACGACCCCAGCTCGAAGACCGTGACCGACGCCGGTGACACGACGATGCGCTGGAACAGATCGAGATGAAGGCCGCTGAAGTGCGCGATCGCCGCCTTGATGGGATCGGCATGCGAAACGACGACCACCAACTCACCCGGATGTCGCGTCACCACCTCCTCGAGTGCCGCCACCATGCGCGTCTGCATCTCGGCGAGGGATTCGCCGCCGGGGAAACGGGCGCGCGACGGCGCGCGCTGCACGACCTTCCAGAGATCGGACTTCGCGAGCTCCTTGATCTCGCCGCCGGTCCACTGGCCGTAATCGGCTTCGATGACCCCGGGCAGCGTCACGACGTCGAGTCCGTGATGTTTCGCGATGATCGATGCCGTCTGCTGCGTCCGCTCGATGGGACTCGCGTAGACCGCCGCGACCGGCAGCGGTGCGAGCCGCTCCGCCGTGCGTTCGGCCTGAAGGCGGCCGTCGTCGGAGAGGTCGATGCCGGGCGCGCGACCCGAGAGCATCGGACCCGTCTGGGCCGTCACGGCGTGGCGGACGAGGACCAGCCGGGTGGGCGACGGGTGGGCACTCGGTGGCGTCGCGTCGGGTACGGCCGCGTCCGGCGTTGCCGAGGCAGAGCCCGTCACGTTCGTGTCGCTCGTCGGCATGCCCGCGATGGTACCGGCGGGCGATGCCGTAGATTCACGCCATGCCCGACGTGCAACTCTCCGCCCAGGGTCCGCCCGAGACCATCCTCCCCCCCGAAGATCCCGCCGCGGTCGACGCGCTCGCCGCGGCGATGACTGCGCCCGCCGCCGAGCGGCGCGATCGGGTGGCGGAGGTCGTCGCGCGATGGCCCCGGTTCCTCGACGCGTGGGCCCGGCTCGGCGAGCTGGGTCGGGATCCCGTCGAGCAGTACGCGGCGTACCGCGTCGGGTACCACCGGGGTCTCGACCGTCTCCGGCAATCGGGATGGCGGGGCTCGGGCTACGTCCGGTGGCGCCACGAGACGAACCGGGGCTTCCTCCGGTCATTGGACGGACTCGCGCGGCTCGCCACCCGGATCGGGGAGGCCGACGAGGCCCGGCGCGCTGCGGAGTTCATCGGACAACTCGATCCCGGTTGGGATCGACTCGACGCCGCGGGCTGACTCGACCTCGCACGCAGTTCCCCGAGTACCTTCTGACCCATGAAACGCGCATTGATCACGGGCATCACCGGTCAGGACGGCCGCCATCTCGGCGAGCTCCTGGTCGACAAGGGCTACCAGGTGTTCGGGATGATCCGCGGTCAGAACAACCCGAAGGCCGAGATGATCCTCGAGGAGAACCCCAAGCTCGAGCTCGTCGACGGCGACCTCCAGGACCTGTCGTCGCTCATCGCGGCCGTCGAGCAGGTCCAGCCCGACGAGGTCTACAACCTCGGAGCGATCAGCTTCGTGCAGCTCTCGTTCAAGCAGGCCGAGCTCACGGGCGACATCACCGGCCTCGGCGTGTTGCGGATGCTCGAAGCCGTCCGCATCGTCGGCGGCACCCAGAACAACCCGATCCGCTTCTACCAGGCGTCGTCGTCGGAGATGTTCGGAAAGGTACGGGAGACTCCGCAGACCGAGCTCACGCCGTTCCACCCGCGATCGCCGTACGGCGTGGCCAAGGTGTTCGGTCACTACATGACCATGAACTACCGCGAGTCCTACGACCTGCACGCGTCGTCGGGCATCTTGTTCAACCACGAGGGCGAGAAGCGCGGGCTCGAGTTCGTGACGCGCAAGATCACGAACAGCCTCGCCCGCATCAAGCTCGGGCTCCAGGACTCGATCAGCCTCGGCAATCTCGACGCGTCGCGCGACTGGGGCTACGCCGGCGATTACGTCGAGGCGATGTGGGCGATGCTCCAGCAGCCCGAGCCCGACGACTACGTCGTGGCCACCGGCGAGACGCACACGATCCGTGAGTTCCTCGAAACCGCGTTCCGCTTCGCCGGCTACGACGACTGGACCCCGTTCGTCCAGCGCGATCCCCGCTTCGATCGCCCGGCCGAGGTCGACCTCCTCATCGGCGACGCATCGAAGGCCCACTCGAAGCTCGGTTGGAAGCCCAAGGTCTCGTTCGAGGAGTTGGTCCGCAGGATGTACGAGCACGACCTGGCGTACGAGCAGTCGAAGATGGACTCGGGCCGGCGGTAGTCCGCCCCCGCGCTGCCCGGCGCTGAGCTCGACAGCATCGACCCCGGCGCCGCCGGCACCCCCGACGGGCGACGGGCACTACCCGGTTGTGAGGGTGGTACCGAGGCGGGCGAGCACGGATTCGGCCTCGTCCACCATCCGGTGCACGATGTCGGCTGCCGGCAGCACGGCGTCGATCGCACCGATGCCCTGACCGGCGGGATAGCACTCCTGCTTCGGATCGACGCCGTCGGTCGACTCGTCGCCGCCGAGGTGGAACACCCCGCGCTCACCGGCCGCAAAGATCTGCTGCGGGAAGGGCTGCACGACCTCGGGATGCTCGTCGACGTAGTTGGTGTAGTCGTTGCGCACCGCCCGCAGCGTCTTGCCGGTGTAACCCTTGGTGATCACGGTGCCGTCCTCGGCCGTGCGCAACAGCGCGTCCTTGTACCCGCGCACCGCGCGCGCCTCGGGCGTGGCGATGAACCGCGTGCCGACCCACACGCCGTCGGCGCCGAGCGCGAGCGACGCCGCGAGACCGCGCCCGTCGAACAGCCCTCCGGCGGCAACGACCGGGACGCGATCACCGACGGCGTCGACGATCTGCGGCACGAGCGGCATCGTGGCCACCCGCCCGGTGTGCCCGCCGGCTTCGGTGCCCTGCGCAACCACGATGTCGCACCCCGCCTCGACCGCCGCGACGGCGTGGCGCACCCGACCACACATGTTCACGACGAGCACGTTGCGCTCGTGGCACAAGGTGATCACGTCGCGCGGCACTCCGAGCCCGGCCACGAACGCCGTCGCGCCTCCCGCGATGAGCTTCTCGACGTTGCCGAGCAGGTCCTGGGGCAGCGCGGTGAGGAGGTCCACGCCGAAAGGCTTGCTCGTGCCGGCCTTGATTGCCGCGATCTCGGCCACCATGCCGTCCGTCGAGAGCGTCGAGGCGCCGAGGCACCCGAAGCCGCCGGCCTCGGAGACCGCGGCCACCAGCTCGTGATAGGCGACGCCGGCCATCCCGGCGAGCATCACGGGATGCTCGATACCCAACACGTCGGTGAGTCGAGTGCGCATGGCGAGGGCCGGCCTTTCGGAGCTGCGAGTGGAAATCGACGCCGATTCTTACCGCATCGGGGATAGATTCGCCTCGTGAGCGACCAACCGATCGTCGGCGTGATCATGGGCAGCGACTCCGACCTCTCGGTGATGCAGGGCGCGATCGACGCCCTCACCGAGTTCGACGTGGCACACGAGGTGCGGATCGTCTCCGCCCACCGCACCCCCGACGTGCTGGTCGAGTACGCGACCACGGCGGCGGACCGGGGGTTACGAGTCATCGTGGCCGGCGCCGGTGGTGCCGCGCACCTCCCCGGGATGACGGCGTCGATGACGGCCTTGCCCGTGATCGGCGTGCCCGTCCCCCTCTCGCAGCTCGACGGGCTCGACTCCTTGCTCTCGATCGTGCAAATGCCCGCCGGGATACCCGTCGCCACCGTGGCCATCGGCAATTCCCGCAACGCCGGCCTCCTTGCCGTTCGCATCCTCGGCGCGTCCGATGACGCGTTGCGGGCCCGTATGACCGAGTACCAAGCCGGTCTGTCGGCGACGGTGAAGGTCACAGACGATGCCGTCCGCCGCCAATTCCAACGCAAGGAGTAACCGTGGGCATCGCCGCCGCCTTCATCCTGCTCCTCATCGTCATCTTGGTCTTGATGCCGATCCTGGTGGTGAACTGGTTCAACGTGGTGGCCCCGGTGAGCGCAACGGTCAAGGTGGAGAACTCCCTGTTCGCCGGCTCACAGGTCGCTCGGACGACACTGCTCTCGGTGCCCCGTCAGGTGGATCTCGACGAACTGCTCCGCGGTCGCGAACCGAGCGACCGTCACACGACGTAGCGTCGCGACATGCAGTACGCGCCGTATGCAAGCGTCACAGGAACCGACCACATCGTGGTCGACGGCGCGGCGCAGGACGGCACGGTCCTGACGCTCTCGCACTGGCCCGGTTCCCACACACCGGCCGCGCTGCGCCGGGATCTCTCGGCTGAGATCGCGTTCGCGTACCTCGACCATCCGGAACTGCGCGTCGACGCCGACCTCGTCACGAACAACCATCCCGACGAAGACGGCATCGCGAGCGTCTTCGTGCTCGTCGAGCCCGACGCCGCACGGGCCCGGCGCGAGTTGGTCGTCGAGATTGCGCGCGCCGGCGACTTCTCCACGACCGCGTCGCGCCACGCCGCTCGATGCGCCTTCGCGATCTCATCGATGATCGGCATGACATCACAGGACCCGTATCCCGTCGTGCTCGATCAACTCGCCGAGTTGATCGACGGGCCCGAGCACTACCACGACCTCTGGTCGGCGGAAGACGACACGTTCCAATCGAGCCTCGACGCGCTGGCCGGTGGGATCGTCACGATCGAAGAGCATCCCGAGATCGACCTGGCGGTTGTCCGGGTTCCGGCCGAATCGCCGCGGCCGCATGCGATGGCCATCCACAACGCAACCGACCGGTTCCGGATCCTGTATCTCCACGGGAACCGCTACGAGCTCGTGTTCCGTTACGAGACGTGGGTGCAGTTCGTGTCGCGGCCGGTGATGCCACGAGTAGATCTTGGACCGCTGGCGGCTCGGCTCTCGGACCTCGACGGCGGGGCGTGGACGTTCGACGGCGCGGGTTCGATCATCCCGTCACTGCGGCGGGCAGACCGGGCCGAGAGCACCATCGCACCCGATCGATTCGTCGTCATGGTGCACACGGCGTTGACCGAAGCTCCGGCGGCGTGGGATCCGTTCCCATGACGAGCGACACCCGCTCGTTCGATGTCGATGTGCTCGACGCCGCCTACGAACGGCTCGCCCGATTCGACTTCGAATACGGCGGCGGGTTCTCCGATCACGGCCCGATGGCCGCCGAGGCGCTCGTCCGCCTCGGCCGGGCCGACGCGGTGGCTCCGTGGGTGGAGCGGCACCTGCGGCATCTCGAACCGCTCCGTGCACCCATCGAACCCATCACCGACTGGCCCGCCACGTTGGGCGAGGGCTCGCGCGCGGCCGATTGGCTCGAGCTGTTCTCGCGCGAGCTCGACGAACAGCCGTGGGCCGTTGTGTTGGGGACGTGGGCGCCGCGGCTCGTGCCCGGCGTGTTTGCCGCCGCCACGCACGGAGTCATCCGCACCGCGCAGGCGGTACGCGCCATCGCCGAGATCGATACTCCGGCGCGGCGCGGCGAGCTGGCTCGCGGCCTCGCGTGGTGGGCCGCGAGCTACCGGGAGATCTCCCGTCCACCTCGGCTGTCGGGAACCCGCGACGTGGCGTCGGTGTTGCAGGAGCTCGCGGCGACCGCGACACCGGTCGGCCGCGGGATGATCACCACGGCCGTTGCCCGGCGGGTGGCCGAGAACGACGCGTTCGGCGCCGCCGTCGACTCACTCGTCGCTCCGCCCCGCGCGTACGACGGCCTGCTCACGCTCACCGCCGAAGCCGCACAGTGGTATCTCCGCAGCGCCTCGCGCTACCCGATCGCCTACGTGCACGCCGTCACCGGCCCGGCCGCGGCGCGACTCCTGCTACCACACCTTCCGCCGCCGGCTCTCGACGCGGTCTTCGCGTACGCGTGGCAGGTCGTCGCGGCGATGGTGGCGACATATGGAGATGCCGCGGAGCACCCCGCGGAACCACTCGGATCCGTCGAGGAGATCATCGATCGCGCGATAGCGAGTGGCGACGAGCACGCGATCAAGATGACCGAGGCGTGTCTCCGCGAATACCGAGACAACCCCGACGGGCGGTACCTCGCCGCGGCGTCGGACGCGGCAGCCCGTCTGTGAGAACTCCATCGCTACTCCATGGTGATCGACTCGAGAATGTCGAGCCGGGCGGCTCGCCGGGCAGGGAGCGACGCGGCCAGGACTCCCGCCAGCGCGGCCAGCCCGACGACGATCGCGATCTGGTCGAGTGGTAAGGAGAACCGCTTCAGCCCTTGGTCTTTCAGCGACAAGACGAGCGCCCATCCGAACGCGATCCCGATCACGAGCCCGAGCGCGGTACCGAACAGCGAGATGATCACGGATTCCCAGCGGATGACGGAGCGCAGTTGCCTCCGCGCCATACCCACGGCCCGCAGCAACCCGAGCTCACGACGCCGTTCGAGGATCGACAGGCCCAAGGTGTTCGCGATGCCGAACAGGGCGATGAGGATCGCGAAGAAGAGCAGCGCGTACATGAAGCCCAGGAACTGATTGATCGAGCCGGAGACGCGGTCCTTGAACTGCGCCCGGGTGTCGACCTTCGCGTTCGGGTAGGGCTTCTTCAAGAGGGCCGCCAGTGCCGCGCCTGTTGCCTTCGTCGTTCCACCGCTGGTCTTCACCAACAGGAATCCGTCCTGCGCGTCCGGATAGTGCGCATCGAACGCCTGGGTCGAGATGAAGTAGTTGCCGAACGGTGAGCCTTCTTTGAAGATCGCCTTCACGGTGAGCTCGGCCTTCTTGCCGTTTCCGAAGAGGACGGGCAGCGTGTCGCCGATCGACACCTTCTTGTCCTTGGCCTTGTCCTCCTGGATCGCGAGACCGTCGGCCCCGAGCCCTTGGAGACTCCCGCGGATCACATCCGGATCGAACAACGACGCCGCCTGCGGCGTGCTCCCACCGAGCGCGCCGATCTGGGACACCGAATCGCCGATCCTCGCGAAACCGCTGCGAAACGCGAGGACCTCCGCCACGCCCTTCGTCGCCGCGATCCGTTTCCCGGCCTCGGGGCTGAAGCCGGCGCCCGGGCCGCCCGACCCCGTGCTCACCACGTAGTCGGCACTGACCTGGCGGTCGATGCTGTCGAAGAACGAGCTGGTGAACGAGCTCACGGTCACCATGAGGACGACCACGAGGCCCACCCCGATCATGAGGGCGGCCGCCGTGGTGGACGTGCGCCGCGGATTGCGCATCGCGTTCTCCCGGGCGAGCGCGCCGACCGTTCCCCGCAGTCGGGGCAACGGGGCGCCCAGCAGCCGAGCGACGGGACGGGCGAAGGTCGGCCCGAGCGTGGAGACGGCCAGGAACGTGAGCACGACTCCGACCCCGACCAGCGTCAGCGCGTTGTCGGAAGTGCCGAACAGGCCGACGAGCAATACCGTCGTGCCGGCGACGAGCATGCCGAGCCCGGTTGCCAGTCGCCGCGCGGGATGGCCCTTGCGCTCGACGGCGACCTCGCTCATGGCCACGATCGGGGGGATGCGCGAGGCCCGGAGCGCGGGCATCACCGCCGCGACGACGGTCACGCCGAAACCGAGCAGGAACGGGACGATGATCGCGTTCGCCTGGACCACGGTGCCGCCGGCGGGAATAGCGAACCCGAACGCCGCCATGAGCGCTTTGAGCGCGCCGGCCAGCACGATCCCGCCCACGATCCCTGCCGCCGAGGCGAGCACGCCGACCAACGACGCCTCGAACAACACGCTGCCGAGCACCTGGCGCTGCGCGGCGCCGACCGCGCGCAGCAGCGCCAGTTCGCGCACGCGTTGCCCCACCACGATCGAGAAGGTGTTGAAGATCAGGAATGCGCCGACGAAGAGTGCGACGCACGCGAACACCAAGAGGAAGGTGCTGATGACACTGATCGCCTCACCGATCTGGACCTGCATCTCGTGGGTGATCGACGCTCCCGATACGACGTTGAGCTTCTTCGTGGCCTCGTCCGAGCCGAGGGCGGTGCGCAGTCGCGTCACGACCTGTGCCGACGAGACTCCCGACGACGCCTTGACCACGACACTGTCGATCATCCCGGGCTGCTTGTTGAGCCGCTGGGCGGTCGCCAGCGTGAAACCGACCGCGGTCGATCCGAGGGCGTTGTCGGCTTCGCCGAACTTCATGATCCCGGAGAGGCGGAACTCCTCGGAGCCGGCCGGTGTGAGGATGCGGACGCGATCGCCGATCCGAAAGTTGCTCGTGTCGGCGGCGCCCTTGTCCATCACGACGTCGCCGGGCGCGGTCGGCGGCTTGCCCTCCACCAGGTGATAGGAGTTCAGTGACTCGTCGGGTACCCATGCGATGCCGAAAGTCGGTGCGCCGCGCGCCGGGTCCCCGACGACCGTGCCGTCCTTGCCGACGATCTGTGCCATGTTGACGTTCACCGACGCATACGCGACACCGACGCCGTCGACCTTGCGCACCTGTTCGAGCACACCGGCCGGGATCCGGGGCCGGATGTCGCCGAAGTCGCTCTTGAACAGCTTCGGTCCTCGTACCACCGCGTCCGTGCCCTGGTAGATGTCGGTCACGAGTCCGTCGAACGTCTTCTTGATCGTGGCCGAGAGCACGAGCGTGCCGGCGACGAACGAGACTCCCAGCACCACCGCGATGCCGGTCATCAGGAAGCGAACCTTCTTCGCCCACAATCCCTTGAGCGTGACCTTCCACATGGGAGCTCAGTCCCCCAGCTGCTTCATCCGATCGAGGATCGCTTGTGGTGTGGGGTCTGC
>Ga0209048_10005810_pt1 | contig 11622 bp, 7 predicted proteins | sample FrelakmetCRP12CR_FD_187146 | JGI IMG/M metagenome (GOLD analysis project Ga0209048, IMG submission 187146) | Freshwater lake sediment microbial communities from the University of Notre Dame, USA, for methane emissions studies - CRP12 CR (SPAdes)... | ecosystem: Environmental > Aquatic >... | reverse complement strand
GCTTTTTCATGCATTACAGAAGAGAGGGGTCATACTACAGGAAAATACCGTTTCTCATTCAATAACCCAGACGCTCTTCGATAGCCCGAAAGATATGATGGAAGCGATACGAAGACTGGTGATCAGCCTATCACACAGCGAGGGCAAGGATAAGGTGCCGGAGGAAAAAGAACTGCTTTCCAATGCGGTAAAATTCTATGAGGCTCTTAATGTTAATGCAACTAAGAACGTACATTCGTCTGCAGGCCATAAAAAGTTCCAGTGTAAAATAATTTTCTCCCTACCAATCCACCGCGCAACTGAAACAAATAAGATCATGATTCCGGGGACGCCATCATATTCAAGGAGAGATCAGATCAGTAAAAGAACTCAACAGCATACACTCAGTGTAGAACTGCGAATATCTGATGAGCAAAGCTGGCAAGCATCTGAACAAAGGGGTGACTCGCACCATGATGCTTACAAATTCCGTCAGCTCGTCTCTGTGATGAACAGGGTCTTCAAAAATAGCTTCCATTTGCCGGAAAAGAACTTCAAGCAGTTGAGGACGGACCAGACAACCCTCTTCCCCTGACCTCAGCTGTGCGGAACCCCGCATCCTGATCACACTTGTGCTATTGTCAAAAAGTCAATCGCATCTATTAGCAGATATGTTCTTTGACTGCTTCGCGCTCAAAGATCGCTAAAGAAAATTTGCCGACTGCTAGCCTTTTTCCCTTTTTGCTGCAACTTGACTCCTTCTGTAGCCAAGGTAGACGTCTTTTCATGTTGATAAGCAAGGCTTTGTGACCCGTTTTTAGCTATATATCAGCATTCAAATCAAAATTCCGTGCCATTTTCATGAAAGTCATCACTCCGTCGCCAAAAAATGCCGGCTGCCGCCTTCCGATAGCATTATCATTCGCATCTCAAACAATTTTTCATCTCCGCTCCTCACTCAGTGCCTGCCATGATATTCCTGAAGCATTTGGAGGTACGGATGGGATTGTATGTCTTGGAGGTCTTGATATAATTCCAGTTGTTATAGCCCTTCTCTATTGCTTTTTTCAGCCATCGGCACGACTCTTCGGCATCCATTTTTGCCGCAAAGAGTTCAGCCATGCTATTGAGCGCATAAATATTATTGGGGCTCATTTGAAGGGCTTTTCTAATATCTTTTTCAGCCAGGTCATAACAACCCATCAGGATATAATGAAAGCCCCTGTTGTTATATGCCATATCCTTGTTCGGATTCAATTCGATGGCCTTATTGTAATCTTCGAGTGCTTTATCGTAGCGGCCGATCTTCTGATAGGTATTGCCCCGGTTGATGTAGGCGAGTGTGAAGTCGGGCCGCAATTCAATGGCCCTGTCGTAATCGGAGATGGCGAGCTCGCGATGCCCCCGTTTTTCATGTTCGTTGCCACGGTTATTAAAGGCACGATAATCCTGCGGATTGGTCTTAATCATCTTGCTGTAAAAGGCTATGGGGTCACGCTTTGCCAAATTGTCCAAGCCGATTTCTCCCAGTTCAAATAGCATATGCTAAAAAAACTATATTTTATGCCGACTGAAAAGTCAAGCTCGTTGTAATATTTGCTAATATTGTGTAGTGGTAATATTATGGTAATGTCTTGAGTTACTATTTCGCTGCTATAGAGCATCGCACTTGCCTTCACGCAAAAAGTTTCGTTATAGTAATCAAGAAATTGGAACCCATTTTTTTAGCGGAGGTGTACTTTGCATATCGCCGTCATCGGAACCGGTTATGTGGGCCTCGTAACAGGCGCCTGCTTTGCTGAATTCGGCGTTTTCGTCACGTGTGTCGACAAAGATCAGGAAAAGATCGATTCCCTGAAGAAAGGGATCATCCCGTTTTACGAGCCCGGACTTGAGGAGCTCGTCAGCAGGAATTATAAACAGGGAAGGATAAAATTTACCACCAACATCGGTGATGCCATTGAAGAATCACTCGTCATCTTTATAGCTGTGGGGACCCCCCCTCGAGGCGACGGCTCAGCGGACCTCAGCTATGTGGATGAGGTCGGCAAGGAAATAGCGACCCAAATTAAAGGATATAAAGTCATCGTCACAAAGAGCACCGTGCCTGTGGGAACGGGCGAACGGCTAAGGGAGATTATCTCCGGGAACCTCCGTAAAACGCCTGATAAAGAAGCAATCAATTTCGATATCGTCTCGAACCCCGAATTCCTCCGAGAGGGTGCGGCCATTGAAGACTTTATGCGGCCCAACAGAGTGGTGCTCGGGGCAAATAGCCAGCAGGCGATAGCCATTCTGAAGGACCTCTACCGGCCTCTCTATCTTATCGAAACACCTTTTGTAATAGCCAATATTGAAACGGCCGAGCTGATCAAATATGCATGCAACGCATTTCTTGCAACGAAGATATCCTTTATTAACGAGATCGCAAACCTCTGTGAAGAGGTCGGAGCGGATGTCAAACTGGTTGCCAAGGGTATGGGACTCGACGGCAGGATCGGCCCCAAGTTCCTCCATGCCGGCGCGGGCTTCGGCGGCTCCTGTTTTCCTAAAGATACGCGTGCGCTGCTGCAGATAGCCTCGATGCGTGGCGTGCACCTCGGCATTGTCGATGCAGCCATTGAAGCGAATGAGCGTCAGATTCAACTGATGAGCGATAAAATCAAGAGTGCTCTCCCTGATATGCAAGGCCGGATAATTGCGGTTCTGGGACTTTCCTTTAAACCAAACACCGACGACATACGGGAAGCGCCAGCCCTGAGCATTATCGAGGACCTTGCGGAAGAAGGTGCCCTGATAAGGGCCTATGACCCGGTGGCGATGGAGAACACGAAAAAGACGGTAGACATATCGGGAATCACTTATTGCGCTGATGCCTACGATGCTTGCGCCGGCGCCGATGCAGTTGTCATTATCACGGAATGGAACCAATTCAGAAACCTCGATTTGCAGCGCATCAAGGCACTGCTCAGTGTGCCGATCTTCTTCGACCTCAGAAATATCTATGACCCTGAGAAGATGCGGGACGCGGGGTTTACCTATTATTGCGTGGGAAGATGATATCGTCCCGTTGAGAGGGGAATCCCCGCGCCTGTATTGTATTAAATGTCTGCTGAGGATCGCCATCTGCCTCGCAGGGACATTGCATGCCCGTGAATGTCATCTAAATATTCCCGCTGGCTAATAATTCTGGCACTGCGAGATTTTTTAAGGTCAGCATATCCTTGTTCCCGGCTGCAATCACGTCAGTCCGGCCACCGAGAGCGCATTCAATGATCCCGTTGTCTGTTTCATGCTTAAGAACACTTATCTTCATTGATGGTGTTGTTAATTGGCTTCGCTCTGCTAAATCCCCGACAAAGCGGATCGACTCCTGGAGATCCCCGCTAAATTTGCAGGAAAATACTGTTAAGACCTCCTCATAGTATCGCCTTTGCAATCAAAAGGGCATCTGTTAGAGAATCCTCAACACCGTCATCTGGGCCTAGGTTCCGAAGAAGAACAAGTGCAGAGATGAAACTATTGGGATCCAACACGACCACATATTGACAGATGCTTTGCACGATCCTTTCGGTAAGTACGCACCTTCCCTGTTGACCTTCATTTCCAGTATCTTTGATTTCTCAAGGAACTCCTTTTTTTAAGCCGCTCATTCACGGCAGACTTCAGGGCATCCTGACCAACAGCCTTTAGTGTTTTACCTGCTCCACCTGCGAATTCTTCGGCCTCGCGCAAGTTCACGTGGCAGCGAAATAGTCTTTTTAACCGCGGCATCCATAAATCGTGTCTATCTTTCACACCGTGTTGCACTTTAACCACACACACTTAAGGAGTGACCGGGTATAAGCCATATATATTAGCATGATCCTCTGTTGGCATATTTATTGCTCGTTGAACAGTCGATTCTGCGTCGTTTTTTTCTTGACAAAGAATCGTCCGCATGGTATAAAAGTTACCATGCCTTTGAAAAACGCCCATCAGGGCGATTCATCCTAAAATGTAAAAGGGGGTGATAGAAGGACGGACAAGATTGGCTTTGCAATGAACGCTAACAATGTTTTGTACCTCTGCCTTTGGCGGAGTAAACTGAACTAACCATTGGAGGGTTAGGAAGTGAAAAAATATCTTATAGTAGTACTCGCAGCAATGTTTGTGCTGGGCTTTGCGGCTAGCTCCTTTGCTATCCACGCAGAGATCCCGGCAGAGACACAGGCCGTCGTAGCCACAGGCGGTACACAGATCACCATCGGTGGTGATATCAGGATTCGTGGCTTGTGGGACAATAACACAGGTGATTTCAACAGCAACACTCAAAGAGCCGGCGACGATGCCAAATGGGATCAGAGGGTAAGGCTCCAGGTAGAGGCGAAGGTAACCCCGAACACCACTGGATTGATCCAGTTGGAAGCCGGTAACGCTGACAGCCGCACATCCAATGATATAAGGAACTGGGGTTCCGAGGTTTCCAGCGCGACAGGAACCATCCAAGCTGGCGATGCAAAACAGGATGGAATGAGAGTACTTCAGGCATGGATTCTGCACCAGGGTACTGGCCTTCTGGGCGTTCCTGCACTGATCAAGATCGGTCACATGCCGGTGCAGATAGACGGCTTGTTCTACAGCCATACTAAGTTCGGCGATGATGCTCTGCTTTTGGGCGTTGACCCTGTAAAGGAACTGCACATCATCCTTGGATACGTTAAGCTTGGTGAAGGGCAGACATTCCTCAATGACGATATAAACGGCTACACCTTGATAGCCAACTATGAGTTCAACAAGGACAGCTCAATCGGCGGCGACGTCACTTACGCTGAGGCGCAGAACCTCGGACATGGAACTACAGGCGTCCCGGGCGGCAAGTACCCGGACATTCACCTGTGGAACCTCGCCCTCAATGGGAAGACCCGGGTGTCGGGCCTCGGCATCAAGGGTGAGATCGATGGGCAGTTTGGCAAAACAGAACAGATTCCAGGCGCCCATGATCACCTCGACTTCAAGGGCTATGCAGCTAAGTTGGACTTAGACTACACAATCAAACCCGTAACACTGATGTTTACCGGTGCATACGGCAGCGGCAATGATTCATTTAAGACCAACGAGACTAAAGGCTTCGTGACAACTCAGGAGAATATCCAGCACTTCACCTTTGTATATGAGTACTTGACGGTAAACGCTGCCGGTAATCAGAGCGGCGGACTCCAGAACACCTGGTACCTCAAGCTCGGTGCAAAGGCTGACCTCATGAAGAACCTTGACGGTATGATCAATATTTACTACCTTGAGGCTGCCGAAAGTTTTGGTAAGGTGTTTGGTGTTTCTAATCCGGTTTCCAGCAGCAAGCAACTCGGTACAGAAATCGACATCAACCTCAACTACCAGATCGACAAGAACCTGAAGTACTATGTTGAAGGTGGTTACCTCTTTGCAGGCAACTACTGGAAGAATCTTACCGGACCAAATAAGAGCCCCGATGATGCATGGGGAATCAGGCACGGCATCCAGCTCAGCTTCTAATGTTTCAAGTGCGCAGCGCGTAAGCGTAATGCGATGATTGTGAAAAACGGCTGTCCTTTCGGGCAGCCGTTTTTTTATTGCAGCATATCTCTCTATACGAGGAACGCAAAACAATAAGGTTTACTCAAAGGGCCTCCTTGATAAGCGATGCTGCCTCGCCTTGCATATTTGTTCAGCAGCGTAATAGCAATGAACTATGGAAACAAACGAATTTGTTTTCATTCGCGCGGTTCGCCAGGGAATCGTATCCCTTGCAGCACTGTGCGTCGAGTCGGATATTGCTTCTGAGAACCCATCTTCTAATGATGCCGCAACCATTTTATTAGACGCCGTGGCACTTCATCCCGAAACGACTTTTGCGACCATCGTTGGTACCTGCACCCGACCCTGTGTTTAATGCCTCGCCCATCACCAATCCTGCACTAATTGTGCGAGTCTTTAATCACAGGGTTGATTTTCAAATGAACAACACCCGGTCTTATCCCCAGGTTTAAAAACCCGGGGTCCTCCGGCAGTGTCTATAAAAGATGATGCCTAACGGCCACTGCTGAAGTCCCACTAGCTGGTCAGAGCTTTGGGAAACGCTGGGTCCGATATGATTAGCCAAAGAGGAAGCCGCTTCAGATGCAGCAGTGCAACATTTTCATGACCGTGCTCTGCACACTGCGGGTTTACATGCCAGGCCTTTAAAGACCATCTTGCGACAAGCATCCATATCGTTAGAAGAAAGACTCAAACTGACCTGACGTGCAGGTATAAAACAAACGACAGGGCGCTGTGAAGGGCGACCTCAGGCTCGCCTCTCCATCATCAATAATTCATTATCTCCAGGTAATCCTTCAGGTCCGTTTCTTCCTCTCCCTTTGCGGTATATAATCTTTCCCTGATATCGGCGATCTTCTTGTCCCTGTTGCCTCTATAGTCCTGATCAATCTCGATGGCCCGCTCCATTACCTCGGCAGCATCACCGTATTTCTCCAACCTGTTATAAGCGAGCGCCATTGCGTAATAGGGGAGCGAAAAGGATTTATCTCTTCTGATCGAATCCTTGAAAGCATCGACTGCCTTGTCATAATCGCCAAGACGATAATAGGACATCCCCATATTGTAGAATGCCCATTCTGGAGTCTGGTAGAGCGGATTTGCGAGTGCCTTCTTAAAGGCCTCCACCGCCTCCTTCCATTGCTTGAGCTGCATATGGGTTGCGCCGAGATTATTATACGCATTAGCAAATTTTGGGTCCAGAGTTACGGCCTTGCGAAAATATTGTCCGGCGTTTACATAGTCCTCAAGCTGGAAATAGACAAGCCCGAGGTTATATACGATCTCCTTATTGTTCGGATCCATTTTTATTGCCTTCTGGAATTCAACAAAAGCAAGCTGCAACTTACCTTCATTAAGATACGCTATACCCATTTTGTTATGGTAAATAGCTTCCTTTGGCTGCGCTACCTCGGCGGGCGGGACGCAGCCGCCACTCCAGAGCACTCCCGCCAGGAGCACAGCAAATACGCTTTTATTCATGATTCTTCTTATCTGGCACCGCATTCTTTCTTTCATATTTTCAGTTTAAAGCATTTCAGTTTTATTGTCCACATGACAATGCAGGGGCCTCCTACGCCTGACTCATACTACTCAGTTCTTGTAATAATTCTTCCACTGCATTCATCGATTCCTGCGACTCCATGCCCGTTGTACTGAATTCGAATCCGTTCTGCTGAACCAGTAATCGACTGCCTTTGGGCGAATTCTTCTGCATATCGAAAAGTGCCTTGAGTACCCTTTCGGCAAAGCCTTCTGGGAATTGATAGTGCCTGCCGCTTTCATCCTTTCCGATGGTGAAGCGATAATAGCTGTCGATAGCAATCACCGTGCCGATGAAAAGCTGCTTTGCGAGTATCTTAATCCTAATCACATGGATAAGGTTCTGAACCTCATCAGGCATCCTGCCGAAGCGGTCGGCAATTTCCACGCTGAAATCGTCAAGCGCGCCGAGAGATTTAATCGAAGTGAAGCGCTTATAAATGCCCAGCCTGAGCGTCATATCGGATATATACCCCTCAGGTATAACAGCAGCCAGGCGGAGCTTGATCTGCGGTTGGATCTCCTCTGCTATCTCTTCGCCCTTGAGTTCCGCGACGGCCTTTTCAAGTATCTCCATATACATGTCGAAACCGACCTTGCAAATATGGCCCGACTGTTCCCCTCCAAGAAGATTACCGGCGCCACGTATCTCGAGGTCCTTCAGGGCGAGCCTGAAGCCGGCTCCCAGATAGCTCATCTCCTGGATCGCCTGAAGCCTCTTTTTCGCGTCATCGGTGAGTGTATCCTCTCCTGGTATCAGAAAATACGCATAGGCCTGAATGTTGCCTCGCCCTACTCTGCCCCTCAGTTGATAGAGATCAGACAGGCCGAAGGTGTCGGCCCGCTCGATGATGATCGTGTTTGCCGTAGGGATATCGAGGCCGGAACCGATGATGGCCGTCGATACCAGCACATCAATCTGCCTGTTGAGAAATGCGAGCATGATCTTTTCGAGCTGGTGCTCGGCCATCTGCCCGTGGGCATGGGAAATCCGCGCCTCCGGGACCAGCTTTTTCACGTATGACACCACCTTTTCAATGTCCCTTATCCTGTTGTGCACAAAGAAGACCTGCCCTTCGCGCTTCAGCTCCCTGTCGATTGCCTCTCTGATGGTCTTGTCATTATGACGGGTGACAACGCTCCGCACCGCAAGCCTTTCTTCGGGAGGCGTCTCAATAGTTGACATTTCGCGTATCCCCGAAAGCGACATGTGGAGGGTCCTCGGAATAGGAGTGGCAGTAAGAGTGATTACATCGACCCCCTTTTTAAGCTCCTTCAGACGCTCCTTCTGGGCCACTCCGAAGCGATGCTCCTCATCGATAATGAGAAGTCCCAGGTCCTGGAAATGCACCATTTTGTTGAGCAACATATGGGTGCCAATAATGATGTCAATCTCACCCTTTGACAAGGCCGCGGTGCTCTTCTTCACCTCTGCCGGATCCTTGAACCGGCTCAGATAATCGATCTTCACCGGGAAAGCTGCAAACCTCGATCTGAACGTGCGGTAATGCTGCTCTGCGAGCAGAGTTGTGGGCACCAGGACAGCTACCTGCTTGCCATCATAGACCGCCCTGAACGCTGCTTTTATCGCCACTTCGGTCTTGCCGTAGCCGACGTCGCCGCAGATGAGCATGTCCATCGGCCGGTCGGATTGCATATGCTTCTTGATCTCATCAACAGCCTTTATCTGATCCTCAGTCTCCTCATAGGGGAAGAAGTCGTCGAATTCCACATGAAGTGACGTATCCTCACTGAAGACATATCCCCGCGATACCTTTCTTTGCGCATAGAGCTTAAGCAGTTTCTCAGCCATCTCCCTGACGCTTTTTTTCACCTTCTGCTTTGTCGTCTGCCATCGCTTTCCGCCGATCCGGTCCAGGACAGGGACATGGTGCTCGCCCGCACTGTATTTCTTTAGCTTGTCGATGCCCTGAAAAGGCAGGTAGAGCCTGTCTCCGTTAGCATATTCGAGAGTGATGATGTCTTCCTCGTAATCCTCTATTTTCTCTCGCTGGAGGCCGATGAACTTTCCGATTCCATGGTCCCTATGGACGACGAAATCTCCAGGCTTGAGATCGTCAATAGTCAGCAGAAGCCTTGAAACCCTGGATTTCCGCATCGGCCTGTATGCAGGCTGCTCCCCAAAGATCTCCCTGCCGGAAAGCAGCAGCAACTCCGGAAGGTGCAGACCCCCCGAGAGCGTTCCCTGAGTGAGGCACAAGACACCTTCATACGAACACACAAACCTGCTGTCGATAAAAGGTGCAACAAGACCTATTCCAGAGAGGATGTCCCTAAGCCTGTCAATCTGGGCTATCGACGCCAGCACTATGACGATTTTCTTGTCTATTTGGGACAGAGCTTCCGCAATATCCTCTACAGACCGTCTTTCTTCAGGTAGAATGCCGAGGCCAGCCACCGGCATGGCATCCGAATCGATACCTTCACCGGCTATAGCGTAGTGGGAAAAAACCGTAACCCCTCCTTCGCCTCCCTTTACTCCGAGTCGAGGTTGTGTGGGCATATCCTCTGCGTTCAGCCCAGGCGCGATCTTTCCGTTTACGAAGACTGCAGCGGCGGGCATCACCTTAATCAGTGAACAATTTAAATCGACTCCGCCCTCCTGCTGTTCTGGCAAGGTTTCAACAGCCGGATAAATCATCAATTCCTTTATTCTTTCTACCGACCGCTGTGATTCGATATCGAATGTCCTGATCAACTCTATTTCGTCGCCAAAGAATTCAACCCTAACCGGCAGGTCTTCGGTCACAGGATAGATATCGAAGAGCCAGCCCCTCTCGGCATATTCCCCCTTCTCCATAACGATATTCACTTTCCTGTAACCGAGGTCATCGAGCATCATCTCCATCAACTCCCTGTCGATAGACAATCCTTTGGAGATTTCGAAGGCTTCTTTCTCAAGAAGCCCCGTATTAAGGGCCGCAACAGAGGTAACAATGCGCTTCACTTCGCCGGAGAAAAGTTTATTGATTATCCGGGCTCTGTCGCCGATAAGTTCCGGAGAAGAGGGAGGAGGGAAATAATAGCAATCCGCCTGCTTCTTACCACACACAGCTGCAAGATACTTAAGATCATGACAAAGTAATTCCGCGTGTTCAGGCGTGTCTTCGATGACTAATAAATGGCCATCGCGATGCAGCAGAAGTGCCGCGAGGTGAGGCACTTTAACGTTGTAAATACGCCTCTCAGTAGCATCATCAAGCCGCCTAAAGACCTCAGCGGCATGTTTTGCGAGCAGTTGCTGCAGGGTATTGTTGTGATTGTTGGAAGGAAGCATCGTCTTTTATTATAAATAATGCAGAGCGCATGACCCCCCTTCCATCCTCGCCTTATATAAGGGCATGATAGGCCGGATCAACAACCTAACACTTGATGGCTCGTTCCTTGCCGTACGGGGAGAGCGTTCTCAACTCTTTAAGCATGGGGGGCATGATCTCTATGACTTTGTCAATCTCTTCTTCAGTGTTATAGCGGCTTAAAGAAAACCTTACGGAGCCGTGGATAGCGGTATACGGAATCCCCATCGCCCGCAGCACATGGCTCGGCTCAAGCGCGCCTGAGGTGCAGGCAGAGCCGGACGAAGCGCATATGCCGTATTCATCGATTCTGAGTAATATGGCTTCTCCCTCGACATATTCAAAGCTGATGTTGCTGGTATTGGGAAGCCGGTGGACGGGGTCGCCATTAACGCGGGGGTTAGGGCATTTCTCGATGAGAGCCTTTTCGAGCCTGTCCCTCAATCGCGCCACATAAACCGCATCTTTCTCAAGGTGTTCGAGGGCGAGCTCACAGGCCTTACCGAACGCGATAATACTCGGTACATTCTCAGTGCCGGCCCTTCTGCCGTGTTCTTGGTGTCCACCGATGATGTAAGGATAAAAGCGAGTGCCCTTTCGGACATACAATGCACCGATGCCTTTCGGTGCATGAAGTTTATGGCCGGAGATGGAGAGCATATCGACAGGAAGACTCTTCACATTTATCGGAATCTTACCAGCCGTCTGGACGGCGTCGGTATGGAAAAGAATATTTCTCTCCTTCAGTATCGCGCCAATCTCATCTATTGGGAATATTACGCCAGTTTCATTATTGGCATGCATGACCGAAACAATCACCGTATCATCATCGAGCGCCTTCAGAAAATAATCCATGTCGAAGCGTCCCTGATTGTCTACCGGCACAAACGAAACACGGTAGCCCTTGCGCGCCAGATACTTTGCAAAATTGAGGACTGCGGGATGCTCAACCCTTGTGGTGATGATATGTTTCTTTCGGGGAAACGACTCAGCGGCGCTCATAATGGCCGTGTTGTCACTTTCGGTACCGCAACTGGTGAAGATGATCTCTTCAGGTTCAGCACCGATCAGTGCGGCAACCCTGGCCCGCGCCTCTTCGACATTCCGGTGGAGCCGGCCTCCGAAGGTATGCATACTCGAAGGATTGCCGTACAACTCATGGATGTAGGGAAGCAAGGCTTCGGCAACCTCGGGGGCCACTGCAGTGGTCGCATTATTATCGAGATAG
>Ga0209048_10005809_pt1 | contig 11622 bp, 14 predicted proteins | sample FrelakmetCRP12CR_FD_187146 | JGI IMG/M metagenome (GOLD analysis project Ga0209048, IMG submission 187146) | Freshwater lake sediment microbial communities from the University of Notre Dame, USA, for methane emissions studies - CRP12 CR (SPAdes)... | ecosystem: Environmental > Aquatic >... | reverse complement strand
CTCTATCCCTAGCCATTTGTTCCCATTCCGAGACTCTGGAACGTCTATACGCGTAGCTGTATGTAACCATGATGTGTGTTATAACGACATCGTTAAAATGAATATGTCTCTGAAGATGATGTCTTTGCTCCTGATTATCTTTTTCCATTTCTTACATATGAATTTTTTCTTTATCTAAAAATGTCTTTATTTTTGGAACTTGATTCAACATTTAGAAACAGACAATTGTGGCCACTACCAGGTGAATTTGAAGTACTATTATCTCAAACTGGGCGAAACACGCAAGACAACATGATAGATCCTACATGTGTTACACTCCCAACAAATGTTTGGACTGGTTCGTATTTCAACGTCAATAATCTTGGTGGTTCTGGAATACAAGGAACAGTCGTTGGTAGTTGTTGTGCGCCAATTATTACACTGGCACCAGTTGGAGCAGCAGTGTTTGAAGTTCGAGAAGATTATTATAAAAGGGCAGTTGTACAAAACATGACCCAACCTACTCAGGTCTCAACGGTGACTCAGTCAAAGAGCCTCGGAGGTGGGAAGATGCAGATCATGATAAGCAGTCAACGTTTTCTTTTCAATACCGGAGACACTTTTGTGATCACCGATTCTACGGATTTTGCGGACCCCAATAACTCGTATCTTTTCACTCCTTGTTCTACCAATTCGTGTGTTAATCAAGTCTTGTACAATGAAACAGTCAATCAGTCTCGACCCATCTCGTACGATAATGGTACAGGATTGTTACAAATAAATGGATCCACCACTGGATGGACCAAGACAGACAATTTTTCATTGAGACCTGCTCCTCCAAACTATGTGTGTACATCTGGTGTTGGTTCAACGACGAACCAGATTGTATTAACAGGAACTGCAGCGGCATCCAGTACGAATTTTCAAAACTGGTTTATACGAATTCCTAAGAATTTATATGGAAACACTGAAAGTTTGCCACAAGGATTGTCCAGACGAATTGTTAACTATGATAATGTTACAAAAACGATTACTGTTAATCCCCCACTTCCAGCTTCACCAGTAGGATTGCAAGTTCAGTTGATGCAAGCCGGATACGACAATGCGGTTCCTTTTAACACGAGAATTACAGTGTCTGGAGAAATCCCTACATACACAGTTCGTCTTGTGAGTCTGACCATTCCAAACATCGAGTTGGCAGTCGGATCTGGAGGGAAACCAGCTTTCTCAAATTTCTTCTACGTTGAATTGTCAAATCCAGATGTGCCACAAGCACAGTTTTATAACATATTCTCAAACAACCCCTATTCCACACGTGCTCTCTTTCGCGTAACAGTAAAGGATATAGAAAATCCAAACATTATTAAATTTGTACCTTTAGAAGGTGATATGGCACAAACAATCCGCATCCGCCTTGATTCAAACATGAGAATGCGCGTTTCTATCCCAAGCACTGGACAAACTTTTAGAACTATTATATCTGACACCCAATCACCAGACACTCCAAACCCAGCAATTCAAATATGTGGTCTCTTTGAGTTTATACCAATTTAAAATAAAATGTTCAAGATTTATGACAATTGTGTCATAAATTACAACTTTGTTGGTTACGTGATTCCGAGTTAGAGAAATGTGTGGGGTGTAAAAATGTCTGAAAACGAGAAGAATATCGCGGAAGAATACTTCTATGTGAAATCTGACGCAGACCATTATGATCTCGCTGATGAATTTGGTGGAGTGTACTTAAAATCCGAAAAACTTTGGAGATTTAAAAAAAATCAGGAACAAGAAGTTACCGAGTTTCTTCGATGCTCTTCAAGTGAGAGTGATGAAGCTTACAACGATGCAGAAATTAAAGACGGCGACCCGACCCTTCAGGCCGCCCGCGAAGCGGGTACTAAGGCCGCCCGCGAAGCGGGTACTACCAAGAAAAAATTGAGAAACAGACTTCATAGAGCTAACTCATTTAATGCATCCGACGAATCAAACAGTAGTTGTGACAGTTTTGACGACTCTTATCGCCGACATCGAAAGCCTAAAGCTTCAATCACAAAAGAACGCAATCGTATAAATGCGTTAAAAGAAAAGAATGAAAAGTAGTTTGAAAAACCGAAAACGTTTATTTACATACGTGTCATGAAAATCAAAATCAAAATTTAAACATTTAAAATAACATTTTCAACATTAACATCTATAGGTTTCAAGATTGAAACATCCTTGTCCATGATTGAATTTACTTTATGTCGCGAAGCGGTAGGGTTAAACAATATTCCAACAAATTTCGTATATTCGTCTATATCGTCGGGTCCAGAAGTAAGTGAACTTCCATTAAAAATTCGTGAAGGGATTAGGACTTCAAACACTTTTTCAATCGATTTTTTATTTTTAAACAAAACATAAGATGGTTTGTAACCTTCTACTTCTTCATAAAATAAGTCTAGATTACCTTCACAACTGTTGTCATACATTTCTTTCAAGTCTACATTTTCATCATACATTAATATTGAATTATTCTCACAATCATCCTCACAATTAAAAATTAAAATTTTATATGGGATATTACAGTTTAATAAAAACTTGTTTATGTTAAGGTTGCAAAAAGGCCAAAAAGTAAGTAAAACATTTTGATGGTTCTCTATAACTTTAATAATAGAATCAATGATCAATTCACCGTACGTTAATATGGTATCAGGATTCATTGTAGCATTATTTTTAGGCTTACTTGTATATTTAAGAATATCAATTAACGGGTTGTCAACTAGTTCTAATGGTCCTATTAAATAGTAAACTTGATCAACATCGATTTGAAATTCGACTTCCATTTCTGAACCATAAGAACATAAAACTGTTGGGATGTCACTTTTTGACTTTATTACACGCAAGTTATAGTCGTTGTCAGTTGTCGAAATATATATCTGGCCGAGGATAACTAGATATTTTGGGTCTTTATCCACAATACTTAAACAACCAAAGTTATTTTTTAAAATATTGTTATACTGTAATAATTCCATGTTTATTTATATTATAATCAATATAGAAGAGGATTTTCAACTTTTTTAAGAAATATCGAAAAATTTTACGACACTTGTCGTAAAATAAATAAAAAATTCTCCGTTGACTTACTTTTGACATTCTTTATAAAATTGGAGAGCTTTTGGACTTGCTTTAAAAGATTTCACAGTTGCATTTAAGAGTTGCAGATTTTTAACATCTTTAACACGCGATAACGCAACATATGCTTGCCCATACTCAAACACCCTGAGCAAGTCAATAATTGCACTGTCAAGGGTCATCCCTTGACTTTTATGTGATGTCACAGCATACGCGAGTTTCAAAGGAATTTGATATATTGTAGCAATCAACGTCATTTTTCCATTTATGTATTCAGTTACTTCATATCCATGATATGACACAACTAGTTCTATACCGTTTCTAAATCTAACGACTGGATCATCTTTCTGAAATCTTGTTACTACTCCTCTACTGCCATTCACTATATTTGTTTCGGGTATGTTGACTAGATGTAGAACTTGTGCGCCAACAGCTAGCTCGAGTTTTGGTTGAGCGTTACATAATCTTCCAATATCTGCAAATAAATCTCTGTGTGTCGACTGGTTATAGATCTTCGTATAACAGATATCCATTTCATATTCCAATATTTGAGAATTGAGTTTTAATAATTCATATGAGTTTATAACACCCACATCATCATTACAACATAATATTTTGGTTGGTTGTATCTCATCATCGTTAGCTTCATACCCATTTACGATATACTTCAATTGCTCTTCTGTTAATTTTCCGATTCTTGCACTGTTAAGACATGTTTGAAATATTTCATCGGACTGTCTTAGAATTTTTGTGAGTTCGAAGATTTTAAACTCACACTCCCGCCAAGCTTCAGACAAAAAACAAAATTCTCCATTAATAACAGGTAGTTGAAGAAAATCACCACATAACAACAACCGAATACCACCGAATGGGTTGTCGTTTCTTCGGATATTTTTACCAATATAATTTAATTTATCGAAGAGATCTTCAGATAACATACTTACTTCATCAATGATCAACACATCAATGTCTCGCCAGTTCTGTGCTCGTTTTGATCTCAACACCTTTTTTAGTAGTTCCTCCTTCGGTTCTTTTCCAAGTCCAATACCAGAAAACGAATGCAGTGTTCTTCCGTTAATCAACACTGCCGCTGTTCCGGTTAATGCTGTTACTCCTATATTCGCATCTAAATTTGTCATAACATATTGGATTAGCGTTGTTTTACCTGTTCCTCCGGGTCCTGTAATAAATACATTAAGACCGTCCTGAATGGCCAAATATATAAGTTTCTGTTCATCTGTGAGCTCAATTTTGTATGACATTTATTTATACTATAATGTATGTACATTCATAATTTCAACTTTTGAAAAAAATAATTAATTATGTTATAATTGTTTTGTAAAATGTATTTGATTGCACACGAAACATCTCCTTCTAATCTTTTACAGATTTTAAAATCTGGAGTATTATTTAAGGGATCAGAAGTTCAAAAAAGAAACATATCTTTTGGACAAGGATCGGCTAAAAGGCGTCTCACTGAAGATCCGGAAGTGTCATTAACGGATAAAAACTTTGGTGATAAATTCGATGAAGTAGACGGTGTATATTTTCGCATATTTAAAGTGACAGATAAAATACAAACATGTTTTGGCGAATGCCTAATGGTTTTCGATAAGGATATATTAACAAGTGCAAGGTTTGTTATAAATACCGAAGAGAATTTTGGATTTCAACTTGCTCCTAACGGCCAGGAAGGGGAGAGCCAATTTTCTGGGGAAATCGGTATGACCATTACAGAGATTGAAGATCTTCCAAGATTAGAGCATTATCATTTTAATCCACATTCATCTGAATTGTTAATTCGCGACAACGTAAATATCAAACCATACATCAAAACAGTGTTTGTAAAAAAACAGAATCAAACCGAAGAGTTAATTGATGTCTGTCGTCAACTAAAAATCCAAATTTTTACTTTGTAGTAAATTAATATTTTTTTAAACAAAAATGGATTTACTTCACCCAATCGCATATTTAGAACGTATTGATTTCACTGAGAACGGAAGTCTTGCGGGTCCCGCTGGAAACAAACCAGTCTTTATAATGATACAAGGATCATACTGCGGCGCATGCACATCTGCAAAACCGGTATTTCAACAACTTGCAAACGAAGGTCTTATATCATGTATGACAATCCAGGTTGACGGAGAACGAGAAGGAGAAAAAGAGCTGCAGGCTGTTTTGAACAATATTTATCCAAATCTATCTACAATCCCAAATTACATTTTATATGTAGATAAAAATCGGAAAATCCCATACACTGGGCGATCAAACGATATCAACGAAATGAGACAATTTATCAAAGGTCACATCTAATAATTTTTTATTTTATGACATATGTCATAAAACATAGGGACGATGACTATCAATCAAAAATCGCGTAAGTGTGTTATGCTGTATCACTTTTAAAAAAATGAAAATAATAAGTTTTGATATTGGTGAAAAAAATTTTGCTTATTGTATCGGAACAATTATTGATGTGGCGTCAGTTGACATTGTTCAGGTACACCATTATGACTTAATTAAAAAAAAACGTCAGACAATTGTAGATTCTTGTGAATTAATTTCTTCAATACTTTTGAATGATACTGAGATAAAAACATGTGACACCGTTCTTATTGAACAACAAATGCGTGGAAATTTACGTGCACAGAGGATATCCCAACATGTTTGGACTTTCTTTCACACTATAAAGGAACTTACAAAAAAAGATATTAGAATTGTTTTTGTTCCTGCTCATCTAAAGACTCAGAAATTTATTGGAGCAAATACTCTTAATCCAAAACAAAGAAAAACTTGGTCTATTCAACAAGTGATAGGTGAGAATTCAGTTCTGTTTGGACATGATGAAATAAAAAGCAAGATTCGTGATTTGAATAAAAAAGACGATGTGTGCGACACAATTTTACAACTTCTTGCATATTTTAAAATGCCTTGTGACTCGTTACCGCGTTGTGACTCGTTACCGCGTTCGGCGGCGGATAGCGAGGTTGTAAATAACGATCATCTTTGACCTAACGCTTCGGGAAAGATTTTATGAGAAACCTCATAAAATATTCGTAATCGAAATTATTCTATTTTTACAATCGATATTATGGCGTCTCCTTCTTCGATTTGGATTGGATCTAAATTTACACCTACAGCTTGGTCTAATCTTACTTCAATGGTTGTGGGTACGAGTCCATTAAATGTAGCTACTACAAATCCAACCGGACCCCCAGCTGTGGCTCCAGGTGTGTAAGAATACCATGACGGTGATCCAAATCCTGCATTTATCGTCACGTTATGGAGTTTGAACGAAATAGGGCTTGAGAACGTTGCTGATTTGAATATTCTAGTAAAAAATGCCTCAATTTGATATCTACCTGGGGCTAGAACAAACGTACTGAACGTAGGATGGGTAATATCAGTTCCACCAAGAAATAGTGTGTTTGGGTAATCAACAGGCGTGCCAGTAGAATTAAACACTTGGGTAGTCAAACTTACAGCATTAATTTGCGAGTTTATTATAAATCCTGTTGGGCCTGTTTCCCCTGTTGGGCCTGTTGAACCGGTAGGCCCGGTAGGTCCTGTTACGATTGTACCGATTGGTCCTGTTAATCCGGGACCTGTAGAACCGGTATCTCCCGTGTACCCCGTAGCGCCCGTAATTCCTGGACCTGTTGGGCCTGTTGGGCCTGTCGGTCCTGTTGGGCCTGTTTCACCTGTTGGGCCTGTAGGTCCTGTTGGGCCTGTTTCACCTGTTGGGCCTGTTGGGCCTGTCGGGCCTGTTGGGCCTGTTTCACCTGTCGGTCCTGTGTAACCTGTTGGTCCTGTGTAACCTGTGTAACCTGTCGGTCCTGTGTAACCTGTCGGTCCTGTGTAACCTGTTGGTCCTATAGGACCTATAGGACCTATAGGACCTATAGGACCTATAGGTCCTAGACCTGTTGGACCTGTGTAACCTGTAGGGCCTGTGTCACCTGTAGGGCCTGTAGGGCCTGTAGGGCCTGTTGGACCTGTCGGTCCTGTTGGGCCTGTAGGGGTGTAACCGGTGGGTCCTGTGTAACCTGTGTAACCTGTTGGACCTGTTGAACCTGTAGTGCCTGTCGGTCCTGTTGGGCCTGTTGGGCCTGTTTCACCTGTTGGGCCCGTAGGGCCTGTTAGGCCTGTGTAACCTGTAGGTCCTGTAGGTCCTGTTGGGCCTGTTTCGCCTGTTGGACCCGTAGGTCCCGTAGGGCCTGTCGGGCCTGTTGGACCTGTTTCACCTGTTGGACCCGTAGGTCCTGTTGGGCCTGTAGGTCCTGTGTAACCTGTAGGTCCTGTTGGACCCGTTGGACCTGTCGTACCACCAACCACAGGTTTATATTTGAATTGATTTAAATTACTATCAAAAACTAACGAGTCTCCTTCTTGCGGGAACCCAGATTCAATAGGCGTCTTATTTATTAACAAAGACTGCTGAGGAATAAGACTTCGATTTGTAAAGTTCAGATTACTCATTTTTTATTCTCTATATTATTTTCACAATTGAAAGGTCTGCGTCAAATTGAGATACTTGTATAGTGTTTGAAGGACCAATGTTTTCTGCTTCAAATAATATTACTTGTATTGTAGTTACAGAGCTAATAGTTAGAATGTCTGAAGCAAGACCGGCTGGTCCTCCAACAAGAATAGTTGGAGGAAACGCGAAAAATGATGGGGTTCCTATAATTTGTGAATCCGACACATTTCGAATTGCAAAAGATACAAAAAATGGATCTGTAGCAGCAGTCTTTGTAATCTTTGAAAACCATGCTTCTATGTTATATGTCCCTGGTTGTAAACGAAAGGTTGAATTATTGAGTTGTTCAATCGCGGTACCTGTGGAAAACCTGACAACACCAAAATTCACTGGTGTGTTCACAGCAGTGAAGGTTTGAGTATTCTTGATATTTCTAAATTGAGGATATATACCTGTTGGGCCTGTTTCCCCTGTTGGGCCTGTTGGGCCTGTAGGTCCTGTAGGTCCTGTTGGGCCTGTAGGTCCTGTTGGGCCTGTAGGTCCTGTTGGGCCTGTAGGTCCTGTTGGGCCCGTAGGGCCTGTCGGACCCGTAGGGCCTGTTGGGCCTGTTTCCCCTGTTGGGCCTGTTGGACCTGTTGGGCCTGTTGGGCCTGTTGGGCCTGTTGGGCCTATTGGGCCATTCATCCCTTGTGGCCCTGTAAGAGCCGGAGAACCTGTAGCATATTCAAATATATTCTTCCCACTATTAAACACTAGTAATTCGTTGTTAGTTGGTGACCCTGACTGCAGAGAAACGTTATTGATTAAAAAGGCATTTTGCGGATAATTACTCATATTTTTAAATCATTTAGAAAATACTAGATCGGTTTTTGACGTTCTTTGAGATCCGCCAGGTCGCTTTCTCTAGATTTTTGCATTTCTAATGCCATAGATGTTATATCTCTTTTCCGGGGAGGGCTATTACTATGGATATTACTATCATTAGTCTCAATTGTTGGTTCATTTACAGGATCATCGACCAAACTTGGTGAAGAGTCGAAAGTTATCTTTGTTTTGCCACCATTTTTAATATTTTCTGAAGTAACTGGTGATTCTACTCTCAATGTAGACAAAATCTGCGTGATCCAAGAATAAATATATTGATTTTCGAGTTTTTGTCTTTCTCCGTTGTAATACTCAATTAAAAGTGTGGGTACAAAATGAATTTGATGTTTGATACAATATGACTTGGCTTCGTCGCTATCAACATTGAACATTGTTAATCCAATCATCGTTGGTAAATCCAACGGGAGATTCTTTATATGTTCGACAAGATCTATTGATGCTTGTGAGAAGTTTGAATACACTAAAACGCAAAGTTTTCTGTCCATTTTTTTTGTAATCTTAAAGGTTATAAGTTAAAAATGAATTACAACGTACACAATGAAGATGGAGACGAAGCATTACATAACGCATTATCCCATGCTCCGTTTGATAAAGATGTGTAATCGAAACGTACAGGTCTTCCACCGTTGAAAGCTTTACCGCATGCCATTTGAGCTAGATCTGAATTTGTTACTCCCTGGCACAATGCTTGCATGTATGGATCTGAAGTGAACATATATGGTCCTCCTGCACATCTTTTAGAAACACACGGTGAAAACAATTGTGTGTTATATCCTCCTCCAAGTTTAGCATATGCTGAATGAGAGCGGCGGTCAGATCTTAATTCATCTCGAGATATTGAACCAAACTCTTCTTTCTGATACATCCAAATATATCCAAAAATAACAATAAGTAAGATGATAAATATCAACATTCCGTTTTGTTCCATTTTTCTAAAGAAATGACTTTATTTTTAATGGTTCTGTGATTTCCTACCGCTTCGCGGCACGGCGCTAAGGAAAAAATATAGGAAAAATATAGGAAAAATATTCAGAGTGTAAAAGAGAATGCCAACTTATTTAAATCGTGGTGAGTATATGCAGATGAGTAATTTAATTCCTAACAACGCACCCTTCGGGCCGCCCGCTTCGCGGGTCGGTAACGAGTCACAACGCGGTAACGAGTCACAAGGATTTAGCAGCTTCGGCAATGACCAAATGTCATGTTTGCAAATTTTGAATCACATCCAAAACTGTCCAATATGTCATCATGTTTTCTCTCCTCACAAGGATGTTACGAAGAAAATGTATGGAAGTGTTGGAAACAATATTTTTCCAACAAATACTGATATGTTGAAAATCGAAGTGTCTCCCATAGCACTTTTCACAATTGTGTCATTAATTATTATTCTAATCTTATTATTGATCAGTAGAAAATAATAGTTTTGATTTAGAACATCTATAATGAGATAAAATGAATAATATTGAAACTTCTCATTATACAACACTTGTGCTTTCTGGGAACGCGACAAACGCTATAGTTACGCTGGGTGCACTTCAGTTCTTATATGATAACAATCTGTTAAGTAGTATACAAAAATATATAGGTACTTCATCTGGAGCAATTCTATCATTGTTGTTAATCATTGGGTATACTCCTTTAGAAATTAAAACATTTCTATGTACTGAAAAACCTCTACGAAGTTTATCCCAAATGGTCAACATTTCCAATTTACTTTTACTTGGAAAACCTGTAACATGCTTTGAACCAATCAAGAATTCAATTGAAACTCTGATCTTAGACAAACTTGGAGATATCCCTACGATGAGGACGTTACAAGATAAATTCCACAAAAATCTTATTGTAACAACGTATAATTTGTCTGACAATCGAAGAGAATACATATCTTCAGAATCACACCCTAATCTTTCAGTTCTACATGCCATAAGAATGAGCAGTTCGTATCCTTTAATGTTTGAACCATATAATTATGAACAAAAACTGTATCTCGATGGAGGGATCGTAGACAATTTTCCAATTGAATCTTTTCAAGAGCCTGGTGAGAAAAGACTGGGAATTATCACTATGAGCCGTATTAAAAAAATAGAAGGAACTTCAAACAATCTTGACTTCTTTTGGAATCTCTTCCAAGTGTTTATTCAAACAATCACAAATGATAAAATTGATAGAGCTACGAATTGTGATGTGATTAAGTTAAATATTGACTCTTTGTTTTTTAATTTTGAAACGACGAATACAGAGATTATTGAAATATTTGATACTGGTTACGATGAATGTAAAAAGATTTTCAAAGAAAAATTCTGTTGTTGACAAAATAGATTTAGAGACGAACACGTTATCAAAAAATGCCATTCAAAGAGCCCGAAGAAATTCAAATTAGAGAACTAAATATCGATTCAATACGTCCAAATCTGGATAGTATGAAGACAACATTGGGAGGTTCAAAAATAGCTATAATTGGGAAACCAGGATCTGGAAAGTCAGTGTTGATTAAAAATCTTTTGTATGCTAAAAAACATCTGTTTCCAATTGGAATGGTTGTTTCTGGATCCGAAGACAGTAATCATTTTTATTCTAGAATTTTTCCCGACCTTTTTATTTACGATAAATACAGAAAAGATGTAATTGAGAATTTTATCGATCGACAGAAAGTTGCAATGAGATATTTGCCAAATGCATGGGCTGTTCTCGTGATGGATGACTGCATGGATGATGTCAAGATATTCAATGATCCATTGTGGGTAGGTTTATTCAAGAACTCTAGGCATTGGAACATGTTATCAATTTTTGCAAATCAATATGTTTTTGATTTCAAACCAGTTATTCGAACAAATATTGATGGAGTATTTATTTTCAGAGAACCTAATCATGCAAATCGAGAGAAAATATGGACAAATTTTGCCAGTATTATTCCCAAACCTGTTTTTTATAAAATGATGGACGATCTCACAACAGATTTTACATGTATTTACATAAACAATCAAGAACAAAGTAATACTTGGACAGACTGTGTGTTTTATTTCAAAGCACAACAAGTCCCAGATTTCCAGTTTGGGTCTGAAGATTATATTAATTTTGCGAGAACTAGACAGATAGACGAAGAATAAAAAATCGTTTTGAAAATAATTTATTTAAAAAATCTAAAAAAAATAATTGCAAAAGTTTTA
>Ga0209048_10005808_pt1 | contig 11624 bp, 18 predicted proteins | sample FrelakmetCRP12CR_FD_187146 | JGI IMG/M metagenome (GOLD analysis project Ga0209048, IMG submission 187146) | Freshwater lake sediment microbial communities from the University of Notre Dame, USA, for methane emissions studies - CRP12 CR (SPAdes)... | ecosystem: Environmental > Aquatic >... | reverse complement strand
TCGAACTGTCGTATCTTTAGACGTGGATCGAATCTATGAAAATGGAGGCGGCATCCATTGTGTGACGCAACAACAGCCCGCGGTCTAGACGGACTTTGAGCGTTCAACCGACGGGCTCAATTGATTTGCCAATGATTTGCGGAATGGCCGGTTCGGAGCGGAGAATCGGTTTCTGACCGGCCATCTTCGGTCATTCGACTGCTTAATTTCCCTGCCCTAAAGGGGTCGTTCGACCCGGACGGCAACGGATGCTCCCTAAACTTTGATAAACGCGGGGCGCATCTGCCAACATAATGTGGATATAGGGGAGTTGACGTGGATAAAGGCGGCGGCGATGAGCAGGCGATTGCTGCCAGAACGGACAAGCCGGACGTATTCATCAGCTATGCCTCGCAAGATGCTGCCGTAGCCACTACCATCGTCGAGGCCCTCGAGAGCAGTGGGGTTGCGTGCTGGATCGCCCCTCGGGACGTGACACCCGGTGCCTTCTATGCTGATGAGATCGTTCATGCCATCGATGCGGCCAAGGCAGTCGTGCTCATCCTGTCCAAGAATGCCGCCGATTCTCAGCACGTCCTGAGGGAAGTGGAGCATGCGGCCTCGAAGCGCCACCCGGTGGTCTCGCTCAGGTTGGATCAGGCTCCGTTGCCCGCGGGCCTGGGGTACTTCCTGAACACCTCCCAATGGCTGGACGCGAGCGGAGGGGAGATCGCCCGATCGATACCGAAGTTCATTGCCGCCGTACGGGTTGCCATACAGGCGCCCGTAGTGATGCCGGGGGTCGCTCCGACGCCGTCAGCTCCCACGCCGTCATCGTCCGCATGGTCATCGAAGCGCACCGCGATCATGGTAGCGTCCCTAATCGGCTTGGCCATTGCCGGGTTCGCAGTCGATCACCTATGGGTATGGAACCGAGGGGCCGCACCGACTCCGGTGCCGACTGCAGCGGTACCGGCACCTGCGCCCGCCCCGGCAGCGCCAACAATCCCAGAAAAGTCAGTCGCGGTCCTGGCATTCGTCGACATGAGCGCGAAAAAGGATCAGGAGTATTTCGCAGACGGCCTGTCCGAGGAGCTTATCGACCACCTTGCGCACACCCCTGATCTGAAGGTGATTGCGAGAACGTCTTCATTCCAGTTCAAGGGCCGCAATGACGACATGCGCACGATTGGCCAACGCCTTGGGGTGGCCAACCTGCTGGAGGGAAGCGTTCGCACGTCGGGAAAAACTGTCCGCGTGACGGCGCAGTTGATCAAGGTATCCGATGGCTCGCATCTGTGGTCCGAAACGTATGATCGTGACATTGGCGACATCTTCAAAGTGCAGGATGCAATTGCCGCGGCGGTCGTCACTGCACTACAGGTGACCTTGGCGGCATCCACCGCGCGTGATCGACCTGTAGACACAGAGGCTTACAAAGCCGTATTGCGCGGCCGCTATTTCAATCGGCTGGCAACAAACGAGGATTCAGAGAGGGCCATCGCGGCGTTCCGGGAGGCAATCAAGCTTGATCCCGAATACGCAATCGCGTTCGTTGAACTGGCGATAACGTACGATAGTCGTGCATTCAACAGCTGGATGCCGATCGCGGAAGCGTATGCAGAAGCACACTCCGCCATTGATCGCAGCCTGAAGATCGACCCGAAGCTGGCGATCGCTCACCGAGCACTCGGGTGGATAGAGCGCGATTTTAAATATGACTTTGTCGCGGCGCGGATCGAACAACAGCGCGCAGACCAACTTGATCCGGCGGACCCGATGGTAATGCGTGATGCCAGCTATTACGCATTTATTGCCGGTCACCTAGACGAGGCGATCCGCGGGTCTCGGCAGCTGGCGGAACGCGATCCGCTCGATGCGGATGCATGGTCAGCCCTCTCGGTGCAACTCAACCGCGCCAACCGACTGCCGGAAGCGGAAGCCGCCGCCCGCACCGTATTGGAGCTGAATCCGCACGGCGTATTCGCGCATGGCATGCTCGCGTTTGTCCTTTTGTATGAACACAATCCAGATGCAGCATTGGCAGTAGCGCGTCAGGAGACGGATGAGTTGGTCCGTTCTCAAGTCCTAATGGACGTACTCTGGGCGCTCGGTCGCCGTACGGAGGCGGATACGCTGCTGGCGGACGTCAAGGCCAAGTACGGAGATTCACAGGCATTCGTGATCGCCGAACGCTACGCAGTTCGTAACGAGAAGGACGAGGCGTTCCTATGGCTGGACCGCGCCTATGAGAATCGCGTGCCCGAAGTAACTCTTATCCGGACTGACGAAAGCTTGCGAAACCTGCACGGCGATCCCCGCTGGACGGCGTTCCTGCGCAAGATGAAGCTTCCCGAGTAGCGGCGGCACGAGGCCTCAACAATGGTTTTGGTCTGCCCGATACCGGTCGTACACGACTGTCAGCAACGGGTCGACGTGGCACATTGCCGGCCCCCCGCTAAACGAGCATCGTTAAATTGCAATAACCGGCAGCGTTCTCGATCTCAATGACATTCTGAAATATTGCCCTCGGATTTCGCTGGAATTTTCCCACAAACTCGCCCTCGCTGAACTTACTGGGCACTTGGCCACGATGGCCTTGTTCAAAGTGAACTCCGGGCTTCGGGAACAGGAGGTCGTCAATCTACGATGGGTGTGGGAGGTGCCGGTGACTGAGCTCGACACGTCTGTATTCGTCGTTCCGCGGGCATTTGTGAAAAACGGTTTGGACCGATTTGTGGTCTTGAACCGAATTTCAAAATTCGTGATCGATGGCTGCCGTGGAGTGCATGCGGAGTTCGTGTTCACGCGTAGAGGGAAACCCATCACGAGGATCTATAACTCGGGGTGGAAAGCCGCGCGTCGTCGTGCCTCGAACCGCTATGCAAGCGAGTTCGGGAGATCCTGTCCGACGGGATTTCAATCCATTCGGGTGCACGATCTGAAGCACACGTACGGTCATCGGCTGCGAGCCGCCGGCGGCGGGTTCGAGGATCACAAACTGCTCCTGGGCCATAGCGCCGGCCACGTCACCACGCAACTCGGCACCCGAAATCGAGGCGCTTATCCAAGCCTCGGAGAAGGTGTGCGAGCTGGGGGCACGCAAAAGTCCCGCACTGGCCATCGTGCGGGCTCGCGCGGAGCAGCAAGTGTATGATTTCTATGGTGGGAGAGAGGGACTCGAACCCTCGACCTCGGCATTATGAGGCGTAGGCGCTAAGAAATTACCGGGGCTTTTGCGGGTAAATGGCCATCTAAACCCGCCAAAATCGACCTAAACGGGATACAAAACGGGCACACGATTCCGAAGCACCACAAGGCGCAGCTGCAGGACCGCCGCGAGCATTAGTGACTCAAGTGGGGGCAGTGCACCTAATGCAGGCATCGAGAGATCAGGCATCAGTTGCCGAATGAACGTATCTGGCATGCGCGATCAAGGCCACATCGGGTAACTCGTTCTTGTACAGCCGCCGTATGATAGCGAGCCGCCGCTGTTCCATGGTTAATCCACTTGGGAGCGAGGAGTCGACAATCTTGCGAGCAGTCTCAAACAGGGAGGACGCCGCCAACAACCGCTCTGCCGGCGTCATCGAGCGGTAGCGATCGGAAACAACCTCGGAGATTGCGGCAGACGTGTCGTTCATGGCATCAACTCGTTCAGGAACTTCGCGACGCCCAATTGTGGCGCCCATTTGCGAATATAGTCGAGATCGACTGCCTCGGCGAGGAGTTGGTGGATATCGCGCCGCTGCAGCTCGGAGTTGGACTCTAACGCCCAGACCAGCTTCGATAGGATCAGGTCTTCGCAGCTTACAATCCAAGTCCGGGTCCCGGCGATCGCGACCGGTTGGCGGCGCGCGAACTCGACTTGACGGAACTCCGAGGATTTGCGAACGATGAAATCCACTTTCACCCCGCTTTCGAGGTGCATGAGATTGAACATCAGTTCTGACTGTACTGCGGTCCGTGCCGCGTCTGCGTCGATGTAGAAATCTGATGCAAATGCCGCTACCAGAGCGTCTACGTCACGGTCATTGAGCGCTACCACGATGTCGAGATCGCGTGTCATGCGAGGCGTCGCATAGTAAGCCAGCGCAAATGAGCCTGTTAGCATAAATGGAAGGCCACTCGACGACAGCCGGTCGCTGACGAGGCCGAGAACATCGAGCTCCGTAGTCATATTGGAAGCGTAGCTCCTCGCTGCGATCTAATCGAATGCACGGCTGTGAACCGGTCAAATCTGTGTGAATTTATGCAGCCAACGCTTTCAACACGGCTTGGGGATTGTTTTTAATAGCCCTCAAGAGCGCTCGCGCAGGCCCCGTCGGTTCTCGCCGCCCCTGCTCCCAGTTGCGCAGCGTTCCAACATCAACGTGAAGAAGTTTCGCGAATTTCGGTTGGCTCAAACCCGTGATGGCGCGGATCTCTTTCACCTTCGCGGCATCCACGTAGAATTCGCGCGAGGGGGGCCGCACTCCGCGCACGATCTCGTCCATCTGTCCCATCCTTTCCACCAGTCGCTTGAAGAGTTTCTTATCCAATGTCAGCACTCCGCCTTAATCTTCCCCAATATCGCCTTCTCTTTTGGGCGTCAGATCGTCTTTGATTCCTTTCCGGTAAATCAGAATCATCCGAATCTGAGCCTGCGCGACGACGTGATAATAGATCACACGAGTCCCGCCACGTTTGCCCTTTCCTGCAACCGACCACCGATTCTTCCGCAAGCCGCCTGTACCGGCAATGACGGCCCCAGCATTCGGCATCGCGACGAGATGTCGTTGCAGAGCCGAATATTCCTCATCACTGAGCAACGCGCAAACGTCAGCCGCAAAAACCGGGGTCTCAATAAATACCATATAAGACCATACCCCACGGACGTATCGTCAGCCAATGACGTATGGCGCAATTGACTGAGCTGCTCCCCGGTGTTAGTGCCACCAAAAGGCTAGCAAACTGCATTTTTTATTTCCTATCTTGATAACATATTTTATCAAGATACAATAGGGCGCCTGGACAACCGCAATTCCCCATTCAAACAATGACTTGTCGCATGCGTCATAAGTATGATTAAATATGCGTAACATTCTTGAGCACCAGGAGCCAGCCATGTCCACCATCGAACGCATGACCATTACGATGCCCGCCGATATGGCCTCCGTCGTCAAAGCCGCTGTTGATTCGGGCGACTACGCCTCAACCAGCGAAGTCGTTCGTGATGCGCTTCGAGAATGGAAGATGAAGCGCGCCATCCAAATTCAAGAGATAGCATCCTTGAAGGCCGACATCGACCAAGGTCTTGCGGATGTGGCCGCCGGACGAGTCACAACCTTCGACAAAAAGAGAATTGTTGAGCGCGGGAGAAAACTGTTAGCAAGCCGCGCATCCTCCGATTAACCGAAACGGCCGAAGCCGACCTGGCCGACCAGGGCGGCTTTAAATCGTGACTTCCGGATCCCTCACCGCAAAACCTGTCACGCTGCCGCGCCGCGCGCTCACCTCCGCAGAATTCTCCCAGCTCGCCGATGTGCCACCCGAAACCGAGTGGTTCGCCAACATCGACAACACGCATACCCGGCGGGCCTACCGGAATGACCTCAAAGAGTTCATGGCGTTCACCGGCATCCGCACACCCATCGAATTGCGCCTCATCACTCGGGCCCACGTGATCGCCTGGAGAAAGGACCTGGACCGCCGCAGGCTCGCGCCGGGATCCATCCGCCGCAAGCTCTCCGCACTCTCTTCTTTATATGAGTTCCTGACCGACCAGAACGCCGTCCCGGTGAATCCCGTCAAAGGCGTCAAACGCCCCAAGGTCGACAGCTACGAAGGCAAGACCCCGGCGATCGCCGATAAGGAGGCCCGTCAGCTGATGAATCTGCCGAACGACAAGAGCCTCAAGGGCCTGCGCGACCGGGCCCTGCTCGCCACTCTTCTATATCACGGGCTCAGGCGCGAAGAACTCTGCCGCCTCAAGATCAAGGACATCCATCCCCGCCGCGGCGTGCCGCACCTGCGAGTGCACGGCAAGGGCAACAAGACCCGCTACATTCCATTGCATGCCGGCACGCAAGAATTACTCAACGACTACCTCGACGAGGCCCGCCATGCCGCGGATACCGAGGGGGCCCTATTTCGACCCGTGAGCAACAACCGCACCGGCAAGCTCGATGACACCATCACCCCGGACGGGGTTTACAAACTCGTGCGCCGCTATGCCCTTGCGCTGGGCCTAAAGATCGGCGCGCACGCGCTGCGCGCCACCGCCGCCACCAATGCGCTGGATCACGACGCCGACATCGCCAAGGTCCAGGAATGGCTGGGACACGCCAATATTGCGACCACCCGCATCTATGATCGGCGCAAAATGAAGCCCGAAGATTCGCCGACGTTTAAGGTGAGTTACTAATTTCAGATGATGGCTCTCTGAACTCCTTATCGAGGCGGAAGAATGCTTCGTGTTAAAGTTAATGCCGCGGGCATTGTTTGCCTCGTCGTAGTGACCTGCATCAGCGCCGGTTGCGGTAATCACAATTCGGTAACGCCCGGCGTTCCGTCTGCTGACACGCATGACGATGACAAGATCCTCAACTTCTTTAACTGGGCTGATTACGTAGCGCCCGACACTATTGAGTCCTTCGAAAAGCTCACGGGCGTGAAGGTGCACGTCTCTTACTTCGAATCTGAGGAGACACTTGAGTCGCGAATCCTTACCGGTAACAGCGGGTTCGATGTTGTCGTTACGGCCGGTCCCTACTTCCAGCGGCAGATTCGCAGCGGCGCCTATCTGCCCCTCGACCGAAGGCGGTTACCCAATCTGGCGAATCCCTTCCGTCGATCACGAGCATAGGTAATCGGCCTTCCTCATTTTCATCCCACGTGATGCGCACACGCACCAGGAAATCGGCGATGTGCAATCCAGCCATGTGAGGCTCAGGCTTCAGATGCTGCTGAGCGAGCAAGCGGCGGATCCGCGGGACCATTTGACCCATGAGCTCGAATAAATCCTGCTCCGCACGCCCAAGCACCTGAAACTGATAGCCGCCGGGATCGCCATTCACGAGCTCGAAGGCCTCCAGCGATACCTTGTCCCCGAGAAGGTGCACCTCAAAGTGGAAGCGATGCGTTTGCCCAGCGGCATCTGGCACCTCGAGCGGCTCGAATTGCACGTGGAAGAACTGGATTCCCCCAGTCCGCGCGACCTCTTCGTTAAAGCAGCGGTTGCATAGGTCGCGGTAGCCGCCTTCGATCGACCCGTAGTGCACGCTCTCAAATCCGGCGACGGCACGACCACACGTATGACAGCGCATGGAACGATCGGGTTCAACGACAGGCGTCTTTCGAGTGGGTTTGCGTTTCATCGGCCGCTCCATGGATCAAATGAGGTCACCGGGATTCTCGACCAGGCTGCCGGCCAAATAGCACCTGCAAGAGCCGCTGCGATTCCCGTGCGCCGTGCTCGGTAAAGAGCACCGACTTCGCCTTGCCGACGGGGTCGGTGATATAGCCCTTCTCGTGCAGACGCCACATCGACTCCCAGTCGAAGGCCTTCCACGCCCGGTTGCCCTCGTGCCTCCCCAGTGCGAGCAGCGCCAACACGGCTTGGTCGATCTTGTCGGTATCGAGTTCCATACGACCTCTTGACGACTGTGCGATTTCGGTCCCTGAGCGCGCTTCTCTCTCCGGCGCACCGGCCTCCGATCCGAGATCGATCAACTCGCCCGATCCGGATTCATTCGCGCGCGCTATACATCTCGCCCGCGGTAACACTAAGGCTCAAGCGGTTCTCGGGCGGAGGAATTGGACACATAACATAGGTATTGAGCGAACAGTACGGGTTGAATGCCTTGTTGAAGTCGAGCACGGTCGTGCCGTCATTAGGCAGCGGCGCAGATAAAAACCGTCCACCCCCGTAGGTCTGCTTGTCGTTGGTTTCATCTTGAAACATGACAAAGAGTTCATTGTCGTCAAGGAACGACTTCAGCCGTACCTCTTTCCCATTCAGTTGGAACGTCACATCACCGGTGGAGGTCATTAAGGTCTTTGACTCAACGTGAGTCATCGATATACGGACCTGTTCAGGCTCGGCGTAGGCAGTGAATTTCGCCGGAACCCGGTACGACGGGTCTATCGGGAACCATGTCGTTCCTTTGAATTCTCGAACAGCTGGATTCAGTGCGTCGGAAACGAGCAGATAAAAGTCTTCACCAACGGCGCGAACGCTTAATCGAAGGTTGCCGACCTGCACCCGTCCGGCGCCCGGATTCGTTTGAAGCGTCGTCGATCCCACTATGGGGTGGCCGTCTATCGTTGCCTTGACCCCGCGAGCCGCTTTAAATTGAAACTCACCACCCTTCCTGATCAATGTCCCAAGCCGGCTCGTCGAGACTGTAGATGGCAATTGCACTGTACGCGTCGGATCGCTACCGATTGTGGTAGCGCCGTCTGCAATCTGGAACCGCCCGATTAATGTCAACCAGCCGCCGGTACGCACGTCCGCATCGAAGTCTTGTCGCCATTTCTGAATATCGGCGACATAGTCGGTATCAGCCGCGCCAGCGAGACTGGCGACTAACAGAAACGCGGGCCAACCTCGCTTGAATGTGGCGTGGACCACGATAAATTGTCCCCTGCAGAATACGGCACATTATCACGGGCGCGGAGCGCGCAGAACAACCCGCCCACCCCTTCCAGACTCAGCGCATCCTCATTCTTGATGCCCGCCAACAGCTCCGCAAGCAATTCGACTTCCGATTCCGATAACGCCTCGAGGCCCGGCGCGCTCCAATTCATCGCGCTGGCTGACTGGAATATCCGCTTCCACGTGAACGGTCTTCGAGAAGGGCGGCAGCCGAGTGACGTTGCTCATACCTCGATATCCTGTGTGCCGATAACGCCGCTGTCAAATCCGCAAATCGGTTCCACGAGTCCAGCTTGAAGGCACCGGCCGTGTTTCGTTGTCGGATCGGGCCAGTCCGCGGCGCTCCGCCCCCGAGCTGCACCGCGGCGTCTGACTTAAGGACTCATGCTAGCGGGTGCGATTCCCAATCCAAGTACCTGCCGAACCGCCTCTCGGAATTTCTTCTGCTGGCCAGTCGACGGGAATTGGATTTTCGTCCCATGATTGAGAACCCTGAAACCACCAGCGATGAGCTTCTGTTCCAGTAACTCGCAGACATTCACTTTAACGAGAATTACTTTCGTTTCCGGATCTGCGTATTTGTGCAGCTCTTCGACCAGACGCGGAAAGTCCTCCAATATGAGAGCGCTTCTCTCTCCGTGGGAGAGATGTGGATGATTGACTGGCTTATAGGTTGCATCGATCAATAAAAATCCCCGAGACGCGAATTCGCCAAGACCCTCTTCCTTGGTCTTCGGTTTTATCTCCAATACGTCTTTCATCATCGCGCTGAACAATGGCTCGGAAACAGCCCCGGATTTGTAAAAGTACAAACCGGACTTTGGCGGCGATTCCAACACAAATATGATTTTCGGGCGCGCGGGTAGATACCGCTCCCTATAACTCAGGTATTCCGCTGGAGTCAGCCCATGTTGAATCTGAGTCATCACCGTCCTAATGATCCTTGATCCAGCCATCGATCTTGCCAACATAGCATCGAACGCGATCTACACTTCGAAGCCGACAACCGATCTCCGCCTACGCCGACGAAGCGCGGTCGCGCGGGCACATTGTCACTTGACGCGGCCCTCACGCGGCCGGCCTTCAGGTCGGCGGTTTTCTTCCACTTTGACCACGGTTCGGCGGCGCCCCGCAAATTCCGATCGCCTACGATCGCTTAACAGCAGCGATCGCACCTACCGTTCATACTCCCCGAAACCGAGATGCCACAAACACCAGCGACTTGTCACTTTCCGTGACATACCCTTCCGCGAACAACAGCTGAACGAGCCCTATCTGCTCCTCCGCTGACAATTTCGGAAACCAAGACTTCACTTTTCCTTCCAAACCTTTGCGCTTGCGCGGTTGCGCCTTCTCCTTCGTGAGGAGATTGATGAGCCGATCAAAGCTGCTGATGGACGTTCGCTCCTGTTCTTCCGGAAACGCATCCTTCTGAGCGCTGATTCGGCGAACGTGATGGCCGCGATCGACCGTCAAGTGCCGCACCAGCGGATCAAACCCCTTTTTGTCCTTCGAAAGAACGATGCACTCCGCATCGGGATTGGCCGTCAAGTATTCGCCAAGATAGAAGGCAATACAGAAATCGCATGCATTCCGTTCAACGGTCAAAATACGTACGTATTGAAATCGATCCGCCATGGCCTGAGCTTGAATCGCAAGCTCCGTTGGGAGCTTCCCCTGCTTTCCGCCCAGCACGAAGCGGACCTTGACGTCTGCCGGTAGGCTGTTCAAGTCCACCGCCTGAATGTTCTCGTAATCAACGAGCAGAATTCTTTCTATCATACTGTGGCTCCCCGGAATCGGCGCCGTACAGTATGCCATCGACGGTTACGTGTAGCGGCCCGAGAACATAAATCGCCGGCAGCTACTGGTAATCCACACCTGAACAGCCTACTTTCGTTCATCCCACGTGCCGCGAATTCTTTGCAGCCAGCTCTTGTAGCTGCTCCAATTGTTGAGATTATTGGTGATTGCGGCGTGCCGGCCGTTGGTCTTGTCCGCATTCTTCGGCACGGGGTCGGCTGGTTTGACAGTTCCCGCTCCGACGCGTGGCGCCCGGTGGCCTGCCTCCGCAAATCGAGTCGGCGTTTTGCTGTCGCTCATCTCGCGTGCGCCTCTTTAATGTATGTGACACTAGATGTCGCGCACCATTAATCGAGAGGAACAGTGCCACAGGCAGGCAGTCATGGTAGACAAGCATGCGTAAGCATTGCGATAGGCATCTCACAGGAAATTGCGGTAAGTTAAATAGCTCGTGATGGCGGGTCGGCCCGGGCAAAGATGGAGCGGCAAACGAGGCACACCTGGCGCGTTGATTGTGAAGGCGGGTCAAAGAGTAGAACACCCGGGACCTCAAATAAGCTATTGGGTGTGCCGAGCGGAGGTGAAGTGCCAACACCGAGAGATGTGCAAATCTGGACAGGAGCCGCGACATGACGAAAATTACCGTGTATCACTTTGAGGTGTGGGACTCTGGTAGCGACCAGATGGTGAGGTCTAAACGGATGGGCACGCCTGACGCAATCAAGAACACGGCCCACGGCCGCGAGGTCGGTCAGGGAATAGATGTAGACGTGGCCGACATTGGGACTGAGATCGCCGGTTTCACCGTCAGGAATTACCGACCGCCGGGATCTCCGTAACTCGGGTGTCACGCGCTGACGGCTTGTTTGCGCCACCGGACTATTGCTTGCGCCTCGAGGACTGTAACCCGAAGGAGCCCAGCGAGGGGGCAGGATTGCTGCCCGCGAGTTCGTCGTCGCCGAGTGCGCTAAGGGCTTAAAGCCGGGTCCGCCATCAATTTGTCATAATCTATTTATGCGAAGAACGATGTGTAAAATATTGATTGTGTTCACTTATTATTTACATCACTTCGCATAATATCGAGATTTGCGCAACCGAGGAGGCCCCGAGGGGCAAAGGCTCGAGTCAATCCCACAGTTTCTGCCAATGCAGGCTCAATCGAACAGGCTGAGGATGCTTTGATATTTTTCGATGTAGCCGCTAT
>Ga0209048_10005807_pt1 | contig 11625 bp, 11 predicted proteins | sample FrelakmetCRP12CR_FD_187146 | JGI IMG/M metagenome (GOLD analysis project Ga0209048, IMG submission 187146) | Freshwater lake sediment microbial communities from the University of Notre Dame, USA, for methane emissions studies - CRP12 CR (SPAdes)... | ecosystem: Environmental > Aquatic >... | reverse complement strand
CCCGCCGGGGGCGATCAACGGACAGCAGGCAGAGTCTGGGCATGGGAAAGCGGCCGACCATTGCCGATCTCGCCCAGGCCGCCGATGTCAGTGTTGCGACCGTTGACCGGGTTTTGAATTCGCGGCTCCCGGTCCGCGAGGCGACCGCCGAAAGGGTCCTGCGGGCCGCCGAAGGCATCGGTTATCATGCGACGGCGCTGCTCAAGCAGCGCTTGCGTTTCGACGTTCCCGTCCGGACGTTCGGTTTCCTGCTGCAGAAGCGTGACGCCTTCTATCAGCAATTGGGCGAGGATCTGCAGACAGCGACACGCAATCTCGTGGGTGTGCGCGGCAGGGCACAGGTCGAATTCGTCACCGAACTCTCGCCGCAGTCGATTGCCGAGCGGCTGCGCGCCGTCGCCGAACAGGTCGACGCTGTAGCTCTCGTATCGGTCGACCATCCTTTTGTCTCGGAGGCGATCGCCGCGCTAAGGTCGCGCGGCAAGCCGACTTTTGCGATTCTTTCCGACCTGACCGCCGAAGCGCGGGCCGGTTTCATCGGGCGCGACAACCGCAAGGAGGGGCGCACCGCGGCCTGGATGATCGCCAAGACGGTGCCGCGGCCCGGCAAAGTCGGCATCATCGTCGGCAGCCACCGCTATCTGTGCCAGGAGACCGCCGAAATTTCCTTCCGCTCCTATTTTCGCGAACATGCGCCGCAATTCCAGCTGCTTGAAACTCTGGTCAACCTCGAGGATGCCCGCATTGCCTATGCGGCAACCCAGGACATGATGGCGGCCCACCGCCAATTGGTCGGACTCTATATTTGCGGCGGCGGCATGGAGGGGGCGATCGAGGCGGCGCGCGCGGATCTGGCGCACGGACCGATGGCGGTCGTGTGCAACGAACTGACGCCGAAGACGAGAGCCGGCCTGATCGAGGGCGTCCTCACCGCCGTCATTTCGACCCCGACGGCGCTGTTGTCGATGCGGACACTCGAGGCGATGGCGCGGGCGCTCGAGGCGCCCTTGTCCGATCCGGCGAGCCAGATCATCGTGCCATTCGACCTCTTCATCGGGACCAATATCTGAGCCGCCACCGCAATTGCGGCATCGGGCGACACGCCAATTGATGAAAAATGCAAGAAATTGACGGCGCGCGATTGTGACCGATTCCGCGCTGCTCTAGGCTTGCCGCCGCGCCGGCGCTGCGCAGCGACGCTGCATGCCGAGCGCGAGACAAACCAGCCCCGCAAAAGGGGCGTCCGGAGAACGACCGGTGCATCCAGCACCCTTAGGAGGAAACAGACATGAAGCGCATCATCATCGGCCTCGCCGCGGCCACGATAATGTCAAGCGCGGCTGAGGCCGGAAAAATTGGCGTCTCGATGGCCAAGTTCGACGATAATTTTCTGACCGTTTTGCGCAATGGCATGTCCGATTATGCCAAGAGCGTGCAGGCCGACCTGCAGATCGAGGACGCCCAGAACGACGTCGGCAAGCAATTGAGCCAGATCCAGAATTTCATTGCGGCCAAGGTCGATGCCATCATCGTCAATCCAGTCGATACGGACGCGACGCCGAAGATGAGCAAGCTTGCCGCCGATGCCGGCGTACCGCTCGTCTACGTCAACCGAATGCCGGCCGACAAGACCTTGCCGCCTAAAGTGTCGTTCGTTGGCTCGGACGAACGCGATTCCGGCACGCTGGAGACGATCGAAGTGTGCAAGTTGCTCGGCGGCAAGGGCAAGGCCGTTATCATGATGGGCGAATTGTCGAACCAGGCCGCACGGCAGCGCACCCAGGACGTGCTCGACGTCATTGCGAAACCCGAATGCAAGGGCATCGAGATCCTTGAGAAGCAGACGGCGAATTGGGACCGCACCCAGGGCGCCGATTTGATGCGCAATTGGATCAGCGCCGGTTTGAAGCCCGATGCCGTCATCTCGAACAATGACGAAATGGCGATCGGAGCCATCCAGGCGCTGAAAGCGGCAAAAATGGACAATGTGATTGTTTCGGGCGTCGATGCGACACAGGATGCGCTGGCGGCGATGAAGGCGGGCAATCTCAAGGTCACCGTCTTCCAGAATGCCGCGGCCCAGGGCAAGGGCGCCGTCGACACAGCGATCAAACTCGCCAAGGGCGAGAAGGTCGACAGCATGGTCTGGATCCCGTTCGAATTGGTCACGCCGGCCAATATGGACAAGTATTCCAAGAAGAACTGAGGCGAACGTGGGCGCGGCCTTAGCCGCGCCCACGCTCGGAAGGCCTGCGCGGGCCAACGAAGCCCGCCAGGCCTCGGCGCTTGTTAAGGGCGGGGGACCTGATGCATATTTTCGTGCGGGATCGTCGCCGCCTAGAGCCTTGATGCGGATGCTAAGTCCCTCGACCATGAAGTCCGTGGAAAGCGGCGCCGTCCCGCAAGCCGCCTATCTTCTGGAGGTTGAGGGCGTCCGCAAGGCATTCCCCGGCGTCGTCGCGTTGGATGGGGTGCAATTCCGTCTCAAGCGCGGCTCGGTTCACGCGCTGATGGGCGAAAACGGCGCCGGCAAGTCGACGCTCATGAAGATCATCGCCGGCGATTATGCGCCCGATCAGGGCGAAATCCGGCTGCGTGGCCAGCCGATACACCTAACCTCGCCGCTCGATGCCCTCGAGAACGGCATTGCCATGATTCATCAGGAGCTCAACCTGATGCCCTATATGAGCGTCGCCGAAAATATCTGGATCCGACGCGAGCCGACCAACCGTTTCGGCCTGATCGATCACGCCGAATTGCGGCGCCGGAGCGCCGCACTCTTAACGAGCCTCAACATCGACATCGATCCCGACGCATCGGTCGAGCAGCTGAGCATAGCCAACCGGCAAATGATCGAAATTGCCAAGGCGGTTTCCTTCGAATCCGATATTCTCATCATGGACGAGCCGACGTCGGCCCTGACCGAGAAGGAGGTCGCCCATCTCTTCGCCATCATTCGTGACCTGAAGGCCAAGGGAAAAGGCATCGTCTACATTACCCATAAGATGAACGAACTGTTCGAGATTGCCGACGAGGTCTCGGTCTTCCGCGACGGGCGTTACATTGGCACCCATGCGGCGCAAAGCGTCAGCCGCGACGAAATCATCAAGATGATGGTCGGCCGGGAGATCACCCAATTGTTTCCCAAGGCCAATGCGGCGATCGGCGCGGTCGCGCTTTCGGTTCGCAATCTCACCCTGCCCGGTGTTTTCACCGATATTTCCTTCGACGTGCGCCGCGGTGAAATCCTCGGGCTCGCCGGCCTGGTCGGTTCCGGCCGCAGCAATGTCGCGGAAGCCCTGTTCGGGGTAAGGCCGGCGCATGCCGGCACCATTGCCGTTGACGGCGTCGAGGTCGTGATCGACTCGCCCACGTCGGCCATGCAGCTCGGCATGGCCTTTCTCACCGAAGACCGCAAGGAGACTGGTTGCTTCCTCATCCTTGATGTCCTCGAGAACATGCAGATCGCCGTATTGAACCAGCGCTTCGTGCGTGCCGGCTTCGTCCTGCAGCGGGCGGCGAGCCGGGAATGCGAAGAAATGCGCACCGCGCTTCGGGTCAAGGCGCCGAGCCTGTACGAGCGCACTGAAAATCTGTCGGGCGGCAACCAGCAGAAGGTCCTGATCGGGCGCTGGCTCCTGACCAGGCCGAAAATTCTGATCCTTGACGAGCCAACGCGCGGCATTGATGTCGGCGCCAAATCCGAAATTCATCGGCTGATTTCCAACCTCGCCTGCGAGGGCGTTGCCGTCATCATGATCTCGTCGGAAATGCCGGAGATCCTCGGCATGAGCGATCGGATCCTGGTGATGCACGAGGGCCGCGTGACCGGCATCCTCGATCGGTCGGAAGCCGACCAGATCCGGATCATGGATCTCGCATCGCATTGAACAGGGGGACCTCGGGGTCATGCAGCGCCATGAGCATTGAAAAGGCGGCCGAGACAGCGAACCTATTGCCGGGAGCCAGCAAGCGTCGCCTGCCGCCGGAGGCCAGTATCTTTCTGGTCCTCATCGGCATCGCGCTGACTTTCGAGGCGCTCGGCTGGATCTTCGTCGGCCAGAGCTTCCTTCTCAATCAGCAGCGGCTGACCGTCATGATCCTGCAGGTCTCGGTGATCGGCATTATCGCGATCGGCGTGACCCAGGTCATCATCACCGGCGGCATCGATTTGTCGTCGGGCTCGGTCGTCGGCGCAACCGCGATGGTTGCCGCGAGCTTCGCTCAAAATTCGGAAACCCCGCATGCGGTCTATCCCACCCTGACCGATCTGCCCTTCCTTGTGCCGGTGCTGATCGGATTGGCCCTGGGGCTCGTCGCCGGCGTGATCAACGGCAGCCTGATCGCTTATACGAGGATCCCGCCCTTTATCGCCACGCTCGGCATGTATGTGAGCGCGCGGGGCTTTGCCAAATGGTACACGCATGGCAATCCGGTAAGCCTGTTCACCCCGACCTTTACCTCGATCGGCACCGGCATAGTGCCGGTCATCATCTTCCTGGTGACCGCTTTGATTTTCCATATTGCGCTGCGCTACACGCGCTACGGAAAATTCACCTATGCTATCGGTGCCAACCGGGTGGCGGCGCGGATTTCCGGCGTCAATGTCTCCCGCCATCTCGTCTTCGTCTATGCGATAGCCGGATTTCTTTCAGGACTCGCCGGCATTGTGACGATCGCGCGGGCCGAGTCCGGCCAGGCCGGCATGGGCGTTGGCTACGAGCTTGACGCAATTGCGGCGACGGTGATTGGCGGAACCTCCTTGACTGGCGGCATCGGCCGGATAACCGGCACCGTGATTGGCACCATCATTCTCGGCGTGATGACGTCCGGCTTCACCTTCCTGCGCATCGACGCCTACTTCCAGGAAATCGTCAAGGGCGGCATAATCGTCGCCGCAGTCGTCGTCGATCAATATCGGCAGGGCCGTCAGCGCAGTCGGTGAGCGCGACAGTCGGCCGATTGCGCCAGCATATTGTTTGGCTTTGCCGCTTACCGGCATCGGCCGGCTCGACCCAAACGCAAAGGTGGTGCCATGATCGGGGTCAAGCGCGTCTATGAAAAGGCTTCTCCTGACGACGGTCTACGGATTCTCGTCGACCGGCTCTGGCCGCGCGGCTTGAACAAGACGAAGGCGAAAGTCGACGTCTGGCTCAAGGAGATCGCACCGAGCCACGATCTTCGCCAATGGTACGGGCATGATCCGGCGAAATGGGACGAATTTCGCACACGCTACCGAGCGGAATTGCAGACCAGACCTGAACTTGTCGATGATCTGCGTCACGCGGCTTCGCGACAATCCATTACGCTGCTCTACGCCTCGCGGGAGAAACGCCTCAACAATGCATTTGCCCTCAAGGCCATTCTCGACTCATGAGGCGCGATAGTCGCGCCGGGCGGGGGATTGCCCGACCGTTACCTTTTCAAAAGGCGCAATCGGCAAAGGGAATTGACCATGTCCCACGTGGGTAGCTGTTGAAGCGCCGCTTGCTCGCCACAGCGGCGACTACGACGAGACCTGTCGCTATCTACCTGACCGGCAGCTTGCAATGCCTGGCACAAGTATGCTGCCGGACACGGGTCGGGAGGGTCGAAAAATGGCGATAGGCAGAAACTGCGAACTGAACTTTTCTTGCCACGCCTCAGCGCGATCAAACAATTGTCTAGCGCGGCCTATTCAAGAGTTTGACCTGTAGGTTTGTCACCTGCCTTCATCGTTGATTATCACGACCGTCAGCCATAGTCGTGCAATCATCGTCGATGAAATGCTGACCCGCGAGCGGGTCGAAATCGAGCGCATGCCGATCGGCCGGCCGGTCGCGTCGATGCCGAGCAGATCAATCCAGGAAGACGGGAACGTGATGATTGTTCGGAGGTCTGATTGTTCGGAGGTCCTGGCCGCCTATCGCCAATGGGCCCTCAAGGAGGAGGTCCTTGTGCGGCGCGTGTCGGACACGGTCCAGCATCGCGAAGGCGTAACCATCGGCGACCAAGAGCGCATCGTCGCCCCGTCTGGCGCCGCAGGAGGCGACAGCCGAAGCGCCGGTCAGCCTGGTCCGGGTTTCGGTTGGCTGCAGTTCAATGGAACCGGGCGCAGGCCAGTTTCCGTTCGACCAACGCATGGTTTGCCGGCGACCAGGATAGGCAGGCGATGGAGGCCTTGCAGCTGAAGCTTATCCGAGGCATCCGCCTTGCCCTTGACGGCCGGCCTGAAGGTCCTCAAGGCGTCCGGCGGTTGGCGGCCAGCCGTTGCGATCTTGCCGCGCCCGACCGCGGCTGAGCGAATTCCTGGCAGCCGTCTTGCTGCACTGCACCTTAGTGGCGCGCGATCCTTCCCCAGAAATCAACGCAGTCGGCCGCCTTTAATCATGGCGAAAGATGCGGGCGGAAAAAATTTGACATAATTTTGCACTTACGGGCCAGGGAAACGGGCCACCTGACCGATTGAGGGAGTCATCCTTGTTCTACTGGATTTACAATTATCCCTCCATGTACATGGGGGCTTTGTTCGCCGTTGCCTTCGTGCTTGCGACCTGGCTTGGCATCGTCATTCTGCGGCCGCTCGTGCGCGGCTGGATCCACAGGGAACAGCGTGCCAACGACATGGTTGGCTTTACGCTGTCGAGTTTCTCGGTCCTCTACGGCCTGCTGATTGGCTTGTTGGCTGTTGCGTCCTACCAGAATTTTTCCTCGGTCACGGATATTGTCACCAAGGAAGCCTCGAGCCTTGCCGCGCTCTATCGTGACACCAGCGGCTATCCGCAACCGATTCGCGCCAGTCTCCAGGACAAGCTGCGCGAATATACCCGCTTCGTCATCGAAGAGGCTTGGCCGCAACAGCGGCAAGGCATTGTGCCTACGGGCGGCTCGGAACGCGTCACGCTCTTTGCCGATGAGCTGCTGTCGTTCCAGCCATCGCGCAAAAGCGAGGAAATCATCCATGCCGAGGCGCTCCGGCAATTCAACAATTTTGTCGAATTGCGACGGGCCAGGCTTGCCAATGTCACGACGGGTATCCCGGCGGTCCTGTGGTGGGTCGTCGCGATCGGCGCCATCCTCAATATCATGCTGATCTGGATGCTGAATATGGAGGTGCATCTCCACTTCATCCTGGGAGGCGCGCTGTCGCTATTTCTGGGCATTGTCATTTTTCTGATTGCGGCCATGGACAATCCGTTCCGTGGCGAGGTCAGCGTTGGACCGGACGCATTCCAACTCGTATATGATACGCTGATGAAGCCGAAATAGGCCTTTCCAGCCTGTCGACTTTGACGGGCCAACCTATGTTAGGCTGACAATGTTTTGTTGGCCCTTGCGCGGGGCCGGCGGCAAAAGGAAATCGCCATGAACGCTACTAGGCCAGACGAGTCCCGGGCGCTGAGCGCAGCCGAACTCGAACTCGTGAATGCGACACAATCCCCCGGGCTCGAGCAGCTGGCTCTGCCAGAACTGAAGACGCTCATCGGGCGCCTGCGGCAGGCCCACAGCCGGGCCAAGGATATCGTTGCCCGCCAGCGACGGGAAATCCGCGGCAAGAGCGAGCCGCGCGGCGCGAGACCGGTCCAGGACGACACCGGCTCAATGGCGAAGGCGCAAGCTTTGTTCGAGGCTCTCCAAAGGGCCGACGGCGAAATCGCCCGGCGCGAGACAGCGTCAGCCCCGGCCCCAAGCCAGGCCGATTACGCGCGCCGGGCGCTCGAGCTGAAGATGAAAGCCAAGGCCCCCGATCATCCCGATCCCGGCCGCACGGCAGCGGGCGGTATGCCAAAAAAGAAGCGGGACAAGCCGGTCAAAATCGGGACGACGAAGAAGGAGGTCGGCCGGGTGTCGCAGGCCGGCAAGGTGGCCCAGGCGCGCAAGGATGCTGGTACGCGCTGACGAGGGGCTTGCGCCCCATGATCATTCGCCGGCCGCACTAGTGTTGATACGGATCGAAGCCCGGCGGCTCCTTGCGCCAGGCATAGCCTGCCGATAGCCGAATTCAAACCAATCCCGCGTATAGACGGGATCGCGTAATGATGCTGAGTTTTTTGGAAATTGGCAGGAGCATGGAGGATATTATAGTCGATATTCAGCGCCGACGCACGGTATAGATGCAGTAGAGACCCATGGCCTGGGCCTTGATTAAGGTCGCTATCGACCGGTTGGCCATGTCCAGCATTGCCGGCTTTACCGCCTCGATTTGCGCGTCGATTTTGCCGTTGCGGAGGATATAGGCATGGGTCGGCGGCCGCCGACCCATGCCTTGCCGAGCCCTGGCATGAGCGCGCGCCTGCCGGCCGAGAGCCGATCTGAGGACACCGAGGCGGGAGAAGGCCGATATCTCGCCCCGCAACGCGGCTAAAGCAAGCCACAGACCGGGTCGCGTGAGTGAGGGTGCATTCGGCGCGGCTTTGAAAAGTGAGCAGGAGACTTCGTGTCGCCGCGTCTTTGGCAACGTCTGCCGTCGCAACAGCCGGCAATCATTCATCCTCGCTCCGCCGAAACCGTGGCGGGCTAGGCGATCATGCGCAGACCCGAGCACTGTCAGCGACAGCGTCGCAAAGCGCGGCGTGAAGGGCAGAATGAGTCAGTTCATGAATCCTCCCGGCGGCTGCGCCGCTGGTTCCAGGAAATCGGGCAGGCCCGCTGGCCTTTGTCATTAGAACGGCGCCGGCAAAGGACTTTACGGCAGTGTCAAGAGCGACCGATTAGGGGTAGGCTCAATCAGAGGGGTAGCGCTGCGTGCGGCTCGGCCGGCGGCAGCAGCCCTGGCGGGTTTTTCCATAAGGGTCGTTTCATGAAGCAGGCGATCAAAACGGCAGCGGCGGCGGCGCTCGTTAACGATGGGGCGGTTGTGATGATTGGCGGTTTCATGGGCGTCGGCTCACCGCATCGGCTGATCGACGCGCTGGTCGAGGCGGGCCGGCGCAACCTCACGATCATTGCCAATGACACGGCAAGGCCGGGGTTGGGCATCGGCAAATTGATCAGCAAAGGCGCGGTCTCGCATGTCGTCACTTCGCATATCGGGCTCAATCCCGACACCCAGAAGGCGATGATTTCCGGCAAGATCAAGGTTGATTTGGTGCCGCAAGGCACGCTGATCGAACGCATACGGTCAGCCGGCTTCGGGCTTGGCGGCGTCTTGACCAAGACGGGCCTTGGAACACTCGCCGCCGAGGGGCAGCGGACGATTGAGATCGACGGCGAAGAATGGTTGCTGGCAACACCGCTCAAGGCTGATTTCGCGCTCATCCATGCCGACCAGGCGGATCACTTGGGCAATCTCACCTATCAGCTCACCGCGACGAATTTCAATCCGATCCTGGCCATGGCCGCCGACGTCGTGATCTGCGAGGCGCGCGAGATTCTTCCCGTCGGAGCAATTCCTCCGGACTCTATCAAGACGCCGGGAATTCTGGTCGACTATCTGATCGAGAGACCGCGCCCGTGAGCCCTGACGAAATCATCCATCGCCGCGTCGCCCGCGAGCTCCACCCCAACACACTCGTCAATCTTGGGATCGGACTGCCGACTGGCGTCTCGCGCTATGTTCCGCATAGTCTCGGCATCCTCTTCCAGTCCGAGAACGGCATCGTCGGTATGGGCTCGCCACCACCTGAGGGCATGGAAGATATCGAATTGACCGATGCCGGCGGCGGCTTTGTCACTGCTGTTCCGGGTGCCGCCACCGTTGACAGCGCCATGTCGTTCGGGTTGATCCGCGGCGGTCATCTCGATGCGACGGTGCTGGGCGCACTGCAAGTCGACGCCAAGGGTCTTCTCGCCAATTGGATGGTGCCGGGAAAGATGGTGCCGGGCATGGGCGGCGCCATGGACCTGGTTACCGGTGCCAGGCGCATTCTCATCGCTATGTATCATTCGGCGAAGGGCAAATCGAAAATCGTCGCTGCCTGCAATTTGCCGCTTACTTCGATCCGGCCGGTCACGCTGATTTTCACCGAAATGGCCGTCATCAAGCCAACCGCGGATGGGCTTGTTTTGCTCGAGCGGGCGCCGGAGGTGACGGTCGAGGACATTATTGCTGCAACCGATGCGCCGCTGATCACGGCGGCCGTCGTGCCGGAAATGGAACTTCGCGCCTTGGACTGAGACCGGCCTTGCCGGTTCCATCAGGCCAATGACTCAATCCGTTGCGCCCAGCAATAGCGCTCCCGCATCCGATGAAATGTTGCCGCCGTCGAAACTAGCCACAACTTTGCGGTCTTCAACCGATGCGAATCCAAACAAATCTGGTGTATAGTGTGACGGCATCGGGACGCTCTTTGAATCAGAGTTAGATGCTTCTGCAAGAACAATTTTCTCTGCTAGCTGCGCGGCTCTGGCTTGCGCGCCATAGTGCCCGGTATGCAGCCCAGGCAGCCCTGGCATCTTGCGCTCCTGCGCGTCTCTAAGAATACTGGCGCCGCAACGGCAACCCTTTTGCCGGTTCGCCCAAAGACGCGAAAGCGTCCGAATAACCCATCGGAGTCGCCGTGACCACCCATGTTCTGACCCTCAATGCTGGGTCATCGTCAATTAAATTCGCCCTGTACGATGAGACGTTGGCGGCGATTGGCACGGGACAGGTCGAAGGCCTGGGTGCTAGTCCGCATTTCAAGGTGCGTTCGAGCGACGGGGCGGCCCGGATCGACAAGGCGTTCGAGGAGTCCGAGGCACCGCGCGACCATGCCGACGCGCTGAAGCTCATTCTTGGCTGGATCAACGAGACTCTCCCCGGCCTTGGGCTTGTTGCGGTCGGGCATCGGGTTGTCCATGGCGGGGTGCATTATGTTGTGCCGACCATCATCGATGACGCGGTGGTCCGGGACCTCGAGCAACTCGTCGCCCTGGCGCCGTTGCATCAGCCGCATAATCTGGCCGGCATTGCGGCGGCCAGGGTCGCGTTTCCGGGCGTTCTGCAGGTCGCCTGTTTCGACACCTCCTTCCACCGGACGCAGCCGTTTGTTAGCGATGTCTTTGCCCTGCCGCTGGAATTCTACGAGGCGGGGATCCGGCGGTATGGCTTTCACGGCCTGTCTTACGAATATATTGTCCGCCATCTGCGCGAAATCGCGCCGCGGGACGCCGCCGGCCGGCTGATCGTCGCTCATCTCGGCAACGGTGCCTCGATGTGCGCGATCGAGAACGGGCATGCTGTCGGCTCGAGCATGGCCTTTACGGCCCTCGATGGCCTGCCGATGGGGACGCGCTGCGGCCAGCTCGATCCCGGGGTTCTGCTCTATCTGATGGAACAGAAGGGTTATGGCGCGGCCGAATTGTCGGACCTGCTCTATACAAAATCCGGTCTCAAGGGCCTGTCGAAAATTTCCAACGATATGCGAATTCTCGAAGCCTCGAGCGAGGTGAGTGCGCGGCGGGCCGTTGATTATTTCGTGTTTCGGGCAAGACGCGAGATCGGCGCGCTCACGGCGGCGCTTGGCGGCCTCGATGCGCTGGTCTTTACGGGGGGAATCGGTGAAAACGCAGCCTCGGTGCGCGCCAGCATATTGGCCAATACGCAATGGCTCGGTATCGAACTCGACGCTGCCGCCAACAGCGAAGGCGCCAAAGTGATTTCGACCACGGCGTCAAGGGTTAGGGTTCATGTCATGGCGACCGACGAGGAGGCGATGCTGGCCC
>Ga0209048_10005806_pt1 | contig 11625 bp, 10 predicted proteins | sample FrelakmetCRP12CR_FD_187146 | JGI IMG/M metagenome (GOLD analysis project Ga0209048, IMG submission 187146) | Freshwater lake sediment microbial communities from the University of Notre Dame, USA, for methane emissions studies - CRP12 CR (SPAdes)... | ecosystem: Environmental > Aquatic >... | reverse complement strand
CGGCGATCGAGACCTTCTTCGGCTGCGTCGTGCTGGCGCTGGCGCAGCGCGCAGACGGCGATGCCGAGGCGTTTGCCGCATCCCGGCGACGGGCGCTGGCGCTCCACGAGCAGGTCCCCGCGGAGGAGAAGCGGTGGTGCCAATCCGACTTGGCGGAACTCGGGGACTGACAGCGGGGAAATTCCCGGTGACCGCTACTTAAGCGGCGCCTCGAGCAGGCAGCCGAATTCGCGCGCGAAGTCCACGGAGACGCGCGCGTGCACCGCGCCCTGCCGGTCGTGGAAGCGCTGCGTGCCGGCGCAGGTGAATACGCCTTCGTGCCAGATGTCAGGATGGATGTAGAGCCCGCGCGTGCCGTCGCAGCGGAAGCAGACGAAATTCTCCGGACACACGTCATCGCCGGGCAGCGCGAGCGGAACGAGGAACGGCTTTGCGTCGAGCGGAAAGAACAGCTGGCCGCCATCGGGATGATAGTTGGCATGCCACTGCAGCATGACGTCGGGATCGCGCCGGTGCGTGTCATCGGCGCGCGCGGGCTCCGTTGCATAGGCCAGGACGTAGTGCCCGCCGACCGCCTCGTTGCGCCCGTACAGGATGTCGCCGCGCCATTCGCTGACGAACACACCCTCCGTCGTCCCGCCCTCGTCGCCGGTGTCGGCGTCGACCGGTCGCCAACCTTGCGCCCGCCAGCGGACGATTTCGATCCTGCAGGCCTTCGGATCGTCGACGAGAAAGCCGTAGCCTTCGAGGGCGGCGTTGGTGGCCTCGACCACCGGCATGCGGATGCGCCGCAGGCCCGGGGGGAGGTCAGGGTTGAGATAGTCGGGCATACGCGGACATTCTAGACGTCCCCGGTAATCACCTGAGCGAGTCGGTTGATCCCCGCTGCAATCCGCCGTTCGGTCAGCGCGGTGTAGCCCAACAACAACCCGTTGCGCCGGTGTGCGCCGGACGCATAGCGCGAGAGCGGTTGGACCCGCAGCCCAGACGCGGCGGCGCGGGCAGCGGCGCGCTGGTCGGGGAGGTGCGCCGGAAGATGCAGCGCGACATTCATGCCGCTCGTCGCGGGCCCGAGAACAACAGCTTCCGGCAGCGACCGCGCGCAGGCCGCTACGAGCGCATCACGCCGCTCATGATAGAGCGAGCGCATCCTGCGCAAATGGGCACTGAAGTGTCCGCCGTCCATGAAGTCCGCCAGCACCGCTTGCATGTAGCCGTGCGTATGGTCGTCGAGCTGCCGGCGCAACGCCTCGAACACCGGCACCAGAGGCCTGGGCAGCACGAGGTAGGCCAGCCGCAGCGAGGGAAACACGCTGTTCGTGAACGAACCGACATAGAGTGTGCGCTCGCTCCGGTCGAGACTGTGGATGGAGGCAACCGGGCGTCCCGCGTACGTGAACTCGTTCTGGTAGTCGTCCTCGATGATCCAGGCGCCACTGCGTTCCGCAAAGCGCAGCAGCGCAAGCCTGCGCTCGAGCGACAGCGTCACGCCCGTCGGATACTGGCAGGACGGCGTGACGTGGACGAGGGCCGCGGACGGTGCGCGAAGAATGCCCTCCTGCACGTCGAGTCCGCGCGCGTCGACCGGCACAGGCACGGTCCGCACGCCCGACATGGCAAGCACGGAACGCAGATTGGGAAAGCACGGGTCCTCGATCCACGCGCTGTCGGTGCGTTCGAGCAGCACGCGGGCGACCAGGTCGACCGCCTGCATTGAGCTGTTGAGGATCATGACCTGCGCGGGATCGCAGTCGACGCCGCGCGTAGTTGCGAGATGCCGCGCGGTTGCCTCGCGCAAAGGCCCGTGGCCGAGCGACGGAAAATAGCCGAGCAGGCCGCCGCCGCTGACTCGCCAGCGACGCGCCGCGAGGCGCCGCCACAGCGCAAGGGGAAATGCGTCGAGCGCCGGCATCCCCGCCAAAAAGGGCTCCGCCCGCGGCGTGCTGTTGGGCGCGTACGAACTGGTCGCGCTGCGGCCCCACGTGGAAACGCCGGAAAGCGCCTTGCGCCCGAGCGCACTGGGCTGCCGCAGCTTGGCCTGCGCTCGCGGCGCGATGCGCGCCCGTGCCGCCACGAACGTGCCGTCGCCGACCCGGCGCACGAGAAAGCCTTCTGCCTGAAGTTGCGCGATCGCATCATCGACGGTGTTGCGCGAAATGCGCCAGTCCTGGGCCAGTTGCCGCGCCGACGGCAGTCGCGCGCCTTCGGCCAGGCGGCCGTCGACAATCGCGGCGAGACAGGTCTTGTAGATCTGGTCGCGCAGACTCAAACCTTCCGCGCCCGGCCCGGTTAGCAGCGGGACCATCGCGCCGCGGGATCGCTTGGGCATCGTCGCCTCGAATGGCTATCGGGTCGCGGCAGCGGCGAGTGGCGCCGTTCCCTACGATAATGGCCCATTACTCTACGTCATATTGGCTCTTGTGATAAGGCCAATTGGGTCGCATTATCCGGCCATTCATCCCCAACGCTCACTCCAGTCCCAGGGAACCCCATGTCACTACGCCGGATAGGACTCGCCATGGCCACGACGCTTTTCGCTGCAGCCACCAGCACCAGCGTGGTCGCGCAGGACACCGCGACCCCCGTCGCCGTCGCGCCCAAGCCGCCATCGTGCAGTGCGTCCGCAAATCGGCAGTTCGATTTCTGGCTCGGGGAATGGGACGTGCGCGACCCCTCCGGCAAATTGCTCGGCCAGAACCGCATCACCAGCCTGCACAAGGGCTGCGTGCTGTTCGAGAATTATCGTGCCGGCGAATTCTCCGGATCGAGTCTCAACGTCTACGACGCCGACAGGGCCAGGTGGCACCAGACCTGGGTGGACAGCAGTGGCGGGCTCCTGGTCATCGAGGGTGGCCTCGTGGACGGCAGGATGGTTCTTGCTGGCGAAACCGTCGACTCGGAAAAGCCAGGAGGAAAGGTCGAGAACCGGATCACGTGGCAACCGCTTGCGGACGGCCGCGTGCGCCAGCTCTGGGAAACGTCGACCGACAAGGGCAGGACATGGACGACCGCCTTCGACGGCTACTACGCGAAACAGAAATAGCCCCCGCGCCCAGCGCGCCCACCGCGCGAATCGCCGTGCGCTCGGTGGGTCGTGTGGTCATCGTGCCGGTCCAGGGTATCGTCCGGCTGGAGGCCGAGGACAACTATGTCCGGATCTGGGCCGATCGCCCGTATCTGCACAAGGAAACACTGACGGGCCTGGTGGAGAGGCTCGACCAGACGCGGTTCGTGCGCGTGCACCGATCACACGCCGTGAACGTAGAGTTTGTCCGCGAATTGCAGTCTCACCTGCACGGCGAATACACGATCACGCTCGCCGATGGCGCGCAGGTCGTTTCGGGCCGCAGCTACCGCGTGCACGTGCAGCAGGCATTCGGGCTGGCCTGAAGATTCTAGTGGCTGACCTTGCCGACCTTCGAGCCGGACTTGCCCACCAGAAAATCGAGGTCGACGCCGCGGTCGGCCTGGAGGACCGTTTCGCAATACAGCTTGACCCAGCCGCGGTCCGAGTGCGGCGGCAGCGGCCTCCACTTGGTCCGGCGCCGCGCGAGCTCGTCGTCGGAGACGTGCAGGTGGATCCTGCGCCTGGCGACATCCAGTTCGATGATGTCGCCGTTGCGCACCAGCGCGAGCGGCCCGCCGGCCGCCGCTTCCGGCGCCGTGTGCAATACCACGGTGCCGTACGCGGTGCCGGACATGCGCGCGTCCGAGATGCGGATCATGTCCGTGATGCCCTTTTTGAGCAGCTTGGCCGGTAGCGCAAAGTTGCCGACTTCCGGAAAGCCGGGATAGCCCTTGGGCCCGCAATTCTTGAGCACCATCACGCAGTTGGCATCGACGTCGAGTTTCGGGTCGTCGATGCGCTTGTGCAGGTCGTCGATGCTCTCGAACACGACGGCGCGGCCCTTGTGTCTGAGCAGTTTCGGGGTCGCGGCGGAGGGTTTCAATACACAGCCGTCGGGGGCGAGGTTGCCGCGCAGCACGGCGATGCCGCCCTGAGGTTTGAACGGCTTTGCAATCGGCGTGACGACTTTCGGGTTGTAGTTGACGGCGTCCTTGCAGTTGTCCCAGATCGACCTGCCATTGACCGTCAGCGCCTTCTTGTGCAGGAACCTGCCGATCTCGCGGATCACCACCGGCAATCCGCCGGCATAGTAGAAATCTTCCATCAGATATTTGCCCGACGGCATCAGGTCGACCAGGCAGGGCATGTCGCGGCCCAGGCGGTCCCAGTCGTCGAGCGTCAGCTTGACACCGATGCGTCCCGCGATGGCGAGCAGGTGTACGACCGCGTTGGTCGAGCCGCCAATCGCGCCGTTGACCATGATCGCGTTCTCGAACGCTTCCTTGGTGAGGATCTTCGACATCTTGAGATCCTCGTGCACCATGGCGACGATCCGCCGCCCGCACATGCGCGCAAGCAGCTTGCGCCGCGAATCGACGGCGGGAATGGCGGCGTTCGTCGGCAGGCCCATGCCGAGGGCCTCGACCATCGACGCCATCGTCGACGCCGTTCCCATCGTCATGCAATGTCCCGCCGAGCGCGACATGCACGACTCCGCCTCGACTAAGTCCGCCATCTTCATCTCGCCGGTCTTCAGCATCTCGGTGAATTTCCACACGTGCGTGCCGGATCCGATGTCCTCGCCACGGAACTTTCCGTTCAGCATGGGGCCGCCCGATATGCCGATCGTCGGCAGGTCGCACGACGCCGCGCCCATCAGCAGCGCCGGCGTGGTCTTGTCGCAGCCCATCATGAGCACGACGCCGTCGAAGGGATTGGCACGTATCGATTCCTCGACGTCCATCGCCGCCTGATTGCGGAACAGCATCGTCGTGGGCCGCATCAGCGTCTCGCCCAGGCTCATCACCGGAAATTCGATGGGGAAGCCGCCGGCATCGAGGATGCCCGAACGCACGTGCTCCGCCAGTTCGCGGAAGTGCGCGTTGCAGGGTGTTGCCTGTGACCACGTATTGCAGATGCCGATGACCGGCCGGCCATCGAACTGATCGTGCGGGATGCCCTGGTTCTTCATCCACGAGCGATGGACCATCGCATCGCGGTCCTGGCTGGCAAACCACGTCTGCGAGCGCAGAACGCGCGCGCTTTTCAGTGTCCTTTTGTTCATTTTCCTAAGCGGCCAGCCTGGCGCCGGTTCCTTGGTCGAAGACATGCACTTTGGCGGGATCGATGGTCAGGCCGATCCGTTCGCCGGGATTCACTTTGGGGCGGCCGTGGGTGACCAGGATCAACTGGTCGTCACCGGCCTGGATCAGCAGTTCCGTCTCGGCACCGGTCGGCTCGACCACGACGATTTCCGCGGACACCGCGCCTTCCGCATCGGGGCTGGCGAGCCGTAGGTCGCCGGGTCGGATTCCATAAGCGACGGCCTGACCCTCCGCGCCGGGCCCGTGCGACAGCGGCCAGCGCACGCCGCCGGCGACCTCGACATGCGCCGAACCGCCTGCGCGCCTGACCTTGCCGTTCATGACGTTCATCGCCGGTGAGCCGATGAACTGCGCGACGAACAGGTTGTCCGGATGGTCATAGAGTTCGAGCGGCGCACCGATCTGCTCGATGCGGCCGTCGTGCATGACGACGATGCGATCGGCCATCGTCATCGCCTCGACCTGGTCGTGCGTCACGTACACCGTCGTGGTCTTCAATCGCTGGTGCAGCGCCTTGATCTCCGCGCGCATCGCGACCCGTAACTTCGCGTCGAGGTTGGACAGCGGCTCGTCGAAGAGAAACACCTTCGGATCGCGGACGATCGCGCGGCCCATCGCCACCCGCTGCCGCTGGCCGCCGGAGAGTTCGCGCGGGAAACGTTCGAGGTAAGGATCCAGATTCAGGATTTTGGATGCGTGCGCCACGCGGTCGGCCATCATCTTGGGATCGGCCTTGCGCAGCTTGAGGCTGAACGCCATGTTCTCGCCGACCGTCATGTGCGGATACAGGGCGTAGCTCTGGAATACCATCGCGATGTCGCGGTCCTTGGATTCGATGTCGTTGACCACCTTGTCGTCGATCGCGATCGTGCCGCCGGTGATCTCCTCCAGCCCCGCCAGCATGCGCAGCAGCGTCGACTTGCCGCAGCCCGACGGCCCGACCAGAACCATGAACTCGCCTTCCCGGATGTCGAAGCTGATGCCCTGGATGACCTTGGTGTGGCCGAAGGACTTTTCGATGTTCTGGAACGATACGGTTGCCATAGTCGGTTCTCGGAGGTCAGGATTTCACCGCGCCGGCGGTCAACCCGCCGACCATGTACCGCTTGAACGTGTAGTAGATGGCCGCCGGCGGCAGCGCGTAGATGAGGCCCGTGGTCATCAGCAGTTCCCACGGCGAATCGTCGGCGGCGAGGAAGTTGCCGAGCGCGACGCCGAGCGTCACATCCCTGTCGTTGGAGAGCAGCAGGAAGGCATAGAGATACTCGTTCCATGCAAGCAGCAGCGAATAGGTGCCGATCGCAACCAGCGACGGCGTCATCAGCGGCAGATACACGAGTCGAAACAACTGCAGCGGTGACGCGCCATCCATCTTCGCCGCCTCGTCCAATTCCCACGGCAGCTTGTCGGACGCCTGCTTCAGCACCCAGATCGAGTACGGCGCCGCGATCGTCGTCATCGCCAGGATCAGCGCCCACTGGTTGTTGAGCAGCCCGTATACGCCCATCGTCTTGTACATCGGCACCGCCAGGAACGCGGCAGGAATGAAGTACGTGAACAAGGCAAGATTCATCACCGTGCGGCCGCCGCGCACCTTGAGGCGGCTGATCGCGAACGCGGCGGACGTGGCGACGACGAGCGTGAGCACGCCAACCGTGACCGCAATGAACAGCGAATTCCACATCTGCAGCCAGAAATGGTTGAGGTAGTGATGCTGTTCCCGGAACACGACCTCGAAATTGTGCAGCGTCGGATGTTCGGGCCACAGCCGGCCACCCATCGCCTCGTCCTTGGACGAAAACGCAAACAGACACAAATGGTAGATCGGCAGCATCGTCCATATGAAGAGCGGAATGCCGATGAGCAGCAGTTTCGCCTCCGTTCCCGCTTTGCGCCAGGTGTTCATTGCCATGAGGTCTCCCCCCGGGGCGAACGCAGTGAACTTCGGGGGTTCACTGGCCCTCCCGCCGGGCCGTCCCAAGGGAGGCCTTGCTCCCCCTCCGGGGGCAGCGAACGAAGTGAGCGTGGGGGTTCACTGGCCTCCCGCCGGGCCGTCCCAAGGGAGGCCTTGCTCCCCCTCCTGGGGCAGCGAACGAAGTGAGCGTGGGGGTTCACTTCGACAACCGCTTCATCATGAAATAGACGAGTGGCAATACCGCGGGCAGCGCGACGACGATCGCGGCCATCGACATGTCGACTTCGTCCAGGCGCAAGTATCGGATGCCCAGCGTGGCGAGCACGTGCGTAAGATCGGCAGGTCCGCCACCGGTGAGCAGGTAGACGCTGTTGAAGTCGCCCATCGTCCAGATCATCGAGAGAATCGTGCACGTCAGGTAGAGCGTGCGCATCGACGGCCAGGTGATGAAGCGGAACTTTTGCCAGTTCGTGGCGCCGTCGACCGAGGCCGCCTCGTAGTGCTCCGCGGGAATCGCCAGGCGCCCGGCGACCAGAATCAGGGTCCAGAAAGGCAGCGACTTCCAGATATGCATCAGCATGGCGATGCATAGCGCCAGTATCGGATCGTTGAGCCAGTTGGGACCGTCCTGCTGGGTGAACCGGAAGATCAGCGAATTGATGAGCCCCCATTCGGGATTGAGCATGAAGCGCACCGACAGGATCGTCGGGATGGATGGCACGGCCCACGGCAGGATGAACAGCAGCGACAGCCACTTGATCCACGTGCGCGCGGTGACGAAGAAGCCGGACAGGATCAGCGCGACGACCATCTTCAGGTTGATGCCGATGATCACGAAGGCCAACGTGTTATAGACCGACCGCAGGAAAATCGGGTCGTCGAACAGCTTCTGGTAACTGACTGGATGCCGCGCCAGCCAGAGCCCGTACCCGACCGGGTACAGCACGAAGACGAGGAAGACGACGACATACGGCGCGAGCAGGATCAGCCCCCACTTCTGCCAGGGGGACAGGCCTTTCTTGATCGGCCCGGACGGCAGCCGCTGCGCTTCGGGAAGAGCGAGCGTGGCCACTGCTTTTCTTGCTCCTGTTGCCGGCGAATCCGCTAGGGCCGGACGAGGGCAGCGCCCCCGCCCGACCCGAGGTCACACTTCGAAACCTGCGCCGACAGGCGTCAGCCGGCGACCTGCTTGATGCGCGCGATCATTTCGTCGACGGCTTTGTCAACGGGCACGTTGTCGTTGACGACGCGACTCATCGCCTTGGCCCAGACGTTCTCGTTGTTCAGCACCGTGAATCGGAAGTTCTTGGTAAATTCGAAAGTGACCGTGCCGGCGTTGAACTGGTTGTAGACGGCCTTGCGATGCGGGTCCGCCTGCCAGAACGGGCTCGTGATGCCCGTCTTGGTCACCGGATACCAGCGTCCCAGCGAGCCCTCGACATACGGCTGCAGGTTTTCGTCCTGCAGGATGAACGCGACGAATTCCTTGGCGCGCTTCTTGTTCTTGGACGCCTCGAAGATGACGCCCGTCTTCACCGCGGCGCGGTAGACGAATTTCGATCCGTCGGGCTTGTTGGGGAAGCCCGCCGTGGCGATCAGTTCGTCGTAGTTCTTCTTCGCCTGCGCGCGCTGTTCGGGCGTGAGCGTCTCGTTCTTCGAGTCGTCGAGCCACTTGGCGGCGATCGAGATCGTCGCGTTGTGCGTCATCAGGATCGTCTTGTTGTGAAACGCGACATTGTTGTCCGGATCCTTCCAGCTCGTGGACGACGGCGGCGTGCAGCCACGGGTCCGGATCGCCGTGTAATCCTTGAGTGCGTTGATCAAACCGGCCCGCACCTTCGGGTCGTCGACCAGCAGCTTGCCGTCGTCGTCGACCAGCTTGACGTTGTAGGCGTCCATGAACGTCAGGAACGAGAAGAACGAGTCGCTGGAGTCCACGCCCATCGGCTGGCCGATGGCATAGGTGCGTTTGCCCGTCTTGGAACGATGATCGGGCTGCACCTTGTCGCACCAGAAATCCCAATAGGCCTTCCAGCCGGTCGGGATGTCGGATTCCTTGTAGCCCGCTTCGCCCAGCATGTCTTTCCAGTACTGGATGTGCATCGTCTGCTGCTTCAGCGGGAACGCGTAGTACGCCTTCTTCTTGGTCTTGTCGCTGTAGAGGTAGGTCGTCTCGATCGTGTTCTTGAGGAATCCGCCCTTGATCGGCGTGATGACGTCCGTGATGTCCTCGAGCTTGCCATCGAACGCCCACTTGCCGGTGACCTGGAAGTCGTAGACGTCGGCGTAGGCGACGTCAGGCGGCGTGCCGGCGTCGAGCGCGGCGACCGTCTTCGGGATCATGTCCTGCACCGGGTACTGCGACAGCTCGACCTTGACCTTGGTCTTGTCCTCGAATTTCCTGATGGCGGCGTACAGCGCGTCGTCCTCGGACTTGTAGAAGCCCTTGACCCACCAGACCACGAGTTTTTCCTGGGCCGCCGCGGGGGCGGCGGCGAACATGCCGGCCGCGATCAACGCGGCGACGAATTTGCTGAACAGCTTCATGCGACTCCTCCGATGTGGGTAACGCTGCGTTGCGCGGCTTTCGCCGTCTTGTTGCCGCAGCCCGTGTGCAGCCTACGGGCGGCGGTTGCTTGTGTCAAATTCGGGCGTCAGCCGAGGGCGCCACCAAGTGCGCTACATCACCGCGCCCAGATACCACGGCACGAACTCGCTCTGGCCGTAACCGTGGCGTTCGCTCTTGGTCTTGCCGCCCGAGGCGGTCTCGAGCATCAGCTGGAAGAGGCGCTCTCCCGTGCCCTCGACCGTGGCGTTGCCGTCGGCGATCTCGCCGCAATTGAGGTCGATGTCCTCTTCCTGCTTGATCCAGAGCGGCGTGTTGGTCGAAAGCTTGAGCGACGGCGCGGGCGCGCAGCCATAGGCCGAGCCGCGACCTGTCGTGAACACGATCATGTTGGCGCCGCCGGCGACCTGGCCGGTCGCGGATACCGGATCGTAGCCCGGCGTGTCCATGTAGACGAAGCCCTTGGCCGTCACCGGCTCGGCATATTCATAGACGGCGACGAGGTTGGTGGTGCCGCCCTTCGCGACAGCGCCGAGCGATTTCTCGAGAATCGTCGTCAACCCGCCCGCCTTGTTGCCTGGCGACGGATTGTTGTTCATCTCGCCCTTTTCGCGTGTGGTGTACTCCTCCCACCACCTGATGCGCGAGACCAGCTTTTCGCCAACCTCACGGGAGACCGCGCGGCGCGTCAACAGGTGTTCGGCACCGTAGATCTCCGGCGTCTCGGACAGGATCGCCGTGCCGCCGTGGCGCACCAGCAGGTCGACCGCGGCACCGAGCGACGGATTGGCGGTGATGCCCGAGTAACCATCGGATCCACCGCATTGCAGACCGACGACGAGGTTTGCTGCGGACGCCGGCTGCCGGGTGACGGCGTTCGCATGCGGCAGCATTTCCTTGATGAGCGCGATGCCATGGACAATGGTCCGGGCAGTTCCGCCGGTATCCTGGATGCTGAACGTGCGCAGCAGCGGCCCTTCCTTCAGGTTCTGCGCGCCCATCAGCGAGCTGATCTGGTTGGCTTCGCATCCCAGCCCGATCATCAGCACGCCGGCGAAATTCACGTGCCGCGCGTAGCCGCCCAGTGTGCGCCGGAGCAGCTGCATGCCTTCGCCATGGGTATCCATTCCGCAGCCGGAGCCGTGCGTCAGCGCGACGACGCCATCGACGTTGGGAAATTCGGCCAGCCGTTCCCGCGTGAAGTATTCGGCGATGCCGCGCGACACCGTCGCCGAACAGTTCACGGTCGACAGGATGCCCAGGTAGTTGCGCGTGGCGACCCTGCCGTCCTCGCGCACGATGCCCATGAACGTCGCGGCCGGCGTCACGTACTGGGTCGGCTTCGTGTCGACGCCGAACGCATAGTCGCGGTCGAAGGCGCCCATCACGAGGTTGTGCAAGTGGACGTGCTCGCCGGGCGCGATGTCGCGGCTGGCGAAGCCGATGATCTGGTTGTAGCGCCGCACGGGATCGCCCTTGCGGATCGCGCGGGTGGCGACCTTGTGCGCTGGGGGGATGAGGCCGGCGACGGTGATCTTCTCGTCCAGCAGCGTCGTTCCGCCTACGAGCTGCGAGCGCGCGATGACGACGTCGTCGTTGGGGTGAAGGCGGATCGTGAGTGCGCTTCGGGTCAGCATGCGTTTCTCCTCAGGCGACGGTCGCGCGGGCGACGGCCAGGCGGTCGATGGCGGCAAAATCCCAAGCAATCCCGAACCCCGGTGCGTTGAACGCAACGGCCATCTTTGCCGGTTTCGAGAACAAACGCATGCTGCGTTCTGAATGCCTGTTATGGATGCGAAATCGTGCCACGCACCGGTTGATTGCCCTATATGAGTAAACCTCGGCCTCTTTGGCCACTCACGCAATATTCACGTCCACGTGTCAGCCTCGCGTGCCGATTCGCAATTGCTCGACCCCAGGCGCTGCGCACCTGGATCCCCTCTCGCTGCTCACGGCACGACCTGGACCTTCG
>Ga0209048_10005805_pt1 | contig 11625 bp, 12 predicted proteins | sample FrelakmetCRP12CR_FD_187146 | JGI IMG/M metagenome (GOLD analysis project Ga0209048, IMG submission 187146) | Freshwater lake sediment microbial communities from the University of Notre Dame, USA, for methane emissions studies - CRP12 CR (SPAdes)... | ecosystem: Environmental > Aquatic >... | reverse complement strand
CGACATGCCCGATCTGTGCGACTTCACGATGCCGTACATCGTCGACCGCTCGCCCGTCGTGATCGCCGTCTCCACGGCCGGCACGTCGCCGATCCTCGGCCGCATGATCAAGGCGAGGCTTGAGACGATGTTGCCTGCGGCCTATGGCCAGGTCGCGGCCTTCGGCGGCCGCTACCGGAAGAAAGTCGGGCGCGCCCTCAAGGACTTTCAAGAGCGGCGGCGCTTCTGGGAGCGCATCCTCGACGGGCCGGTTGTCGATCTGGTGCTCGCCGGCCACAAGGCGGAAGCGGTTGCGGAGTTCGACGCTCAGCTTGAGGCCGCTGCGCGAGGCGCCGAGCATCGCCAACAGGGGGAAGTGTATCTCGTCGGCGCAGGTCCGGGCGATCCCGATCTTCTAACCTTCAAGGCGCTGCGGCTCATGCAGCGCGCCGATGTCGTGCTCTACGACCGGCTTATTGGAGACGGCATCCTGAACCTCGTGCGCCGCGATGCCGAGCGCATCTACGTCGGCAAGCAGCCGCAGGAACATACGGTACCGCAGCACGAGATCAGCCAAATGCTGCTTCGGCTGGCGCAAGAGGGCAAGCGTGTGCTTCGGCTCAAGGGTGGCGATCCCTTCGTGTTCGGTCGCGGTGGCGAGGAGATCGAACTGCTCGCCGAGGCCGGCATCCCGTTCCAGGTGGTGCCGGGCATTACGGCCGCGTCCGGCTGCTCGGCTTATGCGGGAATCCCCTTGACCCACCGCGATCATGCCCAAGCCTGCGTCTTCGTCACCGGCCACAGCAAGGACGGCCAGCTCGACCTTGATTGGAAGACGCTGCTGCAGCCGCGCCAGACGGTGGCTGTCTATATGGGTCTCGCGCACCTCGCCGAGCTTACCCACGCCTTCATCGAGCGGGGCGCAGCCCCGTCCCTGCCTGTGGCCCTGATCGACAACGGCACGCGCCCCAATCAGCGCGTGGTGATCGGAACGCTCGACACCATGACGGAGAAGGCGGCCAACGCCGGCGTCAAGGGTCCGGCGATCCTCATCATCGGATCCGTCGTTCGGCTACGCGAGAAGCTCGACTGGTATGTGCCGGAGGAACAGGCGCGCGAGGCCAAGTCGACCGGGGCGGCAGAGGTGGCGCCGATTACGCCGGCGGCGGAGTAGGACACCGGCTCTGATGTTGATCCAAGTCAACGTTGCATGGCCCGGCGTTGAGGGATGATGCGACGTTCGAGCCCGAGAGTGTTGGAGAGTATCGGCCATGCGGGGCATATCGACTCTTATCGCAACAGTATTCGCCATTCTTGTCGCATCCGAAATCGCGGCGGAAAGCCGATTGGATGTGCGCATTTACGCGGTGAAGGACAATTTCGAAAGCGTCAAACAAGATGTGATCGACGCCATCACCAATCGCGGTCTTGTCGTCGATTATACCGCTCACGTCGGCGCCATGCTGGCGCGGACAGCCAAGGACGTGGGTGCGCCCAAGACGATTTACTTCGATGCTCAGTCGGTCCAGTTCTGCTCGGCAACGCTCTCGCGGCGGACGATGGAAGCCGATCCGGCCAACATCGCCTTCTGCCCACACGTTATCTTCGTGTATGCGCTCCCCGGTTCACCGGGAATGACTTATGTCGGCTATCGCCCGCTGCCGCGCGTTGGGTCGAAACAATCGGGGGCGGCGATCGATGCTGTCAACGCGCTGCTCGACGGCATCATCCGCGAGGCGGCGGGCAAGAAATAGAGAAACCGGTTGCGGGTTGGGTATCCGGCTCGCCCGTCGGGGCGAAGGCGTTGACGCGTAAACCCGGCGCCTGGCCATGCGATTACTCAGGCCTTCACCACCAGCACGGCACACTTGGCTTTGCCGATAACGCGCTCCGAGACGCTGCCGAGCAACACCTTACCGAAGCCCGTGCGGCCGTGAGTGCCGACGACAATGAGGTCTGCTCCCTTCTCCTCGGCAAGCTTGATGATCACATCATCGGCCTCTCCAGGCAACGCCTCCCCCTCGACGTCGAGTCCTTCTTGCATGAGTTGCGCCGTCGTGCGCTCCACGGCCTCGCGTCCTTCCTGCTGCCGGCGCTCGCTGTGGCTGGGGACCAGCGCTGAAACGACGGTAACGGGCGCCGCGCAACAGTGGGCTATCTTGGCGGCGGACACTGCGGCGGCATCGCTGAAGCGCGAGCCGTCCGTGCCGAGCAGGATGCGGTTTTGCCACATGCCGGCGCCGACCGGCACCGAGAGCACGCTGCATTTTGCCGAGCCTATCACTCTGACGGTCGCGTGGCCGACCATCATGCGCGCCAGGCCGCGCCGACCCTGCTGGCCCATGACGATGAGGTCCGCGTTGAGTTCCTCCGCGGCCAAGACGATCTCGCGATGGGGGCTGTCGCCGGATCGCATCAGGGGTGTGGAGCGCACGCTTTGGCGTTCGGCCTCGGCGACTATCGAGTCGAGGTGCGCCTTGGCATCCTCGGAAGCTTTCTGAACAAGCTCCGGGGCGAGAGCCTCATACTCCGGATTGGTGAGCACCATGGCGAAGGGATAGAGGTGTGCGCCGCTCTTCGCGCACATGGCAATGGCAACCTTGACAGCGTCCGCGCTGAAGGGGGAAGCGTCTGTCGCAACGATGGTCTTCTCGAAGCGCGCAAGCGGTGAGAGCTGCTTTGGCTGTTGTGTTGTCATCGCATCGTCCCTCGCTCATCAACCGACGCCCGAAGCTTATCGCTAATGGTCAAAAGTCAGAAGACCAGAGGCGGCAAGCGATAACACGGTCACTTCAAGTGTCAGGATCGCGCTGAACACAAAGTCCTTGCGGTGTAACAAGAATGGCAAAACACGCAGATAGCAGATGAGCGTCAAGCCGGCGAGAAAGGAGATGCCAAGAAAGTTCAAATAATCGCCATGGCCGACCAGGCTGAGCCAGCTCCAACCCGTGCCGACACCAATGGAAGCCGAGAGCTGGTAAGCCGACATCGACCAATAGGCAGGCAACTCGGATAACGGAATCTTGGGTGCGCTGAACCCGAACACGTAAAGGATGAATGTGCCCGCCAAGAAATATCGCCCGAACCTCACACCGACGTCGAGCAGATCCGCGTAAGCGCGCTGCTCTAACGTGACATACTTCAGCTGCAGATTCCTGGCCTTGATCGTCTGCTGCCGGCGCAGTCGCGCACGCACTTTAAGGTTGGTTGTCAGTTGCCTCCAGGCGCCTGGCAGGCCACCGTCGCTTTTGAACATCGCGCTTTTCCTTCTTTCGTCTTCCTTTGGTCGCGCGTCAAACGCCGAAGCCCTTTAGCAGGGCACGAATGCCGGCCAGCAGCAGCAGGCCAATGACGACCTTGCGAATGACGGCCACATTGGCGCGCGAGAGCAGCCCCACGCCGATCGTTGAACCCAGCATCATGCCGAGCATCGAGGGCACGGCAATGATGGCCAACATCGCGCCGTGGTTCAGGTAGACCCATGCGGCAGCGCTGTCCACGATCGACAATATGAAACTGCTCGTACCGACAGAAACTTTGAGCGGGACGCCCATCACCAGATTGAGGACCGGCACATTGGCCCAGCCCGCGCCGATTCCGAACATGCCCGCCAGCAGCCCAATGATAATGAAAAGGGCGAGGCCCTGTGGCGTGCGATGCACCTTCCATTCGATGTCTCGATCGCTAAAGGGGTCGTGGTAGATGCCGTGCATTCTGAGCGCCGCTGATAAAGCGTCGGCCTTCGGGACCTCAGGGTAGGCGGATTTGCGGGCGAGGGCCATCAGGCTGACGACGCCAAGGATAATGGTGCCAAGCGCGAGTTGGACGATGTTGTCCGGTAAGGCCAGGCCAATGTTGGCTCCGACGATGGCCGCGGAGGAAGCGATCAAGGCGGGTGGCATCGCGAGCTGAAGATTGGCAATTCCTCCACGCAGCAAGGTGGGGCCGGCCGCCAGTGCGCCCGCGAGCGCAATCAACAGGCCAGTACCTCGCACGAAATCCAGATGGAACGGGAAAAAGCCACTGACGATGGGAACGAACAACACACCGCCGCCCACGCCGCCGACAACAGCAACGACCCCGAGCACAAACGTCACGACCAGAAGTAGCAGCACCCATGCCCACCATGGCAAGGCGCTCGCCGCCGGCGGCGTAGCCTGCGCCATTGCAGGTTCATCTCCCAGCGCGACGGCTAAGAGGGCCAGAATCACAGAGATCGCAAGCCGCATCGGCTCCGCTCCTTGGACGTGGCTTCAATTCTTCAATCAGCCGGCGCGTAGCCCGCCAAGCGGACGATCCTCGGGGCGGGAGCGGTATTCGGCAATCGCCGGAAATCGGTGAAGACCCTGATCAGACGGCAACTCTGCGAACGGTCTCGACGCCTTCCAACTTCACTCCTTCATCGTCTGCCGAACGAAACCCATGGCGCCGGGTTGCGCTGGTGACGGATGCAAGAATACGAATATTTGTGAATGAGCTTGGTGTTCACGTCAAGAAGATTGAGCGCGCCAAGGATACCAATATGCGTGGCAGCCGGAGCGATGCGTGGCACCAAGGCCGGAACACGTTCACTTCTTGTGGGTCCAGCCCGTCATAGCAGTTGCGCTGGATCAAGGCGCCGCCGTTTTCCTTGGCCTTGACTGCAACATTCGGCCTTCGAGTCGGTGCTGTCGCTAACCATTGGGTGATGCCCATGATCGCTCGCATCGCGTCGGCCGCGCTCGCGGCCACGTTGCTGTTTGCCGCACCTGCGCGCGCACAGGATGCGCTCGTGACCTATAAATCGATGAGCCCGGAGCTTGCGCTCGATCTCGCCCGCGCCGCGCTCGCCAACTGCCGCAATAGCGGCTATCAGGTCGCGGTCGCGGTGGTGGACCGCTTCGGCGTGACCCAGGTTATGCTGCGCGACCGCTTCGCTGGTCCGCATACGCCCCCCACAGCAGCGGGCAAGGCCTGGACCGCGGTTTCGTTCCGCACCAACACCAGCGATCTAATCGGCGTCAGCCAGCCCGCCATGCCGCAGGCGAGCCTGCGCAACCTGCCGGGGACGGTGATCCTGGGGGGCGGCGTCATGGTCGAGGCCGGCGGCATGATGGTGGGAGCAGTCGGCGTCTCCGGTGCGCCGGGCGGAGAGGCCGACGCCGCTTGCGCCAAAGCCGGCATCGAGGCGGTGCGCGACAGGCTCGAGTTCTAGCCCGTCTATTCATGGTAGCGGCTCGGTTTGGGCTAGGCTCTAAACACACTCGTTCAGGCTCTAGACATGCTTACTCCTCTGGAGAATGTTGGAGCCCAGTTCCACTCCCTCCGCTGAACGGCACCCCGTCCGCTACTTGAGCACGTCGGCTCCGGCCTGCGACGGCTGCTTTTGAAGCTACTGGCCGAGGAAGAAGCGAAGGACCAAGAACCGGCCAGATAAGAGCAGGCCGCTCTCTCCGGCGTGGGTGTGATGACCTATTTAGAAATTCAAAAAATAGCCGGCCGAAAATGTGGCCACTAGCATCCACTGATGCCTTCACCCTTTTTAAGGTTGGCGCTTGCGCAGCTTGCGGCAGAAGACGTCGTAGATGCTGCCGATGACGACGCGCGCCTCTTCGCTGGCAAGATCGTAATAAATGGTTTTACCATCGCGCCGCGTCGACACTAGGCCGTCCGCGCGCAGCCGCGCGAGCTGCTGCGACACCGTCGGCTGGCGCAAGCTGAGCAGCTCTTCCAATTCGCCCACCGACTTCTCGCCCTCGGCCAGAATACAAAGGATCATCAGCCGGCTCTCATGCGCGAGCGCTTTGAGGAATTCGCTCGCGCGTTTGGCGTTGCCGAGCAGGCGCTCGAGCTGGTGCGGGCGGTCGCGATTATCGAGAGGTTGCAATTCCATTCGTACACCAATGATCGCGTTCAGGCCGCGCAAGAATCAAGAATACAGACGATCAATCGCTTGCGCGCAATTTTTTTTCCGACAGCTGCGCGCGTTCCCCACTCGTTCCGGTCAAGTCCAGCTTCTTGATCAGCACGCCGAGCAGGCCCCAGAAGTTATCGTCGCCAGGATAACCGCTAATACGGCCGATTTCATGGCCTTTGTCGACCAGCACGAACAGCGGCGTCAGCCGCTCCACCTCGATGAAGACAAGATCGGACGGCGCCGCTTGTACGATATTCACGTACGATATTCACGCGGCGCAGCGGCGCGCGCGCGCCTTCTTGGCTCTTACCATAAACGGGCGCGATCTCGCGATCGAACGCTTCGCACCAGGCGCAGCCGGCTTGCTCGAACATCACGAGCTCGGCCGCGCGCGCGTTCGACAGGCTCGACGCTATAAACATCGCGCCGAACAGGACGACGCGAGAAATATATTTCAATGCTTGCGACTTGCTCGACAACTTCATTCTCTCATCGAAACGGATGCTATTGTGTTGCCGAAAAATATATCACAAGAGCCGAATATGTCGATGCGAGGAAGTTCCAGATGAGTCTCGACGTGACCGCCGGCGGGGCATTTGTGGCGGGGCTGCTGTCGTTCGCATCGCCATGCGTGCTGCCGCTGGTGCCGCCTTATCTCGCTTACATGGGCGGGGTTTCGATCGATCAATTGCGCGAAGAAGGTAGCGCCAAAGCGCGCGGCCGCGTGTTGCTGGCGGCACTATGTTTCGTGGCCGGCTTCAGCACGGTGTTCGTGGCGCTCGGCGCCACCGCGTCCTGGATCGGGCAGGCGGTGAGCGCTTATCTCGGCCTGCTGTGCTATGTGGCAGGAAGCCTTATCGCCTTGATGGGGCTGCACTTTCTCCATGTGATTCGAATTCCGTTGCTGGACCGCACCGCCCGCCTCGGAGTTACTGAGAAGCCCGCGGGATTGTTCGGCGCCTATGTGATCGGGCTTGCCTTTGGCTTCGGCTGGAGCCCTTGCGTCGGGCCGGTGCTGGCGGCGATCCTGCTGATGGCGGGCGCCGAGGAGAGCGCGGCCGAGGGCGCGCGTTTATTATTTGTTTATTCGCTCGGCATCGGCGTGCCGTTCCTGATCGCGGCCGGCTTTGCCGGCGCCTTCATGCGCTGGAGTGCGCGCTTCCACGCCCGGCTCGGTTTGATCGAGAAAGCGATGGGCGCGTTCCTGGTCGTCGCCGGCGTTCTGATCTTCACCGGACAGATGCCGACGATTGCGTACTGGCTGATCGAGACGTTTCCGGCGCTCGGTAGGATTGGATGAGCGTTAGCCGAACCGGAACGCCAGCAGATTATCGAACGAGCGCAGTTCGATCAGGACGCGATGCAGCAGGTCGGCGTCGCGCGTGGCGATCGCTTTGGGGATCAGCGCGAGGCTGGCCTTGGCGCCGTCGACCAGCCGGCGAAACTCCGGCGCTTGGCGCACCGCTTCGCTGGCGATGCCATCGCAGCGGTCGAGCACATAGCCGTAGATCGAAGCCTTATTGGCGATGCCGAAGCGCGTCTCCGGCTTGGCAAAGTCGAGCGCGCGGTCGTTGTAGATCATGAGCGCGTCCATGATCGTATTGGCGTCGCGCACGCAGTCGGCCAGCACCACGACGCCGCTCGCCTTGCGCAATTCGTAGAGATCGCCGCGGATGGCGTTGAGCGAGCCGCTGGCAGCTTCCGGCCGCCCCGATTTGAACATGATATCGGCGGCGACCAGCCGCGCGCTTACGCCGGTCAGCAGAGTGCCGTAAAGCGGATTGCCGTCGAAGGCATCTGGCCATTTGCTCGCAAAGCGTTCAACCAGTCGGCCCCAGGCCTCGCCCAGCCGGTCGATCTCGAGCGATGCCAGGTCGGCGTTGCCGGTTCGCAGATAGCCGATCGCCGCCCGGTTATGCGCGGATGCATTCTCGACCGCGGCGTTGAAATCGGCGAGGTCGCCGGCCATGGCGGCGCTCGCCCAGAAGGCGACAACGAGGATTGCGGCGCGCGCAAAGCAGCTCAACATGGCTGTTCACCGGACTGTGAGACGGGATATATATGTTTGTGAATATAACCCTCGCCGGGTAGGGCGGCGAGGGCGCTCATGGCTCATGGCTCATGGCTCATGGTTTACGGCAAATGATCATGATACTGACACGGCGAAATGTATTGCTCGGCGCGGCGAGCCTCGGCGCCTTGGGCGTTAAAACTGCGCGCGCCGAAGAGCCGATTCTCACGGACGACGGGCTCTACAAGCAGCCATGGTTCCTGGAAAGCTTCCTCGACCTCCCCGACGATCTGGAAGGCGCTCGCAAGGAAGGCAAGCGTTTCGTGATCATGTGGGAGCTCAAAGGTTGCCCCTATTGCAAGGAAACCCATTTCGTCAATTTCACGCAGAGCCGCATTTCCGACTACGTGAAGGCGAATTTCGAAGTGCTGCAGCTCAACATCATCGGCTCGCGCAAGGTCACCGATTTCGACGGCACCGAAGTGTCGGAAAAGGATCTGGCGGCGAAATACGCCGTGCGCTTCACGCCGACCTTCCAGTTCTTTGGCGAACGGGCCGAACCGCTGAAAGCGCTGCTGCCCGCCAAACGCGAGGTGGCGCGCGCGCCCGGCTACCTACGGCCCGACGATTTCCTTGCCATGTTCCGCTACGTCCGGGAAAAGGCTTACGAGAGCAAGAGTTTCCGCGAATTCGTCAAATCGCTGCCGAGCTGAATGTCTATTCTCCCGGCGGCCGTGCCGGCAAAGAGTGCGTTTCTTGCGAAACAACGATACGGTAGCTCATTGGCCGACGGCGCTCCGGACTTCGTCTTGAGGCAGGAAAGTGTCGTGCAAGCTTATCTTGGAACAATAAACCCGGTGAACGTCGCCGACTGAGCGCGAAAAGCTCAGTCGGCTTTTCCGGGGAGGGCGTACCGCTCATAACGGTCTGGTTGGAGGATTATCCCTGCCTTCGCTCGCCCATCGCGGCGGCAATTTGGCCTGCGATTTGTTCGGAAGCACGCCGCAGCGGATCTGCATCAAGATGGGCGTAACGTTGAGTAGTGCTCGCCTGTGTGTGCCCAAGGAGCTTCCCAATGATAGGCAGACCTAAGCCAGCACCTGCACCGAAGCTGGCGTGTGTGTGCCTCAAATCGTGTATGCGCAAACCTTGCAAGCCGGCTCGTCTCACGATCGCGCGCCATGGTCGATTGAGGTCAGCGCGCGGCTTATCCTGCTGTTCACCCGCAATTACGAAAGAACTCATGCGGGGCAAGCTCGCAATGATCACAATAGCAGGTGCATTGAGTACAATCGTCTTTCTTCCCGTTTTGCTATCAGGAAGAAAAAGGAGACCACGTTCGAGATCGACGTAGTCCCATTTCAGATCAAGAATTTCTCGAAGGCGAGCTCCGGTCAGTAGAAGAAGACGAACAGCGGCCGCAGCATACTGGTCAATAAATGTACGACGATTCTCCGGTTTAGGAGCATGCTTGGACGTTGGTTTTGTTTCATCAACATCATAGGGAATACCGACGGTCTCTCCTTCGCGAATAGTTTCGCCCAGTCTGGCGAGTTCTGCGGAGCTAAGAAACCGCTCACGCCGCTGCTCGCGAAACGCCCGAATGCCCGTTGTCGGATTGTGACCATACGGCACGAGATTGCAGATCGCCGCGTACCGATAGATCGAGCTGATACATTCGACGACGCGATTTGCCGTCATGGGCTTTGTCTGGCCGATGCGGAGATGAAGGCGAGCAATATCCGCTGTGGATAATGCGTCGAGCTTTATCGAGCCTAATGTGGGTACGGCGTGCTTACGCACACAAATTTCATAGTTTACCACGGTGCCGCGCTTAAGCTTTTGCGCCGCTTCTTCGCGCAGATACCGATGAGCAAATTCGCGGAATGTTGACATTTCGCGTTCGCGTTGACGTGAGGCCGCCGGATCCTTTCCAAGGGCTACGTTGGCTAAAACTTCTATTGCTGCCTCTCGCGCCTTCGCCGGTGTTAGCTCACGCGAGCCGAGCACCATTCGTCGCTTTGAAACGCGCCGGCCGCCGGCGCCCGGTCGATACTCCACGAACCAGGTCAAATAACCGCTTGATGCAATTCGAACGCCGAAGCCTTTGAGTTCCGAGTCATATGTAATCGACGCACGTCCAGCTGGCCGGATCGCATCGACGGTGCGTTTGGTAAGTCTGATGCTCATCACAATTGGTAATGCGTGTACGAATAAAGAACGTGCTCTGTGTCGCCACCGTGTCGCCACCGGAACGGAAACCAGCAGACATCGCCGACATCGCGATGTCAAAGTAAAATTAATGATTCCAATGAGTTAGGAACCTCCAGCCATTGCCAAGCAACGCAGGGAACGAGGAGTAAATGCACTCATAACCTGAAGGTCGTAGGTTCAAATCCTACCCCCGCAACCAAATTCGCCGCCAGGTCAAAGACTTGGCGGCGTTGTCGTTTTCGCGATTATGTTTCAATCCGCTCCAGGAAGCACTGTGGAAGCAAGAGGGAGCGTAATCGTACGCACCCCTACGAGCACGTATTTCGTGTCGCCCTGAATCAGATGCGCGCCCGGCTCGTAGAACACGGCCGGGCAGTAGTCACCCGGCGCGGCCTGGTCCAACTTCCCGCCTGATAGGTAAAATTGGCATGGAACCGGCGCGCCTCGTTGGGGGGGGGACGCCCAATCGGGCGCGTCAGCAGGTAGCCGTCGGCGTCCAGGGGCCGGATCAAATTTTCTATCAGTGACGGGAAGGCGAGGTTTATTTGATGACCAACTCACCGAGCGCCTTCGAAAGGTAATTGATAATCCCTTGTTTCGTTTTCGGGACGTAAACCCGGAGAAGGGCCGCGAAGGGCGCCGGTGTATGCAGCGCCGGAAGATCGCTATTGCACTAACAACTGAGCGAACCCGGTAGACGAAGGTGAGCGCTGATTATATAGGGTTCTTCTCATAGTGTCGTAGCGTTTGTCTGACAGGGAGTACAAGTCATGAGTGATCTCGTTGTATTGGGCTTTGACGGAGTTGGCACGGCAGATGATGTGCTCACCAAATTGCGTGCCTTACAAAAGGAGAACTTGATCGATCTTGAGGATGCCTGCGTAGTGATCCGGGGTCAGGATGGAAAGGTCCAGATCAAGCAGGCAGTAAATCTGGTGGCGCTAGGCGCGGCCAGAGGTATGAATACCGGTATGCTTGTAGGTGCACTCGCAGGTTTGCTTCTTCTGAATCCGTTAGCCGGTATGGCACTTGGTGGACTTGCCGGTGGCAGTTTTGGTGCTTTGTCGGGGTCCCTCGCCGACTTCGGTATCAACGATGAATTCATCAAGGACATCGGCCAATCGATTTCTAACGGGACCTCTGCCCTTTTCGTTCTGGTAGAACGCTCGACGGCCGACAAGGTCATCCCGGAAATCGAGCCCTTCAAGCCTCGCGTGCTGAAAACATCGCTCTCGAATGAGAAGGAGGAGAAGCTCAAGGCTGCGTTCGCAGGTTCTACAGGCACCTGAGTCCATGACTCCTACGTATGGTTTCGCTCGGCTGCTGGGTGTGAAGAACGCTCAAGATGGGGGTGTGCTGTCAGCGCTTGCGGGTTCGTTGCAGCGACTGGATTGCTTGCCACGTGACCTTCGCCCTATCGCCCAGCCGTAGAAGGGCGATATGGTGGGAGGCGGATGATGCAAGAGTATCAAGTTCGGTGGGCGGCTCAGGGGCGAAATTTTCTTGGCTCCACGCTGCAAGACGA
>Ga0209048_10005804_pt1 | contig 11626 bp, 4 predicted proteins | sample FrelakmetCRP12CR_FD_187146 | JGI IMG/M metagenome (GOLD analysis project Ga0209048, IMG submission 187146) | Freshwater lake sediment microbial communities from the University of Notre Dame, USA, for methane emissions studies - CRP12 CR (SPAdes)... | ecosystem: Environmental > Aquatic >... | reverse complement strand
CCTGGGTTTTGTTTCCCTCCGTCAGTTGGGCGTCGACCTCCTGCCCAATATCAGCTATCCGCGGCTCTCCGTCGTCACCCGGTTTGCGGGCGTTGCCCCCGAAGAGATGGAGACGCTCGTCACAACGCCGCTCGAAGCCGCGGTCAGCCGCATCCCGGGCATCCGCCGGGTCGAATCGATCTCCAAGGAAGGCGTCTCCTATATGACGCTCGAGTTCGCCTGGGGGACCGACCTGGATTTCACCATGCTTCACACCCGCGAGGCGCTCGACGGCGCCCGCGACATTCTCCCCGACGACGCCGAAAAGCCCACCATCATCCGTTACGATCCCCAGAGCAAGCCGATCATGGTCCTGGCCGTTTCGGGCGCAGGCAGCCTCCTCGACCTCAAGGAGTTCAGCGAGGAACTGGTCAAGCCCCGGCTGGAACAGATCGAGGGCATCGGCTCGGCGGACATCACCGGCGGAGTCGAGCGCGAGATCCAGGTCGAGCTCAACCCCCAGCTCTTGACCCTGTACGGCATGACCGTCAACGACGTCGCGGCCCGGATCGACGCCTTCAACCGAAACCTCCAAGGGGGGACGGTCCGCAAGGGGATGTTCGAGTATGCCATCCGCGTCGTCGGGGAATTCGAATCCCTCAAGGAGATCGGGGATATCAGCCTCAAGACGACCAAGGACAAAGGCGTCATCCGGCTCAAAGATATCGCCCGGGTCAATGATTCCCTCAAGGAGCGGCAGGGCGTGACGCGCCTCGACCGCAAGGAAAGCGTCGGACTTCTCCTGCGCAAGGAAGCCGGGGCCAACACCGTCAAAGTCACCCGCCTGGCCAAGGCCGCCATCAATCAGATAAGGAAAGAAAACCCGGACGTTCAGATCTTCATCGTCTCCGAGCAGGCGGGCTACATCGAGTCCGTCATCAAGGCCGTCACCGACGAGATCTGGCAGGGCGCCATCCTGGTCTTCCTGGTCGTTTTCATTTTCCTCCAGGAATGGAAAACGCCCCTGATCATCAACATCGTTATTCCCATCTCCATCATCGCCACGTTCAACCTGCTCTATTTCTGCAACATCACCCTGAACATCATGTCGCTCGGTGGGCTGGCCTTGGGGGTGGGCATGCTCGACGACTGCGCCGACGTCGTCTCGGAGAATATCTTCCGGCACCGGAGCCTGGGGAAAAGCGCGGCCGAGGCGGCCTATATCGGGACCAAAGAAGTGGGCGGGGCAGTCGCGGCCACGGCTTTGACCACGGTCGTGGTCTTCCTGCCGCTCATCTATGTCCATGGCGTGGCCGGGCCGCTCTTCAAGGACGCCGCTCTGACCGTGACGTTTTCACTCTTGGCCTCGCTCATCGCCGCCCTGACGCTCCTGCCGATGCTCCAGGCCCGCAAGCTGAAGTGGGACGCTTCGGGTACAGGCAAAGTGGCGGGCGCCAAAGGAAAGGCGGGCAAGAGCCAAGCGACGAAGGGTCTGGTCCGGGCTCTGCTTTTTCCTGTACGGGGAGTACGTTGGCTGTTCTCGCGAATCGGCAAGGGCCTCTACCGCGCGCTGGACTTCGTCGTCAGCTTCGTGACGCAGTTCGTGGCCATGGTCTTCCGCACCCTGGCCCTTCCCTTCAAGCCGGTCATCAAGCTCGTTTTCCGCGGCTTCAATTCCGTCTACAACCCGTTCCGCGTTCGCTACCGCGGCTGGCTCATCTGGAGCCTGGACCACAAGGGCAAGATTGCCGCGGCCACCCTCATCTTCTTCGCCGCCACGTTCTCCATCGGGGCTTTGCTTCCCCGGGAGCACATGCCCCCGATCAAGGCCACGTCGTTCGAGCTTCAGATGAAAACGCCGGTGGATTATTCCCTGGCGCAGACGGCCGACCTTGTGGCCTCGCTCGAGAAGCACCTGCAAACCATCAAGCCGGTGCAGGTGACGTTCTCCCAGATCGGGATCGTAAGCGGCATGGAGAGCCTCAACCTCGGGGCCTCCCTGAATTCCGCGCAGGTCTATGTCCGGGTCAAGAACCCGTCCGACTTGGAGCCGACCCTCCAGAGCCTGCGCCGCCGTCTGGCCGATTTCCCGGACGTCTCTTACACGGTCGCGCGCGAAGAATCGGCCCTATCCGAATTCCTGGCTTTTTCAGCGGGTGAGGTCGGGCTCAAGATCCAGGGCAATGACCTGGACAAGCTGAAAGAGATCTCCCAGGACCTCGTTACGCGCCTGAAGCGGGTCAAAGGCATCGTGGACATCAGCACCAACATCGGCGAGGGCAAGCCGGAATTCCGCGTCTCGATAAGGAAAGAAGCCCTTGCCAAATACCCGAACCTGTCCCCGAGCGCTATCAGCGACTATCTCGTCGGCGCCGTTCGGGGCAAAAAAGCCACCGACTTCAACGAGATGGAGAAAAAATACGATGTCCTGGTGCGCCTGGAGCAGGGTTCACGGGCCACGGTCGAGAGCCTGCTCAACGGGCAGTTCCCCCACGAGGGCACTCTCATCCCGATTCGCGACCTGGTGACGGTCGAGCCGGCGCGCGGCCCGCAGGAGATCCGGCGCGAGAACCAGCAGCGCGAGATCATCGTCACGGCCAACCTTCATGAGGCCAAGATCAGCCAGGTCGTCCCGGCGATCAACGAGCAGATCCGGCAGGTGGCGCTCCCCGAAGGGTACCAGATCGCTTACGGCGGCGAGCAGGAGGAAATGGGCAAATCCTTCAAGAGCCTCTTCCTGGCCCTGATCCTGGCCACCATCCTGACCTACATGATCATGGCCGCGCAATTCGAGTCCCTGCTCCATCCGTTCCTGGTCATGCTGACCCTGCCCATGGGCGCGGCGGGAGCGTTCGTGTCGCTCCTGATTGGCGGCCAGTCCCTCAACGTCATGTCCATCATCGGCATGGTAGTCCTGGTCGGTCTGGTCGTGGACGACGCCATCGTCGAGGTCGATTATATCAACCAGCTGCGGCGCAGCGGGAAAGCCCTGCGCGACTCCGTGGTCGAGGGGTGCATGACCCGGTTGAGGGCGATCCTCATGGCCTCGCTCGACACTGTGTTCGGCCTGATCCCCATGGCCCTCGGCTTGGAGCGGGGGTCGGAGCTTCTCAAGCCCCTCGGAATCGTCGTGGCCGGCGGTCTACTCTTCTCCACCCTCCTGACCCTGATCCTCATCCCGGTCGTTTACGAAGCTGTAGAAAAAGTGAAGGAACGGAAAGCGTCGGGGACCCGGCTGGCCCCGCAAACGGCAAAGTCCTAGGCCCATGATCAAGTTCTTCCTTGAGCGGCCCGTCGCCACAACGATGCTCTACCTGGCCCTGCTCGTGCTGGGGGTCTACTCCTTCACCAACACGCCGATGGAACTGGCGCCCAAGGAGGATTACCCTCAGGTCAATGTGGACACCCAATGGCCGGGCGTCCCGCCGGAGATCATCCAGACCAAGGTCACGGCCCCGATCGAAGAGGCCGTGTCCTCCGTGAAGGGCATCCGCAAGTTGACTTCGACGTCCCGCATCGGGTCGTCCGAGATCACGATCGAATTCGACCCCAAGGTCAGCATGGAATTCGCTAACCTGGCCTTGCGCGAAGAGATCGCCAAGCTGAGGTTGAAAAACCTTCTCCCCTACGGCGTGCGGCCGATCGTCCAAGCCTATGTCCCGGAGGATTTCCGGGTCAGGCCGTTCCTGAGTTATACCGTGTCGGGGAACTATCCGCTCCAGAAGCTCCGTGAGCTGGTCAAGGACAAGCTGACCTTCGGCCTCGGCTCCGCCTCGGGCGTGACCCGGGTCGAGGTGGGCGGCGGCTCGGATGCCGAGATCCTGGTGAGTTTGGATAAGGACAAGCTGAAGACGTACGACCTTCACCCCTTTCAGGTCCTGGCGGCCATCCAGGGGCGGATCCATGCCTATCCCGCGGGAAAGATCACCAAGGGGACGCGCGAATTCCTGTTCAAGGTCACCGACGTGGTTCCGGACCTGAGAGAGCTGGGAGCGACCATGGTCGGCTCGAGCGGACGCAACCCGATCTGGCTGTCGGATGTGGCCCGCATCATGCCGACCTACGGCGAGGTCTATTCCCTGCACCGGATCAACGGCCAGCCGACGATCAGCGTCACGATCGTCAAGGAAAAAGGGGCCAACACCCTCAAGGTCGCCGGCGAGGTCAAGAGCCGCCTGGAGGGCCTGCGCCGGTCCCTCCCCGCAGACCTGACCTTTAAGACGGTGGACGACGAAAGCGCCGAGATCCATCGCAACCTGTCCGACCTCTACAAGCTGGCGGCGATCATCACCGCCGTGGTCTTTCTCATGATCTTCGTCATCCTGCAGCGGGTCGGGCCATCGCTCCTCATCTTGTCGTCGATCGCCTTCAGCACGGTCATCACCTTTAACCTGATCTACATCTTCAAGGTCTCGATGAACATGCTGACCCTCGGGGCCCTGGCGCTCGGGTTCGGGATGTTCGTGGATGATTCCATCGTCGTTTTTGAGAACACGCTCCGGCACAGGGAAAAAGGGGCGACGCCGCTCGAGGCGGCTTCCAAAGGACCCAAGGAGGTTTTCATCGCGGTCCTGGCCTCGACCCTGGCCACGATCAGCGTTTTCGTCTGCTTCCCCTATTTCCAGGGGCGGCTCAAGATTTACTATCTCCCGCTGGCCATCGTGATCTCGTCGGCGCTGGCCGCCTCGCTCCTCGTTTCCTTTTCGCTCATCCCGGCGCTCAGCCCGCGGTTCCTGCGCAAGCAGGGAATCACGCGGACGGCCGCGGCGGGCAGGCGGTTTAAAAAGTTCCTTTCGGTCGTGATCCGCCACCCGGTCGTCGTTTTGCTGGTCGTGGCCGCGCTTTTGTTCGGCAGTTACAAGTGGTTCAAATCCAAGGTCACGATCGGCGAGTGGTTCCGCTGGTATTCCCAGGAGCGGCTCTATGTCAGCGTGACCCTGCCGGCGGGGTCGAACATCGATCAGGCTGATAAGGTCATCAAAGCCTTCGAGGCCAAAGTGGTCGAAAACCCCTACCCCAAGGAAATGAACGTCTATGTCTCGGTCGAAAACGCTTATCTAGAGATCCGTTTCCCGCCCGAGATCGAGCGGTCGTTCCGTCCGTACGCGCTCAAGGAGGAGCTCATCCAGCTCGCCACCCAATTCGCCGGCATCGACATCTCTGTCTCGGGGTTCGACCCTCAGGGCTACTATTCCAGCATGGGCACCGGGACGTCCTACAGCTCCCATATCAAGTTCTTCGGCTACAACCTCAAGAAGCTCAAAGAGATCACCTCCGACCTCGAGCTCCAACTCAAGCGGAATCCGCGCGTCAAAGAGGTCAAGACCATATCCAGCCGTTACAACTGGTGGTGGTCCCGGGGAAGCTCGTTCGAGGATGTCCTCAAGGTCGACCTGAACGCCCTGGGCCGGTACGACATCGACCCCGCCTATCTCTACGCTTACCTGAGCGCCCTGCTCCGCGGCAACTTCGGCACGCCTATCCGGATGATCATGTCCGGCAAGGACCTGGCCGTCTCGGTGAAGTATCCCGAATCCGCCCGGACGGACATCCGGAGCCTACAGGACGCCCTGGTGAAAACGCGGGCAGGCGAATACCTCCGACTGGGAGAGGTTTCGACGCTGGAAGAGCGCCCGATCGCCGGCTCGATCGACCGCGAGAATCAGCAGTTCCAGCAGACGCTCATGTGGGAATTCCGCGGCCCGTCCAAGGCCGAGGAGAGATACCGCAAGGCCGTCTTCGCTTCACTCCGCCTGCCGCCCGGGTTCTCGGCGACCCTGGAGGAGGAATGGTTCATGACCAGGGAGGAAAAGGGACAGATCGGCCTGGCCATCGCCTTCTCCCTGGTTTTCATTTTCATGATCCTGGCCGCGCTCTACGAATCCTTCCTGCACCCCTTTTTCATCATGTTCGCCGTGCCGCTGGCCATGATCGGCGTGTTCGTGGCCTTCGTCGTCGCCAAGTATCCCTTTGATTCCTCAGCCTACATCGGGGTGGTCCTGCTGGGCGGGATCGTCGTCAAGAACGCCATCCTGCTCGTGGACCACATCAACCTCAAGAGGCGGCAGGGGTTGGCCCTAGCCGAGGCAGTGATCGTCGGGACACAGGAACGCATCCGGCCGATTTTCATGACGACAAGCACGACGCTCTTCGGGATGCTGCCGATGTTGCTCCTGCAGGCCGAGAGCGGAGTGAAGCGCCAGATCTGGTCCACGCTGGCCCTGTCCACGGTGGGCGGCCTGGCCACGTCCACACTCCTGCTCCTGGTTGTGATTCCCGTTTTTTATATCTACGGCGACCGGTTCAAGGGCTGGATCGGGCGGAAGGCCGAGGAGCTGAGGCGGAGCTAGGCAGATCGTCCATTATTCTGAAGAGCGGAGCAAGTCGTCCGTCATCCTGAGGAGCGAGCGATGAAGGATCTCTTTTTAAGGTGAGCCGATGAAACGTCTTGTCATTCTGTCTATTGTCATCCTGATAGCGATCCTCATTGGTTGCGGGACGAAGGAGGCCAAAGTCGATAAAGGAATGGAGAACGGCGTCGAGGTCGTGCTCAATCACAAGGAACCGTATGTCATCCCCGGCCAACCGACACGCCTTGTGCTCGAAAAAGAAATCGCGATAAGCACCGAGGATGATGACCTGGCGAAGGCCGGGCTGACGGATATCGAGAGCTTCGATGTTGACTCCGAGGGAAATATCTACGTCATCCAATGGCACGTTTCCGGGAATCACATCTACAAGTTCGATAAGGGCGGAAAGCTCCTGATCTCCTTCGCCCGCGGCGGCCAGGGCCCGGGCGAGATCGAGTACGGCGGCCTGGTCAAGGTGACATCCGGAGGCGACATCCTGGCCAAGGACCCGTCCGTTCGGAAGCTCCTCGTTTTCAGCCGGGAAGGCCGGTTTCTCCGCGAGGTCCAGCTTCCTCGCGATCTGGAGATTCTCGCCCTGTTCGAAGATGGGGACTATCTCACTTGGACGCAAGAACGCACGAGAGACCTGGCTTCCTACGCCGATCATGTCGTCCTATGCAATGCCCAATTCCAAGAGATCCGGGGCCTCGTCACGGTGATTCGCCCCGCTTGGCAGCCCGGACAAAGGACTACGGTCGGAGAGATGGCCTGGGTCTGCGCAGCGCTAGGGGACCGTATCTTTTTCGGGGATTCTAGAGACGGCTATAACCTGCGCGTCTACACCCGGGAAGGGCAACTCGTTCGAAGGATCCGTAAGGAATACCTCCCCGTCCCGATAACCCAGGCGTTCAAGTCGGCCTATATAGAGCGTATTCCCAAGAGCAGCGCCGTCCGCAAGGACATCGCTTTTGCCCGGTCCTGGCCTCCGTATCAATATATCTTCGCGGATGAGGCGGGGCATCTTTTTGTTATGACCAGGGAACCCGGCACCGTGCCGGGCGAATTCCTGTACGATATCTTCGATGCTGACGGAGCCTTCATCTGCCGCACGAGCCTCGGGAACTTGACCGGCCAGTATCCCCGTGACGCCCGGGCGGTGGGCGGCCGAATCTATTCCGTCGACACCAACGACGACGGCTACAAGGTTCTGGATGTGTATAAGATGAAGTGGGAAGAAGGCCCGTCTAAAAATCGATAAAGGCACCCGTGGTCAAACCGCTGACCGTTGCCTTATTTACTTTTCCTTGACGATATATCTCACCACCCGGGGAAAGTCTGTTTCTTCACTGCAATAGAGCCGGCCTTGGGCGTCGATGGCCATGGGTTGTCCGGACAAGCCGAGAGACCCCACGCGCTCGCCCTTTTCATAGATGATCATCTCATTCTGTCCCTTTTCTTTTTTCAACGGCGAACGCTGGACGGTCACGTACAATCTATCGCCCGTCCCGAAGATGGTCAGGAAGGGAAAGACCATGCCTATGCTCTCTGAGTTCGCATGGGCGACCTGCGCGGGAACGAAGAGATCGCTCTTCCCTTCCACCTTTGTCTCGAATTTGGCGTTCCTGTAGATCAAAACCTGGAACCGATGAGGATTGAAAACAAAGACGCGTCCATCCAAGCCCACACTGAACCGCAGGGGGCACTTCAACTGAGGCACGTCCTTGTAGGCCGAAAGATTGGAGGGGACCTCGAACGGCTCGCCGTACGATGCCAGAGGCCGGCCTTCCTTATCATAGACGTGGATGAGCGCTCCGCGACTCAGGCCGAGGAGGACGACCTGCTCTCCCGGCAGAAGGCCGATGTCCCTGGGCTCAAAATTGATCTTGAACTGCCGGAGAAATGTCCCGTTCTTGTCGAAGAGCATGACCTTGCTGCCGCCGCTGTCCAGAACATAGATCGTCCCGGATGGGCCGACCGCCACTCCGGCAAGTTCGGAAGCCTCCGCGGGTCCTTGGCCCTGACGGAGAGGGATGCTCCTTAGGAAGGCTCCCTTGGGGTCAAAGACCTGGATCCGGGACTGACTCGACCCATCCAGGATGTCAATATTTTGGGCCCCGTCCAGCCCTATCGAGGCGACGCTCCCAAAGATCAGGTTATCGTCTCCGTTTTCCGTGCCGATGCTCAGGTCCTGGGTCAAAGAGAACGCTCTCTTTTCGCCGGAAAAGGAAACCATAGCCGAGAGGCAGAACGTAACGATCAAAACCAAAAAGGTACGCGAACAATATTTTGTCATCTTCATCTTCGCTCTCCTAAGACAAAATGGACGTACCCAAACAGTAAAGCCAGAATAATAAAAGTCTTCGGTGCAGACAGATCCCAGGGGAAAAACAAGGCTGACGATTTTTTCATCTCCCCTCCCCGCGATTAGAATTATAAGCTAGGCCTAGGCCTGGTCGCAAGCCGGAGGCCCGCCGCTAGCCGTTTCAGTCGGGCACCAAGGATGGCTTCCCCCCTATGCCACTAAATGCAACAACCTCTTCAAGGGAATGTCGGCAAACGCAAGGAATACTTGCAGGACAGTGTTGACTGCGAGAGCAGCATTGCTGCCTTTAGGACGTGCAATCAAGATGTTAGTAGAAAAGGCGGTAGACTTATTCGCAGTTCTGACCTGCTCTGAGTTGCGTGGGTTTCTCTGAATCCTACCCTAATCGTGCTCTTCTTTGGCCTTTTCGACCGAGTAATAATCCAGGATCATCATGTGGTCGTCGATCGTGCAGAAGCGCGTGGGTCCGGACCCGATCAGGAAGGCCTCGTGGAGCGGCCAGAGACACATGGGCGTCGCCAAGTAGCCTGTCTTGCGGTCGATGTCCGCGAACTCGATGCCGGCCGGCACTTCGAACTGCTCGTCCACGGGCACGGGGTCCCCGCCGGCCGCCTGCGCTTTCTTCTTCTCGTCGTCGATGAGGTTCTTGAAGAAGTCGATCCAGATGGGCAGGGCGGCCACGGCCCCTGAGTGCTGCTCGGCGATCTTGACCTTGAGGTCGTTGCCGACCCAGACCCCGGCGCAGAGCGACGGCGAGAAGCCGATGAACCAAGCGTCGGTGAATTCGTCCGTGGTGCCCGTCTTGCCCGCCAGGGGCTTCTCCAGGAAGGCGGCCGCCTGGCCGGTACCGCGCTGGACGACGCCGCGCATCAAGTTGGTCACGAGGAAGGCGGTCTGGGGCGAGACGACTTCGAAGGCCTCGACCTTGGCCTCCTCGAGGACGTTCCCGGCCTTGTCCTCGATCCGGGTGATGAAATAGGGCTTGATGCGGATGCCCTTGTTGGGGAAGACCGTGTAAGCCGAGACGAGCTCGATGAGCGGCACTTCGAACGAGCCCAGGGCCAGCGACAGGTACGGGTAGATGTTCGAGGTCAGGCCGAACTTGCGGCAATAGTCCACGCCGACTTGCGGCGAGATGCTTTCCAGGATGTTGGCCGTGACCACGTTCCGCGATTCCTCGATCCCTGTCCGCAGGGTCACGGTGCCTTTGTATTTCTGGTCGTAATTCGGGGGTTCCCAGATCTTGCCCGACCACTTGTCGATGAACTTTTTCCGCTCATCGGGGATGCGGCTGGCGGCCGTGTAGCCGTTCTCCAGGGCCGCGGTGTAGAGGATGGGCTTGATGGCCGAGCCGGCCTGGCGCATGGCCTGGATGGCCCGGTTGAACTGGCTCCGGTGGAAGGACAGGCCGCCGACCATGGCCTTGATCTGCCCGGTCTGGGGGACGATGGCCAGGAACGCGCCCTCCAAATCCGGTTCCTGGTCGAGCGAGCCGGTGAATTCCAGCTTGGCCGCGTCGAACGTTTTGACCTTGGCCTGGATGACGTCCCCGGGCGTCAGGATCTGGTCAAGGGTCTTGACCTTCGTCCAGGCAATATCCTTGTTGGTGATCTTCCCGGAGTATTTCTTGACCCTCACGGTAGCCTCGGTTTTGGAGACCGCCAGCACGATGGCGTCGGCAATCTCATCAGCCTCAACGTTGTTCGATTGCCAGGTATCGAGCCAGATCGTCTCGATCTTGACGGGGCCGCCGGCCAGGAGGTTCAGCTTGTTCTTGCGATAGCCCAGGCGCTTGTCGATCACTCGGAGCTGGGTGTCCACGGCCTTTTCCGCGTACTTTTGGTAGGCGGGGTTGAGCGTGGTGTAGATCTTCAGACCCTGGCGGAAGAGGGCGTCGCTGCCGTAGGCCTTTTCCACGTACTGCCGGACTTCCTCAAAGAAGTAACCGCCGAATTCCGAGGACGTCCGGTTCAGCGGGAGGACGGTCAGCTGCTTCTTGGCCGCTTCCTCGGCCTGCTTTTGGGTGATGTACTTTTCCTCGACCATCCGGTTCAGGACGTGATTGCGGCGGGCCAGGGTCTTGTCCGGGGCCTTGTAAGGCGAATAGATGGCCGGGCCGCGGAAGATCCCGGCGATGGTCGCGGCCTCTTCCAGGTTCAGGTCGGAGACGCTCTTGCCGAAGAAGACCTGGGACGCGGTCTCCACGCCGTAAACCTCGTGACCCAGGTAGAACTGGTTGCAGTACATCTCAAAAATCTGTTCCTTGGAGTATCTTTTTTCGATCTGGATGGCGAGGAAGATCTCCTTGAGCTTGCGCCGGACGGTCTGTTCGCGGCTCAGGAAGAGCGACGTGGCCAACTGCTGGGTGATCGTGCTCCCGCCCTGGAGCCGGCCGGTGCGCTTGCCGATCCGGAAGTTCTCCTTGACCGCCCGGAGAATGCCCCGCATATCGAACCCGCCGTGGCTGAAGAAACGCGGGTCTTCTGTGGCCAGGATGGCCTTTTTAAGGACGTCGGGAATCTTGGCGTACGGGACCTCGACGCGCCGGTTGATGGCGAACTCCTTGATGACTTCCCCGCTGTCCGAATAGACCGAGGAGATGATGTACGGCCGGAAATGCTCCAGGTCCGAAATCGGGGGCAGGTTCTGCCGGATGGTGTGGTAAGCGCCGAAGAAGACGCCCAGGACGGCCGCGGCCAGGAAGAGCGCGGCCAGGCCGATGCGGCGCCGGCGCCTCTGTTTTTGCTCGGGCGTGAGGCTTCTTATCTTCAACTTTAAGCGAATGCTCGATATCGGACTCATGACTCAAGATGATAGCAGAACAGTGCTGAAAAACCAACAATAAGCCCCGACCGGAGGGCTGATCTGAGCTGAATTATCGGCAATCAATGAAAGACGATTGCGGCCTATAAAGGATGGCCCGGGTTAACCGATCATTCATCGATTCTTAATCAAATCCTAACCGGCGCCGCCT
>Ga0209048_10005803_pt1 | contig 11628 bp, 8 predicted proteins | sample FrelakmetCRP12CR_FD_187146 | JGI IMG/M metagenome (GOLD analysis project Ga0209048, IMG submission 187146) | Freshwater lake sediment microbial communities from the University of Notre Dame, USA, for methane emissions studies - CRP12 CR (SPAdes)... | ecosystem: Environmental > Aquatic >... | reverse complement strand
CCGGCGAGCCCGCCGCGATTCTCAAGCGCCCACCGCTTCCGTGGCGGGCCCGCCGTTCAGAAGTCCTGGCTGAACTTCAGCCCGAGCGTGCGCGGCTGGTTCGGCACGTAGTAGGGCTGCGAGCCGCACACGCTGGAGACGCACTCGGCATATGTGTACGTCCGCGCCAGTTCATCGAATGCGTTGTTCAGATACAGCTCCAGCGCGGAGGGGCCCTTCTTCACGCCGGCCGAGAAATTGGCAACCGTGTATGCGGGATTGTCACCGAAGATGGCCCGGTCCTGTTCGGTGAGCTGGGAGTAGTTGCTGCCGGTGTAGACCACGGCCGCCTGCAGATGGCCGTCCATTCCCGCAACGGGGAACGTGTAGCGGGCGACCATATTCCCCTTGAATACCGGCGTCGTCGGCAGTCGATCACCCGAGTTCGCATTACCGGCCTTGCCCACGTAGTTCGAGGTGAGTCTTGCGTCCAAGGCCGTAAATGCAGCGGAGATGGTCAGCGCATCCATCGCTCTCCAGGTCAGGTCGGCCTCGATCCCGTCGATATTGGCGGAGCCCGCGTTCTGGACGACCGTCAGGCCCGCGCCGCCCGGCGGCAGGAACGAGAACTGGATGTCCGTCCAGTCCTCGTGGAAGAGCGCACCGTTCACACGCAGGCGGTTGTCGAGCCACGTCGTCTTCCAGCCAATTTCGTAGTTGGAGAGGTAGTCCGGTTTGTACGGACCCACCGACCCGTTGCGGTTGATGCCACCCGGGCGAAAGCCCCTGGAGTAGGTTGCGTAGACGAGGCGCTGGTCGTCGAAGCGATAGGTCAGGTTGCCTTTCGGCACCGCGCCCCGGTCGGTGACGGAATCATTGAGGTTCGTGCAGGGCGCCCCGTGGTAGCTCGCCGTCGAGAAGCACAGCGGTTCACCGTACGTCGGCACGCCGTTGGAAATCGCAAAGGGGTTGTTGATGTTGTAGCCAAAGAAGCCGCGCAATGTGTCTTCCGTCTTGTACCAGCGCAATCCGGCCGTGGCGGTGAGTTTGGGCGTGATGTCGTAATAGAGTTCGCCGAAGACCGCCTGGTCGGTGTCCGTGCGCAGCTGGTTGGTCAGCCAGATTGTCTCGGGCCAACCGGTGACCGAGTAGTAGGGCGTGAGGCCGTTGATCTTGTAGCGCTGGAAGATGTCGTGGGTCTGGTACTCGTAGAACAAGCCCGCGTCGAACCGGAAGCGATTTTCCTTCGCCGAGGAAATTCGCAGCTCGTGGCTCTGGCGCGTGTAGCCGTCGGTCGCGTGAATGTGTTGCGACGGGTCCGGCAATGTGACTTGATTGTCCGGCGTGCCGCCGTACCAATACTGCTTGACGTACTGGCAGCACTGGTCGTAGTGGAAGGTGTAGTCGGAATAGTCCGAGTCGACGACGTCGTTGCGATTCAGGTAGGAGCCGGCGTACACCAGGTCGAAATTGCCAATCTTGCCTTCCACCGTGAGCGAGGCCTGCCACCAGTCGTCGGTGATCGTGTCGGGAAAGAACTGCGTGACCTTCAGATCGCCGACGCTCGGGTCCCAGGCAAAGAGGCCGTTGACTGTCTGGGCCTGCCCCATGAACGTCGGCGTGATCGTCCAGTTCTCGTTCAGGTTGACGCGCAGCGCGGCGCGTCCGCCGTAGGTGTCGACGTCGTTGTAGTTGTTCTTCGCAACCTGCGGCCCTGGCACGCAGCCTGGGGGCGGCGCGGTGCTGTTGGTGACGCACGCGCCAGTGCTCGGGTAGGTGCGGGTGCCCGGGACGTTGTCGATGTAGCCCGCATCGTGCTTGGCCCAGCCGACGAGGCGCACGGCGGCGGCCGACGACAGGGGCATGTTGACGTAGCCCTCGGCCACGTATCCGTTGCCGCCATGAGCCACGGTGTTGCCCTCCAACCCGTAGGCGGCTGAGAAGGCGCTCGGGTCGGGCTTGTTCGTGATGATGCGGATCGTGCCCGCCTCGGAACTTGCGCCGTACAGCGTGCCCTGCGGGCCGGCGAGCGCCTCGACGCGGGCGATGTCGTACATGTGGATGTCGAGCGGGCCCTGGATCGTGGTGATCGGCGCCTCGTCGAGGTACATGCCGACCGTTGGCTGTGGACCCGAGTGGTTGTTGTTCCCGCCGTCCGCGACGCCGCGGAAGTAGGGCAGGCTGAATCCGGGGGCGAGGGTCGTGTACGTGACGCTCGGCATGAACTGCACGTAATCCGTGAAACTCTTGATCTGCAGCTGATCGATGCGCTCCGTGCCGATCGCCTGGATGCTGAGCGGGACACTCTGCAGGTCCTCTTCGCGCTTCCGCGCCGTGACGATGATTTCCTCGAGACCGCCGGTCGTGCTCTGGGCGTGCGCTGCCGGAATGCCGGCGAGCAGCAGGGGCGCGATGTTCATTCCCGCGAGCCCAAGGCGCGCGCGCTGCTGCGCGTGCATTCGCTTGAGTCTTCTTCGTCGGCTGCGTGTCATGCGGAGGGCCCCCGTGAGAATCGCCGCATTGTGTATGTTGCATGGGGGCCACTGCAATAGCCGGCCGCGGCACGCGCCGCGATTTCACGTCGGCGGGGCTGCCGGGTAGGAGTGCAGCACCGGCCCGAGCGCCTCGCGCAGCGCTCCAAGCCACGCCTCGTAAGGGCGCCATTGTTCGATCGCATCGCGGAAGATGGGTCTGCGGACCTGCTCCGAACTTGCCGTGCGAACGGCGCGCTCGGTTTCGTAAAAGCGCAGGCACGCCGGCTCGAAGGGCAGAGCGCAGTAGGCGAGCAGCCGGCGGACTTCGGCCTCGGTGTTGTCCACCATTTCCTCATAGATTACCCGGTGAATCCGCCCCGGCAGCACCGCCTCGAAATGCGCCATCAGCTCGACGTAGTCGCGGTAGTAGCGGCCGAGCTCCTCGAGGCTGTAGGTGAAACTCTGACCGCGCGCGAAATGCTGCTTGTAGCAGGAGAAGCAGCAGCTCAGCGGGTGCCGACGGGCGTCGATGATCTTGGCGTTCGGCAGCATCAGGTGGATCAGCCCGACGTGCGCCCAGTTGTTGGGCAGCTTGTCGATGAAGAACGGGGCGGTCGTCTTCCTCTGAACCTGCGTCTGCTCTATGTAGCGTTTTCCCAACAACTCCAACTCGCGCCGACCAAGATCCGCCAGGACGTCCGGGTAATTTGAGATGTCCGATCGCTTCTCGCGGCCACTCAGCGAGCGGACGATGCCGATGACGTCCGGGAGCTCCATGGTCCCCTCGACGGCCGAATGGCTGGCGAGGATCTGCTCGAGAAGCGTCGAGCCCGATCGTGGCAGGCCGACGATGAAGATGGGGTCCGGTGCAGGGCAGCCGGAGCCGGCGCGCCGGGCGAAGAACTCAGCGCTAAAGAGCGCCGTGCTGCGCCGGACGTGGGCCGTCGTCTCCTCGGCGTCGTAGTACACGCCGCCGCGGCGCAGGCGGTTGCCTTCCGAGTAATGCCGGAAGGATTGTGCATGGTCGCCGGCGTCCTCGAGCGCCTTGCCGAGCGCGAAGTGGAAGTGCAGACGATCCTCGTCGGAGAGGTCGGAGCGGCCGAGTTGTGCCCGCATCGCATCGATCTCGCCGGCGGTGAAACGGAAGGTCTTCAGGTTGGCGAGACTCCAGTAGGCTTCGCCCAGGCCGGGCGACAGCTTGATGCCTCGCTGGTAAGCCGCGACGCCTTCCGGCTGTCTTCCGGCCGTCTTGAGGGCATGCCCGTAGCTCATCCAGAGCTTGGCCTGGCCGGGATAGTCGGCGAGGACCGCGCCGTACAGCTCGATCGACTGCTCGAACTCGCCGAGCCGCGCCAGTATCGCGGCCTTCAGACTGCGAAATGCCGGGCTGTGCGGTTCGAGCGCGAGGAGGCGATCGATCTCCCGCAGCGCCTCGGCAGCCTTGTTGCGACGATGCAGGACGACGGCGTAGTTATGCCGCGCCGCCGTGAAGCTGGGCGCGAGTTCGAGGCAGCGCCTCAGCAGGTCCTCCGCATCCGCATAGCGGCCGATCCTGGCCGCCACCTCCGCCAGCATCCGGATCGCGGCCACGTCGGTCGGGCTAGCCTTGAGGTGCTCCTTCAGCAGCGCCTCGGCGACCGCAATGCGGTTCTCGCACAGCGCGCGCGCGGGTCCCAGCAGGCGCGGGTCGCGCGTCGAGGCCCGGATATGGTTTGCATAGGCGGCATCGGCGCCGGCCGTCTCGCCCATGGCGGTGAGGTGATCGCCGAGCAGGCGCCACGCATCGCCGATGTCGAATTTGAGCTGCACCGCGCGACGCAGCGCCTCGACCGCGTCCTCGCCGCGACCGACCCGGCCGAGCGTGACGCCCAGTTCGTAATGCGCCGGTGCCCAGCCGGGCTGCGCGTCGGCGAGCGGCTGCAGCACCTCGAGCGCGGCGGCCGGATCGCCGAGGTTGCGCCGAGCGACCCCTCGGATGAGCAGGGCGAGCGGATGGCGAGGCGCTGCCTTGAGGATCTCGTCGGCCTGTTCGGCCGCAAGCGCCGGTGCCGACGCGAGCAGCTTGGTGGCGTGGTGCAGTGCCACCTCCAGCGTGCCGACCGGCTCAGGGGCACCACTCATCCGCATCCCTCGTCTTTGACAGTGTCCGGCGCGAATGAAAGACTCCGCTGCCTTCATTGTCAAACGGACCCGTCATGACCGTTCCCGACAGCCCGCGCCGGCTCGGATCGCTCGCGGCGCCGACGGTCCCGTTGCCGGCGACCTGAGAGCGCTCGCGTGACCGGCCTCGATCTGCACGCCCCCGCGGTCACGGGTGCCGTCCACCGAGTCGCGCCTCAGCTGTGGCGCATCGTGGCGTCGAACCCGAGCGCCCTCACGGGGCCCGGCACCAACACCTACGTTCTCGGCGACGGCCCGCGCCTCGTCATCGATCCGGGCCCGGCCGAGGACTCGCACCTCGAGCGCATCCTCGCGGTGGCCGGCGGGCGGATCGAGCAGATCCTTTGCACGCACTCACATCCGGATCATTCGCCGGGGGCCGCGGCGCTGCGAGCCCGCACGGGGGCCATCGTCCGCGGGCGCGAAGCCCCGGACGACGGCCACCAGGATGAGAGCTACGCGCCGGACCAGGGCCTCGAGGATGGCGAGCGCGTCGCGGTCGCTGGCGCGACGCTGCGCGTCGTGCACACGCCGGGACACGCCTCGAATCACGTCTGCCTGTTGCACGAAGGCGCCGGCATGCTCTTCACCGGCGACCATCTGATGAGCGGCTCGACCGTGGTGATTCTGCCCCCCGACGGCTCCATGCGTCTCTACCTGCAGTCCCTGCGCCGGCTCCTGACAATGCCGCTCGAGGTGCTCGCTCCGGGACATGGCGCCGTCATCGCCGGGGCGCACGCGGAGGTCGAGCGCGTGATCGCGCACCGCCTGCAGCGCGAATCGAAGCTGGTCGGGACGCTGCGCCGCCGCGGCGAGGCGACCCTCGATGAGATGCTGCCGGAGGTCTACGAGGACGTGCCGGCCGCCCTGCACCGCCTGGCCAAGTACTCGCTGTGGGCGCACGCCATCAAGCTTGCGGAGGACGGACGCGTGGCGCGCGACGGCGAGAGCTGGACGTGGCTCGGCGTGTGAGCGCAGCGCGCCGCGCACCGGGTCCGCGCCTCAGTGTCATCCAACTGCACCAAGCGAGCGTCCGCTTTGGCCGCCACTGGGTGCTCAAGGATGTGCGTTTCGAGCTGCGGGCGGGCGAGCGCTGGCTGCTGGTCGGGGCGAACGGCGCGGGCAAGACGGTGCTGCTCAAGCTCCTGCGTGGGGACCTGTGGCCGACCCCCACCGGGCGGGAGCGGCGACGTTATCGCGTGGGGCGCGAGTGGCATGAGCAGCCGACCTTGGCTCGTGACCGCATTGCCTATCTCGGTCCCGAGCGCCAGGACCGCTACGAACGCTACCAATGGAATCTCCCGGTCACGGACGTCGTGGCGACGGGGCTGTTCGAGACGGACATACCGCTGGTGCATCCGACCCGCCCGCAGCAGCGCGCGGTCATCACGGCGCTCGAGGAGGTGGGCCTCGCGGGCCTCGCCGGGCGTCGCTTCCTCTCGCTGTCCTACGGACAACGCCGGCGCGTACTGCTCGCGCGCGCGCTGGTGCGCCGTCCGGACGTGTTGCTGCTGGATGAGGCGCTGAACGGCCTCGATGCCGTATCGCGCCGGGCCTTCCTGCGCGCGCTGCAGCGAGCCAGCGCCGCGCACACGGCTTGGGTGCTGAGCAGCCATCGGTACGCCGACGCGCCGCGCGCGCTGACCCATGCCGCCCGGCTCGAGGGCGGCCGGCTGCAGCTGGCGGGCCCCATCGAGAGCGTGCGCAGCGAACTATTCGGGAACTGGCCGGCGCGGCGCACCGCACCGAACGGCGCGGCCCGCTCATACGTCGCTGCGGCGAGCACCGAGGATCTGCTGCGGTTGTCGAACGTGGCCTTGTTCCGCGACTACCACCGCGCGATATCGCGATTCGACTGGACGATTCATGCGGGCCAGCACTGGTACATCGCGGGGCCGAACGGCTCCGGCAAATCGACGTTGGTGGCGCTGCTCTATGGCGACCTCTGGCCGGCCATCGGCGGACGAATCGAGCGTCTCGCGCTGCCGCGCGGCGCCGCGATCGGCGAGTGGAAGCGCGTGGTGGGGCTCGTCTCGCCGGAGCTGCAGGCGGCATTCGCGGCCACCGCCTGCACCGCTGAGGAGATCGTCGCCTCTGGGCTGTATTCGAGCATCGGGCTCAATCAGCGCCCCTCGTCGCGCGAGTGGGCGCGTGCGCGGCGTGCCCTGAAGGGGTTGGGTCTGCTGCATCTGTCGCAGCGCCGCGCACGGCAGCTGTCCTACGGCCAGCTGCGCCTCGCGCTGCTGGCGCGCGCGCTCGTGCTGCCGCGGCGCCTGCTGCTGCTCGATGAGCCGCTTGATGGCCTCGATCCGGACACGCGTGCGCGCGCGGGCGCGCTCATCGACCAGTCCGTGCGCGGCGGCGTACAGCTCATCCTCGCCAGCCACCACGCCGAGGACGTGCCGGCGTACGTACGTCACGTTCTTGAGCTGCGGGCGGGCCGGCGGCCGCGGATCGGCTTGCGCGATTGAGCCGCCCGGGCGCGCTGCATCGCGCGCCGCGCCCGAGGATAGTGAGGCAGTGGGCACAAGCGCCGACCCGCCGGCCAGGTTCGCGAGGCCGTTTCAGAGCTGCACCTCGATCTGGCCATCGACGATGCGCACCGGATGGCTGGGCAGTGCTTGAGTCGCCGCCCCGCCCAGTACGGCACCGGTGCGGACGTCGAAACTCGCCGCGTGCAGTGGACAGATCAGGCGATGGCCGCGGAGTCGTCCTTCGTCCATCCGTGCGTGTCCGTGGCTGCAGAGGTTGTCGAGCGCGTAGATGCCGTCCTTCGCGTGCGCGAGCAGCACCAGTCGGCCTGAGATCTCGACGCAGCGCATCTGCCCCGCCGGCAGTTGCGCGGCGGGCAGGGCCGGGAAGAAGGTCTTGTCGGACACGCGGGTACGCTCTGGGGCACCGGTAGCTCTTCGAGGCGCACGCCCGAGCCGCGTGACTACAACGGCAGCTCGGCTTCGAACACGATCACGGCATCACCGGTGACGCGCACGCCGGTGGCACGTTTGCCCGCGGCGGCCACCGCGACCTCCACCTGTCCGGGCCGCTCGACGAAACGCCCCTGATGCCCGAGGAAGCGTGCCTCGCCCTTCGTCACGGGCAGCAGGCCGTGGTTGACCAGATAGACGCCGAGCATGCCGTGGGCGTTGCCGCTCACGGGGTCCTCCGGGACGCCGATCGCGGGGCAGAACATCCGCGACTCGGTCGTGACGGGACCCGGGCCCGGCCTGAGCGCGAAGACGAAGAAACCGTCCGCCCCGACGTGCGGCGTGAGGTGCTCCAGGCCCTCCATGTTGGGCTGCAGCGAATCGAGTGTCTCCGGGGACTGCAGCCCGATCAGCAGTCGCGAGTTCGCCTTGCTCATGACCTGCACGGGGCAGCTCGGGTGCAGGCTGGCCGAGCTGATGCCGAGCGCATCGAGCACCGGGCCGATGCGCTCCTCGGGAACGGCTGGTCCGAACGTCGCCGGCGTCTGGTGGATCGTCACGCGCAACGCCGGCGCCTTGCCGCTCACCTCGATCTCCACGATGCCGAAGCTCGACTTCTGCCGGACCTTGCCCTTCGGTACGCCATTCGCCATCGCGCGCACGTAATGGGCCGCGACGGTCGCGTGCCCGACGAAGGTGACCTCTCGCCTCGGGGAAAAGAAGCGGATCTCGACCTCGTACTCCGGGGAGTCCGAGCCCAGCACGAAGGCGACATCGGTGGTCGCGAGTTCACGCGAGATGCGACGCATCTCGTCGTCCGTCAGGATGTCCGCATCGAGTACGACGGCAGCGCGGTTGCCGCAGAAACGCTCGCGGGTGAAGGCATCGACGAGAAACAAGCGGCACTGGCGGCGCTGGGTCATGCAGTGAATCCATCGAGGGGTGAGGCGCTCATTAGTCCTGAGAGGGTGCCCGGCGTCAACTGGCGGGGTTACGCCGGGGCAGCGGCGGTCTATACTCACGATCGCCTTGGGGTGGCCTGAGTGGGCCTGAGATGTCGACTGCGGCCGCGACCGCTCATCGACGAACCCGTCGAACCTGATCCGGTTAGTACCGGCGTAGGGAGCAGGTGTCATGGCCCCGGTTCATTTGCGTTGCCTGCTGATTGCCGCCTGTGCGGCCGCGACGCCGTTCGGGGACGCTGCCGCGGAGATGCCCACGGAGCTCGAGGAGATCGTCGTCACGGCCTCGCTGCGGCCACAGAGGCTCGGCGAGGTGCCGGTGAGTGTCACGGTCCTCTCGGACAAGGTCCTGAAAGATGCGGGGTTGCAGCACTTCGAGGACGTGCTGGGGCTCGTGCCGAACCTCAACTGGTCGGGCGGCACCTCGCGGCCGCGCTATTTCCAGCTGCGCGGCATTGGGGAACTCGAGCAGTACCAGGGTGCCCCCAATCCGTCCGTCGGCTTCCTGATCGACGAGATCGATTTCAGCGGCGTCGGCATGCCGGCGACCCTCTTCGACGTCGATCAGATCGAGGTGCTGCGCGGGCCCCAGGGCACGCGCTACGGCGCGAACGCGCTCGCGGGCCTGATCAAGGTGAAGACCCGGGACCCGGACGGTACCCGTGACCTGCGCACCGAACTGACCGCGGGTGATGACGGCGTGCGCGCGGCGGGTCTCGTCGTCGGCGCGCCGCTGGGTGAGAGCAGCGACGGATCGGGTTGGAGGCTGGTCGCGCAGCAGTTCGAGGACGATGGATTTCGCAGGAATACCTTCCTCGACCGCTATGACACGAATGGCCGCGAGGAACTGACCCTGCGCGGCAAGCTTCGCCTGCAGCCCTCCGCCGACTGGCAGGTCGATCTCGCCGCGCTGTACGTCGACCTCAACAACGGCTTCGACGCCTTCTCGCCGGACAACAAGCTGCGCACGCTCTCGGACCAGCCGGGACGCGACGCGCAGCTCTCCAGGGGAGGGTCGGTGGCGGTGCGCGGTAACCTGGGCGGCGAAACACTGCAGAGCGTGAGCGCCTACGCCGACTCGAGCATCATCTACAGCTTCGACGGCGACTGGGGCAACAATCCGTATTGGGGTATCTACGCGCCGTATCAATATTTCTCGCGCTTTGGCCGCGATCGGCGCACGGCAAGCGAGGACCTGCGTCTGCTCAGCAAGACGACCGCGGAGCAGGGCGGGTTCGGCTGGGTGGCGGGCCTCTACGCGTTGCGACTCGAAGAGGACAACAACGAGCACGATTATTCGAGCGGGCAATTGATCAACCCGCCGCTCTATAGCACCTACGCAGCGACGAGCCTCGCCGCGTACGGTGAAGCCGAGTGGCGCGTGGCCGATGCCTTGACGCTGAGCGGCGGGCTGCGCGCCGAAACGCGCGCCGCCGACTACCACGACACCAACGGCGAGCATTTCGCGCCGCGCGACAACATGTGGGGCGGGCAACTGTCGCTGCGGGGCCACCTCCTCGAGGCGAGTTCCTGGTACGCGACGGTGAGCCGCGGCTATAAGGCGGGCGGCTTCAACATCGGACAATTCGTGCCGCCGAGTCTTCGCCAGTTCCAACCCGAGTACCTCTGGAACCTCGAGTCGGGACTGCGCTACGCGGACGCGGCCGGCACGCTCGAGGGCCAGCTGGCAGTGTTCTATATGTGGCGCGTGAACGAGCAGGTCTCGCACTCGTACCAGCTCGTTCCGGGCGACCCCCTCTCCTACGTCTTCTTCACCGACAACGCCGCGAGCGGCCGCAACGCCGGACTCGAGGGATCGGTCACCTGGCGCCCGCTGCCCGCGCTCGCGCTTGGCGCAACCCTCGGCCTGCTCGACTCCAAGTACCTGAACTACAACTACGGCGACCGCAGCCTCAACGGGCGCGAGCAGGCGAGTGCCCCCCCGTACCAGTATTCGCTCACGGCGCAGTGGGGTCGTGACCTTGGCTGGATGGCGCGGGTCGACGTGACCGGGTGCGATGCCTTCTATTTCGATGCGAGCAACGACCAGAAGTCCTGGCCTTACATGCTGACGAACCTCAAGGCGGGCTACGCGGCCGAGCGCTGGTCGGTGCACGCGTGGGGTCGCAACGTCTTTGCCCAGACGTACCCGATCCGCGGCTTCTACTTCGGGTTGCAGCCGCCCGACTTCCCGAACAAGCTCTACTTCCAGCGCGGCGATCCCCGCAGCGCGGGAATCACCGTAGAGTGGCGGCTCCATTAGCTCTATTAAGAACGGAGAGTGAAATGCGTACTGCGGTTGAGATCAGCCTGTATCCGCTCGACGCCCACTACGTGGCCCCGATCAAGGACTTCATCGAACGGCTCAATCGACACCCCGACCTGCAGGTGCTCACCAACGCCATGAGCACGCAGGTGGCCGGCGAGCATGAGCGCGTGTTTGCCGCGCTCGCGCAGGAGACGCGAGCTACGTTCGCGGCGGACCGCCGCGCGGTATTCGTGATGAAGGTGCTCGGCGGCACGCCGACGGACGACGAGCGCTGAGCGTGCTCGAGGCCTGTCGGCAGGCGTTGGCGGAGATCTCTCCGGCCGAGTGGGTGGCCGTCGGGTTCGCGCTCGCGTACCTCGTGCTCGCGATCCGCCAGAGCCTCTGGTGCTGGGCGTGCGCCGCGGTGAGCTCGGCGATCTATCTGGTGCTCTTCGCGCGCGGCGGCCTGCTCATGCAGGCGGTGCTGCAGGTCTTCTACATCGCGATGGCGGTGTACGGCTGGTGGGCGTGGCGCGGCCGCGCGGCCGACGGCGATGAGCATGCGCTGCCCGTGTCGCGATGGCCGCTGCGCGCGCACGGCCTTGCGTTGCTCGCGATCGTGGCGGTGAGCGCGGTCAACGGGCGCATCGTCGCCGCGGCAACGGCCGATGGTTTCGTTCCATACGTCGACGCGCTGACGGCCTGGGCCAGCGTGTTCGCGACTTGGCTCGTCGCGCGCAAGGTGCTCGAGAACTGGCTGTACTGGATCGTCACGGACCTCGTGGCGGGGGCGCTGTACTGGACGCAGGGTTTCCATGCGACGGCGGCGCTGTTCGTCGTCTACTCGGTGCTCGCGATCCGCGGCTACCTGCAATGGCAGG
>Ga0209048_10005802_pt1 | contig 11629 bp, 10 predicted proteins | sample FrelakmetCRP12CR_FD_187146 | JGI IMG/M metagenome (GOLD analysis project Ga0209048, IMG submission 187146) | Freshwater lake sediment microbial communities from the University of Notre Dame, USA, for methane emissions studies - CRP12 CR (SPAdes)... | ecosystem: Environmental > Aquatic >... | reverse complement strand
CGATCGACGCCGAGGGCCATCGCGTCGCGCAGCTGCTCCTCGGCCTCGGGTGGACCCAGGGTGAGCACGGTGCAGGCGCCGCCGTGCTGCTCGACCAGCCGCACCGCCTCCTCGGCGCCGCACTCCTCGTGCGGGCTGACCGTGAACCCCAGATGCCGGGTGGAGATCGCCTGCTCGTCCTCGGTGAGGACGATCTTGCCGCCGGTGAGCGGCACCCGCTTGACGCACACGAGGACGTTCATCGCTACGAGCGCACTCGGAGGTTCTCGGGGTCGAAGATCGGGGTCGCGCCGGCGATCTGCACCGTGACCGGGTAGCGCTCGCCCAGGTACTCGACGAGCAGCTCCTCGCCCACGTTCGCGTGCTCGGGCGGCAGGTAGCTCATCAGGATGTGCTTGCCGATCGAGGGCCCGGCGCCCGCGCTGGTGACGTAGGAGCGCCGGCCGTGGGCGTCGGTGATCGCCGCGCCGGCGCGGGTCAGGATCGGCTCGTTGCCGAGCATGTAGCGCTTGACGCCCGAGGCCGAGGTGTGGTCATCGACGGTCAACGTGCACATCACCGCGGCCGGCTCCTCCTCGCGGTGGCGCAGGGAGGCCTCCTTGCCGGTGAAGTCCTCGGCCTTGACCTTCGGGCCCGCCATCCCCGCCTCGACCACGCTGTACTCCGCCTCGAGCTCGGCCCCGTAGGCGCGGTAGCACTTCTCGAGCCGGCCGGTGGTGCCGTAGACGCCGATGCCGACCGGCACGACCCCGTGCGGCTGGCCCGCCTCGGCGACGATCTCCCACAGCTTCGCGCCCTGCTCGATCGGGACGTAGAGCTCCCAGCCGAGGTCCCCGACGTAGGAGATCCGCGACGCGAGCACGCGCAGCGGCCCCACCTCGATCGTGCGGCAGCGCCCGAACGGGAAGCCCTCGTGCGAGATGTCGTCGCTGGTCGCGCTCGCGAGGATGTCCCGGGCGCGGGGGCCCCACAGCCCGAGCGTCGTCCACTGGTTGGTCTCATCGTGCAGCTGGGCGGAGCCGTCGGCCGGGAGGTGGTCGGCGAACCACTTCTTGTCCGACATCCCGTAGGCGCCGCCGGTCACCACCCGGAACACGTCGTCGGCCAGTCGCATGATCGTCAGGTCGGCCTTGAAGCCGCCGCCGGGAGTGAGGATCGGGGTGTAGACGACACGCCCGATGGGCACGTCCATCTGGCGCACGGCGGCGCGCTGCACGGTGTCCAGCGCGCCCTCGCCGGTGATGTCGAACATGCAGAACGCGGTCAGGTCGACCATGCCCGCGCGGTCGCGCATGGCCAGGTGCTCGGCGTTGATGATCGGTGACCACCAGCGCGCGTCCCACTCGGCCTCGCGGCGGGTGACCCGGTCGCCATACTCCTCGAGCAGCGGTGCGTTTGACTCGTACCAGTTGGGCCGCTCCCAGCCCGCGGTCTCGATGAACACCGCCCCGAGCGCGCGCTCGCGCTCGTGGAACGGAGCCAGCCGGACGTCGCGGTCGGACTCCCACTGCTCGCCGGGATGGATGATCCCGTACATCTTGTTGAAGCTCTCGGCGGCCCGGGCGCGGACGTGCGCGGCGGTCTTGTGGTGCTCGTGCAAGCGGGCCACGTTCGAGGCGTAGACGTCGATCTCCGACTCGCCGTGGACCATCTGCTCGGCGACCGCGCGCCCGACGCCCGGCCCCTCCTTGATCCACACCGCGGCGGCGGACCACAGCCCGGCGACCTCGGGCGTCTCGCCGAGCAGCGGCAGACCGTCGCCGGTGATCGACAGCAGGCCATTGATCGCGTACTTCACGCCCACGCTCTCGTCGCCGACGATCTCCGGCATCAGCTCGAGCGCGATCTCCATCTGCGGATCGAAGTCGTCCTGGGTGAACGGCATCTCGGTCGGCGTCAGCGCCGACTCCTCGATCGAGGGGATCTCGGCCGGGCGCACGAGGATCGGGCGGTGCGCGTAGGACCCGATCTCGAGCCCGGTGCCCTCCTGGCGCTCGTACATGTTCACGTCCATGTCGCGCACGATCGGGTACTCGATCATGCCCCTGGTCTCCGCGAACCGGGGCGCGGGGCCGATGTCGATCATCTGGTGCACCGCCGGGGCGAGCGGGATCGAGGCGCCGGCCATGGCGGCGATCAGCGGGCTCCAGACGCCGCAGCAGACGACCACGGCATCGGTCTCGATGTCGCCGCGCGTGGTGCGGACGCGCTTGACCCTGCGGTTTTCGACATCGATGCCGAGAACCTCGGTGTTCGCGGCTACCGTCATGCCGACGAGCTCCTGCGCCCGCTCGCGCATGATCGTCCCGGCCCGCAGCGAGTCGACGACGCCCGCGCTCGGCGAATGGAAGCCGCCGAGGATCAGCTCCTCGTTGATGAACGGCACCAGCTGTTTGATCTCCTCGGGGGTCAGCAGCGACACCGGCTCGATGCCCCAGGACCGGGCCGAGGCCACCCGCCGGGCCAGCTCCTGCATCCGCTCCTCGGTGCGCGCGATCTCGATCCCGCCGCTCTCGGTCAGCACGCCCATCTCGGCGTACTGGCGCACGCTGTCGAGCGTCAGCGCGGTCATCTCCTTGGAGTGATCGACGGGGAAGATGAAGTTCGAGGCGTGTCCGGTCGACCCGCCCGGATTCGGCAGCGGGCCCTTGTCGAGCAGCGTGATGTCCTTCTGGCCCAGCCGCGCAAGGTGGTAGGCGACGCTGTTGCCGACGATGCCGGCACCGATGATGACCACGCTCTGCGCGCCCGGCAGCTGCTTCGGGGACTCTGCCTGGGCGGCCATCGCCCGTGATATATCAGATGCAGGTCAGGGACTCAACCGCGGTGGCGCGTCCGTGGCGGGTCGGTGGCCGTTCGGGATCCGCGGTCCGGGTGGTGGTGTGGGGCGTAAAACGGCTGGCTGGGGATGGAAAGATGTCCCTCGTGGCCGGGGGCGGCTTCAGTGGGCGCCCTGAACCGGCCTTTCGTTGTATCTCGGCCGTCTCGGCGCTCGCCGAGCAACGTTCGGCCGGTATAGGCGGCCAAACGTTGCATCCCCGCCCCAGACTCCGGCGAGATACAACGTTTTGCCGGTAGCTCAAGGCCTCTGAGGCCCCGATTCCCCTTTCCAGCAAGCCTTTTTACGCCCGACACCGCCGCCAACGCGAACGGAGACCAGGCGCGGCCCGGCGCGGCCTAGCTCGTCGCCACCGTCACCTTGGACATGACCACCGCCGGCGACGGCATCCCGTCCTGGGGCGGGTGGGTGGGCAGGGCGCCGATCGCATCGACGACGTTCTGGCCCTGCACGACCCTTCCGGCCAGAGCGTAGTCGGGCGTCAGTCCCGCCGACTGGGTCGCGTTGGCGGCGGTGACGACGAAGAACTGGCTGCCCGACGCGCCGGTGGGGTCGGCCTGGGTCTTGGCCATGGCCACGTCGCCCTTGACGTACTGCGTGCCGCTCGGCGGGGGCTCGACGACGGTGTACCCGGGGCCCCCGGAGCCGTCGCCGTTGGGGTCGCCGCCCTGGATCACGAACCCGGCCGCGACGCGGTGGAAGGTCAGGCCGTCGTAGAACCCGCTCTTGACCAGCGAGTACATCGAGGCCGAGGTCTTGGGCGAGCTCTTGACGTCGAGCGTGAACGCGAACGTGCCGCAGTTGGTCACCACGGTGACGGTGTAGGTCTTGCTCGGATCGAGCTTGATCGTCGGCGCGCTCAGGTGCTGCGGCCCCTTCGGCGTCGGGACGGGAACCGCGTGGCAGGAGGCCGGCGGGGACTGTGCGGTGGTGCCCGAGGTGGCCGCAGAACTGGACGACGAGATCGACGATGAGGAGCTCGATGAGCTCGAGCCGCCGCACCCTGCGAGCAGCGTCACGGCGGTGAGGATGGGGAGCAACCGGCGCACGGCGCGAAAGGATGCCACACCGCGTCGCGATAATCCGACGGCGAAGTGGCCCTCTCCCCTCTGCTCACCCGCTACGACCACGTGCTTCTCGACCTCGACGGCTGCGTCTGGGTCGGCGGCGCCTGCACGCCCGGCGCCCCCGAGGCGCTGGCCGAGCTGCGCCGCGCCGGCAAGACGATCGCCTTCCTGACGAACGACGCGCAGCGCTCGCCCGAGGAGTTCGTGCGCAAGCTGTGGGCGCTCGGGCTGCAGGCCTCGCTCGAGGAGGTGGTCACGGTCGGCGGCGCGATCCAGCACGTGCTCGCGGTGCGCGACAAGCCACCGCGCGTGTACGTGATCGGCTCCGAGGCGATCTTCCGCCACGTCGCCGATGCCGGAGCGCGGATCGTCAACGCCACCGATCAGGAGGCCGACGCCGACGTCGTCGTCGTCGCCGGTCACACCGACCTGCACTTCTCGGAGCTACGTGCGGCCACGCAGGCCGTGCTCGCCGGCGCCGAGCTGCTCGGCGCCGGGCGCGACCGCACGTTTCCGATGGAGGACGGCATGTGGCCGGGCACCGGCGCGGTCGTGGCCGCGCTCGAGTACGCGACCGCACACCGGGCGCGGATCGTCGGCAAGCCCGACGCGCAGATCTTCCTCACCGCGCTCGACCGGCTCGGCCTCGGCAACGCGCTCGTGATCGGCGACCGCCTGGACTCCGACCTCGCCGGCGCGGCCGCCGCGGGGCTCGACGCGGCGATCGTGCTCACCGGGGTCACCACCCGGGCCGAAGCCGAGCAGGCCTCCGAGCCCGCGCCGGTGGCCATCGCCGAGACCCTCCACTCCCTGGTCGTGCGATGAAGGCGCTGCTGATCGTGAATCCGTCCGCCGGCGGCGGACGCGCCGCCCGCGAGCTGCCCGGCGTCGAGTCCGAGCTCGCACGACTGGGCATCGAGCACCGCACCGAGCGCACGCGCAGCCTCGAGCACGGGCGGGAGCTGGCCGTCTCCGCGGCGGGGGCGGGTGAGATCGCCGTCGCGTTCGGCGGCGACGGCCTCGTCGGGGCGGTCGCGGGAGCCCTGCGCGGCACCGGCGGCCTGCTCGGCGTCCTGCCCGGCGGCCGCGGCAACGACTTCGCCCGCGTGCTCGGCATCCCGCTCGAGCCCGGTCCCGCCTGCGGCGTCCTCGCCCGCGGGCTCGAACGCGAGCTCGACCTCGGCGAGGCTGACGGGCACGTGTTCGTCGGCATCGCCAGCTGCGGCTTCGACTCCGACGCCAACCGGATCGCCAACGCGACGCGGATCGTCCGCGGCAACCTCGTCTACACCTACGGCGCGCTGCGGGCGCTGCTGAGCTGGCGCCCGGCCACGTTCACGGTCACGCTCGACGACGGCGACCCGCTGACGATCACCGGCTACACGGTCGCGGCCGCCAACTCCAAGGCCTACGGCGGCGGTATGTACCTGGCTCCCGACGCCTCGCTCGAGGACGGCCTGCTCGACGTCGTGATCACCGGCAACGTACCGCGGCTGCGCTTCCTGCGGCTGCTTCCGACCGTGTTCAGGGGCGAGCACGTCAAGCTGCCCGACGTGCACGTCATGCGCGCCGCGTCGGTCACGATCAGTGCCGACCGCCCATTCACGCTCTACGCCGACGGCGATCCGATCGCCGAGCTGCCGGTCACGGTGCGCACGCTGCCCCGCGCGGTCCGGGTGATGGTGCCGGCATGACGATGCTGGCGCCGAAGATCGCCGCTGCGCGCGCGGTGGGAACGCTCGCCCGGCGGGCGGGGCGAGGCGGCGGGACGAGCCTCCCCGGCAAGGTGCTGATGCGCCTCGAGCCGCACGCCATCGCCGAGCTGGCCGCGCGGCTGGAGCGCGGCTCGGTGGTGATCTCGGCCACCAACGGCAAGACCACCACCGCGGCCATGACCGCCTCGGTGCTCGAGCCCGCGGGCATCTCGCTCGTCCACAACCGCGCCGGCGCGAACATGGCCGGCGGCATTGCCTCGACGCTGCTCGACGCGGCCGGCCCGGGCGGTGGGATCGACGGCGAGCTGGGGCTGTTCGAGGTGGACGAGTTCTGGCTCGATCGCCTCACCGCCGAGCTGGCGCCGCGCGCGGTGCTGCTCTCGAATCTGTTCCGCGACCAGCTCGACCGCTATGGCGAGCTCGAGACGATCGCCGACCGCTGGGCCGCGGTCGCGGCGTCGCTGCCCGCCGCCACGCGCCTGGTGCTCAACGCCGACGACCCGCTGATCGCCGATCTCGGCCGCGGCAGCGACGCCGTGACGTACTTCGGCGTCGAGGACTCCTCGATGGCGACGGCGGAGATGCAGCACGCCTCGGACTCCAAGCACTGCCGTCGCTGCGGGCACGCGTACGTCTACGACGCCATCTATCTCGGTCACCTCGGTAGCTACCGCTGTCCCAACTGCGGCCAGGAGCGCCCGGCGCCGTCGGTGGCGGCCGAGCAGATCGAGCTGCAGGGAACCCGTTCCTCGCGCTTCCGGCTCCGCACCCCGGCCGGCGTGGCGACCGTGAGCCTCCCGCTGCCCGGGCTCTACAACGTCTACAACGCGCTCGGGGCCGCCGCCCTGTGCCTCGAGCTCGGCGTGCCGCTCGAGGGCGTCGTCGCCGGACTCGAGTCGGTCACCGCCGCGTTCGGGCGCGCGGAGACGATCGAGGTCGGCGAGCAGGAGCTTTCCATACTCCTGATCAAGAACCCGGCCGGTGCCAACGAGATCCTGCGCACGCTCGTGCTCGAGCAGTCCGAGCTCGACCTGCTCGGAGTGCTCAACGACCGCACGGCCGACGGCCGCGACATCTCCTGGGTATGGGACGCGGACTTCGAGCTGCTCGCCCCCCACGTCCGCCGCCTCACCTGCGCCGGCACCCGGGCCGCCGAGCTGGCGCTGCGGATGAAGTACGCGGGCGTGCCGGCGGAGCGGCTGGTCGTCAACCACAACCTCGGCGAGGCGCTCGACGCCGCACTCGGCTCGGCGGCCGAGGACCGCCTGTTCGCGCTGCCCACGTACACGGCCCTGCTCGAGCTGCGCGAGGAGCTGGCCAAGCGCGGTCACGTCGAGCGCTTCTGGGAGGCGAAGGGGGCGGAGCGATGAGCACCGTGGGGAGCCACATCTGGCACGACCTGGAGTGCGGGGCCTACGTCGAGGACCTGGCGCTGTGGCGCACGCTGGCCGCTGAGCACGGCGACCCGGTGCTCGACATCGGCGCCGGCACCGGGCGGATCGCGCTCGATCTCGCGCGCCGCGGCGTCAGGGTCACCGCGCTCGACCGCGATCCGGAGCTGCTGGCCGAGCTGCGGCGTCGCGGCGAGGGCCTGCCGCTGGACACGGTGGAGGCGGACGCGCGGGAGTTTGCGCTCGGGCGGCGCTTCCCGCTCTGCATCGTCCCGATGCAGACGATCCAGCTGCTCGACGGCAGGGCGGGCCGGGCCGCGTTCCTGACCTGCGCGCGGGCGCACCTCGAGCCCGGGGGCGCGCTCGCGATCGCGTTGGCCGACGAGCTCGAGCCGTACGAGACCATGCCCGGCGGCCCCTCCCCCCTGCCCGACATCCGCGAGCTCGACGGCGTCGTCTACGCCAGCCTGCCGACTGCGGTGCGCCTGGACGGCGACGGCGTCATCCTCGAGCGCCGGCGCGAGGTGATCAGCACCGACGGCACGCGCTCGGTGCAGGACAACACGATCCGGCTCGACCGGCTCGAGCCGGACCAGCTCGAGGCCGAGGCGGACGCCGTCGGCCTGGCCGTGGTGGCACGGGCTCAGATCCCGTTCACCGCGGAGTACGTCGGCAGCACGGTGGTGATCCTCGGTGCCTGAGCTGCGCGTGTGTGCCCTGTACCCGGAGCTGATGAACATCTACGCCGACCGCGGCAATCTGCTGCTGCTCCAGCGCCGCTGCGAATGGCGCGGCATCGCGTTCACGCTGCTGCGCAGCGACCTCGGCGACGCCCTTGACCCCGACGGCGCTGACCTGTTCTACATCGGCGGCGGCCAGGACCGCGACCAGCGCCTGTGCGCGCTCGACCTGGCCGAGGTCAAGCGCGACGCGCTGCACGCCGCCGCCGGCCGCGGTGCCGTCGTGCTCGCGGTGTGCGGCGGCTACCAGCTGCTCGGCCACTCCTACCAGCTCGGTGAGGAGCAGCTGCCCGGTGTCGGCCTCGTCGACCTGCACACCGTGCGCGCCGAGGGACCGCGGCTGATCGGCAACGTCGCGATCGAGGTCGAGCTCGACCCGGGCCGGCCGCGGGTCCTGGCCGGGTTCGAGAACCACGGCGGCCGCACGCACCTCGGGCCGGACGCGCAGCCGCTCGGGCGCGTCCTACGCGGGCACGGCAACAACGGCGAGGACGGGCACGAGGGCGTGCGCCGGGGCAATGTGGTCGGAACCTACCTGCACGGCCCGCTGCTACCCAAGAACGCCTGGTTCGCCGACTGGCTGATCGCGGCCGCGTTGGGGGACGGCGCGGGGTCGCTCGGGCCGCTCGACGACGTTCTCGAGGACGCCGCGCACGTGGAGGCGCGGCGGGCCGCAGGCGTGTAGGGATCGGGCGGGCTTGGGGATACGCTCTCGCTAGGATGGCCCGCCCACCCGCTGGGAGCCCCCGCTGTGAATCGTCCTCGCTGTGCACGCCTGTTCGCCGCCGCCGCCACCACCGTTTCAATTGCCCTGATGGCCGGATGTGGCTCCGGCTCACACACGACTTCGTCGTCGGTCAGCGTGAGCACCCCGACGACGCCGGTGGCCACGACGACCCTGCCCGGATCGAACAAGCCGCCGGTCACGATCGGGGACAAGAACTTCACCGAGCAGTTCATTCTCGGAGCGCTCTACAAGCAGGCGCTCGTGGCCCAGGGCTACGACGTGGTCCTGGATCAGAACATCGGGCCCACCTCCGTCACCTTCCAGGCGCTGCAGAGCGGCCGTCTCTCGATGTACCCGGAATACCTGAGCACGTGGAACTCGTCCGTGGCCGGCGACACACGCCAGTACCAGACCGCGGGGGCGGCCTACCGGGCAGGGCAGCGGTTCGCGCTCGCGCACGCGCTGACTCTGATGCGCCCGACGCCCTTCTCGGATGTCAACGCGATTGCCGTCACGGTGGCCTACGCCACCCAGAACAAGCTCCAGTCGATCGCCGACCTCGCCAACGTGCAGGCGACGCTGACGCTCGGCGCCCCGGTGCAGTTCCAGCAGAGCCCGGACGGCCTGCCGACCCTCCAGCAGGCCTACGGCGTCGTGCCGGCCACGTTCAAGGCCCTCGACGTGGGCGCCCAATATCCGGCGCTCGACAACGGGACCGTCCAGGCCGCCGACGTCAACACGACCGACGGCCAGCTCCGCGATGACGGCTACCGCCTGCTCAGCGACCCCAAGCACGTGTTCGGCTGGGGCAACGTCGTCCCGGTCGTTCCGCTCAAGGTGCTGGCCGCCGAGGGCCCGGTGTTCGCGCGGACGATCGACGCCGTGTCGGCGCTGCTCAGCACCGACGTGATCCGCCAGCTGAACGCCGACGTCGACGTGGCGCACGAGGATCCGACCGCCGTCGCGACGCGCTTCCTCGAGGACCACGGGCTGATCACGCCCGCGCCGGCGACGAGCTGAGCGCGCGGCTAGGTGCCGCTGGAGCCGAAGCCGCCGTGGCCCCGCTCCGAGGACGCCAGCGCCTCCACCTCGACCACCTCCGGCGTCTCCACCCGCACCACCACGAGCTGCGCGATCCGGTCGCCGGGCTCGAGCCGGAAGGCCGAGCGGCGATCGGTGTTGAGCAGCAGCACCCGGATCTCGCCCCGGTACCCGGCGTCGATCAGCCCGGGGGCGTTGACGAGCGCGATGCCGTGGCGCGCGGCCAGGCCCGAGCGCGCCAGCACGAGGCCGGCCTGGCCGTCGGGGATCTCGACCGCGATCCCGGTGCCGACCGAGGCGCGCTCGCCGGGCTCGAGCACGACCCCTTCGACCGCGTACAGGTCCAGCCCGGCGTCGCCGGAGTGCGCCCGTGTCGGGAGCAGCGCGCGGTCGTCGAGCCGGCGAACGCGGAAGCTCATGCCGAGCGGGTGCTGAGCGCGAAGCGCGCATACCGCGCGGCCACGCTCGGCGGCACGCGGGCGACGACGCGGACGCCGTCGGCCGTGTCCTCGCGCACGAGGTCGCCGGCCAGCACGTGGAGCTCGGCCAGCCTGCCGCCCTCGTCATAGGGGAGCAGCAGCTCGACCTCCTGCAGCGTGCGGGCGAACTCGACCTCGATGCGCTCCGTGAGCGCATCCAGACCCTCGCCGGTGACCGCCGAGACCAGGAGCGCGTCGGGATGGCGCCGGGCCAGCTCGCGGCGGCGGTCCTCGTCGATCAGGTCGGCCTTGCCGAGCACGAGGACCCGCGGCTGCTCCTCGGCCCCGATCTCGGTCAGCACGTCCTCGACCGCTGCGGTCATGGCCAGCAGCTCCTCCTCGGGCGCCGAGGCGTCGACGACGTGCAGGATCAGATCCGCCCGCCGGGTCTCCTCGAGCGTGGCCCCGAACGCGTCGACGAGCTGGTGGGGCAGCTTGCGGATGAAGCCGACGGTGTCGGTGAGCAGGAAGTCGCGCCCGCCCGCCCGGAGCGTGCGCGTGGTCGGGTCGAGCGTGTGGAAGAGCCGGTCGCGGACGCCCGCGTCGGAGCCGGTGAGCGCGTTGAGCAGCGTCGACTTGCCGGCATTGGTGTAGCCGGCCAGGGCGATCGAGGGCAGGTCCGCGCGCTCGCGCTCGGCGCGCATCACCGAGCGGCTCGAGCGCACGTGGGCGAGCTTGCGCTTGAGCGCTGCGATCCGGTCGCGGGCGAGCCGGCGATCGGTCTCGATCTGCGTCTCGCCGGGACCGCGGGTGCCGATGCCGCCGCCGAGCCGCTCGAGGTGCGACCACAGCCCGCGCATGCGGGCGAGGTTGTACTCGAGCTGGGCCAGCTCGACCTGGAGCTTGCCGTCGGCGCTGTGGGCGTGCGAGGCGAAGATGTCGAGGATGATCGCCGTGCGATCGATGACCGGGACGCCGAGCGCCGCCTCCAGGTTGCGCTCCTGGCGCGGGGAGAGCTCGTCGTCGCAGGCGACGAGGTTGGCGTCCGCGCGGGACAAATCAGCCTTCAGCTCCTCGAGCTTGCCCGGGCCCAGGTACGTGTTCGGGTGGGGGTGCTCGCGCCGCTGCACCATCTCGCCAACGCCGGCCACCCCCGCGGTGCGCAGCAGCTCTCTGAGCTCGGCCAGCTGCTCCTCATCGCCGTCCGGCGGGAGCGCGGCGATCAGATAGGCACGCTGACGCGCACGACCGGCGGTGGGCTGGCCGTGATTCCCGTTCGCGGATTGCTGTGTACGCCCGTGGCGGGTGCGCTGCACTCAGTCCATGGTAGCCGCGGCCCGGGCGGCGCCGGGCCTATGATTGTCTCCGTCCGGCGAGTCTGGCCGCTCGGGGCGAGTGCGGAATGAGCGGCTCTGGCCCTACCGGATGTGGACGTCCGCAGTGCCGAACTCGACCTTCTTGCCGCCACCGGTGACGTGCACGGTGATCGTGCCCGAGTGCGTGGTCCCGGTCGCCTTGTCGACCAACACCACCTTGCAGTCGAACGAGACCCCGTCGTTGGGCTTCTCGCCCGACGGGCAGCTGACCGACTTGACCGTGGCGGCGCCGATCCGGTTGACGTCGTTGCGGATCAGGTCCTCGCCTGACTTGGGGTCGATCGTGGTCGTGCCACAGGCCGACAGGGCCAGCC
>Ga0209048_10005801_pt1 | contig 11629 bp, 9 predicted proteins | sample FrelakmetCRP12CR_FD_187146 | JGI IMG/M metagenome (GOLD analysis project Ga0209048, IMG submission 187146) | Freshwater lake sediment microbial communities from the University of Notre Dame, USA, for methane emissions studies - CRP12 CR (SPAdes)... | ecosystem: Environmental > Aquatic >... | reverse complement strand
CCTTCTTCTCTACTGAACAGTCGCCTGTTGACGGCCTGCCTGCTGGCGGTGCTGGCGACGACCGTCATCGCGCCCGAGGCCTGCGCCGGCGTCGGTGGCGCCGAGTTCGACGATATCTATGACAAGCTGGTCGGCTACATGCAGGGAACGCCCGGCCGGATCGTGATGATTCTGGCCTTTATCGTTGCCGCCATCGCCGCGGTCGTCACCCAGAGTCTGGCCGGTTTCGCCGTCGGTCTGGGCATCGGCATCACCGTCTACTATGCACAGGGACTGGTGGATGGCGTCATCGTCGCCACCCTGCCGATCACGCCGCCCGCCCTGACGGTCTTCACGCCGCTCGACGCCCTGAATGCGGTCGGCGCCCTGCCGCTGCTCGTGTCCTGAGGGCGGATTCCCGGTTCCAGGGGGCAGGCACAGAAGCCAACCGGGAGATGCCGCTGGCGGTCCTGCCCCCTGGGACTCCGCCGACAACGCTTGCCTGACCGCAAACCGATGAAAGGTCTACCCACCGCCATTACCCTTCCCGCCAGCCGGGATCGGGCCAGCGAGCTGTTCCCGGCGCTGGCCTTCGAGCCGGAGCGAAAACTGTTCCTGCTGGCCGACAACAGTATCGGCTTCGGCTTTCTCTGCCAGCCGGCCGTCAGCACGGAAAACCTGCAGGAAAACCTCAATGTGCTGTTGAACCTGAACTGGCCGACCGGCACGCTGCTGCAATTTACGCTGTGGACCTCGCCCGACATCGAGCCGTTCCTGGCCGCCTATCACAACCGGCGGTTCCGTTTGCCGCCGGGCGAGGCGCGCGAGCGGGTCGCCGCCCGCGCCCGGTTTATCCGAGAGGGTGCCCGTGAACCGCTGGAACCTTATACCGGCGCCCGGGTACGGGATATTCAACTGCTGATCACGGCCAAGCTGCCGCTGGCCGGCATCGAACCCACCGAGCGGGAACTCGGTGAGGCCGATGACCGGCGCAACAGCGTGGAACCCAATCTGCGCACGGCGGGATTCGGACCGGTTCCGCTGGAGCCGGAACCGTACCTGCGGTTCATGGCCTCCCTCCTGAACTGGGGAGCGGACGCCGGCTGGCGGGAGTCGGGCATCCCGCTGTACCGCCCGGACCAGTTGCTGTGCGACCAGATCTTGGACTTCGACACTGCCCTGCGGGTCGATCAGGACGGTCTGTGGCTCGGCGACCGGCGGGTGACGGTGCTGTCGGTCAAGCAATACCCGGAACGGGTGTTCCTCGGCAACGCCCTGCGCTACCTCGGCGACATGACGACCGGCACCCGCGGGGTGCGCGAGAACCTGCTGATCACCGCCACCGTGCTGATCCCGGATGCGGTCAACAGCCGCGCCGCCCTGGAGCGCAGCGGTCAGTGGGTGGCCCACCAGACCTACAGCCCGCTGCTGAAATTTGTCCCCAAACTGGCGAAGCGCAAACAGGGCTTCGACCTGATGCGGGACGCCATGGACAACGGCGACCGCCCGGTCAGGCTGTACCTGGGCTTTGTCCTGTTCACGGCCGGCCGGGAGGAGGCGGTCACCGCCGTTTCCAACCTGCAAACGTTCTACCGGGAAAACGGGTTGCAGGTGATGCCGGATCGCTATTTCTGCCTGCCGCTGTTCCTGCACTGCCTGCCGTTCGGCGCCGACCGGCAGGCGCTCAAGGAAACGCACCGCTACCGCACCTGGGCAACCCGCCATGTAGCGCCGCTGCTGCCGGTGCTGGGCGACTGGAAAGGCACCGGCGCGCCGGTGCTGACCCTGTTTTCCCGCAACGGCCAGGCGATGGGCCTCGACCTGTTTCAATCGCGCAGCAACTACAACTGTGTCATTGCCGCCGCCAGCGGCAAGGGGAAAAGCTTTCTCGCCAACCAACTGATCGAGTCCTATCTGGAAACCGGCGGGCGCGTCTGGGTGATCGATGTGGGCCGGTCCTACCAGAAGCTGGCGCGGGTGCTGCACGGCGAATTCCTGGAGTTCAAGAACGATGGCAGTCTGCGCATCAACCCCTTTGAACTGGTGCGGGACTACAGCGACGAGGAAGACATGCTGGTGGGGCTGCTGTCGGCCATGATCGCCCCGACCCGGCCGCTGGACGATCTGCAAACCGCCGAACTGAAGCGCCTCCTGAAGCAGGCGTGGGATACCCAGGGGCACGACCTGACTCTCGATGACATGGCGGCGGCGCTGCTGGCGGAGCAGGACCCCCGGGTCAGCGACATGGGACGCCAGTTGTATGCCTTTACCCGCGAGGGCCAGTACGGCCGCTTTTTCAGCGGCGCCAGCAATGTCCGCCTGGAGGCGGATTTCATCGTGATCGAACTGACCGAGCTCAAGGGGCGCAAACACCTGCAGCAGGTGGTATTGCTGCTGATCATCTATCAGATTCAGCAGGTGATGTACCAGCGGACGGATGAGCTGGAACGCCGCAAGCTCGTGCTCATCGATGAAGCGTGGGATCTGCTGGGCGCTGGCGACGTGGGCCTGTTTATCGAAACCGGCTACCGGCGGTTCCGCAAGCAGAACGGCGCCGCCGTCACCATCACCCAGGGCTTGCAGGACCTCTACGACAGTCCCGGCGGTCGGGCGATCATCGACAACTCGGCCAACCGGCTGCTGCTGGGGCAGAGTCCGGACGCCATCACGGCCCTGGAGAAAGCCGGCCGGCTGGCTTCCCTGGGCGGCGGCGGTTATCTGCTGTTGCGGACCGTGCACACCCAACCGGGGGCCTATGCCGAGGTGCTGTGCCTGACCGAATTCGGCGCCGGCGTCGGCCGGGTCATCGTCGATCCCTACACCCAACTGCTCTACTCCACCAAGCCCGCCGATGTCAGCGCCCTGCAGGAACTGATGGCGCAGGGCCTGACGCAGGACCAGGCGATCAGAACGCTGCTGGAACGGCGGAGAACGGCGCCATGAAGCTCGTCACCCTGTTGCTGGTTGGCGTGCTCGCGGGCGCTGTGGGCGGTTTCTCCGCCGGCGCCTGGTCGCTCAGGGAGTTGCGCGCGGACCTCGCCAGCCGTCCCCCCGTCGCCATTCTGGACGTGGCGAAGGTGGTGCAGGAAACGCCCGGCGCGGCCGGCGAGGCGGCGGAGGCGCATTCCAGGCGTATCCTGGAAAAAATGGGCGGCCAGGTGAAAACGCTGAGCGACGCCGGCTATGTCGTGCTGGACAGCAAAGCCGTCCTGGGAGCGCCGGAGGATCTGTATGTGCCTACGGAGTAAAACACGGCGTTTCGCTGTCGGCGCGCTGCTGATCGCGCTGGTTTTCATCGGCCTGGGACACTGGGTCAGCGACCGCTTTCGCCTCGGCATCGGGGTGCAGAACGCCCTCTGTCTGCCCTATCGGGTGTTTCTGATCGATACCTACCACAAGCACCCGGCCCGCGATGAGTATCTCGCCTTTCGAGCGGACGAGCGTCTGGCGCCTTACTTCCAGGCCGGCGCCACCATGATCAAGGCCGTGCGGGGGCTGCCGGGCGACCGGGTCCAGATCGGCGACCGGATCGCGGTAAACGACAGGACCCTGGCGACCCCGCTGCCAGGCCTGGGAGTGACTCCGCTGGCATTTACGCTGGGCCGACCGCCGACCGCCTTCCAGCGCGACGAGCCGGTACCGGCCGACAGCTATTTTGTGATGGGGACTACCGCGGACAGCTACGATTCCCGCTACTGGGGTTATGTCCGGCAGGCGCAGGTGCTGGGACGCGCCTATCCGCTGTGGTAGCGACGGCATGTACGCGGCCTATTGCCAGGCGGTTGACGACTTTCTGGCGCCCCTCTATGCGGTGCTCCCCTTGCCGCTGCGGTGGGATCAGTACGACGCCTGCCAGTTGCTGAACCAATCGCTGCCCTGGGGATTACCCACGCTGTTGGCGCTGGTCGCCTTGAGACTCATCTACGCCACCCGCCTCCGGTATGCCCTGAAACGCCGGGCCAACCGGCTGCTCGGTTGGATAGCGATGGGCCTGCTGACGGCGGCCGGCCTCTGGCTGCTGCTGGCGCTGGTCGGGCAGGTGCAGGCCGAGGGGCTGTCGGAACCGGACAGACAGCTTCTCGACCGGTCGCAGCAGATCATCGAGAAGTCATTGCAGGGACAGATACCGCCCTGGCTCCAGAGCAACCCGGCGGCAGCGCCGGCCTCCCAGCCGCCACCGGCAGAACCGGGCTTGCCGACCCGGGACGCAGGGGTTCAGCGACCCGCAGGCGCTCAGCAGCTAACGGTATTCGTCTCCCGCGCGCTGGCTGACAGTGAGCTGCGTTCGCTGTTCGAGCAGGCCGCCGGCCGTGACCCGGTGCGGATCGTATTCCGGGGCGTCCTGCCCGGCGAGCGCATCGACACTGCCCTGCGTCACATTCACCGGCTGCTGAGGGGGATCGAGCCGCCTCCCGTCGTGGAACTGGACCCGCTGGCCTTTCGGGAGGCCGGCGTAACCGTCGTGCCGGTGCTGCTTCTGAAGCAGGACGGCAACCGCGTGGCCAGGGTCAGGGGAACGCTGGCGCTAGACTGGTTCAGGGCGCGGGTGCAGGCGGGAGAAAGCGGCGATCTGGGGACCTATGGTCCGGTCGAGGCCATCGCCGAAACCGATCTGCTGGAAGAAATACAGCGACGGTTGGCGAACCTGGACGGCGAGACTCTGAAAAGCAAGGCGCTGCAACGGTTCTGGGAGCGGGCGCGCTTCGTGGAACTGCCGCCGGCCACTGAAGACCGGGTACGCCGGGTGGATCCCTCTATCGTCGTTCAACGGGACATTCCGACGCCGGATGGCCGTTACGTGGCGCGCGCCGGCGACCGTCTCAATCCGCTGAAGCTCCTGCCCTTCGACCGCCGTCTGGTGATTTTCGACGGCAGTCAGCCGGCCCAGGTGGCCGCCGCCCGGCGGCTGGGCGCGGCGGCTGATCGACCGGTCATCTATGTCACCACCCGGATAGATCGGGCGGACGGTTGGGAGGCGTTGCAGCGGTTGGAAGGAACGCTGGCGCAGCCCGTTTACCTGTTGACCGTGGAGATGAAACAACGCTTGCAACTGGAGCGGGCGCCCGCCGTGGTGGAAGCGGAAGGTCATGACCTGATCGTTCGGGAGGTCAGGCCGTGAGGCCGCCGGTAAATCCATTCCATCTGGCCCGAATCGGGTTGTTTCTCCTGCTGTGCGGCGGGTTGATGACGGCGTCTCTGGTTGCCCGGGCGGATGGTGTCAGCCTCAAACCGGGGTGTCCCAATGCCGAGTTGTTCAGCAGCAAGCTGATCACCGAGATCTGCTGGTCCTGCCTGCTGCCGTTCCGGATGGCGGGCATGACGCTGGGCAGTGGCCCGGCGCGGGCGCCCGCCAGCGCCGCCAACGATGCCTTCTGCACCTGCCCGGACCCATTGGGCGTGCCTGAGCCAGGCATGGTGCTGGGCGCCTGGACCCCGGCCCGGCTGATCGAGGTGGTGCGGATTCCCTACTGTGCGCCGGTACTGGGCGGCATCCTGCTGCGCAATAATCCCCGGCTGCTGGGTGGCTATCGCAATGTGACCCAGGATACCTCGGATGCGATCTTCTACCATTTTCACTACTACGCCTTCCCATTGCTGATCATGCTGGATTTGTTCGTGGAGCCGGACTGCAACGCGGACGGCTACATGGACTTCGACCTGATGTATCTGTCGGAACTGGATCCGACCTGGAACAGCGATGAACTGGCGTTTCTCCTCAATCCCGAAGCGGCGCTGTTCGCCAACCCGGTGGCGCTGGCGGCCTGTCTGGTGGACGCCGGCTTGGCGACCGCGCACGAACCGCTCGAGAGCCTGTTCTGGTGCGCCGGCAGCTGGGGGAATCTGTATCCGCTCACCGGGACCATCAACTGGCAAGGCTCACCGCCGCGCGATACCAGTCTGATCGCCACCCGGGCGGTGGCGGCGTTGCATCGCCGGGGGCTGGCCTGGAAGACGATGGGGAAAGAGGCGTTGTGCCGGGGCTATATCCATCCCACCCTGCCGAAAAACCAGTATCGGCTGGAACAGTTCTACCCGGTCGCCGAAGCCAACAGCAATCACTGGATCGGCCAGAGCACCTTCACCTGGGGAGAATGGCGCAATGTGCCGGCGGTGGGGGAAGATTTCGTGCACCTGCTGTGGCGCTGGGTGGACTGCTGTCTGCGGTTTTAGCCGGGGAGTCCCGTGAACAGGTATCGCTGCCTGCGGCAGGTCATCGCCCTGGTGCTGTGCGTCACCGTCGCCTGGCTGCCCTGTGGCATGGCCTGGAGCGATTCCATGACGGACGCCGCCGGGCAGGGGCAGGCCGCCGGAACCGGTGCGCGGGGTACTGTCCTGTTGCCGGAGGTCAGGCAGGATGGAACTCTGGTCCTGTTCCCCGGCACGCCGAACCGCCTGGAGATCCAGTCCAATCAGTTATTTCCCGGTCCCCGCGTCGGCGCCCAACAGGATCTGCAAGCGTTGTATGGCGACAGCAACGCCGTCAGGGACGCCACAGCAACGACCACGATCCGGCTGGGGACGGAGGCCTCCGCGCACGGGGAGGCTTACCGAACCTTGACCCAATCCCTCAATAAAGTCCCGCCGGATCTGACTCATGACCCGATCTGGGGTACAACCGACGCCACCCTGGGCAACCTTGACGTGATCGCCAAGCAGTTTGCCGATTGTTCGGTCGATACCACGGTTCAGCCGGGCTCGTTCGGCGCCCATGTGCCCGACTACCGCACCTGCGAACGGGTCAAGCGCCTGGGGACGGAGCGCTGCGAGTTAAGCCGGCCCGCGCCGACCGTGATCGATGTGTACGTGGCCGCCCACGGGGTGGAGAAAAACACTTTCCAGTTCGATCTGACAACCGGCGCCTGGCATACCGTGGCGCCCACCGACGGTAACCAGTTCGCCGCCGTCGTGCCAGTGGTCGATTTCAATCAGCTCTGTCCCGCCGGGGCGGGAACCCGCGTGCAACCCGTCGGCGCCTGGGACTGGCCAACCGGACCGGTGGCCGGCGAACTGGACAGCAGTACCTGTTATCGCGTCCTCCAGGCTCCGAGTTGCGCCAACGGTCTGGTCGGCATCGTGCAGTTGGACGATAACTGCGACGAGGTCGGCACCCAATGGTACAAGTATGCGGCGCAGTACCAGTTCTGGGCGGTTAACCCCACACAGGGCTGGGGGCCACCGGATTGCCTGCAAACCTGGGAGGGCGTCGCCGATGGCTTTTGCAGCGGGAGCGCCACCTGCACGCAACCGCCCGATAACGTCGGCTGCATCGTCGTGGGCAATGTCCGCGTCTGTGAGGGCGATTCCCTGAGTGACCTCTTCCCACCACCGCCGCTGCCGGCAATACCGCGACTCTGCGGCGCGATCCGGCTCGAGACCCAGTGTGCCTATAACCTGGGCGCGCTGGAGTGCTGGACCGATCCCCAGGGGGTACAGCACTGTCCGCTCAATGACGCCGGCAATACGACCGCCGATACCTGCGGCACGCTGGAACACGATCCCCAGTGCGGCTTCATCAAGTCAGCGTGTGTGGCCGGCGCCCAGGGCGCCTCCGGGACCTGTTACGTCTTCACCGATACCTATGACTGTGGCTTCGACAGTCAGGTGGCCACACTCACCACCCGCTCGACCTATCGCTGTCCCGGCCCGGTGCGCTGCATGGGCGGCGAGTGTGTGGTGCAGCAACCGGAGCAGAATCCCGACTTCGCCAGGGCAGCGGCGGCGTTGCAGGCGGCGCAGGCCATCGCGGCCGATATGAACTGCGGCGATTTGAGCGGCCATAGCGGTGTGACCGAAGCCTGCCGGATCTTTACCGGTGAAGCGATGGAATGCAAGAAAGCCGTCGGCGGTATTGTCAACTGCTGCGAGCGGCCGAGCGGTGTATCGCTGGCGGATTACATCACCCTGGTGATGGCGACGATCAAGCTGGATGGCGCCATCACCTCCTGGAACGCCACCAGCGCGGCCGGCCAGGCGATAAAGGGCGCCTGGGAGACGCTGCGCCAGCCGATCGCGCAGACCTGGGATACGGTTACCCAGCCGTTTACCTCGGCGGCGGAGTCGATCACCGGTGAGGCCAGCCTGATGCAGGCCATGATCAACGGCGCGGCCAAGGCGGTCGGGGAGTTGTTCGGCGCCGGCGCGCAGAGTGCGCTGTTTACCTGCACCGCCAACTGCGTGGCCGGTCCCAGCGGCGCCTATGTCAGCGGCACCTTTCAGTTGGCCGGCTGGGCGGCGGCCGCCATGACCGTGCTCCAGGTCATTATGTGGGCCTACATGATCTATCAGATCGCGATGATTCTGATTCAGATCATCTGGAAGTGTGAAAAAGACGAGTTTGCGCTGGGCGCCAAACGCGAATTGAAGACCTGTCACGCGGTGGGGTCCTATTGCGCCACGAAGGTGGTGGGGCAGTGTATTGAAAAGCGGGAGGCCTATTGCTGCTTCTCGTCGCCGTTATCGCGGATTTTACAGGAGCAGATCCGGCCGCAACTGGGGCGGGGCTGGGGGGATGCGGAAGACCCCGACTGTGAGGGCATTGCGGTGGGCGATCTGGAACAAGTGGATTGGAACCGGGTAAATCTGGACGAGTGGCTGGGCATTCTGGCGGCGACCGGTCATCTGCCGACCACCCGCGATCTGTCGGTGGACGGATTGACCGGCAGCGGCAACGTTCTGGATACCACGGGGCAGCGGCCCAACAGTCAGGAGCGGCTGCAACAGCGGATCGATCCGATCGATGTTGACGGCGTGCGCCGGCAGGTCGGTCAGGATCTGTGGGGGAATTAGCCGGCAGGCAGAGGTGAAAAGAGCATGGTGAACGTCTTTGGTAAAGCAATTCTGGCGGGCGTACTTCTGGGGGTGCTGGGTGGCTGCGCGACCGGGCCGGTGGCGCCCAGGACCACGGTGATCGATCCGCCTCCGCCGTATGACCCGACCCTGAGCCGAGCCATGAATATCGTCATCGCCGGCGGCCTGGTCGGTCGGCCCGGCGGTCCCATTCTCAACGATGTGCCTGCCGCGCCGTTCGATGCCGGGCGGAACGGGAGAAGCGGAACCAGCACGGCAACCGATCTGGGCTATGCGGCGGTCAATGTGCTTAATCCGCCGCCCGGTGTGAGTTGGCAGGCCGCCGGCGCGATAAGCGTGGTATCACTGCTGATGCCTCCTGCTGTCGTGCCGGGACAAGCGGACGATATCCTGCTGTGGCTACCGACCTCGGTCGGCGCCAGTTCCGCCGAGGCCGTGGCAAAGGCCGGGGCGATCCTGCGGCACGCCTATCTCGACACCATCGGGCGAGGTTATAACGCCGTGGATGCCGGCAACGGGCGGCTTTGGCTGGAAGGTCCCGACTGTCCGCCGCAGACCTGTCGGTTCCATGTCGGCGCGGGACATCCGGCCAGCCTGCCGCTGCCGGTGGTGAAAGCGCCGGCGTTCCTGAAACAGTACGACACCGTGTACGGCAAGATCGGCGGCGGGTTTCAGGCCGGGACCGGCAGCGCCTTCAAACTCAACCAGGTCCGGCTGGATAACCCCAGCCTGGCGGAAATAACAGCATTCAGTCAGGCGCTGCCGGACTGGGTGTTCATCTATCTGGCGCCGAAAAGCGGTCGCAATTCGGTCCCGCTGGTGCTCAATCAAGGAGAGCAGGAGTGGTTCGTAACGCTGGCCGGGGCAGCTGAATGAAAGTCGGACGCAGAGCGGTCATGTCGGCGTTATCGATAGCCGTAGTATGCGCGATGGTATTCGTTGCCGGCATGGTGGCTTATCTTCACTATGACACCTGCCGGTACGCTGACCAGGCGATAGCGCTCTTGAGGCCCTACGCCGGGATAAGCTATAGCAATATCAGTGTGTCGCTGTCGGGATCGGTGGGCATCGACGGGATCAGGATTCGATGGCAACAGGGAGAGGATATCCGCATCGGCTCGATCCAGCTTCACGCTGCCGCCATTTTTCCGCTGTCGGCAATCCAGCGGGCACTGCAAACAGGCCGATTGCCTCGTTCGGTATCGGTGTCTATCAGAGACCTTGAGTTATCTGTACGGAGCCGCCTGTTACAGCAGTGGCTGGGCGCCGCGACGAAGGAGGGAGGGACAACATTCAGGTACACCCGTTGCGGCGGTATCAAGGCGTTTGGCCCCGAAGCACTGCAGGCGATGGGGTATCAGACTCTCTCCATGGACCTGCACGTGGGATACGATCTGGGCAAAGCGCCAGGCGAGGTGATGCTGAGGATAGCTCTCAAGGACATGCTGTCGGCAGAAGTCGTGATCGGTCTGGTCCTCGCTGCCAATCCCCTCCTCCCCCAGGAACTGCTCAGAACACCGCCGCGCTTGTCGAACGCGGTGTTGACGTTGGACGACCACTCGCTGAATGCGCGCACCAACCACCTGTGCGCCGCCAGCAGCGGCCTGACTGTCGAGCACTATATCGATGCGCAGGTGCAGTTCTTTGCGGAATCGCTGCGCCGACAGGGGCTGTATGTGGGACCGGCACTGCTGGCAGCCTACCGGCGCTATCTGACCGCCGGCGAACGGATAGAATTGAGTCTTCAGCCCGACCAGCCCATCAGCAGTCATGAGCTACGGGTTCTCACACCGACCGAAATCTTCCAAGTGCTCAAGGTCCAGTTCAAGGTGAATGGGACGGCGGTAAAGGATCTGGCTGTGGAATAAGAGGTTAATAAGAGCTTCCTGGCTTCGTCCGGGCTACGGGTTATCCCTCTTATTTTTTGTAGACACAGAATTATGTGTTACCCTGTTTCCAGTGTTTCTGGGAGGGTCAATCATGGCCGGTACGACGGTTAACTTTACCGGCGCCATCGACCGCGACCTGCTCAAGCAGGCCAAGATTGTGGCTGCCAAGAGTGAGACTTCGGTGAATGCGCTGTTGAATGCGCAACTCCGCTATCTGGTGGAAACCTACGAGGCGGGCGAGGCTGCCCGTAACGAGAACTATGCCGCGCTGCTGGCGTTCTCGCTAGGTCGGCTGGATGACCAAGCCGTCATGAAAAAGCTGGGTATCGACAGCGAAGAAGACCTGTTCCTGCTGATGGTACAGGCCCACTTGCCGATGCCACGCCTGCCGGAGGCGGAAACCCGCAAGATGGTGGATGCCTTGCACCAATTGGCCGGGTAAGCGCCGTGCCGATTCTGGTGCCCGATGCCGGGCCGCTGATCACCCTGGCCTACGCCGACCGGTTGGACTTACTGCAACGGCCGGGCTGGCCGGTACATGCAGTGGACATGCGATTCTCCACAAACCCTTGCATGAGCAAAGTTCAGTTCAGAGCAACAGTCTCAGCCAGTGGTTGAACGTATTGCTTGAAGTGGCCAAACGACTGCCAGTCAATCTCTCGCCTGAACTGCCTTCAGGTGCTATGATGTAACTCAATGTTTTTATTAAGGTGCGCATAAAAAATCGGGGTATTATCTAGCAATCAGCGGACCGTCCACCTCAACAGTAGGTAATGCTTTATGAGTCAGATCGTGTTCGATATCCCGGAAGAAAGCTTGGCGTCGTTGAAGTTGGCTCCGGAAGCTGTTGTCGGCGAATTACGCCTGGCGGCGGCAGTGAAACTGTATGAACTGGGACGCCTGTCCTCCGGCGCGGCGGCTAGGTTAGCTGGCATACCGCGGGTGGTGTTCCT
>Ga0209048_10005800_pt1 | contig 11632 bp, 6 predicted proteins | sample FrelakmetCRP12CR_FD_187146 | JGI IMG/M metagenome (GOLD analysis project Ga0209048, IMG submission 187146) | Freshwater lake sediment microbial communities from the University of Notre Dame, USA, for methane emissions studies - CRP12 CR (SPAdes)... | ecosystem: Environmental > Aquatic >... | reverse complement strand
GGCGGAAGGTCTCGTCGAACTCTATCCTCCAGCCTTCGGCGCGCAGCGCCGCAAGCTGGCCGGTTGCGAAATCGAGCCAGCTCGCCTCGTTCGGCAAAGTGTAATCGTGCCGATGTTCGTGCGGATGAAAGCGGCTGGCTTCGGCGACCTTGATGAATCCAATCGCTTTCAGTTGCTGATGGGCCTGCTTCTCGGCGCGAAGATGACGCTTGATCCGCAGCAGCTTGCCGTCCTGAAAACGCGTGACCACCCCGGGACTGTCGCGGTTTACCCGCAGCCCCAGATAGTCGAACGTGAGCGTGGCGATGTCCACATAGTGCTCGCGTCCCTCGTGCCGGTAGCGATGAGCTGCGTACTCCTTCAGAGTCAGCAGGCGCAGGCAAGGTACCGGTGCGACGTCCTCCACCTCGTGCGTATCCGGAACATGCGGAAGCGGGATTCCCGAAGTGCCGAGCTGTTGTTCCAAAGCAGCGCGAATACCGCTCGCGTGATCGGCGGGAACCGGTGGTGCGCTTGCGAGTGTTTCGGCCACCATCGGCGGCAACGCAGTACATATAGGACCGGACTGCCAACGTTGCGTGTCCACATACCACGGTGGGGCGAGCGGCAGCACCACTTCGCTTGCTGGCTCGGTGCTGAAGACGAAGCGCTGTGCGCCGGACGAGTCGAACTTCCATGTGCCGTCGGCATCGCGCGGTGCTCCTTCGCTCAGCGCGGGCGAATCGACGCTACGCCAGTGGCACCGGCCAGTAGCGAGCAGCGTCGGAAGCAAGCTGGTCGCCGTCTCTCCTTTCAGAAAGAATTCGCTGCCGTAAGGCTGCTCCGCGTCGATCAGCAACGCGCGCAAGATGCGCTGATCCTCCGAGAGCACAAAGCCGGGTCTGGAATGCGGCGCTTGATGTGCGTTTTGCCACGCAGCCGCGCCAGCATAGCCGCCCGCCTTCAGACGGCGCGCTACGACCAGGCTGACACGCGCCGCAGCGGGTCCGAGCGAGACGCCGGTGTCCAGAACGTAGAGCAGGCGCTGCAGAACGTTGGGCGCGTAGTTATCGAGCTTGGGCGTCGGTTGTGAAGCGCGTCGCGCGCTTTCCAGCCACAGGCCCAGTTCGGGTGGAAGAGCCGTGGATGTTGCCGCGACTAAGCGTGGGCTCGTATCCTCGTCCCCGTCTGGCGGTACACCTTGCTCTTCCAGGGCTCGCAGGAGGACAGCGGCGACGTGTTTACAGTTGACCTTCATCGGGCATGTGCACACGCCGAAGATTTGCGTGCCGCGAGCGCTACCTTGCAGGCGTACTTCCACTTTGTATGGTTCGTAGCCGGAACCAGCCACGCGAGCCTCGTAGCGAGCTTCGTCAGGGAACTGGCGCAGGTTCCTTACCTGTCCGTGCCGAGCGTAAGCTGCGCCGCGCTCGACGTAGGCTTCGGGAATGCTGTGGCGCAGGTCGGCCAGCGTCAGTGGAGGGAACGGCATCGGGAACAGGTGTCAGTCGAAAGACAGGCTGTAGAACAGATCGATGGCATCGCTGGTACCGGTCGAAGTGCGGACGGACCAGCGCTTGCTGAGTTGATAGTTGACCGCGATGGCGCTGGTGGCCTTGTTGACACTGTACTCGTAGGTGACGTAGACCTTGTCTGCGACCTTCTTGCCCAGTGCAACCGCTCCGCCTGTCGTGCTGCCGCCGCTGGCAGAGGGCATCACACGAATCTCGTCCAACCCAACCGCTTTGGCCAGTTGAGCGTTGATCGGTGCCGTGCCCAATTGCGCGGCCAGGGCCATCGCGTTGGCCTGCATCGCCTCCGAGTCGGAGCGACTGGTCGCCTCTACGTTGCGGCCCAGGACCAGCCACGCAAGCTTCTCGCTGTCGGGAACCTCCGGTTTCGACACCAGGCGCAGGCGCGGATCGCGTGCCGTACCGGTAATCTCGACTCCGGCTTCCACTTGCTGGTGTAGACGCATTGCGCGTATTTCCAGCCCGGGATTGTCGAGCGGGCCGGTAAAGTACAGCGTCCCTTTTTCAATCGTCAAGCGTTGCGAGTATGCCTCGTAGGTGCCGCGGACGACGTAGATCTTCCCTTCGGCGGTCAACGGTGCGTTCGGAGAGCCCATCAATGCGAGCTGTCCCCCGAGTTGTGCGTCGACGCCTCGACCCTTGATCGTGAAGTCGGGGCCGAGATCGAGCTTGAGATCGACTTCGGAGCGGACGACCCGAGTGGCGAGCGGCTCGCGTTTCTTGCGCCCGTCCAGCACCACCACGTCGCTACTTAGCTCAGGCATCGACTGATCGCGCAGTTCGATACGCCCCTGGTCCGCCTTGAGCTGGCCGTGCACATCGACGCGACTGCGATCGAGCCGCACGTCACCGGTGCCGCTCAGAATCAACTGCACGTCCGGGCGGTTGATAGCGGAGAGTTTCTCCGCTGTCCATCGGATGTCGATAAGCGGGCCCAGCTCCGGCCTCAGTGTGGCTTTTCCCTTTGCGCTGATGCGGCCGTGGCCACCCAGCATCGTCAGCTCATCGAGGTTCAGTGCGTCATCCGAGAACGTCGCCCGCAGTTTGCCATCGCGCAGGAACAGCCCGCCTTCGACGTAGTCCAGGCGCAGTGCGTCTCCTTCTACGCGGCCGCGCAGTTTTGCCTCCGATGCAGGACCGTCGCGTTCGACGTCGAGCGTGACCCGTCCATCGCCCGTGAAGTTTTTCGCGAACAATGCGAACACAGGCTTGAGCGATCCGATGCTGGCGTGCGCTTGCAGGCGCAGCGGTGTGCTGCCGGCAACGCCCCACTTGCCCTCGCGCTGCGACAAGGTGGTCTCGACGGTGCCGTTGATCTGTCCGATGCGCGAGGCCGCGAGTTCGAGCGTTCCGTTGACGCGGTCATCGACGATGCGTACGTCGGCCGAGGCGCGCTCGATGCCCACTGCTACGGGCGGATCCGAGGGCGCGATCAGATCACCTGATTCACGGAACACTTCGATGTGGCCATTCACACGATTGTCGACCTGCAGCGACCAGCGCCCACCCAGCAACGCAGACGACCCGATACCTGCCAGCTTTTCATTCAACGACAGCAGCAGTGCTGCGGGCAGGTCAGCGAACTCTCCCGCGCTGGTTAGCGTACCTTTGCGCAGATCCAGGTTGACGATCGACAAATTGGCATCGCCGTAAGCGATGCGAACACCGTTAAGCGAGAACTGATCCTTTCCGAACGACATGGCGGCAGGCTGCGTCAGCGCGAACTCGGGCGTGCCATGATTCTCCAGGCTGTTGAGGTTGCCGCGCCACACCCGGGCTTGCTGCTGCCATCCTCCGTCCAGACGGGCAGAGAGCTTGATGTCGGGCGCAGTGGTCTGGAGGTCGATGCTGTGCCGGCTGAGAGACCCTGTGGCCGAAACGCTGGCGGTATCGAGTTTCAGCGCCTTGCGCGCCAACCCCGTAGCGTCGGCATGCAACTCTACGGCAGGGTCCTCGGTCGAGTTGTCGGTAGGGTTTACCCCACGAGCAATCGATCCGCGGGCATCGAGACGCTGGACAGTGTAGCCCCCAGGCAGCGCAAGGGTGCGGCCCTCGAGCTTGAAGGTCAGGGCCGGCCGCGCGAACGTGCCCGATGCTGTGCCAGAAGCCTGCAAAGCCCCGGATACCGGCAGTCCGAATGCCGACAGCTCGCGTCCGTCGAGATCGAAGGCGAGTTGATCGCCAACTCGACCCCAAGCACCTTGCACCGACAGGCGATTGTGCCCGAGCGTCAGCTGCGCATCGCTATCCTGAATGTGATCGGGAGCGACCGTCAGATGACCTTTCCCGCTCAGTGGCTGACGACGGAAGGTGCTGCGGTCGATTGCGTATGCGACCGTTGCGAGCCATTGCGGACGCAATTGGCCGCGGGCGGAAAAGGTCCCGTTGACGACGGCGGCGGGAAAGTCGCCGAATTGTGCCGGATTGAAGCGTTGCAGCGCTCCCTGGGCAGAAAAGCTATTCGGGCTCGCCGTTGTCAATGTTCCACTTCCAGTCATTTCGGCGGTGCCGGAGCGAGCAAATAGCCGCTGCAGATGCACGGTTCCGGCTTGGTGTGTGGCATCCAACTGGAGCTGGACGCCAGACTCGCGCAGATCAGCGGCCAGCGATTGGCTGTCTTTCGCGACCTTCGCCTGCAGCGTACCGGCCAGCTTGGTGGTACGCAGATCCGAATGTATCCCTCGAAGGTTCAGGTTGCTCGTGGTTAGCATCAGTTCCGCGCCTTGCGCGGTGAGCTCCGCCGATCCCGTGAATTGCCCCGTGTCGCCCAGATCCAGAGCGAGTGTTGTCATGCGCAGTTGCCGTGCTTCGGCCATGAACTCACCGCTTGCCCGATGAAGTGGAACGAGTTGGCGGTCCACTGTGCCGGGTTTGCCATTCTCCATTGCGATGTGACCGGCGAATTGCTCTGCTCCGGTCTGGCCTCCTTCCAGCTGTATACGTAGCGCAGTGTGCGGTGCGCCCTCGATCCATTGGGACAGGTCGATGTCCGTACTATGTGCCGTGACTGACTCTATCGGCGTTGCTTCGAATGGCTTGACGGTTGTCACAGCCTCGACGCCGAGTTGGGCCATCTTTGCGTGGACCGCCGCACCTAGGCGCGTCAGCGTTCCCGTCAGCTCGGTTTGCAGACTGAGCGGGGGCGCATGCGCCAAAGCGAGATCGGCAGTCGCGCGGCCGGACAATGGGAAAGGAGACTGAGCACCAAGCTGGAGCTGAGCCCCGAGACGCAGTTGCACCTCGGGCTGCGCTTCCCGAGTCTGACGGGCGGCAGGTTCGGCCTGGGTGCTGGCCCCGTCCCAACTCGCCGACAGTCTTTGCAGATCGAGATGGTGAGACGCAGGCCCGCCTTCATAGCCGGCTGCGATGTCCCTCAGATCGAGTGGAATGCCTGCACCGTCGACGACCAGTTGACCGATTTCGATCGATGCGAGTCGAATTTGAACGGGCAGCCCCAGATCGGTGGGCAACGCGCTGTTGTTTCCAGAGCGGGCTTTGATCATTACCCGCATGCGCTCGATCTGCAGGCGACTGATGTCCACCTTGTCGTGCAGCAACGCCATCGGGAACCAATCAAGTGCCAGCGAATGCGCCTCTATGCGCAGCGCATCGTCTTCGTAGGTCAGTGCGTCGATGCTTACAGGATCGAGCAGCGCTCCGTGTATGCCTGTGACCACCAGCTTGCCCGGTAGCCGTCGAGCGGCAAACTCGATGCCCCAGCGCAGTGCAACGTCGCTGTGACTCGCCCAGTACAACGCCGCTGCGCCGGCAACCAGGCACAGCAGCAGCGCACCGGCGAGTAACCAGGCGAATTTGCGGAGCTTCATCGATTGGATCTGATCACTGGAAGCTGATGCCGGCGAAAACGTGGATCCGCCATTTGTCGGGCGATGAGACACCGTGGGCGATGTCGAGATTCAGCGCGCCGACCGGACTGCTCCACCGTAGGCCAACTCCATAGCCGACATCCGGCTTGAGTGCCCTGAGGTCGTCGGCAGCGTTACCTGCATCATAGAATATCGCCGCGCCCCAGGATTGAGTGAGCCAGTGGATGTACTCGGCACTTGCCACCGCCAGGTAGCGCCCTCCGACGACCGCGTTTCCCTGCCTCACGCCGAGACTGTCGAACTCATAGCCACGCACGGTCGTGTCGCCGCCGGTGCGGAACAGGTAATCGGAGGGTATCCCATCGACGCTCTTCGCGAACACCACACCTCCCTCCACGCGGAAGAGCAACGTGCCAATCTTGCCCACAGGGTGCAGGTATTGAACCTTGGCGGTGGTGCGGGCGAAATTCTGATCCGACAAAACGAGCTTGGTCGCCCCGCCCACCTGCAGTTTGATCAGTGTGCCCGTACGTGGAGCGAGAATGTTGTCCAGCGTGTTGAACACCCAACCCTGATTCAGGAACAGGGCGTGGTTGTTGCTCTGCGTGTCATCCACGGTTGCGTATTCTTCGAGATATTGGAGTGAAATGGCGGTCTCGCGTTCCTCGGTGGTGCGTATGCGCGCGCCGGTCAGGCTGTAGCTCCTCGTATCTTGATTCTGAATATCCTCGTGTTTGAATCTGAGACCGCTGCCCCAGCGCCAGCCGCTCGGCTCGACCGGCCAATCCAAGCCCATTCCGGCGGACTGCGTCTGGCGGTCGACCGTTACGTCGGTGGTGAATTTCCACGCCTTGTTGAAGAAATCGTAGTCGGTGTAATTAGCCTGTACGCGCGGACCATTGTCGGTGCTGTAGCCGACGCCGAAACTGAGGCGGCGGGACTGCGACTCGACCACTGTTACGTCGATTGGTGCCGCATCACTTGCGGTCGGATCAGCAGGCGCCAGGACCAGTGCGCTTGCAAAACGTCCTGAGGCTTGCAGACGCCGCTGGTATTTGAGGAGCGCCTCTTCGCTATAGGGTTCGCCGGGCCTTGTCGGGTTGAGGTTGGCGATGAGTTTCTCGGGATAGCGCTGCTGGCCTTTGATGCGCACGGCACCGAAGGTGAACGGCGGCCCGCTATCGACTTCAACCGTCAGTCTCGCCTGACGCTGCAGTGGTTCGACCTCGGCCCGGCTGGCAACGACGTGCGCCGCCGCGTAGCGATAGGCAGTGAAACTGGCGACCACCGCTGCTTTTGCCTGTTCCCAAGCAGCCTGGCGGAACACCTCGCCGATCTTGATGGTGAATGCCTTGCGAGCCTGAGCAAAACGCTTCTCGCGGTCCGGGTCGTTTGTCACTGCTCCTGAGAAGGTGATCTCGACCGAGGTGACCATGGTGGCTTCGCCGGGTGATACCTGAAACCTGGCAATCCATTTTCCAGCGGATTCCTCGAGGCTGGAATGCACTTTCGGCGCGAAGTACCCCTCGGTAGCGAGCAGTGTTTCGATCTGCTCCGGCGCGGTCTGGTACAGCTGCGCCATTTGTTCCGGCGTGACATCGGGTCGCACGCTCCAGCGTACGATGTCGAGATGGGTCTGCAGTACTTTGGCAAGTGGGGCTGGTGCTGCGATCTCCACCTTATATTTGAGCGCATCCGCAGCGGTGGCGGGACATGCAAAGAGGGCGAGTGCCAGCACCGCACCCAGAAGTACCGTGCGGCAGCGCAGATCGGTACTACGGAATTTACGAAGGGCTATGATTCTCCGCGGCAAGGGTTGCTTCGCCAGCAAGCCGCCCGGCGCGCAATAGCAATCGCTAACGGCGCTGCTGCGTAGTGAAGGTGATGCGACTGTAGCCGGCCAGACGCGCGGCTTCCATGGCGTTGACCACGAACTGGAAGTTACTGCCGGCGTCCGCATTGATGATGATCATCGGGTCTGGGTTGCCACCGGCGGCGCGTTTGAGTTCGACCATCAGGGTTTGCGGATCGCCCGCCGGGGCTGGTGTGCGTCCGATCACGTACTGCCCCTGCGCCGAAATGGCAACGGTGATCTGGTTTGGTCGTTCCGCCGGTTTGTTCGCTTCCGCAGTGGGTAAGTTAATCTGCAACTCGGAATACTTGGAGTACGTGGTAGTGACTACCAGGAAGATGATCGTGACCAGCAGCACGTCGATCATCGGCACGAGATTCATTTCGGGCTCTTCGCGCTGCGACCCGCGTCGGAAGTTCATGGCTGGATGCCCCGCCGCGGGTTCAGGTGCGGTCGCCGTGCACGATCTCGACCAGCTTCACCACCTGCATTTCCATCTCCACCACCAGGCCGTCGACCCTCGAGCGGTAGTGTCGATAGAAAATCATGCTCGGGATTGCCACGATCAAACCGAAGGCTGTGTTGTAAAGTGCTACCGAGATGCCGTGCGCGAGTTGCGCAGGATTGGTGTTGACACCGGAGCCGCCCTGGGCGCCGAAGATTTCGATCATTCCGACCACCGTTCCAAAAAGCCCCATGATCGGACCGAGCGACGCGATCGTTCCCAGGGTGGTGAGGAAGCGCTCGAGGTCGTGCGCGGCAACGCGCCCGGCCTCCTCCAGCGATTCCTTCATCACGTCGCGTGAACTGCGCACGTTCTTGAGTCCCACCGCGAACAGACGCGCCAGCAGGGAACCCTGGGACAGTCGGTTGAGGAGATCCTGTGTGACGCCTTTCTGTTTGACCTCCAGCGCAACTTCGGTCAGCAGTGTCCGCGGGACCACTTTGCTACGTTGGAGGGACCAGCCACGCTCGACGATGATGCCAAGCGCGACAATGGATGCGAAGATGAGAGGCCAGATCGGCCAGCCTGCGGATTCGATGATCGCTAGCACTGAGTTGCTTCTCCAGGCCGGGGTGCGGAAAAAGGCGTCACTTTAAACTGAGCACCGAGGTTCGGCAAGCACAGTTCAGTTGTCCACATTATCTGTGGATAACGGTGTGCACAGTTTTATAAAACGCCCCTTACATAGGGCTTGGGCAATGGCTTTAGAACGCCCGATTAAAAAATATGCAACACAAAAATATATATGGATCAATGTGTTATGGAATAGAGGCCAGTAGTGACGGGGCATTCAGGGCTCTGTGCTCCTAATACCCCGCCAACTGTGGATTATCGGGCGGGCCCCGCGCAGATCAAGTATTCACGCGGGATTCCGGGCAGCGTGTGACACTCTCATGCATCGAGCATAGTGCGTCGTAATCGCGTCGCAGATCGTAGTTAATGTCGTTGCGCAACGACGTAAATACCGAAAAAAATGCAAGGAATGAACTTTGGAAGCGCACCAACCGACGCTACGGCGATCGGCGGTGGACCACTTACGGTTACGCAGTTCAATGCGATCGCGCGCCAGCAAATCGAGCGCAATCTGCCGCTGCTCTGGATCGTTGGTGAGATTTCCAACTTCACGCGGGCACCTTCAGGCCACTGCTACTTTTCCCTCAAGGATGAGCGCGCGCAGGTACGCTGCGTAATGTTCCGCAGTCGCTTGCAGAACTTGGAGTTTTCGCCGGCCAATGGCATGCAGGTGGAAGTACGCGCTGTTCCGACTTTATACGAGGCGCGCGGCGAGTTTCAACTCAGAGTCGAGAACATGCGCAAGGCCGGTCTCGGCGCACTGTTCGAGAAGTTCGCGCGTCTGAAGACAAAGCTCGAGGCCGAAGGGATTTTTGCTTCTGAGCGCAAGCGCCCGGTTCCGCGTTTCCCAAGGCGCATTGGCGTGATCACATCGCCTGCCGCTGCCGCGTTGCGCGACGTACTCACCACCCTCCAGCGACGCATGCCTTCGATACCGGTGATCATCTACCCGACTCTGGTGCAAGGCGATTCCGCCAGGACACAGATTGCTGCAGCGATAGCAACAGCAGGAGCGCGTGCGGAGTGCGACGTGCTGATCCTGTGCCGCGGCGGAGGGAGTATTGAAGATCTGTGGGCTTTCAATGAAGAATCGGTGGCGCGTGCGATGGTCGCCTCTCCGATTCCTATCGTTTCGGGAGTGGGTCATGAGACCGACTTCACCATTGCGGACTTTGTCGCAGACGCGCGTGCCCCGACGCCTACGGGTGCCGCCGAACTCGTAAGTCCCAACCGCCTAGAGCTTTATTCCCGCGCCCGCGTGCTCAAGGCGCGGCTGAGTCGTGCATTGAAAGGCAGTATCGAGCAGCGGATTCAGCAGGCCGACTTTCTCGGTCGCCGTTTGATTCATCCGGGTGTGCGAATCGCCGATCAACTCAGGCATCTTGGGCATTTGCACAACCGGCTTAGATCGGCCTGGACGAATAGCGCGGATGCAGCGGCCCGCCCGCTCGCCCGCGCTTCATATCGCCTCGCCGCCGCGCGCCCGGACCTCGATCGATTGCGGACGGAGCAGACACAGCTGCGCTCGAGAATGGTGCGCGGGGCCCGCCAGACGTTGGACCGCGAATTGGCGCTTGTCGCGCGCCTGCAGGCGAACTTGCACCACCTCAACCCGCGACAGGTGCTCGAGCGCGGGTACGCAATCGTATCGGCCCAGAACGGCGAGATCGTGCGCGGCAGCGCGCAGCTGCGTGTCGGCGACGAGGTACGTCTCGATTTTGCACGCGGCCATGCCGATGCGAAAGTCAGCAAGACACAAGACTGAGTCATCGCCTCGTGCGATCGGTATTTTTAGTGCGATAATCGATCTACGCTTTTCCAATAACGAGGAGAAATCATGCTCGAGATCAAGAACGCGATGGTCGCCGTATTGGCGTCTTTCATGATCCTGTTCGCACTCAACGCCAGTGCACAGCTTGCCGACAAGAAGGCGCTGACCTTGGAGGCTGCCAAGAAGATCGCGCTTGCGGCCGAGGCTGAGGCGAAGAAAAACAATTGGAACGTTGTGATCGCCATCGTCGATGAAGGTGGCCACTTGATCTATCTGCAACGCATCGACGGTACGCAAACTGGCAGCATCGATGTAGCGATCAAGAAGGCACAGACTGCCATGGCATTCAAGCGCCCTACTAAGGTCTTCGAGGACGCAGTCGCTGGCGGCCGCCAGGTCATCCTCGCGTTACCCGGTGCGCTGCCGATCGAGGGCGGCATTCCGATTGCGATCGGCGGACAGATCATTGGCGCTATCGGTGTGAGTGGCGTGAAGTCTACCGAGGATGGCCAGATTGCCAAGGCGGGAGCGGATGCCGCGGCTGCTTTGAACTAGGTCCGGTGCGCCTCTGCTGACGCGTCTGCGTGAGAAATAACCGTTAGCTGTGCGCCGAGATGCGCTTCGACCTGTTCGACCAGATCGTGGGCGAGACAGTCGAAGCGCACGGCACCCTCCCAGGCCCGCAACCAGGTGAGTTGGCGCTTGGCAAGTTGCCGGGTGGCCGCTATGCCTTTTTCCCGCAGTGTGGACAAGCCGAATTCGCCATCCAGATACTGCCAGACCTGACGGTAGCCAACCGCACGCATGGACGGCAGCGATGCGTCCAGCGCGAAGTGTTCGCGCAACCGTCGCACTTCCGCGATCAGGCCAAGCTCCAGCATGATTTCGAAGCGCTGCGCAATGCGCTCGTGCAAGACGGCACGATCGCTTGGTTCCAGCGCGATACTAATCAATGTGTAAGGTGGCGCGGCACGGCGCCCTTCCGCGATCAGCGCGGACATCGGCTGTCCCGTAATGTAGAAAATCTCCAGTGCACGCTGGATGCGCTGGGCGTCGGCCGGTTCGAGCCGCGCTGCGGTGCTCGGATCGACGCGCTCCAGTTCGGCATGGAGCGCCGCCCAGCCAGATTCCTCGGCCATCGCATCGATAACCAGACGCACGTTCGGGTCAGCAGGCGGAAGCTGGCTTAGACCATCTCGCAACGCTTTGAAGTAGAGCATGGTGCCGCCAACCAGCAGCGGAATGCGACCCCGCTGATCGATGTCTGCCATCAATTCGCTCGCGTCTTCCACGAATCGCGCTGCCGAGTAGCGCTCTGTGGGATCGAGGATATCGATGAGATGATGTGGTGCGTGCCGGAGCACATCGGGCCCGGGTTTGGCTGTGCCCACGTCCATGTGACGGAACACCTGGGCCGAATCGACGCTGATGATTTCCACCGGATAGCGTTTGGCAAGCTCGATGGCCACCGCGGTCTTGCCGGAGGCGGTCGGGCCCATCAGCAGCACGGCCACGGGCCGTGCTGCGCAGGCTAGAGGCGAGAGGCTAGAGGCGAGAGGCATGCCGGAGGTCCCCCAGAACGGGTTCGGTAAG
>Ga0209048_10005799_pt1 | contig 11636 bp, 16 predicted proteins | sample FrelakmetCRP12CR_FD_187146 | JGI IMG/M metagenome (GOLD analysis project Ga0209048, IMG submission 187146) | Freshwater lake sediment microbial communities from the University of Notre Dame, USA, for methane emissions studies - CRP12 CR (SPAdes)... | ecosystem: Environmental > Aquatic >... | reverse complement strand
GAGAGTCTTTTCAAGAACTTCAGGGCAGGAGAGAAACTCACTACCGATGATATTTTGCTCCTCCAGCGCTCAAAACTTATCTGATCTCTTTTTTTTTAATTATTTTACCGTCAGTAATAATTTAATAGGTTTACCGCAATTTTATAGTAGTAATGATCACTGGTCGTACATTAGTCCTGAGTGTTGATCGGGACGATGATATCGGTTGGAAGGCGAAAGTCGAAAGTCCGGCCATCGGTCGCGCAGCATGTCTTGCTGCTGCAAATACTTTAGCTCTCGCTGACCCCGAGGATTCCGATATCAATGCAATATTTTTTGCAGTCAAAATATACGATGAACTGGTTGCAAATGGCGAAGAAGCGGCTATTGCGGTAGTAGCAGGAAATCATCTCCATATGATTGATGGTGACCGCAGGATCGCCACCTCTTTAGAACTGGTGATCAAGGAGACAAAAGTAACCAATTGCATCCTGGTGACCGATGGTGCCGAAGATGAGTATGTGATCCCGATCATCCAGTCCCAGATTCCGGTATCCAGCATCCGCAGGGTTATTGTCAACCAGATGCCGAACCTTGAAGGCACCTATTATATCTTAAAAAAATTCCTTGATGACCCGAAGGTCGCCCGCATGGTTTTTATTCCCCTTGGACTTGCCATGCTCCTGTACGCGATTGCATACCTCCTCGATTATCCCGGTGTTGCAACCATCATCGTAGTGGGTGTCATTGGGGCTTTTCTGCTCTACAAAGGATTCGGGCTTGATGAGATCGTCCATAGTGTTATCGATGCACTCCGTGTATCGCTCTCACGGGGACGATTCTCGTTTATCACCTATACAGCGACTATTCTTCTTATCATCATCGGATTTACGAATGGTTTTATTAATGTCTTAAAATTTTATTCTACCGACAACAGTATGGGTCTTTTACTCTACCTGATGACATTTATCTATGGGTCCATAGAATGGCTTGTCGTTGCAGGACTCGTAACTTCAGTGGGTATTATTATCGATGTTTATACAAATGAACGCGAAGGACTGGGAAAAGTAATTGTTTTTCCCTTCTTTGTTGTTGCCATCGGATTCATTCTCTATGCGGCAAGCGTGTATATCATCTCTGTGAGTGGCCTTCCCGATTTTCCTCTCACAACGGATGAATCGACAAAATATGTCCTCTACGCAACAGTGATTGGTATTGTATCTGCAATTACCGGAGTTATTGTCCAGTTTATTGTGAATAAAAAAACAGCAGACCTCAGAAAACAGGAAATTATTGAGGTCATGTAAAAGTACCTGAACTGTCTGGCTGATAGTGTATTTTAAGGAAATTTTCTGTGTCTGACCATCGAAGAAAGAGGTATGAAAGTTAAAGAAAATTGCAAAATATAATCATAAAAAGGCGAAAAAATTTTAAAGGTTATTTGACCTTTAAATCCGATGCATTATTTTTTATCAGCCTGGATTACACGGGTATCTGTTGCAAAATATCCCATTCCTCCCGGGAACTCCCTTGCCATCGTAAAGTTTTTGACTGCCTGCGGGGACTTGACAGAAAGCAGGGGAACTGCGACATTAAAAGTATGTGACGGGTACCAAAAAATCCCATTCCCGTACGATAACGAAGCATCTTCAACGGTAAAATCTGCACTGGACAGATCAATTCGGTTGATCTTGGCATCTTTATAATTAAGGATCTTCATAAGTTTGTTCTTGAGATCCTGCTTTCCCAGTAAAAAAAAGATAAATCGCGTATTCTCCTCAACCTTATAATCCACATGAATAACGGCACTGCCATTATCGAGTTGAACCTGGATTTGTTCAACGGTAATATAACTGTAGCGATCATCATTTACAGCCATTACAGGGACTGCCATGCTGATCGTAAGAATAATCAGCAGCACGACAGCATAGGCTCGCATAGAATAGTACATTCGTGAATACCGTTTAAATTGTTTTGGGAAAAGATAATAGGAAATTGGGCTATTTTTTACCTTTTGTAATTCATAAAAAAAATTACGAGATAATAAAAAAATAATCACTGGTGATTGGAGAGGATAATCTCTATTGAAGATACATTGGTCTTTCCCGAATCGGTGTCGATGATTTCCGTTGAGGTAATAATTTCTTTTTTAGTCACTCCTTCCAAGAATCGGTTGAGGGCAATCTCTGCTGTATCCACAGCACGGGAAATTGCTTTTCCTCTCGCTTTAATCGCTACTTCTTCTGCACCATTGTTAAACTGCGTGATAACTGCAAGTACGTAGTTCATAACCGGCTTGTTGCCAACGAATACAATGTTCTCTTTTTGCTGCATCATAGGTCCCCCTTTTTAGAGATATTTCTTCTTGGTGATGAGTTCTGCATTCAGCACACTTGCCCCGGCTGCTCCGCGAATCGTGTTGTGCCCCATTGCTACAAAGCGTACTCCCTGCCTGAGCCTGCCAACAGACACGGTCATCCCTTTCCCCCTCATCCGGTCAAGACGGGGTTGCGGGCGATCCTTCTCTTCATCAAAGAAGTGTATGGATTCTTCAGGTTGTGTCGGGAGACCTTTAATCGGTGGTTTGTAGTTCCGGAACGCCTTTTTAAGTTCGTCGACCGGCTCTTTGATATCTACCCAGACAGCCATGGTATGGCCATCGATTACCGGAACGCGGTGACAACTGGCACTGACCTTAAACTTTGCATTTACCACCTTATTGCCTTTGAGGGAGCCCATGATCTTAAGACTCTCGGTCTCCATTTTCTCCTCTTCCTGGCCAATATAGGGAATGACATTGTCATAAATTGCCATCGCGGCTACCCCGGCAAATCCTGCACCTGAGATTGCCTGCATGGTCGCGACCCTGACATCAGAAAATTTGAATTTTCTCAACGGGGCAAGGGCGCTCACCATCATGATGGTAGAGCAGTTGGGGTTGGTTACAATGAACCCGTCCCTGCCAGAATCCCGCTGGACATCAATGAGGCCGAGATGATCGGGGTTAACTTCCGGTACGACAAGCGGTACTGCCGGGTCCATCCGGTGAGAACTCGCATTGCTGCATACTGCAATCCCGGCATCGGCAAATTCATTTTCTACACCCGATGCAATATCTGCAGGGAGCGCTGAGAAGACAAGATCAATATCCTTCATCGCTTTTGGTGAGGTGGATGTAACTTTGAGTTTTGCAATTTTTTCGGGAAACGGCGTATCAAGACGCCAGTTCACGATCTTTCCATAGGGTTGTCCGGCACTGCGTTCAGAAGCGGCAAGCGTCGAAAGATTGAACCACGGATGATCCGCTAACAGTTCAACAAATCTCTGGCCAACCGCACCCGTTGCTCCAAGCACTCCAACGTTAATCATGTGTGTCATTTCCTGCGTGTTTTTGTTGTCCCAATGAAAAATAACGGGTTGTAAAATTCCATTTCTCCTGTGATAATAAAAACATTGTTTTTTAAAATTAGCGTTTTATTAAAAACAAAATCATATTCTGCCATGAGGGAAAAATAAACAGAATTTTCAAACATTGTAAAAAGGCAAAATAAAAAAACCGAACATACCTGAAATGATGCAAAGATCACTTTTTTTTTTTAAAAATTAAAAAAATGTTCAGTAGACCAGAACAGCGTTTCAGGCTTATTCCATATGAATAGCTTCGGACGGGCAGACGTCAACACAGGTTTCACAGTCAACGCACATATCCTTATCGACTTTTGCTTTTTCATTCTCCATGGCGATTGCCGATGCAGGGCACTCACTTACACATGTTTCGCATCCGGTACATTTACTGGTGTCAACGATTGCAACCAATGAATTCACTCCACTCTCTATGTTAAACAGGAGGCAAAAAATAGGTTTCTATTTTGTGTCTTAAAAGTAAAAAATCGGGCACAGGATAATAATCATAATAGGAATAAACATCAGAAGAGAAAATATCCGATTCAAAAAGAGCGTTAAAAATTATTTTTTAAGACTGAGCACATCGCTCATGCCATAAATACTCGGCTTTTTGCCAACAACCCATCGTGCTGCATGAAGTGCACCGGATGCAAACACTGACCTGTCATATGCCCGGTGTGAGAGTTCAATCGTTTCAAAATTTTTTGAAAACATCACCGTGTGCTCCCCGACAATATCCCCTCCCCGGATGACATGAACGCCAATCTCATTCTGGCGTTCCATCATCCCCTCACGGCCATACAACTTTTTCCGGGAACCTGTTTCTTCTTCGAGGATTTGCAGGATCGTTTTGGCGGTGCCGCTTGGTGCATCCTTTTTGTTGCGGTGATGGGCTTCGATCACTTCAATATCGTACTCTTTTAAAAGTTTTCCGGCATCGCGTATCAGCTGCCAGAAGATATTTACCCCTACTGAGAAGTTGCTGGAGATGACCGCAGGGACATTTCCTGTAATTGCTCGTTCCATTTCTGCACGTTGATCGCTGGTAAACCCGGTTGTCCCGACAACAAGGGCTACCTTGTTTCGGGCAGCAATTTTTACATTTTCAACTGCAGCCTGGGCGATGGTGAAATCAATGAGCACATCAGGTCTGGCGCTTTTTATGAACGATTCCGCATTTTTTGATTCGACAATATCGACGTTGTAAAATGAGCCGGGTTTTAAGTTTATTCCCCCGACCAGCTCGAGATCTGATGACTCTTTAACCATCCGGCCAATTGTCTGACCCATCCGACCGGAAGCGCCACAAACAATGACTTTTATCATAATTACGGTCACCGCGTCCGTAATTTTGGTGGGGTCGGATTTTTCCCTGCATAAGGTTTTTTCACTGCTGCTGGCGCCTTCTTTTGGGATGCTGTCGAAGGTAATGCGCCTTTTTTAGGGATAGTGGCGAGAATCTTTTTTAATTGTTCGGTCTTCTTTTCATCAAGATCATCAAGGGGAAGCCTGACCGGCCCGCCAGCCAAGCCGAGAAGTTCAACACCTTTTTTTACCGGGATTGGGTTGGTGTCAATAAACATCGCCCGCATCAGGGGAGAGAGGGCAAAGTGAAGGACAAGTGCTTTCTGGTAGTCCCCGTGCTTCATTGCCTCATACATGGCGACCATGCGTTTTGGGTCAACATTGGCAGCAACCGATATCACGCCGGCTCCACCAAGAGCCAGGATCGGCAGCGTAATATTATCATCACCGGAGATCACGACAAAATCCTCGTCCTGCGTGTCTTCAATAATTCTCGAGATCTGCCCGATATTACCGCTTGCTTCTTTTATACCTACAATGTTCGGATGCCGTGCAAGCTCGGCTACCAGATCGGGTTCGAGATTCTGACCGGTCCGTCCCGGAACGTTATACATGATGACCGGGATGTCAAGATCAGCAAGTTTTGTATAATGCTTTACGAGGCCCGAGCGGTTTGGCTTGTTATAATAGGGGCTGATGACCAGAACACCATCTGCACCAATATCCTTTGCTGCCTTTGTCAATCGTACTGCTTCTGCAGTATTGTTGGAACCCGTACCGGCAACTACCGGAATCCTGCCTTTTACCTTATCAACAGCAATCTCAATAACTTTTTCGTGCTCTTCAAAGGTAAGTGTTGCCGATTCTCCGGTTGAACCGCAGGGTACAATTCCATGAATACCACAGGACAGGAGAAAATCGATGTTGCGTTCCAGGCCCTGGATATCAAGGGCCATCGCGGGATTCCTTTTAAAAGGAGTTATGATTGCGGGAAGGACGCCTTCGAACATGAATAAGGTTATGAGCGTCTCTTGGTATTTATTTTTCTTGTGATGTACCCGGCAACGCGGTTCCGGACACGCTTACTTCCAATAACTGCAGATTTGCTGAGCTGCAGCTTGTTTTCATCAAAACTGGTGGAGAAATTCTCCCGCTGCTTAGACAGTAGTTCTGTTCCCATTGACTTGATATATGACGGTTTGATTCCCATGTGTGATTCCTCAAAGTTCTATACTTATAATGCGGTTCGATATCATAATAATATTGTTTGCAATGTCGATTGGTTTTTCACCAAAAATACGGATAATGGCTTCTTTTTCCGACCCGCCATAATCATAACAAACGTCGGGTACTCCTTCTTTGCAACAGGAGGCTACTCCCCAGTCGATCGTGCGAATCCCTTGTGGTGCCTTTGTTGTATCAAATGAACTGCATTCAAAAAGCAGGCTCTCGATAATCTTCATGGTATTTTTTGAAAAACGGAGAGTTGCTGCACTTCGCATGACCGGATCGAATTTCATGGCGGTAAGCACCAGTCGCGCGATATCTTCATCTCCCCCAAATGCAGAAAGGCCGGAGGCACGGGGTTTTGATTTCTCATTGATAATCCCGCCCTGCACCGCTGCAACATCTTCTTTATCGCGTGCCCCCCGGATGGCATAACCAAATTTTACTCCACCGGGTGGAATAAGCCGGACATCAAGAGATTGTTCCAGGAGGAGGGTCGCCTGTGAAAGTCTTTCCACTACATCACTGCGTTCACGGGACGGATCTGACATAATCGTTACAATCATGGACAGGACTGCTGATAATGGTGTCTTTTCCTTTTTAAAAATTCCCTGATGGTTTGGATATACATATATTCTTTTATAACGAAGATTCTTGCAATGGATGCACGACTTCTTGATGTAATCATCGGCTTATCCGGTTTTTTAATTCTCATTGTGATGCTTGCCGTATTACCTATGATCATGGTTGCAGGAGTAGCTTATCTGTCCGCAATTGTGATCTTTATTCTCTTCTTATCCGGTGCGGGCTACCTGGTAAATAATAAGATAGTATGATAGGTAATTTTATCCCAATTCTTTTAAGATAAAAAACTGTAATCCTATCCCCGATTATCTTTTTTTGTCGAAGAGATGTATACACTGACTGTGTATATTGAACATCCAGTTCACGAACACAAGTCTGGTTCCTGCGAAATGGTGAGATTATGCCAGCGCAAAAAGGTTGGTGAAAAGTATTAGTTTGTTCCAGTTGCTTGCAGATGTTCTGATTGCAAAACTTTCTTGTTACAAGGGCAGAAAAAGGGCGCATAGCAGCGCTACAAGGCACTTTAGCACAGGAATGCCCATATCTATGTTATTGAAAAAGAAACGATCTTTTTTTCGTATGATTTTTTGGGAGCCAGGGTAAATTTTTTTTGCATAACTCGGTTGGAATGTTGTAATTTACGGAGCTAAATTCAAGGGTTGGTCATGAGAGACCGCGGATGCTGCATTATTAATAATAGTCTGCTGTGATAAATTTAAGGGTTGATCGGGAGAGACCACAGATACTGCATTATTAATAATTGGTGGTGTTCCCTTTGTTTTCTCATTTGATACACAGCCTGATACTATTAGGAGATATATTAGTGCAATAAAGAGTAAACCGTTAATTATTTTCATGGTATGATGATCTTTCTCTGACATGATAATTGTGTTTTTGTGATTGCAGAAAAGACAAAAAAATTACTGGAGAGGATTGACGTATGTTATCTGGACTGTGGTTAAAATTCGATCCATCGTATGCTCACCGGGTTGTGAGACTCTGGAAACAATTCAAACACCCGAGAAAGGTAAATCTGATAAACCGGGTTCTTCTCCTAGAGATTCATGAATCCGTTGCAATTTTTTAATGCACCGGATGCAGAGTCTCACCTTAAAATCACCGCACCGTTCCATGAACTTGGGGTTGCACACATTCACCCGGCAATGCCGATTGAAGAGGCAATAAAAGTAAAACTTTAACCTTATTTTTATAAAATTTTATTTTTCTTTTAATTTACTTTCTTTTTTCTTTTTTAGTTTGTAATAACTCAAGGGGTGATTGATTTTTTCACATAGTACATCCGGCCGAATGCAGAGCCCGGTTGTCTTCATCGCGGCACAGGCAGGGGAGGTATATTCGGTTCCTGATCCTCCGCGCCCGGTGATATGTTCAACCTGGTACATGGTCTTTTCCGCATCAAAATCCGGGGACCTTGCATAGAGCTGCGCAATTGCCGGTACATCCATGCCAATAGTATGAAGAAAGGTCGTGAGGGCAAATCGCCCGGCATGAGTAAGGTTTGCACCGGTGGTCAGAGCCTGGACAAGCGCCTGAATGCACGGGGGAAAAGCACTCTCTTCAATCGTGCCAAACTGCTGGAGCATCAGTTCCTGGTATGTTTTTTTTATCGGTTCAGCAACCGGTGCTATCATATCACAGAGAGATTTTGGGACTTTATACGGCAGGTCCCGGCGGAGGATTACCCGGATGCGTTCGCGAAGGAGTTCATATCGTTCTTCTTTTTTTATTTCGACAAATCCACGGTGTACATTCCTGTTTATCAGCTTGAAACGCGGGTCATGGAGAGGTGATACGATTTCAACGTAATCATGAAGTGGCATCCGGTCGTCAGTGATGTCAATTCCAAATTCTGAGGCAAGATATTTTGATATCCGGCTGTAGCCATCATCGTCAAGAAGGGTATTCTCATTCCATCCTTTTTCACCTTCTTCTGCTCCAGTTTCTGAAACGAGGAAATAATATGCACGTTCCGCTTCATACCGGCAGAGACGATCGAAAAGGTTTTTGTCAGAAATGCACGAGGCAATAATCCTTGATAAAACATAGCTTGCGATCTCATCATCATCACGGTGCTTGAAATGTGCAATTACCGTTCTCTTTGAAGATAATGCCTGGTTGATACGTCTTAGCGCAAGCTCGGTGATAATCCTGCCCCGCTCTTCTTTGAGCAATACTTCAAGAGGAGGAAAAATATCCTTGATATGATCCTGTGCTTTTTTTAAAAAGGGAAAATGGGAAAGTTCCTTTGCTGATGGCACAAAATCCATCAGTCAGCCTCTATCCGGGGTGCGAGCAGGTACTCGACATGCCCGTTGCCACCTGCTATGATAAAGGAGAATCGTGCCGGATGATCAATGCCAAGGAAAATTTCGATTTCTGCTGCCTTGCCCATGACTTTACCCATATCTTTTAAGTAATCCAGGGAGAAGAGCGATCGTGCCTCTACTGCAGTGAGTGATTTGAGTTCATCTTTACTGAATTCGCGCCGTATGGTATCGGTGTCCCCTTCAGCAATGAGATAAAAAGTCTGGTCCTTTGGGTTGATTCCAAGTGCAATCTTATCAGAGATTACCGCTGCGGCCTTCATAGCATTGTTAAAATCATCACCGCTGATTACGATCTTGCCTGGCAGGTTTATTGTCGGCGGGTTGGGGTCCTTGCGGATGGTATTTGTGTCAAGAAGGGTGATGGAATAATGATAGCCGTGGGCAGAAACTGACATTTTCTGGGCATTATCGGCAAGTTCCAGGCTGATAAGGTCGCCCTTGCCAGCCATTCCAAAAATATTTTTCATTTTGGAGATGTCAATGCCAATCTGGCTATTTGTTGCCTTATACGAATCAAATGCTTCTTTTTTGAGTTCGATACCGATCATCGCCACATTGGCCGTGTCAACAGCCCTTGTTGAGATCCCATTCTCATCCGTATGCAGCCTGCACTCAGGGACAAGAGCCGAAATTGCATCAATAAATTCCCTGAACACGTCTGCATCAATCGTTGCTTTTAACATCGCTTATCTCACTTCTCCTTGTCTGACCATGTTTTTTAATAAAAAACTACCGGGTGTTATAATTGCCATCTCTCTTTTGTTATTTACCGGTAATCAATGGATTGGGTCGCATTTCTCACGGATTAACCGTTCTACGTTACGTTATGTATCACTCCATAATAATTTAACGCTAACCATTTTACTTTGCGATTGATTATGCTGTTTAGGGTATAATCAATTAAAATAGTTAGGATTGTCTGAACCCGATAGCCGATTTTACCCTGTTACATTTCCGACACAATAAGGAAATAATATCCCAGTCCTGCAAGGCTGATCACACAAAAGATAATCAACAGGACCATCTGTAAGGTCTTCTGGTTCCTGTTCATTGCAGACCATTCACGTTTTTGTATCCCCCCAAAAAACCCAATGATTAGAGCAATTCCTGTCCCGGTTAAGGTACCCAGCGCGATCACCATCAGAATATCAAACATGTTCGCACTCATGCACACTCTCCCTTTTCTGTTGCTCATTCATTGATATAAAATACCACGAAGATCCACCGGATGCCAAGAATTCAGAATATGCGGATAGAATATTTTGATTATTTTTGCTGGTATTCTTCCCTTTACTCTTTTTTATCGATCTCTATGCTCTCACCGGGTTTCAGCACAGCAACCTTGATATCAGTCGTTTTTTCTAGAGACCTCTTGAAGGGTTGTGGATCTGCAGCAATTTTATCCCAGGTATTATAATGGATAGGTATCACCACTTTTGCCCCAATGAACTGGGCTGCCATCATTGCTTCAGCGGTACCCATAGTATAACGACCACCAATCGGGAGCAGAGCAACATCCGGATGATAGAGGTCACCGATTAATTTCATGTCAGAAAAGAGCCCGGTGTCCCCCGCATGGTATACCTTTATCCCGTCCATACCGATGACAAATCCTGCCGCAGTGCCCCCGCAATGCCCGGTCCCTGCCTCTTCAATCCATGACGAATGTACTGCCGGTGTCATCGTAAAAGAAACACCGTCGATGGTTATTGTACCGCCAATATTCATACCTTCGACTGGCAGGTTCCTGGACTTCAGGTACTTCGCGATCTCGGATATTGCAATGGTTTTTTTTGCCAGCGCAACGGTCTCTCCCAAGTGATCATCATGACCGTGAGTTACTGCAACAAGATCAGGGTTGGTATCCAGAACACTTCTACCTTCGACGAAGGGATCGATAAGGATTTTTTTGGACCCCTCAAGGAGCACACAGGCATGCCCGAGCCAGGTAAGTTGCATATATCCAGATCAGATTTTATCGGGATGAAGGTTTCTCTGTTCCTGAATGTGAGGTCGAGTGCGCACCGGCACTAAAAAAGGAATTTGATATCTGGTCCAGGGTGGACCGTTACGTCACATCTATCAGTTCAGCTTCGGTAATGTCAATTGAATCACCAAGATTGTCAGCAGTGGCACTGCGTGTCATCTGTTCGGACAGGTCACGGTCTTCCATCACATCACGGACCCTGTCAATATATACCTCAATGGTGAGGTCTTCTTGCTCTTCGATCACATGGCGGTACTCGCGCAGCGTCGACGGGCTTACACCCAGTTCTTCTGAGACCTCTTTCATGGTCTTACCAGACTCGATCAATTCTTCCATCCTGGCTTTGTCAAATGGCATCTTGAAGTCAAGATCCCGGAAGAGCTTGAGTCGTACCCGTGCACGTGCAACGGTCTTGCTAAGCTTCTCGTCACCGAGCTGGCGGGCAATTTCTGTATCATTCTTACCTGCATAAAACAAGGTAACAAGTTTTGCAAGCTGGATGGGCTTTAAGCTCGTCTTGAAGATTCCCTGTTCCGTGATTTCTCTCATTACAAGAGCGACTTCGCGTTCGATGGCATCACTGTCTCTCAAAGTACCATGGATATTCTTCATCGGCTCGACAATCTTTGTCTTGCCAGACATGGTACTGAAGAGTTTTAGAAGCTGTGTCTTTCGTTTGTCTTCGTTCATTGCGTACCCCGTTATGGGATTAGGATATACAATACTTCGCCTCCTATTTAATCCTATCTTTACGCGTCCTTTGACCAAAAAACCTATAAATTGGTGCGGGATTGTATATA
>Ga0209048_10005798_pt1 | contig 11636 bp, 4 predicted proteins | sample FrelakmetCRP12CR_FD_187146 | JGI IMG/M metagenome (GOLD analysis project Ga0209048, IMG submission 187146) | Freshwater lake sediment microbial communities from the University of Notre Dame, USA, for methane emissions studies - CRP12 CR (SPAdes)... | ecosystem: Environmental > Aquatic >... | reverse complement strand
AGCAAGCGTCGGCCAGCCGCCAGGCAGTTTCTGTGACCGTCTCGTCAATCAAAACCACCAGATCACGGGTCTTGCTGGCGGGCAATAACGCCCGATGCACCGCACGCCAGGATTCCGCAAAGTCTTCCGGCTGAACTTGATATCGGGCAGGATTTTCGGGTTTACCATCCCAAAAGGCTTTAAGAAAACCAATGAATGGCGCCATATCCAGCGGATGGCGGTGTTTCGGTTCCGTGTTGATCGTCGCGCCGGTTATGATGGCCTCGCGCCAGGTTTGTTGAGACGAGAAACCCTCGTGACCAGGATGGCGATGCGTGCCCAACCGCCCGAACATATCCCACAAATAGGCCAAACTGTCTTCACCTTCAGTGCCTTCGGTCGGCAGCGATGCGCTGGAGGCCATGATCCGCAGCTTGTGCCGGTGTTCGAGGGCTTGCAATCCAAGCCGTTCGATCAACAGCCGCAATAGGTAGCAAACCTCGGTGCCCGCCGACCCTCGTTGCAGGTGCAGTTCATCGAGGATCAGGAAAAAGTAGGCGTCTTCATGCGTTGCCAACCATTCGCGCGTCTGGTCGAAAATAGGCGCGTCAACCTCGCGGGCCAACATAGCGTTGAGCATGGAAATGTTGGTGATAAGAATGTCGGGCGGAGTCGCCTGCATGTCCCAGCGCGAGAAAAGTTCACCGCCGTCCACCGCGGGAAACAGGTAACGGATCTCGTCTTCCATTCCAAAGTCTGGGCTTTCTTCGCGTGCCCTTTGGTCTTGGAGTTCGCGTGCCCTTTGGTCTTGGAGTCGTGCGGCTGCCTGCGTCGCCTGTAGCTCCTGACAAGCCTTGAAGAGTTCCTCCTGCTTGCGGTTCTGGCGTTCACGCTCTTTTTTCTCATCCCTCGGGCGCGGATGTGCGAGATATCCGGTGACCGGCGTGGCGCTGGTGTAGCGACCGAAGAACAGGCGGTTGCCTTGGAAATGCCTTTCCATGGTTGCACGAGCAGTATCGGAATCCAGGGCGCGTCGCAACCGCACCAATTGATCCTCGACCAAGGCATTCATGGGGTAAAGCACCAAGGCCCGCACGGCCGCCGGACGTTTCTCGCCCCGACGATAGGGTTGGAAGGGTTGGCCGTCCTCAGCATGTTCCTTGAGGTTTGACCAGGATTCGTAGGGTTGTCCGTTTGCGTCCTGCCACCAGCGTTGCCCCAGATAAGTTTTATCCGGCGCCGGCCAATGGATCGCCTCTCGCGCCAGACAAGCAAATACCGGCAGCAGGAATGATTCGGTTTTGCCTGATCCGGTACCCGAGGTCACGATGCCAGGTTCACCATTTCGCAAACCACGCGCCAGCATCTCGGCCTGGTGGGTGTAAAGCGGATGTTTGGCCATGAATTGGCAAGGAGCTTTCCCATCAGCTACTTGCTCGCTTTCGAACAGTCCCGACAGCGCCAATTCGGTAAAGGCCACCCGTGCCTTGGAATCCATGTCGCCCAGCGGATCAGCCGGCGAAGGAGAATTGGCAAGCGCGTGAAGGTAATATTCACTCGGGCTATAGCGCGGCACTGGTTCCAGTAAGGGGTCAGTGCATAGGGTATCGTTTTGCTCCAACAAGGCACGCCGTTCCTTAGCAATCTCTGGATCGCGAATGCGGAAAGCGGTATCGAGATAATCCAGGAACAAATTCCTGATCCTTAAGAAACCACCAATTGGATCCAACATCGTTTCACTCCTCTGATGATTGTGACAATTTACAGCCCGGGCGGGATTTAATCGAAAAACTGGACGTCATTTGGACACGTGGTATTTATTTTCGGCATCAAGCAAATACCGCTTCACTAGCTCAATCGCGCTGTCAGCGGTTTCTCCAAGGGCAAGCAGAGCAGCGAAGATCCGAAGGGCAGATTCCCGCAACACCGGCGAAAAGCTTTGGGTATCGGGTTGGGTTGAAATGAATCGCGCCATAGGGTTCACGTCTTGATCTAAGGCAGCGTCATCATACCAAGCCTTCCACGATTTGGCGGCGATTTCTCCAGCAGGCTTGGACGCGATACGATCGAATTGTTCTGGGTTGGCGTCTGCGGTTTCTTGGACGGAATTCAAATTCACCTCCACGATTTGACCCAAGACTGATTGCGATACTGCAAAACCATCGGATAATCCGCTCGCAGTCGCCACCAGCAGCAGATTAGGTGGCCAGCCATTAGCGTTCAGTTCGAGTCTCTTCTGTGCCACCAGCCTTTCCAATCGTTGTGCCAGCGGACCCCTTTCAGATGTGCCGAACCGTCCCCGTGTATACCAGGCTAGCAGGGTGTCCAGGAAGTATTGATTCGGCGCCCGATCCAATCCCTCCAGAATCAAGACGAATAGCGCTTCTTGATGGGTAACCGCCTGCAGGAGAGCCGTTTCGAGAACACTCTCACTCGCTTCGTCATTCGTCCGACCGATTTCGAACAGACGTTCCACTCCGATGACTTCCGGTGATAGAGGCAGTTCAAAACGACGACTGTAGCTCACATGGTTGACGAACACGTCGAGTGCCCGGCGTACCGTGCTACCTCCGAATACAGGCATAAGGCCGGAAAGGACAATCGCGAGTATCCAGACAGCGAGCGATGGATCGAGATAGACCGTACCCAGTCGTCTTTGGTAATTATCCAGAAGTGCCTTCGGCGTTTCGAAGAGACTTCCTTGCTTGAGCGGAACAAGGTGGATGGGGTGAGACGATGGCGTCAGCATTGGCCATGGCCTGTCACGCCCGACGATAAGACGCAGGAATACATCATTCGCCAGTGTTTCGGCCAGCATGCTCGTCGGGTCGATAGCGAGCTTGTCGAAACGCTCCGCCAAGTCATACTCAAACTCGTCCAGCATCCTGGACATGCTATCGCGTTGTGTTGCGATTGCCTGGCCGAGTTCTTTCGATTCTTGCTGAAGTTTTGAAATTTCCTGATGCAACTTATTTTTTTCCAATTTTATTGGCTCTAGCTCTTGCTCGAGTCGTTCCCGAGTGTCACGGAGAGCATCTTCAGCATTACGAAGTGCCTCCTCAACGGCCTTCTCCTTGGCCTCCTCCAATTCGGTCCGAATCGGTTCCATGGAGAGTAGGGCATGAACGATGGCGTCGCGATCGGTTTGTTGCAGTTGGTCCATATTTTCATAGCCCTTGACACGATGGAGCATGGCTTCACCGAAGTGCTGTTCTTTAAAGATTGCCCCCAGGTCCTTGAGATCGGTGAGATTTTTCCTCGTATCGTCCTCGGAGCCATGCAGATATTTAAGGAGATGCTTGATGAACACCTCCTCGGGTTCCCAAGTGACGTGGTCAACGATCTCTCCGTTCTTCTTGTCTGGTTCTACGAAGACTCGACCGTTCAGAGCATTGGGTGCGATACGTTCTTTAGTATTGATCTGGCGAATTTCCAGGATATGCCAATTTTCCGGGTGCACAGGCCGGAGAGGTTGCGACGGATCTTTGCTGACGAACCTCAGAGGACCGATCCAGCGGTTCGAACCAAGTGCTACAAGGCATTTGGAATTGACTTGGCGATCGTAAATCATATTCCCGCTCAGGATGCTGTTTCTAATATCGTTTTCCGAGCCGGGAAAGCCAGAAATCATTTCCCACAATTCACGAACGTTGTTCTTATCAATTTGGAACTTTGCGTTGTGCCTGTAATCCCCTTGTATATAGTTAGAGGTCGGTCTGATACCGAATCTTATAACTTTTTCTTTCGATACGTATTGATCAATGTTGAACCAGACGACAAGCCCGTTGTCGGGAAATAGCTGATAAAGCCTGGGATCAGTGAGATCGAACCACTGGCGTTCGTCGTCGAATTCCATTAGCGGCAAAACGACTCCGGTATTGGTATTGCCGAAACAATAAAGGAATTTCCCGATGAAGACTGTTCCCTCATCCATACTGAATTTCCAGATTTACGGTCATAGGTTTTTACCGAACTCGGATGAACTGTCGGTAGAGCGGTAGCAGTGATGTGGGAACCGTGATCGGCGGCTTCCCATTTTCCGTGGGTAGCACCAGGCAAGGTTCGTTTGGGGAGCGAGCCAAAGCTAAGGCACGCAGCCATTCAGGAACGTGTGATTTTTCCTGATTCCGTCGTAGCCACCCCAGTAGACGTACTCCTACCACCTCGGCAATCTCGATGTTGTACACCGGATAGCGATAGTCTATGTCACCATTCGCCTGTTCTACCGGACCCGGTGCGATGCCGGTCAGTGCGAAAGCCAGCCGGCCTACCACTATCGGCAGATAAATTCCTCCGCGTGCACGGCGATAGAAGCCCTCTTCCGAGCGATACGCGAAGGTTTCGTGCCCAGCGAAGCGGGCCCCGGCCATCAGGCTCCACACCCGAGAATAGCTCCAGAGTCTCTGGCCGCTTTCAGCACGAACCAAGAAATAGTCTCGACGATCTCCACTCGGCCTGCGGTAATAGTACACGCCTGGAATGTCGGGTTCCTTAGAGGGTTCCTGGAGTCGCTGGAAATACCCCCCTTCCCAATTCCAGACCGCATGAAGCGTGTAATTGCCAGGTGGCTCTTCGGTGTGTAGGATTTGATCGAGGGATGCCAGGCAATCGCCCAGCGGGCGTGCGACCACTATCTCCAGACCTTGCGAGCGTGCGAGTTCGGTTAGTGGTTCAGGGTTGTCAGCCGATAGCACGAGACCCGGTGGGAGCCAGCGAGAGACGCTCGCTATCCAATGCGTTGCCACGCCATAGGCGTGGGTAGCAGCAACCAGCCGCGTGCTTACCAGTTCCGGCAGGAGCCCGGTGCACACACCTTGCCAGCCCGCGTTGCGGACTCGGGATAAGCACAGGCGTGGCACCGGCAAAAAATAGCGCGCGGCTCGCCACCGGCGGTCGCTGACCCGCTGCAGTAACCCGGTCTCGGTCCAGGCGCGTGCGATTTCCCACACCAATCGACGATCCTGATCACCAATCCGCAGACATCGACGAAGCCAATCTAGCAACTTAGTCTCTGCGAGCCCGCTGGTGCAAGTGGTGCCGATCGCCGCCAGAGTTTCCACCAGATCGCCCAGTCCTGTACGCCGCCAGGTCGAATCCAATCTGACCGTGTGCATCGGAGTAGCCATCTCGACATATTGTTCCGATTCCCATGACGCACCGATATCCCAAAGCGACCGGTCATCAGGGGAGAGCGAGGCCACATCGCGTAGACCAGCCTCGATCTCCCAAGCACCAGGATCCGAAGGGGACGCGTAGTTCCAACTTAATACGTCCCTCTGGAACCGAATTCGCCGCATACTGGCCCGTGCATCGGCTACGGTCTCCGCCACTATCTTGAATTCCCCTTCGAGTCCTGACCGACTTGTCAGACACTCCACCACTTGCCATCCTGTCTGGCACTGTTTTAGTTCTAACGCTGTAGTTATGCCAGCCGGTGGATGTAACCGCATCTGCTGGGCACCTTCGAAGCGGAATTCGGGCAGGCTATTGAACCGACCCAGGTAGCCACCTTCATTGCACAGGATGCCACCTTGCACGCCAATACTGGCAGGCCGCACAGTTCTAGCCAGGCAACGAAAGTTCCGGAAGGATTCACGATCCTTGAGACACGACAAAATCTGTTGGCCATCCAGCCTATCTAGCCAATACCATTGTGAATCACCGTAGCGTGATGGCACATGCTGCGCTGCCAAGGGTCCCAGTGCTTCGCGGAAGCGTGATATCAGGTGCTGCTTGATCAGGACAATTGTAAAACCCGGTTCCGGTGGTTTGATCCTGGCGCTGTAATATTCACCCACTTTCTGGAAGATTAGCAACCCCTCTTCGACCACTTGCAGCAAGGGCGAATGGACGCTTCCCAACAACAGGGTTCCTTTTAACAGACGGCTCACCGGCTCTTGGGGGTCATGATTCCTTTCGTCGATCAACAGATGACCGTAATCTTCGACCTCGAAGTCCAACCGACGAGTGGCGATGCCTGCCCCATGCCAACTGGCCTTGGTTAACAGGGAGAGCACTGGATCGTCAAATTCGTCGAACTCCATCAACAGGAGCAGTTCTAGCCTATCCCTTGCAGCCTCGATGTTTCTACCGCATTGGCTTGTCCGCAGTGCTTCCAGAACCGCTGCCCAGAAGGGATGAGCGTTGGTTTCAGTACCCTCACGAACCCGTCGATCGAAATCGCTGAACGTTCGTTGAAAAGTTGATCCGAAATCCAACAAATTACTTTTAACAATGCTTAGAACCGACAACAAAGGTGGGTCGTCGGGCAAATTCTTTTGGGTCAACAAGCCGGCTAGCCGTTGCCGATCCTTGCGTGTGGGGAAAACGAGTCGCTTCGAGTAGCCGATAATAGTTTCCCGACCAACATCCTCCGGCAACACCAATCGGCGCCAAGATTGACCGTTGGCCCGGCCATTGTCCAGCCAACGTGCAAATTCCTCCCAAACCTTATTAAGGCCAATTAGTGGCAAGGGGGCGATATCCCCCATTCCAAGCATGTCCCTCAAGCGTTCACGGAAATCACCTTCTTCCGATTCTTCCTCACTCGCTGCTGCTACCACGCAAGTCAGTATCAGGTATGGGAAAGAAGGGGGTGGTACTAAATCATCTCGATCTGTAAATTTCCAAAAATTGCGTTCAAGTACTTTCCGCTTCTTCGGAAAAGTATCGAGAAAGGCACGTTCTATATTACCTGGGTTGGTGTTCCAATCTTTGGTTACCTCATGCCAAGTTACATCAGTGATTGGAAGCCTGGTGACAGGTGTGTCGTCTTCTGAGAACTCGAAGAAATAGTCAAAGAAAGCCTCACCCCATTCGTGTAACTTCCAACTCTGCCAGGAGGGAGTATAAGATCGGTCAGATTCGAGGTCGGGCATCACAGCGTTTTCAAATAGTGGTATTGGTAGTAATCGAACGGATAGTCGGAAGCCTGAATATGGGAAAGTTCCAGTTGCAATGTTAAAATTTTATAAAAAATGGCTTGGCCTTGGCTTTTCAAGGGCCACCGTTCGTCAATTCAGAACTTCAGAAACCTCTCGTGCCTTAATTATAGCTTCTTCATCAGGCCAAACAGCCGGAAAAATATTTTTCAGGCTAGGCGACCCTCTTAAGGTGGGACAATCCGACCCTGGGAGCGCTGGCGTCCCCGCCGGCTTTGAGGGCATCGGCGCCAGTCAACAGCCGGCAAAATGCCGGCGCTCCCAGGGGAACCCCTCTGCAGTAGTATGCAAACCGTCCCGGCTTAAGTGGGTAGCCCAGATCGTACAGCAGCGCCAGGGCGAGGTCGGCCAGCAGCCGGTTGATCGCGAGCGATTGTCGGTTCAAGGCCGCCGCCAGGCCGCAACTGGGTTGCTCGTCGGCGTCCAGGTCCGGGCGGGACAGCGCCGCACTATAGAAATCATAGACCGATGGCAGGCGCGGGCCATTCACCCGACCCAGGTGCCCCAGGATCACTTGGCCCTGATAGGCGTCGTTGCCACAGTCCAGCCACAGACAATCTGTCCACTGCGGAGCGCCAGCCTGGCCAAGCGCAGCCCGCACCCCGGCTTTGTCCACGCAGGTCAGCAGCAGGTCCGGCCAGCGGACAGAATCGATCGGCAGGGTGAACTCGCCGGGCCGGGCTTCCCAGGCGAGTCCCGCGAACAGGTTGTAGCGGTGAATGGCGACTACCGCCTTATTGTGGCCGATATCCGCCGCCCAGAACCGCTGCCGACCGATATTGGCGGGACTCACTGTGTCGCCGTCCCAGGCGGTGACCTGCAAGCCCACCGGATGGCCCAGGGCCAGCAGGGCGTGGTGCAGCCGTACCAGGCCATCCAGCAGTTCGCTGCCGGTGCCACCCACGCCGAGCAGCCAGACGCTGACGGGCCGGTCCAGCCAGGACACCGGGAGATAGAACCGGGCGGGAGGGGTTGCGGTGGTAGCCGTCATAAAAGCCTCCGCTCAGGACCGGGTCAGCCGACGCAGAAACCCTTCCAGCGTCAGGCCGAGCGGCGTCAGGCAAGCAACGGGAAAGCGCTCGGCCCGGCGTTTGGCCAGGTCGCGCCAGAACCGCAGGTAGCGGCGGGTGTCCACCGCCATGCCGGTGCTATCGGGCAAGCGCAGCGTGTTGGGATGGTTGACGTGAGTAAACCACGTGTCGGTGAGAACTGCCTGCCAGGCCGCCAGAGTAGCCAGCGTGGTCTCTGCCGGCAGGTCGGCGTTGCCGGTGCAGACCTGGCCGGTGGCATGAACATTCATCAGCGGCGCGTGGTACAGCGGCGTGCGGGCGGTAGGCCGGCGGCCACCGCGCAGGGCGACGACATACAGGGTCCGCTCCCGCGCCGCCAGCAGCAGCGGCGGCCAGGGCACCATCAGGGACAGGGTCCGCTCGCCCTGGCGCAGGTACAAGGGCCGCACGGCGACGGGCAGTCGCCACAGCAGCAGATTCCGCTCCAGCGCCAGCACGGTCGGCGGCAGCAGCGTCGGCGGCGGCCGCTGGCGGGCGTGCAGCAGGTCGTCGAGTTGCTCCAGGTCGCTGGCGGAAAAGGGCACGCCTGCACCGATAAGGGATCCCTGGAGGGTTGCTTCGAGAGCGCTCCAGCCGTCGCGCCCGTATCGCGTACACCGCCCGGATACGATCGGGTTCGCTGATCAGAGCGCTCCAGCCGTCGCGCCCGTATCGCGTACACCGCCCGGATACGATCGGGTTCGCTGATCAGTTCCCGATCCAGCGCATCCAGGCGCTTGGCCCAGTGCCGCCGGTTGGCCTCCAACTGGCGTTTTTCACTGTCGTCGAAATCCAGGGACAACTGCGGATTGCGGAACCGGTCGGCCGTTTCCACCACGCGCTTCTGCTGCTCAGTCAGGATGGTTACCATGTCCTGAGCTTCCTTGTCGCCGCGCTCCCGCAGCCGCTGCGCCGCCCGCTCCGCTAAGTCCAGGCCACGGCGCTCCAGGTGCGGTAGCAGTTCCTGCACATCCCGCGCCGCACTGGTTTGCAGCCGCTGCAGGATGACCTCGCTGAAGGGGCGCTCGGCCGGCGCCGTTAAGGCCGCTTCCAGTAACTCCAGGGTCTTGCTTTCCGCCTCGCGGGCGTAAGGCGCCAGCGGCCCTTGGCGCAGCGCCGGTTCGAGCCAGCGGGCGGTGATCGAGAGCAGTTCCTCATGCAGGCGGGCGGCGTGGGGGCCGTACAGGCACAACCGCCCCAGCAGGATCACCCGGGGAATCGGGTCCCGCGAGTGGGCGAAACAGGCGCGGGACAGATCGTGATGCACAAAGCCCTGCGCGGTGAAGCGGCCCAGCAGCCGCTGCACCACCCGATGCTCCAGGTGCAGTTGCACGACTGTGTCGTCGAGGGTGTCGGGCGCCTGGAATACGAGGGGCCGCAGCGGCGCCTCTTTTCGCCATTCCCACAGCTTCTGCTCGCGCCGGCGTGGGGCGCGCAAGGTGTCCAGGGTGACTGCCCAGGTGGGGTCCTGGCTGAGGCGGGCGGTGAGAAGCTGGTAGCATTCCATCCCTTCATCCGGTAACCGTTGCAGCGGCTCGGCGCCTTGCAGCCGCAGGGCGGCGGATAAAGCCGCGCGGAATGGGTCTTCCCGCAACCCCAGCCACTGCTGCGAGCGTTCCAGACGGTCGCGCAACCGGTCGATCTGTTTGAGCAGGTCTTGTTGCCGCTCCCGCGTGGCGTCCAGTTCAGCGGTGACCGTGGCCTTGGTCGGCGCGTCGAGATCGGCGCCGTCAATGGCGCTGACCAGACGGTTGATATCGGTATGGCGGATGCCCAGGCGCAGCAGGTCCGTCAGCCGGCCTTCGATCACCTGGGACAGGCTGCCCAATTGCTGCTGAATGATCTCGGTCTTGCGTACGAGGGCGGTGAGGATACGGTCCTCGGGGCGCTGCAAGTAGACGAAATAATAGCAGTACACTTCCGGCTGCGGTTGCAGCTTGCGGTCGATCCGGCCGTTGCGTTGCTCCATCCGGCTGGGGTTCCAGGGCACATCGAAATGAAACAGGTTCCAGCAGTGGGCCTGTAAGTTCAACCCTTCGCGGGCGGCGTCGGTGGCGATCAGAATCCGCAGCGGCTGCTGGCGAGGGTCGGCATTGAACGCGCGTTTGATGTCTTCCCGCTCTTCCGGCGGTGTCGGACCGTGATAGACGGCGATGCGCTCGGCGGCGCGGTCGCTGCCGGCGATGGCCTGCCGCAATTGCTCCAGCAGATAGCGCTTGGTGTCGTCGTACTCGGTGAAGATCAGCACCCGCGTGTCGTTCCAGTGGGCCGGCGGCTGGCCGGGCGGCGGGGTCTGACCCAACGGCGGCAGGCCGGGGCACTGGTTGGTACCAATCCACTCCACCAGCTTGTACACCCGCGCATCGGGCCGGTAGCGATGCTGTTCGGCCAGTTCCGTCATCTGCTCCAGCAACCGTTGTTCAGCGGCAAAGGCCTCCTGGTCGCTCGGCGTGGCCGGAGGGTGACTCGTCGCCAGCGTGGCGGCGGCGATCTGCACGTCTTCTTCTGCCGCCAGTTCTGCTTCGGCCAAGGTGGCCCGATCATCGTCATTGCCGACCGGCTGGCTGAGCAGATCGAAGCTCTCCTCGGGCGGCGCCGCTGGGTGCTCCGGCTGGACCGCCTCCCACTGTCGCTGCACGGTGCGGCGATGCACCCGCAAGGTGCGGGCGAAGGCTTCGATGGAGGACAGCAGGCGTTGCTGCAGGCCGCAGAGCAGTAACCCGGCGGCGGCCTGCTGGCGGCGGGTGGCGTGACGCAGGCGCTGTTCCCGCCGCTGCCGGTACTCGTTCAACAACCGCGACAGCACCAGTTCCGGGGCATCGTCGGGCAGGCCGGTAATGTCGATCTGCCTGACCACCCGCTTGCAGAAACCGCTGGCGACGGCCCGCAGGTCTTCCTTCAGTCGCCGCACCATCACCTCGTCCAGCCGCTTGCGGCTGCGCACCGGCACCCCGCGGCAGAAACGCTGCGGATCGAGGATCTCCAGCAGCGCCGAGAAGCTGTTGGAATGGCCGTTATGAGGCGTGGCCGACAGGAACAGCCGGTGCTCGAAGCGCGGCGCCAGATCGCGGATGGCGCGGGTGATCTTGGAGTCGATGGCGTAGCGCGCCCCGCTGGCGGGGGCGGCGTGGTGGGCTTCGTCCAGGATGAGCAAGGCGCCGGGGCGGAACTCGCCCAGCCAGTCGCGCAGCGGCGCGGTGTAGGCCTCGTCGATCAACAATCGCTGTGACACCAGCAGCCGGGGATGGGTGGTCCAGGGGTTGACGCCGTAGCCGCGTTCCTGTCGCACTCGCGCCACATAGGCCTTATCGAGGATTTCAAAGGTGAGACCGAAACGGGTATCCATCTCCTCCTGCCATTGCAGCAGCATCGAGGGCGGACAGGCGACCACGATCTCCCGCACCTTTTTCCGCAGTAGCAACTCGCGGGCGATGAGGCCCGCTTCGATGGTTTTGCCCAGGCCGACATCGTCGGCGATGAACAGATTGACGCGGGGCAGCAGCAGGGCTTTGCGCAGCGGTTCCAGTTGGTAGGCATCCAGGCGAATCCCGGCGCGAAATGGCGCCTGAAACAGGTTCGGATCGGTGGCGGTCAGGCAGTTCCAGCGCAGCGTGTGCAGATAGGCGGCGAACAGGGGCGCCGGATCGAAGCCGCGCGCCGCGATGGC